>Ga0157370_10007006_pt1 | contig 12311 bp, 14 predicted proteins | sample C35metaG_FD_113463 | JGI IMG/M metagenome (GOLD analysis project Ga0157370, IMG submission 113463) | Corn rhizosphere microbial communities from Kellogg Biological Station, Michigan, USA - C3-5 metaG | ecosystem: Host-associated > Plants > Roots > Rhizosphere > Soil | place: USA: Michigan...
GAAGAAATAATAATAGAATAACTCATAATAACCCTTTGTGAACTTTGGATCCTTGGTTACTGCATCAGTGAAATATTTAAACACCAGGTCATCATTCTTCTGTGAACTGAACAATTGTCCAAGACGGAAGCTTGCAGGCGCATAATTAGGATTTATTTCAAGGGCCTTATTATAAGTAGTAAACGCTTGTCCACCACCGGCACCTTTCCCGGCTTTACGGTAAGCATTACCGAGTTCCAGGAGTATTTGGGTATTCTTTGGATCTTTTGCAGCAGCGTCTTCGAGTAATTTCACTGCGTAATCAAAATCACCTGTCTTGGAATCTGCAATGGCCCGGCCGATAGCAAATTCAATAACAGGATCATCTCCTTTTTTACCACGTGTTTGGGTAAGTGCGGTTTCAAAAAGCTGGCGTGACTCATTTATTTTGCCTTGCAGCAATTCAATATGACCAAGACCTACCTGTAACAAAGGGGCATTATTGGTAGCCTGGATACCTTTTTCATACCATGCCTGGGCATTTGCTAACCTGAATTTCCTGATCTCCTCATCATCCAGGAAGACCTGTCCCTGCCAATATATTGCATCAATATTGGTAGGATTTACGGCTAATAACTTATCAAATACTGCACTTGCGCTTTTTACCCTTCCAGCATAAAGGTGATCTACCCCCTCCTGCACGGACTGGGCTTTAACCCCGGAGATCCAAAGGACGCCCGACATTAAAATTGTGATTGCGGTTTTCTTCATTTTTCTTCTTTTAAAATTTCAAATATTTTTCTGTTGTTCTATTCTTTTAATCTTACAGGTCTCAAAGTGAAATCTTTTTGTGCCGGAACCAGGTAAGCTCTCTTAAAGATCAACTGTCCCAACTCCCCACTCATAAAATCTGCGAACCCTGTTCCGAGGCCTTTATAGTTCTCTTTGAGGATATAATTCAAATCCCGTACCATTGGATACCATCTATAGCCAATATTAAGCTGCGAGGCTTTAACAAATACCCCTGGTTTGCGGGTGTGCTCCAGTGAGGCTACCCTCACTTCTTTCAAATATCTTAACGAAGCGGTGTCTTCCGGGTTCCCGATCCAGCTAACCCCGATGAACCCAATAACTCCCGTATGCGTTGCTACATAGTCGATTACTCCAAGGCTACTTTTAGCCGCCATCGCATTTTTCGTAAGAGGTTCACCTCTTAATACTGAATCGATGGCAAAACGTACCGTACTGGTTGCTTTTCCCCCATCAAATACTGGAATTAAATTTTTATTAAATCTCCCTGCCAGTATCGCTTTTATGTCCGCCATGGTAAATAATGAATCTTCATCTTTTGGATTCACCAGCACCGTTATAGCATCATAGGCAAGTGTCATTCCTTTGGGTCCTTTTTTCAAAGAATCAACGATCGCATCCGATTCATCTTGCGTGAACGTTCTTGTAACGATCAGCAATCTCACGGAATCATTCAGCATATCCTTCAAACAATCGGCTTCTGCTTTATAATCGACAAGTATCCTGGTCTTTGGATGCTGCGAATGGTAAACCATTACATGCTCATCAATGATCGGTTTGAACGATTCATCGGCACTTACACGGATCGTTCCCCGGTCTTTAGTGTCTGGTAATTCATCTTGCTGTTCACGGAAGGATTTGCACCCTGTGAAAAGAAAGGCGGAAAGGATAATGGTGACAGCGAAAGTTTCCAGGTAAGTGAGCTTCCTCATTTAAAGTACTTTTTCTGGTAGCCGCGGTAAATGCGCCAGCTGCCATAGATCATGCTCACAACACCAAGGATCTTGTCCGTTAAGTCGGGAGGAAAACTTCGATTGAGCTCGAGGTCGAATTTATTGCGAAAGAAAAAGAATATACCTAATAACAGGATAATGATACCCATTATATAATCCTTCACTGAACGCGCAACGGAAACTTCCTTCCGCCTGCGCTTTTCATACTCTTCAAACATCACGTCTGTTTTCTTCTTTTACTTAACCTGGTTTTCTTCCCAACTGGGTTGGGAGGGGAAAATTATAAAAAAAACTGCAATATATTCGTGATTCCCTCCTTCCTTAGTGAGATTCCTTTTAAGAGATATTCCATATAGTAAGGAGATCAGGGATTAAGGATCAGGGATTAGATTACTGAATGTCTAACCCCGGATAATCCCCGATCCCTGTTCCCTGATCTCTAATCTCTAATCCCCAAACCAACTATATTTGCGCCCATGAAAATCCTGATGGTTTGTTTGGGAAATATTTGCAGAAGCCCGCTCGCAGAAGGGATCCTGCAAAAACAGGCCAACGAAGCAGGTTTAAAATGGACGACAGATAGTGCAGGCACTAATAAATATCATATCGGTGAACCGCCGCATGAATTATCCCAAAAAGTGGCCCTGATGCATGGCATTGATATCAGTGATCAAAGAGCAAGGCGTTTCGTTCCCTCAGACCTTCATACTTTTGATAAGATCTATGTTCTGGCGGCTGACGTGTGGAAGGATGTGAAAAGAATTGCCGGTACCGCTTATATAGATGAAAAGATCGATCTTCTTCTGAATGAATTATACCCTGGAATGAATAAAGATGTTCCTGATCCCTGGTCCGGACCCTTTGAAGGATATTTGGAAGCATATGATCTGATCGAAAGGGCTTGTGAGAAGGTGGTGGAGAGGTACAGATGACAAATGACAGATTACAGAGGACAGAGGGACAGATTACAGATGACAGATTACAGATGACAGATTACAGATAACAGATTACAGATGACAGATTACAGAGGGCAATTTTCTATGTTCATTTTTCAATTTTCAAGTAAGTGATGACCAGACCGACGATTCCACAGGGTACAAGAGACTTCTCGCCAGAAGTGGTGAGAAAGCGAACCTATATACTCAACATCGTTAAAAATGTATTTGAGCTTTATGGGTTTCAGCCATTGGAAACGCCTGCAATGGAGAATCTGGAAACGTTGATGGGAAAATATGGCGAGGAAGGAGATAAGTTGATCTTCCGGATCCTCAATAACGGTTTAGAGCGGCCAGAAAAGCAACAGAAAGCAAGAGAAGATTTTGAAAAGATACTGCAGGGAAAGAATGAAAAGGGCATTACAGAACGCGCCCTGAAATATGATCTTACCATTCCATTTGCGCGCTACGTGGCCATGAATCACGGCCAGCTCAATTTTCCTTTTAAGCGTTACCAGGTTCAACCAGTTTGGCGCGCAGATAAACCACAGCGTGGCAGGTACCGCGAATTCTACCAGTGTGATGCAGATGTGGTTGGTAGCAACTCTCTTTTGAATGAAGTGGAACTGGCGCATATCTATGCTGAGGTGTTTACACAATTAGGTTTAAGCAACATTTCTCTTCGGATCAATCACAGAAAAATATTGACCGCACTAGCCGAACAATGCGGCGGTGGCGGTCAATTTGGGGCCATTACAATTGCTATCGACAAACTTGATAAGATCGGTCTTGAAAAAGTTAAAGAAGAACTTTTAAGCCGTGGTTTGACCAATGACCAGGTAGCAGTTGTAGAAAAATACCTGCAGGTAAATGGCAGCAATGATGATATCCTTCGATCTCTTGATTCAATTATTGGCAACTCTGCAGAAGGAAAAAAAGGGCTGGAAGAACTCCGTTACATTTTAACAAGGCAGCCGGCAATTGGACTAACCATTGATCCCACCCTTGCAAGAGGTTTGAATTATTATACCGGGACCATTTTTGAGGTAAAAGCACCGGCCGAAGTTAAGATCGGTAGTATTGGAGGCGGTGGCCGTTATGATGACCTGACCGGTTTATTTGGTGTGCCCGGGATCCCAGGTGTAGGTATATCCTTTGGGGTAGACCGTATCTATGATGTATTGGAAGAACTCAACCTTTTTCCACCAGCCATAAATGTAAGTACACAAGTTTTATTCTTTAACCTGGGAAAGGAAGAAGCTGAAAGATCATTTGTGCTGATGCAGGAGCTCCGGCAAAAAGGACTGCGTTGTGAACTCTATCATGAAGAGGCTAAAATGGACAAGCAGTTCAAATACGCTGAGAAAAAAAATATACCCTATGCGATCATCATTGGCGACAGGGATCTTGCTGCAGGAACTGCCAATATAAAAGACCTTTTGAACAGGAAGCAGGAAACCATTTCTTTGTCGGCGCTTCTTTCATACGATTTTGGAAAGGGAATTAATTAACAGCGTTCATATATAACTGCAGCTCCCTGCCCCACCCCGATACACATTGTGGCCAAACCATATTTGGCATTAGTGCGCATCATTTCATGAATAAGTGTAGTTGAAATGCGGGCGCCACTGCATCCTAATGGATGACCGAGCGCTATCGCCCCACCGTTTACATTCACCTTTGCGGGATCCAGGTTCAATTCGCGCATACAGGCGATCGACTGGGATGCAAAAGCTTCATTCAATTCTACCAAACCGATATCATTTATTGTAAGACCGGCACGCTGTAATGCTTTTTGAGATGCAGGAACAGGGCCGATCCCCATAATGGAGGGTTCAACACCGGCAACTGCCATGGAAATGACCTTTACTTTTGGTGTAAGGTTGTATGCTTTAACAGCAGCATCATTGGCCAGCAGCAACGCGGCTGCACCATCGTTGATACCCGAGGAATTTCCAGCTGTAACGGTACCATCCTTTTGAAAAGCTGGTTTTAGTGCCGCCAGTTTTTCTATCGAAGTTTCGCGGGGATGTTCATCCGTATTCACCACCACTTTTGCTTTACCAGCTATTATTTCCACGGGTAATAATTCACTCTCCCACTTACCCGCCTTCTTTGCCTCAAAATACTTTTGCTGCGAAGCCAATGCGAAGGCATCCTGTTCTTCCCGCGTGATATTCCACTGCCTGGCAACATTCTCAGCTGTTTCACCCATTGTATAAGGACGGTAAAGTGCAGCCAGTTCCTTGTTGACAAATCGCCAGCCCATTGTTGTATCATATATCTCTGCGAGGCGTGAAAAAGCTTCACTGCTTTTTGGCATCACAAAGGGTGCCCTGCTCATACTTTCAACTCCACCTGAGATCACCATTTCAGCATCACCACATTTTATTTGCCTGGCTCCATCCATTATTGCCTGCAATCCTGAAGCACAAAGACGGTTGACCGTTGTTCCCGCCACCGTTACGGGAAGACCGGCCAATAAAGCAGCCATGCGCGCCACATTCCGGTTATCCTCGCCTGCCTGGTTAGCTGCCCCTGCTATTACATCTTCTATGTGGGAAGGGTCGACAGTATTGTTTCTTGTTAGTAATCCCCTGATAACATGGGCAAGCAGGTCGTCGGGTCTTACAGAGCTTAGGGCTCCCCCGTATTTACCTATTGGCGTTCTTATCGAATCGATTACATATACAGCTTCCATTTTTTACCAATTATTAGGAGGCAAATATCCGGTAAATCCAATGAATGGCTGTCACTATGGTTATCTTTGCAGGTCCATGAAAGGTTCAAAGAAAAACATACGGCATCTGACACTCGACGAGATAGAAACTTATTTTGAAGAACTGGGTGAAAAAAGATTCAGGGCCAAGCAGGTCTACGAATGGTTATGGACAAGGGCCGTACAGAGTTTTGATGCCATGACGAACCTTTCGAAGGAATTACGTCATCACCTGGCGGATCATTTCACTTTACCAGGATTAGTGGTCGACACGATCCAGCATTCAGAAGATGGAACCACTAAATGGAGGTTCAAAACCTTTGATAGCCACCTGATAGAGGGAGTACTGATAACAACCGTTTCAAGATTTACTGCCTGCGTATCCTCCCAGATAGGATGTTCCCTGAGCTGTAAGTTTTGTGCAACAGGATATATGGACCGTAAACGTAACCTGGATTTTGATGAGATCTACGACCAGGTTGCTATCATCAACAGGGAGTCGCTGGAAAAGCATGGTCAAAAGCTCAGCAATATCGTTTTCATGGGAATGGGAGAGCCGTTGCTGAATTATAAGAATGTACTCAGGGCTATACAAAAGATCACTGCTCCTGAAGGAATGGCAATGAGCCCCAAAAGGATCACTGTATCAACTGCAGGAGTTGCCAAAGGAATCCGACAATTAGGTGATGATAAAGTGAAATTCAAGCTGGCCCTTTCCTTACATGCTGCCAACGACCAGAAAAGGCACGAGATAATGCCGATCAATGATACCAATAATATCAAGAGTCTTACTGACGCTCTGAATTATTTCTATAAACAGACAGGAAATGAAATAACATTTGAATATATCCTGTTCAAAGATTTCAACGATTCGTTAAAAGATGCGGATGAGTTGATCAAACTGTACCGGCAGATACCTGTCGACCTCATTAATATCATAGAATATAACCCCATAGAATTTGCTAAATTCGAAAAGCCTGATGAAGACAAGGTAGACGCCTTTATGCAATACCTTGAGAAGAACAGGGTAAATGTACGCCTGCGCCGAAGCCGGGGAAAGGATATTGATGCCGCTTGCGGCCAGCTGGCAAATAAGTAAATAGATATTAAACCTGGCTTTCCCTTTCTGGTCTTATTTAAGATGCTAAAATTCTAACCCTGACGATGAACTGCGAAAGTTTAGGTAGCCGTTCAGCGTCATAAATAAAAAAATACATGAAAAAGATAGTTTTCTCATTGTTGGCCTTTGCGATCGTTATAGCTGCAAAAGCCCAGGATATTCCAGAAAGAAAAATGGATGCGCCAGGTGTACATCATATGCATGACCGCGGTGGTATGGAACGTCATCAAAAAATGATGGCAATGAAAGGTGTTCAGTTTACTGACCAGCAAAAAGACCAGGTAAAGAAAGGAAATGAAGACTTCCGTACCAAAATGGAAGCATTGAAGAAAGAAGATAATATCACGGTAAAAGAATACAGGACAAGAATGGAGAACCTGCATAAAGACCACAAAGCATATATGCAATCCATTCTTACTACTGATCAGAAGGCGCAGATAGAAAAGAATAAAACAGACATGAAGGGGCGCCACGAAGAGATGGCCAGGAAAAGGGAAGAAAGGATGAAAACAACTTTAAATCTTACGGATGAGCAAACTTCGCAGTTGCGCAAGAACCGTGAGGATATAAGCGCCAAGATCCGTCAAATACGCGAAGACAAATCATTAAGTGAAGACAAGAAAAGAGAGGAGATCAGGAATGAAATGAAGAGCCAGCATGAAAAAATGAAGTCGATCCTTACAGAGGAACAAAAGAACAAATTAAAAGAAATGAAACAAAGGAAAGGCGATTTCAAAGGAAAGCCCGGTACCAATGATAAAACGAAGAAGGAAATCTGATTTTTGATCCGTACACTGTGAATTGGCCCCCGAATGGGGGCCTTTTTTTGGCCCTGAATGAACTTCAGCCAACAGCCATTTTTGGTTTAACTATCTTTGTCACCAATGAAAAAGAAATCAGCTGCCGCATTTACGAAGTTCTCCCAAAAGAAGAGCAATGCTGCCATTAAGGAGCAATTCAGGCAGGAGAAGAAGAAATGGAAGAAGGAAAGGGAAGAATTCTTTGACAGGAAAAAGGCGGAGGCAAGAGGGGTACCTGTAAAAGCAGAACCAAAAATTCAAAGAGAAGATACGGGCATCATGCCTTTGAACAAATTCATTGCCCATACCGGTGTGGCTGCACGCCGCGAAGCAGCAGAGATCGTAAAAAAAGGGTTGGTAAAAGTGAATGGAGAAACAGTGACCGAACCCGGTCATAAGGTTTCCGCAAAGGATGAAATAAAAGTAAATGGCAAGAAAGTGTTTTTGGCCAAAGACCTTGTTTATATACTTCTGAATAAACCCAAGGATTACATCACTACCACCAGCGACGAAAGAGGAAGAAAAACGGTGCTGGACCTTATCCGCCGCGCCACGCCGCAACGTGTGTTTCCCGTAGGCAGGCTGGACAGGAATACATCAGGTGTCTTGCTTTTTACGAATGATGGTGAGCTGGCACAGAAACTTACCCATCCCAGTAATGAGATCAAGAAAGTATACCATGTTACGCTGGACCGTCCTTTGGACAAAAAGGATTTTGAACAGATCTTAAAAGGCGTAGTATTGGAAGATGGCGCAGCCACCGTTGATGTGCTTGCCTATGCAGATGCAAAGGACAGATCGCAGATAGGTGTTGAGATCCATAGCGGGCGCAACCGCATTGTCCGCCGCATTTTCGAATCCCTGAAATATGATGTCAGGCAGCTCGACCGGGTAGTATTTGCCGGGCTTACCAAAAAGAATGTTGACAGGGGAAAATGGCGTTTTCTCAGTGAAAAAGAGGTGCGCGAGTTGAAATATTTCTCAAAGTCCGCAAAAGGAAAAGAAAGACCTCGCGGCAAAGATGATCAATGAACATCAATCCCTTTATCATAAAAGAAACGGATGATCTTATTCTCCTGGATAAGCCCGCCGGCCTGCTTTCTATCCCTGACAGGGAAGGCAAAGAGATCTCTTTAAAAGTATTGCTGAAAGATAAATACGGTGAGATATTCACGGTGCACCGGCTTGACAAAGAAACGAGTGGGCTGATCGTTTTTGCAAAAAATGCAACGGCTCACAAATATCTCTCTTCAATTTTTATGGCCAGCTCAACTGGTGACGACAGGGCCATTAAAAAGATCTACCAGGGACTGGTGATCGGTTCGCTGGAAAAAGAAAAGGGAAGGATCGATACACCAATTGCCGAACATCCCGCCTTAAATGGATTTATGATCACACATAGCAAAGGAAAGACAGCTATCACGGATTACGAAGTCCTGGAAGACTTTGGAATTTACTCCCTGGTAAAATTCCAGATACACACAGGAAGAACGCACCAGATAAGAGTACATATGAAAGAGATCGGTCATCCAGTAGTTTGTGACAGGTTATATGGCGATGGGAAACCCCTGATGGTATCTATGCTAAAGAAAAAGTATAACCTAAGTAAAAAAGAAGAAGAGGAAAGACCTTTATTGAACAGGCTGGCACTCCATGCCTGGCAACTTTCATTCACAGATCAAAACGGCGAATTAGTAGAGGCCGAGGCCCCTTTACCAAAGGATATGAGGGCCGTGCTTCAACAGCTGAGAAAGAGAAAGCGTTAAGCTTTTAACTCTCAACATCCGGCTGAGGCGTATACCTCAAATAACTCTTTACTACTTTAACTCCTTTTGGAAATTTCCTGATCGCATCTTCTGTAGATACTGCCGGAACAACAATAACATCTTCCCCTGTTTTCCAGTCGGCAGGTGTGGCTACACTGTAATTAGCAGTTAGCTGCAATGAATCTACAACGCGAAGTACTTCATTGAAGTTTCTACCGGTTGAAGCCGGATAGATTATCATAAGTTTCACCAGTTTATCCGGCCCGATCACAAAGAGGGAGCGGACGGTAGCCGTTGCAGAAGCATTGGGGTGGATCATATCATAAAGGGTAGCAACTTTGCGGTCTTCATCAGCAATGATAGGAAATCCAACATGACAATTCTGGGTTTCATTGATGTCGTTCCTCCAATCAAAATGCTTATCCAGGGGATCTACACTCACAGCCATCACTTTGACATTTCTTTTAGCGAACTCTTCCTGTAATAGGGCTGTTTTGCCTAGCTCTGTTGTACACACAGGAGTGAAATCAGCAGGATGGGAAAACAATATACCCCATCCATTACCTAAATATTCATAAAAGTCAATGGTGCCTTCAGTTGTATTTGCCTGGAAATTTGGCGCCACATCGCCTAATCGTAAACTCATAGTTTATAGTTTTTTGCAAAGATAAGGTCAGTAACTATTTAGTCCACCAATTTAGTAGGATATTAACTTCCTTTCGCAAGATCTTTTAAACTCCTGTTTTCAAGGATCTTTAAAGAGGCGTCTCGTACTTCTACCATCAGGTCATGCAAGCCGCAATTGGTTTCATTACAGTTCTTACAGCGCTCGTAGAAATAGAGGCTCACACAGGGAAGCATGGCTATGGGGCCATTCAGGAGCCGGATAACAGAGGCCACTTTTATTTTTGCAGGGTCCTTGACCAGGTAATAACCGCCCCCCTTTCCTTTTTTACTATCCAGGATACCTTCATTCTTAAGTTCTAGCAATATGTTTTCCAGGAATTTCAGGGGTATCTTTTTCTTCTTTGCGATCTCCGAAATGAGCACAGGGCCCTGTTTATACTTTTCTGTGAGAAAGAGCAGTGCCTGGAAACCATATTGTGACTTCTTGGATAACATTTCAGATGATCTCCAGTTTATAATGGATGTCCGAGTTCTTTTGCAACATTGCCGCGACACCGCAATATTTTTCTAGCGAAAGATCGATCGCTTTCTTTATTCTTTCTTCATTCTCTTTTTTGGCGTGCAGCTTGTACAAAAGGTGAATATCCTTAAAAACTTTGGGTTGATCAGTGGTTTGCTCCGTTGTGGTCTCAATTGTGAAATGTGAGAATTCGATACGCATCTTTTCTAAAATATCTACCACATCTATTCCTGAGCAGGCTGCAAGACCAGACAATAGAAGAGCCTTAGGGCTAAAGCCATGTTCAACGGCACCATCTAATACAATATGGTTCTCATTCTGCCGGCTTTCAAACTGATGTTTCTTTTTCCAGGTGGTAATTGTTTTCATGGTCTGATTTAGTATAGTTCGTGCTTTTTATTCTCTGAAATATTCTGAAAGGTCCACTCAACCTGTTTCTCAAATTTATGCTGCCTTACGTTACAATCGGGTTTAATGCAAAGCTGGCAGGAAAAAGGCAGGCAGGGGTCATTGTGCACGAATAATTCCAGGGATTCACCAAATTCACTACTTATCAATTTCGCCAGTGCTTCTATTTCACGGTGCGCCTCGGCAACATTAAGATACCAGGGAACAGTAAGGTGGCAATCAAGATGTAAAATACTTCCATACTTTATCACTCGGAGATTATGCAGATCGACCCAATTCTCCTGCCGGTTTGCATTCAGCAAATTCACCATTTTGTGCAGCAATTCCATATCAGCCTCATCCATTATGCCAGCAATAGAAGAACGTACGATCTTATATCCTGTCCAGACAATGAACAAACCGAATATCATGGCTACTGCACTATCGATCCATGTCAGGCCGGTAAAATAAAGCAGGATCAATCCTGCAATGATCCCAAAGGTTGACCAGGTATCGGATAGTAAATGATGCCCGCTTGCAACCAATGCGGCAGAACGATTCTTTTTTCCAGTGCGGAGACAGGCCAAACCCACTAACAGGTTTACCACTGCAGTTATGCCGATCAATAAGATTCCATAATCGATCTGTTTCAATGCAACCGGGTGAAGGATATGCTGTACAGCCTTATACAAAATGATCGCGCCTGCAGAACCGATCATGGTGCCCTCGATCGCAGCGGAAAGAAATTCGGCTTTCCCGTGGCCATAGGGATGATCCATGTCACGGGGCTTGGCAGAAATATAAAGGCTATACAGACCGATAAACCCCGCGGATACATTCACTATGCTTTCCAAAGCATCTGTAAGAATAGCTACTGAATGGGTAAGATAATAAGCGGCAAACTTTACGACCAGCAAGATCACGGATATAAATGCCACCCATTTCTGAACCCGGAGATTTTGTGTTGAATTATCCAAGAGGGGGAAGATTAGATCGTACTGTTATTGATGGTGTAAAGTTGCAAAAAGATCAACGAAAGAGGGGAAAAGTTTTGACTACCCCAGGTATATATCAAGCAATCCTTCCGGCAATTCCACCATGACCTGTTTCTTCCGATGATCTATTTTCTTTAATGAATCTTCGTGCAGGGGGATCAATACTTCCTTATTATCGATCTCGAGCCTGCAAAGCAATTGCTGCGGCTGCTGTATCACTTCTTTGATCTCTCCCAATTCCTTTGAATGATGAATGATGGTGTAGCCGATAAGATTTCCCGGAGATTGCCTGGATGCAAATTTTTTATGATCAGTTTCAGTCAGCCACACTTTCTTCTGCACAAGTTTCATCGCGGCCTCCCTGTTATCCAGGCCTTCCAATTTGAGATAGATCTCATTTTCGGATTTGATACGCGTGGCTTCAATGAACCAGGGTAAGAATGAATCCTTTTTCTCTTCTACGAACAGGGTCGTCAATCCTTTTAAAGATGTCTTCTTTCCCAGGTCGTGCAGGAACAATAATTCCCCCTTCACTCCATGCGCGGCGACGATCTTCCCTACATTAAAATACTCGGCCATGTGCAAATTTAAAAATTATACGGTCCATCTGCGTTCATCTCTCTTATCCGTCCTGTCTGCGTCAAAAAAAATCCCGGCCTGAGCCGGGATCCATGAAATTTAGCATTCGAAGATATTAACC
>Ga0157370_10007008_pt1 | contig 12309 bp, 11 predicted proteins | sample C35metaG_FD_113463 | JGI IMG/M metagenome (GOLD analysis project Ga0157370, IMG submission 113463) | Corn rhizosphere microbial communities from Kellogg Biological Station, Michigan, USA - C3-5 metaG | ecosystem: Host-associated > Plants > Roots > Rhizosphere > Soil | place: USA: Michigan...
CTATTTTTCTTCATCCATCTTTTACGAAGAAAACAAAACAAAAAAATGATATTTTTGATCAGTATTATTGTGATAATTGTATTTGCAAACACGGTAAGAATATATTATTATTTTGATTTGAAAATAAAAAATTATTTTATTTATGACCGATATTTTATACGGCAGGTCATCACAAGAATCGACGCTATTATCTATGGAGTCTTAGCTGCTTGGATTTATGTGTACTATCCACAACTATTTAACAAACATAAAAATAGAAATTTTATCTTTGGTTGTATTGCTATATTACTAATCCATAATCTTGAAGGTCAATATCAACCGTTTCAATATCTACTATCCTTTACATTATCATCTATAGCTATTATGATCACATTGCCGTTTCTTAACAGCATTAAAAAAATTAAATTTAAAAGCTTACAGAATACGATAGTTCATATATCTCTCATCTCCTACTCAATGTATCTAATTAATCTATCTCTTGTAACTTTCTGGATCTTACCTTTATTAAAAATAGAAACAGATATTATAAATTTTTTCTTATTTTGGGGTATTACAATTATCATCTCTACAATTCTTTATAAAAGATTGGAGTTACCTTTTTTAACATTTAGAGACAAAATACTAAAATGAAGATAGGATTCTACAGTGTGGTGCCGTTGGATGACAAAAAGAACTGGTCTGGTACAATGTTTAAGATGTATGAGCAGCTACTTCATCTGGGTTATGAGGTAGTTTGGATTCCTAGGGTATGCTTCTCAAAAAGGGAGGAAAAAACCTTTAAATTCATTGAAAAAATCTTTAATAAGATTTTTAACAGAGGGTATAACCGTCATTTATTTATCTATAAAGCAAAAACTGCTGCCAGGCGTTTAGAGAAAAATTTAAAAGACATTAAAGTAGATGTAATTTTTAATCCAACTCACGTCAATGATTTTGCATATTTAAAAACTGATATTCCAGTTGTTTACCTTAACGATGCGAATGTTGCGCAACTTCTCAACTACTACCACTATTATTCAGGTTTTGGAATTTTATCAAAAATAGAAACTAAATATCTTGAAAGGAAAACATTGAAGAATGCAACATATTCTATATTTTCATCAGATTGGGCAAGCAATTTTGCTTTAGAGTTCTACGGATTGGCAGAGGACAAAGTTAAAACCATCAAGTTTGGAGCAAATATCATCGTTCCAAAAAGAATTGACTTTAATAAAAATAGCACTGAATTTACTTTTCTATTTCTTGCTGTCGATTGGATCAGAAAGAGAGGAACACTTGCTTTTGAAAGTTTGAAAATTTTGAGAGAAAAGGGTTATCCGGTAAAAATGTTGGTTGTTGGCTGCAATCCCGAAATAAAAGCCGACTGGGTTACGATCATTCCTTTTCTAAATAAAAATAATCCTGATGAATTCAGAGAAATCCAAAATCATTTGCTGAGTTCCCACTTTCTGTTTGTACCCACAAAAGCAGACTGTACACCTATCGCTTTCTGTGAAGCTGCTGGATATGGTCTACCGGTAATTTCTACAGATACGGGCGGTGTTTCTGCCCATGTGATCAATGGCTATAACGGAAGTCTGCTACCTCAAGATGCCACTGCACAGGATTATGCAGATGAAATAGAGAGATTAATAAATACGCCGCAGACAGTGAGAGAGTACTCGGAAAATGCCCGCAAACTTTACGAGAAAGAACTCAATTGGGAAAATTGGGGCATTGAGTTTTCAAAAATTTTAGAAAAACTAAAATGAAATTAACGGTATTCACTCCTACGTATAACAGAGCTTATATGCTGCCAAAATTATTTGAAAGCCTTCAGCGCCAGACTGCAAAAGATTTTGACTGGCTTATCATTGATGATTGTTCATCTGATGAAACAGAAAAACTCGTTAAAAATTTAATCACCAAGGCAAGTTTTAAAATACAATATATCTATCAGGAAAATCAGGGTAAACACATTGCGATTAATACGGCTCTCAAAAATATACACACCCAATATTTCACTACTGTTGACAGTGATGATTATCTCGAAGATAATGCCGTGAAAACCATTTTCGAAAAAATACCACTTATAGATCATTCGAAGGATATAATCGCGATAGCTTCACCGATTAAAATTTTAAACCAAGTTACAGATGGTCGTAAAGTAACTTCAAACATTGTCGCCTCCACCTGTGACATAATTTACCAGCACAAAATACAATGTGAAGCCACGTTAATCTTCAAAACAGAATTGGCTAAAAAGTTTGAATATCCAATTTTTTCGGGAGAGAAATTTATGTTAGAGTCTGTAGTTTTTAACAGGATGGATGAAACATATAAATTTTTATATATTCCTGAGTCTATTGTTAATGCAGAATACATACCCGATGGTTTAACGGCGCAGGGGAAAAAAAAACTGATTGACAATCCGAAAAGTGCTGCTTTGGCCTACAAAGAAAAGATGAACAATCTTAAAATCCCGTTAGAAAATAGAAAAATTTTTGCCAAAAACTATTGGGATTATGAAACCTTAACCAATAAAAGTTTTGCCTCTAAAATAAGTAAAATTAAAGGTATGACTCTGAAGTTTTATATGATAACTTATTTTTTAAGACGGTATTTTAGTAAATGAAACAAACTAATTTAGTGAGAATCATTGCTACAGTATGAATAAAAAAAACACGAAGAAACAGACAGAAGAAATGTTTTCGAAATGCCTAAAAGATAATTAATGATCCCAAAAAAAATACACTACTGCTGGTTTGGAGGAAAGCCAAAGCCGGATTCTTTCTTCATATGCCTTGATTCATGGAAAAAAAACCTTCCTGACTACGAGATTATCGAATGGAACGAAACCAATTTTGATATAAATTGCTGCGAGTACGTTCGCCTCGCTGCTGAACAGAAAAAATGGGCCTTTGTCTCCGATTATTCAAGAGCTTTAGCTCTGTTTGAGCAGGGCGGAATATACATGGATATTGATGTGGAAGTAAAATTTTCTCTGGACGAATTTCTGATTCACCGCGCTTTTTCAGGATTCGAAATTAAAGGATCTCCTTTTACGGCGCTTTGGGGTACCGAAGCAGGACATCCATGGCCGAAAAAAGTATTAGATTTCTACAATAAAAAAACAGATTTTGATCTCACTACCAATACTGTTTTTGTTTCTGATCTTTTGGTAAATGAATACAATGTTGATGCAGATAAAGATGAATATCAGGAACTAAAAGATGGAATTGTGATTTATCCTTCCACTTATTTCTGTCTGGATCTTCCAAAGAATTATGCCAGCCACCATTTTGTGGGAACGTGGCATGAAAGGGATACTCCCAACCCATTTAAAGATTTTGTACATGCTTATTTTCACGTTAAAAATATAGCTGAAATAAAAGAGGGAAAAAAGGAAATCCACAATGTAATTAATAACATGAAAATGATTTCTGCAGAAGAGATTTTAGATCAGTTCCCACTAAGAATGTTGGTAAAATATATTATTAAACGTATAAAACGGTAAGCTTTAATTACTTTTGCAAAAACAAACCTGATGAACGATAAAATTGCAGTTATTTACGGCACGAGGCCAGAATTTCTAAAAGTATTCCCCATCATTAATGAATTTAAAAGACTTCATGAGGATATTTGCATTGTAAATACCGGTCAGCATGATTCTTTACTTACGGAGATGGAAAACAGCTTCGGCGTTATTCCACATCATCAATTGTCTGTACAGTCATTGACTTTTACCAATTCTAATCTGATTGCTAAACTGATTGATGAAATATCTAACCTCATCCACAAAGAAAATATCCAAAAGATAATAGCACAGGGTGATACTTTTACAGTGCTGGCATCATCGATGTCTTCTTTTTTGGAACAGAGAAAATTTTACCACATCGAAGCCGGATTGCGAACATCAGATATCCATACTCCTTTTCCTGAAGAATTTAACAGACGGGTTGTATCTCTCACAGCTAACGTAAATTTTGCTCCAACAGAACTATCAAAACAGAACCTTTTAAATGAAAAAATTCCTGAGAGTAAAATTTCTTTGGTTGGAAACAGTATAGTGGACATGATTCAGCATGTTACAAAAAAAGAAAATATTGCTGTCGAATATAAGGATCATGTCTTTATTACCGCGCACAGACGGGAAAATATTGGCAAACCGTTAAAAAATATAGCTCAGGCAATCAAAGAATTAGCCGAAGAAAATCCTGAGACTCAGTTTGATTGGGCTTTACATCCAAATCCAAATACAAGAAAAATTATTATGGAAGTATTTGAAAAAGGAACTCCTGACAATATAAATTTTACTGAACCCCTTTCCTATCTCGAAGCCATCAGAAAAATGGCAAGATCTAAACTGATCATTTCAGACTCTGGCGGAATACAGGAAGAAGCACCCAGCCTTCAGAAAAGAGTGCTAATTTTGCGTGAAGAAACCGAAAGACCCGAAGTAATTACATGTAATTGCGGTGTATTGGTAGGAACAGATATTCATAAAATAAAAAGCAACTTTAATCTAATCTATAATAATCCTGAAGAATATATTTTCAAGAGTGAAAACAATCCTTTCGGAGACGGAAAATCGGCAGAAAAAATTGTAAAAAAAATCTTAGAATGATTGTTGGAAAAGGACTTATAGCTTCATTATTTTTAAACTCTGACAGAGAGAATACGATTTTCTTTGCATCTGGCGTATCTAATTCATTAGAAATTAGACCGGAAGAATTTCTTAGAGAAGAGACACTTATAAAAAATACAATTTCAACATATCCTGATAAAATTTTTGTTTACTTTTCAACCTGCAGTATCTATGATTCTTCGAAAACCGGAAGTGCATACGTTCTACACAAACTCAAAATGGAACAGATTGTAAAAAACTCATGCAAAAATTTTTTAATTTTAAGAGTAAGTAATGCTGTTGGAAAAGGAGGTAATCCTAACCTTTTGATGAATTACATCTTGAGAGCGGTGAAGAATAATGAGACAATTAATGTACATACCAAAGCAACTCGCAATCTGATAGATGCTGATGATGTAAAGAATATTACCTTTGATTTATTGGATAAAAATGATCTCAACAAAATTATCAATGTTGCTTATATTCAAAATTATTCGATTATCGAGATTTTAGAGATTACAGAGAGATATTATAGTATAAAGCTCAATATTAATATAATAAAAAGTGGGTCTGGTTATGATATAAATGTCCCAGATGTAGAAGAATATTTTATAAAAAATAATCTGGCGCAACAAGAATTGTACATCCAAAATATATTACATAAGTATTATAAATAGAGAGAGCAAAAGCTGTTTATAAAATTTATGATTCAAAATTCACACAATTAAAAATGAAAAAACTTGCCTTTGTCATTCCTTACTATAAAATCAATTTTTTCGAGGAAACTCTGATCTCTTTAGATCAGCAAACTAATAAAAATTTCAATGTATATATAGGAAATGATAAAAGTCCGGATGACCCTTCTGACATTGTAAATAAATATCCTAATCTAAATATAACATATAAAGCTTTTGAAAATAATCTCGGAACCAAGGATTTGGAGGGACAGTGGATTAGATGTATCGATTTGTCAAAAGATGAAGAATGGATATGTATCTTGGGAGATGATGACTGCCCCAAGAAAAATTTTGTTGAAGAATTTTATAATGTCCTTCCTACCGTTGATGAAAAAGGAATTAATGTTATTAAAGCAGCAATTACTTCAATTGATACTTATTCGAAGCTGAGAGGCGCCGATCTCATCCATCCTGAATTTGATACATCGATCAATACATTTTGGAGAGATAGAAACAATCAGACCCATACAAGCATCAGTGAGAATATTTTTAGAAGATGTTCGTACGAAAAATTTGGCTTTAGGGGCTTTCCTCTAGCCTGGGGCACACCCTTGATTGCATGGATGGATTACACAGAAGGTGGTATTATTTATGGTATGAACAAAACACAAATGTCTGTAAGATCTTCAGAAATTAATTTAACAAGAGTAAATTCTTATCGCGATCAAAAAGATGTTGGTGAGGCAATGGTTTATGAAATTGTTTTTGCAGACTATTATGATAAATTTACCGAATCTCAGAGGCTTTATTTATTAAAAAAATATCATGCAGTACTTCACTATTACAAACTAAAAAACAAACTTCCCTCATCTATCTGGCATCTCTATGGTAAGTACGGAGGTACAAAAGGAAAACTGTTTTACATTCTTAGAGAATTTAAATGGAAGTTCGCTAAATAAATTAAGCATGTTCTTCCATCCATATTCCCAAGACCAATAGAGACCAATGCTTATAATTATAATTTAAGTTTTTCTGAACCTGATGGAAATCAAGTTTAAGGAAGATTTTTGAACTCGAATTTTTCAGAATCTTTGCTGTGAGTTCTTCCATTCCCGGAATTTTCAGCCATTTTTCTACAGGTGCACCAAATCCCTGTTTTCGCTTGTTTAAAATACGATCTGTAAGTAAATCTCCAAAAGCTTTCCTAAGTATTATTTTGGTCTGATCGGTATTCACTTTATATTTTGCGGGAAGTGCAGAACAGAATTCCACAAGATCTTTATCTAAAAAAGGAGTTCTCAGTTCAATAGAATGCATCATCGCAATACGGTCATCCTTTACCATATAGTCTCCAGGGATGATATTGGTGAGATCCATTTTCATTGTGGTATTCAGATCAGTATTATCTAAAGCAAAGTGATAGACATGTTCATATTCTGAATAGGATTTCATAAGCAGACTGGTCTCTTTTCTTGTAAAATTACTGTGCACTTTTTCTTTTTGATAAGAAACAATATCCGGAAATTTTGCTCTTAAAATTTTATCCAGAAAATAATCCTGTGCTTTTTTGAAACCCATTTTTTCGCTAAACGTAGAACCAACTTTATAAAAATTCAGAAGATTTAGATTTGTACCTCCTTTTTCTAGAATTTCCTTTTCTTTCTGATACCATTTATAGCCTCCGAAAAGTTCGTCACCAGCATTTCCGGTGATTACTACTGTCATGTTTTTCGCCGCTTCTTCGCAGATGGTATATGTTGCTAAGATTGCTGTATCAGCAAGTGGCTCATCCATTTTTTTCAGAATATCTAGTAATAATTTCGGAATATCCTCGTCTTTCAGAGATACTTCTTTATGATTGGTATTGTATTTTTGAGATATGCTTCTTGCTTCCGGCATTTCATTCCATTCACCCTGATATTCAAATCCTAATGTTGTAAGATTAGAATGGTGTTTAGAAGACAGGGCAACCAATGGCCCCGAATCTAATCCACCACTTAAAAAAGCTCCAACCTTTACATCGGCAATTAACTGCTTTTTTACCGAATTTTCTACCAGTCTTTTAAATTTTTGAACAGCATCTTCTTCTGAAATATTTATTTCTTTTTCGGGTAAATTCCAGTATTGAGAAATTTTAATTTTCCCGTCAGCATATATCAATTGTGAAGCAGGTGCTAAAACGTGGATGTTTTTATAAATACTTTGATGACTGTTAATGTAAGAGTGACGTAAAAAATGGGAAACAGCTTCATCATTTATCTCATTATCTACTAAATCTGTTGCCAGTATAGCTTTGATTTCCGAAGCGAATATAAACTCTCCGTTTTTTCCAGTTGCGAAATAAAATGGCTTTTCTCCAAAACGATCTCTCACGCAAAATAACTGTTGTTTTTCTTCGTCCCAAATTGCGACAGAAAACATTCCGTTTAGATGTTTTGGGAGCTCAGAACCGTATTTTTGATAGAGCGAAAGAATAACTTCTGTATCTGTATTGCTTTTAAAAGGATAGTCAGATAACTCATTTTTTAAATCACGGTAGCCATAGATTTCACCGTTGAAAACGATACATTCATTTTTAGTATCCGAATACATGGGCTGATGACCATCTTCTGATAAATCTACAATCGCTAATCTTCTGAAACCTAAAAAACAATTCTGTAAATACTCGTGACCTTCATCATCCGGACCGCGATGAATAATAGAATCTGTCATGTTTTTCAGATTCTTTTTGTATAAGTCATCGTTTAAAATATTTTCTTTTACAATACCTGCTATTCCGCACATAGATCATTAATATCTCACAAATTTAAAACTTATTTATGGAACTATTATGTCCTTCAAATCTTTACACAAGCTTAAATCGTAAAGTTTCTGATCAGATAAATAAAAATTAATTTCAGATATTTGCAGCAATATGCAAGCACAACCCCTGATTTCTATCATAACCACCTATTACAACTCTGTGCAGTTGGGAGATTTTGTAAAATCATCTATGAAATGTCTGCAGAATCAGACGTATAAAAATTTAGAATTAATCTGTGTAAATGATGGCTCTACAGATTCTACCTTAAATGATTTAGAATCTTTCGCAAAACTGGATTCCAGAATTAAAATTTATACCAAAGAAAATCAAAAGTTTGCTCAGTATTCTAAAGCTTACGGGCAAGAAAAAGCTTCAGGAGAATTTATTTTTCTTTTTGATCACGATGATCTTATTGATTTTGATACTATCGAAAAATGTTATCAAACTTTTTTAAGTCATCCTGAACTTGATATTGTTACTCCGATTGTAATTACAAAATTCACCAGCGGAAACATTAAAAACACGCACAATATTTATCTTTCTGATACAGCAATTTTTAAATTTAAAAAATTTACAGGATCTCAGATTATCAAAGATACGGTTGGAAGATATGACAATCACATCAGAGGATTATACAGAAAAGAAGTTTTTAAATCTCATTCTTATAATTTTACAGAACCACTTCTGAATGCCGATGAAATCGTTGAGAGACTGATCTATGAAGAAGCTAGATTTGTTGGTAACTGTAATGCAGTTTATACCCATTATATTCACCCAGATTCATCTGCAAAACTTCTTTCTCCAAAAAGGATAGATTTTGCGAGAACAGATTTCTTACTTAGAAAAATATTTAAAGAAAAAGGTATTTACGAAAATAGAAAGGCAATTTTTGAATTTATAGCCTACAAAAACCTAGTCAATGCCATTAAAATTTTTCATTATTTTGTGAAGGATATGAGTGCAGAAGAACATTCTAGACATGATAAAAGGCTGCGGGAATCGTATAATAATTTAGACAAAAAAATTATCATCTCTCAATTCAGTGGATTTGCGAAATACTATAATGCTTTTTTGCTATCAAATTTTTCTCTGCTATCAAATTTCTATAAATACAAAAAATAAATTTATCTCTCAAAACGCCAAATAAAAAGTCTGACAGCCAAATCTGAAGGAATATTATGAAAGAAATTTTTCTTTTTTACATCTAAAGAAAAATCTGAACTAAAATAATCTGTGAGATTCAGTCTTGTAAGTTTCTGCATTTTAGAAATATTGGTTTTCAAATACTCCTTATCTTTCAACGCTTTCCATTGCATTACGAGAACCATTTCTTTAAAAAGAATAATTTTGCTTTTGATCAACATTTTTAAAACTTCACTATTTTCCTCCTTAAAAGATTTAGTAAGGTATCCAAGGATTGTCAGGTAATTCTCAAAATTCTTTTTTCCCCGGTTAAAGATAACCGATTCACCATGAAGATAATACAGATAGGTAATGTCATCAATAATTGATAAAGTATCTGTTTTTAATAATAAATGAAAAAACCACAGCTCATCCTGCGCAAATAATCCCGGTACAAAATATATTTGATTGTTAATTATAAAGTCTTTCTTAAATAATTTATTCCAAGACGATGAAGGAAATCCTCCTTTGCTGTAAACCGAAAATATTTCAAGATTGTTATTGTAATATTTTTTTTCTGCAATGGTTGGAAATCCATAATCCTTTGTAGTATTGTCAAATGTATTGATCCATCGGTTTTGAGCTATGATAATTTGTGCATCAGTTTTCTTTGCATTTTCCACCAACAACCGGATGCAGTCAGGTGTAATTTCGTCGTCACTATCCAAAAAAAACAGATAGTCTCCAGTTGCTGCCTTAATACCGTTGTTTCTAACAACAGAAAGTCCAGAATTCTCAGTATGCTCGATAATCTTAATATTAAGCTCCGGATTAGCTTCCATAAAGTTCCTTATAAGAAACATACTGTTATCAGGAGTACAATCATTTACAAGAATAATTTCTATATTTTTATACGTTTGGCTTTTCACAGAGTCTAGGCATCTAATGATAAACTTTTCACATTTAAAAATAGGAATAGAAATAGTTACTAATGGATTCATGGAGGGAATTTAATAAATTATTCCGGCAAAAGTATAGAAATAATTATAGTTTAATGAAATTACGATGGAAAATAAGATGAACACATGACACCTACAGTCGCAACTTTCACCATGTGAGAAAATATTGTAAATTTATCGCCAGTTATTAAAAGTTTTTTACACCAATAATCTGTTTTTTTATCAAAAGAAGTAATTTTTAATAATGAACAGAGTGTGAGAAGTTTAAAACTTTAATAAAGGATGTAATTTTTCTGATTGTAAAAACTATTTACTTCCAAAATTCTTTTGACATAACATTTCTCTCAAATAAATATGGTAAAATTCTCCATTCTTATTGCCCATTACAATAACTATCATTACTTCAGAGAATGCTATGACAGCATCCTGAGACAAACTTACCAGGATTATGAAATCATACTTGTAGACGACTGTTCTGTCGATGATTCTTATCAAAAAATAATAGAACTCACTAAAAACAATCCCAAGGTTAAAGTTTTCAGAAACGCGGTAAACAGCGGTGTAGGTTTAACCAAAAAAAAATGTATTGAACTAGCATCAGGTGAGGTCTGTGGATTTGTCGATCCCGATGATACCTTAGGAGAAAACGCCCTTCAAATAATTATTGAAAATTATAGTAAAGATACTATTGCAGTATATTCACAATTCTACGAATGTGATCCAGACTTAAAGCCAGTTAGAGTGTTCCCACATTCCCGGAGAATTACAAACGGGGATAAAAAATTTTTCAATGTTTTTTTTGAAGCGACTCACTTTTTCACATTTAAAAGAGAAGCATATCTAAAAACTTCAGGTATCAATGAGGAATTAACCTCAGCGGTAGATCAGGATCTATATTTAAAGCTTTATGAAATCGGAAATTTTAAGTTTGTAAAAGTTCCTTTATATTTTTACCGTATACATGAAAAAGGGGTTTCTCAGGAATTTTCAAAAAAAGAAAAGCTGCACAAAAACTGGCATCAAACTATTTTAGACAGCGCCATAAGAAGAAATATTGATTCTTTATATGGCAAAAAAATTTCTGAAATTGAAAATCTACCAGGTTTTCTCAAGGTAGAACAAAATGGTGTTTTCAAAAAAATACAAAGGAAATTTTTCTAAATCATAAAAAAACCACAGAAACAATTTCTGTGGTTTATGTTTTATTATTTTATAACGACTCCCGCGTATTTACCGTCGAATTCTATAATATGTGGATTGAGGCCTTTGCTTTCACAAAAATCTTTAAATGCAGCATTGTCGCCGATATCATCACTCATGAAAACTCCGTCTTTTCTCAGTTTATCCCACAATAAAGTGTAAGCCCAAATTCTTCCGTCGTACGTTTTATCACTGTCGTAGTGTACAACGTCTAATGAATTCGTTTTAGAAAATATTTTCGGTAATGATTCTTTGTCTGCGAAACGGTAAAGATCCCAGTTGCTTTTATATTTTTGCGGTATCACGCAGCCTACAAAGTCTTCGCTTTGATTTTGCATAATATATGGCATATCTGAACTGTAAAGGATTCCATTTCTTTTTACCAATGACGCCAAGGCAGCAAAAGATGACCACCCGTATGCAACTCCGGTCTCGATTGATTTTAAAGCCGATGCGTATTCATTAATGTAGTAAATCACACTTAATGAACCAGCGCCTCCCATTTTGATCGGTGCTTTTTCCTGAGCCTGTACTGCAGCTTCATATTCCTGAGCGAATATTTCCTGAAAAGGAACAAATGGTATTTTCAGAACTTTTTCTATAAATTCTTTTTCAGAAACTGCTAAATTTTTACACCAAATTTCCGCTTCTTCTTTACCACGCAATGCTGACGAACGGTTGAAAATATTTTTCCATATTTTCCTTCTCAGCTCGGGATATAAATCAGGGCGTTTCAGATATCCAAAAAATGTTGTTGCAATTTCAGCGACTTTACTCATACAGTTATGTTTTGAGGTGCAAAAATACAAAAGAATTGCCCAAACAATCTTATATTTGCTTTTTTAAGAATTATTTTTTTGAAAACTACACAAATGCATCAGAAAATAAAAGTGCTTTTCCGCCACAGATCTATGGAAATGGGAGGTGTAGAGAGAGTTCTTA
>Ga0157370_10007009_pt1 | contig 12309 bp, 7 predicted proteins | sample C35metaG_FD_113463 | JGI IMG/M metagenome (GOLD analysis project Ga0157370, IMG submission 113463) | Corn rhizosphere microbial communities from Kellogg Biological Station, Michigan, USA - C3-5 metaG | ecosystem: Host-associated > Plants > Roots > Rhizosphere > Soil | place: USA: Michigan...
AACAGGTTACCAAGCACCTGGCGCAGACGGGTTTCCCCGGCCTCGACCCACAGCGTGGCGGCCGGTAAATCGCGGATCAGCTCGACCTCCATGCTGCGTCGACGCTTGGCCAGCAACGCCAGCGCATCATCCAGCGCCGGTTGCAGAGCGACACTTTCCGGCGCGTGACGATCACGCCGGGCAAAGGCGCGCAGGTGAGCGATGATCGAGGCCATGCGCCCGGTCAGTTCGCTGATCAGTTTGAGATTGCCGCGCGCATCGTCGGTGCGTTGATGATCGAGCAGCACTTCGGCGTTTTCCGCGTAGCTGCGAATCGCCGCCAGTGGCTGATTGAGTTCGTGGCTGATGCTCGCCGACATCGTTCCCAATGCCGACAATTTACCGGCCTGGACCAGATCATCCTGCGCGCGCACCAGTTCCTGCTGGGCGTGTTCGCGCTCCAGCACTTCCTGTTTCAAACGCCGGTTGAGACCTTCGAGGTCGCTGGTGCGTTCGGCGACCCGGCCTTCCAGTTCGCGACGGGCCTTGGCTTCGAAGGCGATCCGTTCGAGGTAATGGCGGCGGCGCTGCATCATCAGCCCAAGCAGCAGCATCAACACCAACAGCGTGGCGCCTCCGATGGCGACCACCGTACGCACCGGTCGGTCGATCAAGGTGCGCGGGGCGAGGATGCTGACGTTCCAGCCGGTTTCGGCGATCTGCTGGGTCTGAGTCAGCCAGGCGTTGGGGTTGAGCTTCAGCGGTTTGGGGTCACGGGTCGGGTAGGGCTGGATCGCGGTTATCGCTTTGCTTTCTTCGTCGCTCAACGGACGGGTCGAGCGGAAGCGCCACTCTGGCCGTGACGTGAGAATGACCACGCCGTTATGGTCGGTCAGCAACAGCTGTTCCGGGGTTTTGCCCCAGAGACTTTCGGTGTGGTCCAGATCAACCTTGACCACCAGCACGCCGATGACTTTTTCGCCATCGCGTACTGCGGCGGCGAAGAAGTAGCCGCGTTTGGCGGAGGTCGTGCCCAGGCCGAAAAACCGTCCGAGCCGCCCGGCCATGGCTTCGCTGAAATAGGGCCGGAAGGAAAAATTACGGCCGACAAAGCTGTCGTGTTTGTCCCAATTGGACGCCGCCAGCGTTTTGCCGCGGGTGTCCATCAAGTACATGACTTCGGCACCGGTCTGGGTGCTGATGTTTTTCAGCAAGCGGTTGGCATTGCCTTGGGTGACGCCATCGTCCGGCGCGCCGAGTACCGCGCGCAGGGCCGGCAAGTCGCCGAGGATTTGCGGCAACACTTCATAACGATGCAGCGTGCCCAGCAGGTTGGCGACGTACAGGTCGAGGGTTTGGCGATTTTGCCCGGCCAGTTCGCTGCGGTAATAGCGCTCGGCCAAGTGCTCCAGCGGCCACAGTAACGGCGCCAGGCATAGCGCCACCAGGGCGAGGCTGCGCCAGCGGGGTCTGCGAGGGAGGGTCGGAGTCATGAGCATCGGGCGCCTGGGGGTACAGGCGCATTATGCCTAGGCTTGGTGGCGCAGTCTGCGCACCGTTGCCAAGTCCTTCTTGAGGCGAAAATTCAGACTCAGGCGAAAACTTCAGCGTCTTTGAAAAACTCGGCGGCTTGATCTTTTCCGGACAGTTGCGGTGCTTCTTCAAGTTGCCAGTCGATGGCCAGGTCCGGGTCGTCCCAGCGAATGCTGCGCTCGGCGGATGGGGTGTAGTAATCGGTGGTTTTGTAGAGGAATTCAGCGAACTCGCTCAGCACCACGAAGCCGTGGGCGAAACCCTCCGGGATCCAGAGTTGACGATGGTTGCCGGCTGACAGGCGCACCGCCAGCCATTTACCGAAATGCGGCGAGCTACGACGAATATCCACCACCACATCCAGCACTTCACCGGCCGTCACACGGACCAGTTTTCCTTGAGTGTTTTCCAATTGGTAATGCAGGCCGCGCAGTACGCCTTTTTGCGAGCGGGAATGGTTGTCCTGAACAAATTGTGCATCCAGGCCAGTCGCTTCTTTGAATGCCTTGGCATTGAAGCTTTCATAGAAGAAGCCACGCTCGTCACCAAAAACCCTGGGTTCGATGATCAGAACACCGGGCAAGTCGGTGGTGACTACATTCATGGTACTTCTCCAGCAATAGGCGTTGACGGGGCACATTCTTGCGCAAAGTGTCGAGCGAGGCGAGTGCGGCGTGAATTTTCCCGATTCGTGTGCTCGTTGTGTCGAGCGCCCGGCGCTGGTCAGGCAGTCGAATGGGGGTTGCGTATCGCCGCAAGCAGTGGCGATATAAGCGCCTAATAAAATTTCAGAGGTCGTTGTATGCCGCTCGCCACGTTGATTCACCGCGCCAGTTTGCCCAGCCCGCAAGTGTCTGCGCAGCAAGCGCTTGAGCTGCTGGAGGGGCATTACGGGCTTAGCGGGAGGTTGCAGGCCCTGGGCAGCCAGCAAGATCTCAATTTCCGCGTCGACAGCGACCAGGGGCGTTTCGTCCTGAAAATCTGCCGTGGCGACTATTCAGCGCTGGAACTGCAAGCCCAGCACGCAGGGCTCAAGCATTTGGGCGAACAGTCCGGCGTCAAGGTGCCGCGTGTGATTGCGGCGAAAAACGGTGTGGATTTGCTCACGCTGGACGTCGCAGGCCAATCGGTGCACGTGCGCCTGCTCGACTACATCGAGGGCCAGTCGCTCACCCACCTCGATCATTTGCCGGGTGCCGTGGTCGCCGGTTTCGGTCAACTCTGCGGCGAAATGGACCTGGCCCTGGCCGCTTTCGACCATCCGGGACTTGAACGCACGTTGCAGTGGGACGCTCGTCACGCCAACGCATTGATCGGCCATTTGCTGCCGGTGATCAAGGATGACGCGCAACGCCGGTTGATCGCCGAGGCCGCCGAACGCGCCGAGCGTCATTTGCAACCGCTGGTAGATAAGTTGCCGGTGCAGGCCATTCACATGGACATCACTGACGACAACGTGGTCTGGCAGCGCGATGCTCAGCGCCAGTGGCAATTGCAGGGCGTGATCGATTTCGGCGACCTGGTCCGCACCTGGCGTATCACCGATCTTTCGGTGACCTGCGCGGCGTTGCTGCATCACGCCAATAGCGATCCGTTTTACATTTTGCCGGCGATTCAGGCCTATCACGCAATCAACCCGTTGCAGCGCGAAGAACTGCTGGCGCTTTGGCCGTTGATCGTCGCGCGGGCGGCGGTGCTGGTGCTCAGTGGCGAGCAGCAGGTCAGCATTGATCCGGGCAATCAATACAGCCGCGACAACCTCATTCATGAATGGGAAATTTTCCGCGTCGCCACTTCGGTGCCGCTGGAACTGATGGAGGCGGCGATCCTGGCTTGTGTTGGCCAGAGCCTGCCGAGCATTGGCAGCGAAGGATTCGCGCCATTGTTGCCGAGCCTGGTGGGGCGCGAGTTTGCGCTGATTGATCTGGGCGTCCTCAGCCCGCATTTCGAGGCGGGCAACTGGGAACAGGAAGGCATCGATCAGCGGCTGCTGACGGAAGCCGCCGCGACCCACGGCCTGGCGGCCAGTCGTTATGGGCAATACCGGTTGTCGCGAACCCGGCCAGACACGGCGGACGAGCCGGACACCTGCCCATTGCACGTCGAGTTGCGAGTGCCCCACGGCACGGCCGTCGAGTCGCCGTTTGCCGGGGTGGTTCATCAGCCGTCGGCGGGTGTGCTGCAACTCGACGGGCCGCAACTCAGCGTGCGGCTGTGGGGCGTGACCCCATCGCTGCACACCGGCGCAGCACTGGTCAAAGGCCAGGTGTTGGGTTCGGTCAGCGGGCCACTGATCGTGCAGTTGTGCCGAGGCACGGCGTTCAATGCGCCGCTGTTTTGCACACCGTCGCGCGCCCGGGCCTGGAAAGCCTTGTGCCCGTCGCCCGCAGCGCTGCTGGGGCTGGCCTGTGATGCTGAAGAGGAGCTGGACTCGCAGACACTGCTGGCACGCCGCGACGCCAGTTTCGCCCGTACCCAGAAGCACTACTACGTTGACCCGCCGCGCATCGAACGCGGCTGGCGCAACCACCTGATCGACATGCAGGGCCGTTCCTACCTCGACATGCTCAATAACGTCGCGGTGCTCGGCCATGGCCATCCGCGCATGGCGGCGGTCGCCGCTCGTCAGTGGTCGCTGCTCAACACCAATTCGCGCTTCAACTACGCCGCGGTCGCCGAGTTCTCCGAGCGCTTGCTGAAATTGTCGCCGGACTCCATGGACCGCGTGTTCCTGGTCAACAGCGGCAGCGAAGCCAACGACCTGGCGATTCGTCTGGCGTGGGCCTACAGCGGAGGTCGCGACATGCTCAGCGTGCTGGAGGCCTACCACGGCTGGACGGTGGGCGCGGATGCCGTCTCGACGTCGATCGCCGATAACCCCAAGGCCTTGAGCAGCCGCCCGGATTGGGTGCATCCAGTCATTGCGCCAAATACGTATCGCGGAGAGTTCCGAGGCCCGGACAGTGCGCCGGACTACGTACGCAGCGTCGAACACAACCTGGCGAAAATCGCCGCGCAAGGTCGCCCATTGGCCGGTTTCATTTGCGAGCCGGTGTACGGAAATGCAGGCGGAATCTCCTTGCCACCCGGCTATCTGAAACAGGTTTATGGACTGGTTCGAGCCCAGGGCGGCGTGTGCATCGCCGACGAAGTGCAGGTCGGCTACGGGCGTATGGGGCACTTCTTCTGGGGCTTTGAGGAACAGGGCGTGGTGCCGGACATCATCACCATGGCCAAAGGCATGGGCAATGGGCAGCCGTTGGGCGCGGTGATCACGCGTCGGGAAATCGCCGAGGCGCTGGAAGCCGAAGGGTATTTCTTCTCCTCGGCAGGTGGCAGCCCGGTCAGTTGCCAGATCGGCATGGCGGTGCTGGATGTGATGGAAGAAGAAAAGCTCTGGGAAAACGCCCAGGTGGTGGGCGGGTACTTCAAAGAGCGACTGGAGGCACTGATCGATATCCATCCGCTGGTGGGCGCGGTGCATGGTTCCGGTTTCTACCTGGGCGTCGAGCTGATCCGCAATCGCGAGACCCTGGAACCGGCAACCGAAGAAACCACGGCGCTGTGTGATCGCCTGCGCGAACTGGGGATTTTCATGCAGCCGACCGGCGACTTCCTCAACGTCCTGAAGATCAAACCGCCGATGGTGACCTCGCGCCAGAGTGTGGATTTCTTCGTCGACATCCTCTCGAAGGTGCTCGCAGAGGGCCTGTAAACACATACCTCTGTAGGAGTGGTAATTCGATAGATATCGGCTTTTAAGCAAAAAAATATGACGTATGGCTTATTGGTGGCTTTTAAAGCCGATATTTATCGGATATAAAGTCACCGCAGCCTCGGTGTGGACGAACCACGCCCGATGCTTCCCATTTCTGTCATGGGTCGAGGCCACACTCGACCCCACGCCTTTGCTCAGGAGCCGATTCATGAGCCGTATCGTTACCGTCGCCGCTACCCAGATGGCCTGTTCCTGGGACCTTGAAGCCAACATCGAAACCGCTGAGAAGCTGGTCCGTGAGGCTGCGGGCAAAGGCGCGCAGATCATCCTGATTCAGGAACTGTTCGAGAGCCCGTACTTCTGCCAGAAGCCGAACCCGGATTACCTGCAACTGGCCACGACCGTTGAAGACAACGTCGCCATCAAGCACTTCCAGAAAGTCGCCAAAGAGCTGCAAGTGGTGCTGCCGATCAGCTTCTACGAATTGGCCGGCCGTGCGCGTTTCAACAGCATCGCGATCATCGATGCCGACGGCTCCAACCTCGGGATTTATCGTAAAAGCCATATCCCGGACGGCCCTGGCTACCACGAGAAGTACTACTTCAACCCGGGCGATACCGGTTTCAAAGTGTGGAACACCCGTTACGCGAAAATCGGCGTGGGCATCTGCTGGGACCAGTGGTTCCCTGAGGCCGCCCGCAGCATGGCGTTGCAGGGCGCGGAAATCCTGTTCTACCCGACCGCCATCGGCAGCGAGCCGCACGACAAGACCATCTCCTCGCGTGATCACTGGCAGCGCGTGCAGCAGGGCCATGCCGGCGCCAACCTGATGCCGCTGATCGCCAGCAACCGAATCGGCAACGAAGAGCAGGACGGCTACGACATTACCTTCTATGGCTCATCGTTCATCGCCAACCAGTTCGGCGAAAAAGTTCAGGAGCTCAACAAAACCGAAGAAGGTATTCTGGTGCACACTTTCGACCTCGACGAGCTGGAACACATTCGCAGCGCGTGGGGTTCGTTCCGTGATCGCCGTCCTAACCTTTACGGCGCACTGAAAACTCTCGACGGTTCCCTGGAGTCCTGATTGTCATGACCACTTTGCACACCACGCCTCGCGCCGACGGTTTCTACATGCCGGCCGAATGGGCGCCACAAACCCAGACCTGGATGATTTGGCCCGAGCGTCCGGACAACTGGCGCCTGGGTGGCAAACCGGCGCAAGCCGCGCACGTGGCGGTGGCGAAAGCCATCGCGCGTTTCGAACCGGTGACCGTGGCGGTTTCCGCAGGCCAGTACGAAAACGCTCACGCCCGTCTCGACGTGCCGAATATTCGTGTGGTGGAAATGTCCAGCGATGACGCATGGGTACGCGACACCGGTCCGACATTTGTCATCAATAACCGTGGCGAAGTCCGTGGTGTGAACTGGGATTTCAACTCGTGGGGTGGTTTCGACGGTGGCCTGTATTCGCCGTGGAACCGTGATTCGCAAGTGGGCGGCAAGATCCTCGAGATCGAGCGCAGCCCGCGTTATCGCACCGAGGGTTTCGTGCTCGAAGGCGGTTCGATTCACGTCGATGGCGAAGGCACCCTGATCACCACCGAAGAATGCCTGCTCAACCGCAATCGCAATCCGCACCTTGGGCGTGCCGAAATCGAAGCGGTGCTCAGCGCCAACCTGGCTGTGGATAAAATCATCTGGCTGCCGGACGGTTTGTTCAACGACGAAACCGACGGCCATGTGGATAACTTCTGCTGCTACGTGCGCCCGGGCGAAGTCTTGCTGGCCTGGACCGATGACCCGCAAGACCCGAACTACCCGCGCTGCCAGGCAGCAATGAACGTGCTGCAAAGCAGCACCGACGCCAAGGGTCGCCCATTCACGGTGCACAAGATGCCGATTCCGGGGCCGCTGTACGCGACCGAAGAAGAGTGCGCGGGTGTCGACCCGGTGGACGGCACTCAGGAACGAAATCCTTCCGTTCGTCTGGCCGGTTCCTACGTGAACTTCCTGATCGTCAACGGCGGCATCATTGCGCCGAGCTTCGATGACCCGATGGACGGCCCGGCAAAAGAAATTTTGCAGACGCTGTTCCCGCAACATGAAGTGGTGATGGTGCCGGGCCGTGAACTGTTACTGGGGGGCGGTAACATCCACTGCCTTACCCAACAACAACCCGCTCCGCACAAGGAGTGAGTGAGGTCGTAACAGCCTGAGTCGATTGCGAAATCGATCAAAAAAAGCAACCCCCTATGCTGCTCGACGAAGAGCCCGCAATCCGTATGGACTGCGGGCTTCTTTGTATCCGCTTGTCGACAGATGCGAAACATTGGCACAGCTCTTGTATCTGTCAGGGGTGAAACAGGGAGGGGGAGAACTGCGATGTTCTGTCATAAACCTTGGATAAGTTAGCCGCTCACAAACCAGGAGAGAGCGCTGAAATGAACGCCGAAGTGAACGTAGTGAGCGAGCGGGCGTCGCATCCCCTGGCAATTAATAGCGAATCGCTCCAGGTCCTTGCGCACTGGTTCAAGTCCAATGGAACGCGTCAGATCGGGGAACCTGATCCGCGCCGGATGATGATCGAGCGCTACCCCGCTGGTTTATTCAGCGAAGCGGAACTGGAAGCGTTGTGGGATGTGATGGAAGGATAAGAAGAATAAACAAAGGATTGATAAAGCGCTGCCGGGATGGCGGCGCTTTTTTTTGCGTGAATCTTATGGGACGTACACCGAACGTGTAGCAGCTGGCGGAGCCTGCGTCCGGCTGCGCAGCAGTCGTCAAACCGAACAGCGCGTTTTTTCAGAAAAACTGCGGTGTCCGGTTTACGAGGACTTCGTCCTCGAACGCAGCCTTCGGCAGCTGCTTCAGGTTTTACTGCCTCCTTAGAAGCTGTAGGTTCCGGTCACCACCACGCTGCGCGGTTCGCCCGGCTGGATCTGCGCGGCACTCGTGGCGGAGGCGTAGTAGGTTTTATCGCTGATGTTGTTCAGCGCCGCGCGCAAGTCCCAGTCCTTCTGGCGGAACCCGGCCAGTGCATCCCAACGGCCATAACCGGGCAGCACAACCGTATTGAGGTTGTCGGCATAACGCTGGCCGACCAGGGTCAGACCGGTTTCGGCGTACCAACCCATTTCCGGTTTCCACGTCAGGAACAGGCTGCCATTGTGCTTGGCCACATTGCTGATGCGTTTGCCTTCAAAGCCGTTGTTATCCTTCTCGACGGTGGCGTCCTGCACGCCCACACCACCGCGTACATACCAGTTGCCAGTGATTTTGCCGGTGCCGGTCAGCTCGATTCCGCGCGAGCGTTGCAGGCCGCTCATCAAGGTCACGGTGGGGTCATTCGGGTCGCTGGTGCGACGGTTGTAGAGTTCCAGTTCGTAGATCGCCAGTGTGGTGCTCAGGCGATCATCGAACCAATCGCTCTTCACCCCGATTTCTTTTTGCTTGGTCAGCTCCGGGCTCAAGTCATTGGCGTTACCGGGCGCACCCGGTGTGATGCCGATCAAACCGCCGCCCACCGGCGAAAAGGTTTTGGTCCAGGACGCGTAGAAGGAATGATTCTGCAGCGGCGTCCAGACCACCCCGACACGCGGGCTGGTGCTGTGGCTGTCACGGTCTTCGGAAATGTCCTTCAGCTTGTTGGTCGACTCGATGTCGAATGTGTCGTAACGCAGACCGGCCAGCAGTTGCCATTGATCGTTCAGGCGCAGTTGATCCTGTACGTACACCGCGCGGCTCTCGACTTCGGTGTGGCTGCTGCTGGACACCTGCATGCGTCCGGTATGGCGCAAATCGCGATTGGGGTTGTACAGGTCCAGGGCCGGCACGGGTGAACTGCCGCGTCCGGAGGTGGCGGCGTTGTACAAGGTCGGATCGCGGCGCTGGCTGCCCGTTTCGAGGCCGGTCAGCAGACGATGCTCCAGTCCAAACGTGTGGAAACCGCCTTCCAGCTCAACGTTGTTGTACACGTTGCGGGTGGTCAGATCTTGCTGCCAGTGCTGGCGCGTCACCTTGTTGGTTGCCGGGGTGTAACCGGTCAGGTAAGTGTTGTCGAAATCGCTGTCGAGCTTGAACACGCCCAGGGTGTGGCGCAGTTGCCAGTTGTCGCTGAGTTCATAGCTGAGCCTGGAGCGTAGGGATTGCGACTTGTCGTCGATGAAATCGTGCTCGCTGCCGTAGGTCGTATCGCGTCCTACATCCGCCGGACGCCCATTCACACCGGGAACACCCCGATCCGGCGTACGGTTGTAGCGACTGTATTCGTATTGCACCAGCCAGTTCAGGTCCGGCGTCAGTTGCCAACTCATCGACGGCGCGAACAATTGCCGATTACCGCTGACGCCATCGCGAAAGCTGTTCTGATCCATGTTGCCCATGTTCAAACGCAGGCTGATGTTCTCGCTCGGGTCGGTGCTGAGGTCGGCATACAAGCTGCGCAGGTCATCGCTGCCACCCTGGGCTTCGAGGGTCGAGCGGCGACCGAACTCCGGCACCTTGCTGACCCGGTTGACGATGCCGCCCTGGCTGCCACGGCCATACAACACTGCCGCCGGGCCTTTGAGGACGTCGATGCGTTCGATGTTGTGCAAGTCGCGCACGTATTGGCTGTCATCGCGGATGCCGTCGAGGTAGAAGTCGTTGCTCGCGTCGAAGCCACGGATGCGCAGGCTGTCGAAGCGGGTATCGGCGCCACTGCTGACGTTGGGGAGGCCACTGAGCGCTGTGCCCAGGTCGTTGGTGCCGTAATCCATGACGTTCGAGGTTTTGATCGAGTCGATGGCCTGTGGCACGTAACGCACCGGGGTCTCTGTTCGGGTCGCGGTGTTGGTTTCTTTTACGCGAGGGTCATCAGCCTCCACATCGGCGCTGATCGCGGTCTCGGGTAAAACAGTGGTGGAAGCGCAGGCAAAACCGGTGGACAAAAAGGCAGACAGCCCAAGCGTAGCGGGCGTTAGACGGAACGGGGCAGGCATCAAGAAGCGCATCCGAAAGGGGTGGGAAATTTCAGGGTGCGAATGGTAATGCTTGTTATTTACTTTCGTTAATTGTTCTTGAAAATAGTGGCTGTTTGATTGTGTCGAGTTGTGTCGAAGTTGCTACAACGGCCACGCGGCGTCATTCGACCGATTCATGAAACAGACTGAAAGCCATTCCAGCGTTTTTCCGAAACCACCTGAGGATTAGTCTGCCGGCCATTGAATCTTCCTGACGTATTGCCGGAGCCTTGCGATGATCCTTCATTATATTTACGACCCATTGTGCGGCTGGTGTTACGGCGCCAAACCGTTGGTACAGGCTGCCCAAGGCGTGTTGCCCGTGATCGCCCACGGCGGCGGAATGATGACCGGCGCCAACCGCCAGGCAGTTTCGCCACAACTGCGCAACTACGTGATGCCACACGACCGGCGCATCGCCGAGTTCACGGGCCAGCCCTTTGGTGAAGCCTATTTTGAAGGCCTGCTGCGTGATGAAACGGCGGTGTTCGATTCCGCTCCACCGATCGCTGCGGTGCTGGCCGCTGAGCAGATAGCCGGGCGCGGTGTCGAGTTGTTGGGGCGTTTGCAGACCTCTCACTATGTGGAAGGTCGGCGCATTGCGGACGAATCGGTGCTGCTTGAATTGGCAATAGGCATCGATTTGGAGCCCGTGGCATTTGCGGCCACCTTGAAAAGTGTCAATACCGATCAGCACATCAAAGACACTCGCGCCTTATTGGCCCGCGTCGGCGGTCAGGGTTTTCCAACGCTGGCGCTTGAGCAAGATGGCCAATTCTCCCTGGTCGATGTCAGCCAATGGCTCGGCAAGCCGGAGGCATTTGCGACCTGGCTTGCGCAAAGCGCTTAGGCGTTTTTCGTCTATCCATAGTCAATTCGTCAAATTGACAGGCAGTTGTGGGCCCTACTAGGATCGCGCCCAACGCCTGTGGCTAACCGCCACGACTCAAAAAATAATAAAAGGTCCGCCACGATTTTTTCGTGTGCGGGCCTTTTTGTTTTGGGGTGAAAAAAGAGTGCGATAGCGCCGTTTCAGCCGTTCGACACAGCGCGTTTCAACCCGAAATAAGGAAAACAAGATGTTGAACAAGCGAATCAGCCTGATCGCTCTGGGGATATTGAGTGCAACACCGGCCATGGCTAACGACCAGGTCCAATCCAAGGGTTTCGTAGAAGACAGCAGCCTCAACGTGCTGCTGCGCAACGCCTACATGAACCGTGACTACAAAGACGGCAACCCGGATAAATCCGAGTGGGGCCAGGCGGCCATCGGCACGTTCTCGTCCGGCTTCACCCAAGGCACCGTGGGTGTGGGTGTGGACGCTTTCGGTCTGTACGCCCTTAATCTGGAGCGCAGCGAAGACCGTAGCGGCGCGCAAGGCATCGACTTCTTCAAGAAGGGCGCCAGCGGCCAGCCTGCTGATGATCTGTCCAAGGGCGGCGCGGCCGTCAAATTCCGTCTGTCCAGCACCACGCTGACTTACGGCGACCAGATGCCGGCCCTGCCGGTGTTGAACTACGACAACTCGCGTCTACTGCCAGAAAGCTACACCGGCACCCTGATCACCTCCAAAGAGATCAAAGGCCTGCAACTGGACGCCGGCCGCTTCACCGCCGAGTCGCGTAAAAGCGCTGAAGGCCATGACAGCGGTGGCTTGAAGTCGATCAACGTATTGGGCGGCAGCTACCAGTTCACCGAACAATTCAAAGGCGCGCTGTACGCTTCCGATGTCGAAGACGTGCTGAAGAAGCAATACGTGAACGCCAACTACCTGTTCCCGATCGACAAGGATCAGTCCCTGACCTTGGACTTCAACGGTTACCGCACCAAGCTGGACGATGCTTACGTCCGCGAAAACGGGATCACCGGCGACGACAACAAGATCTGGAGCCTGGCCGCAACATTCGTCACCGGCCCGCACTCGTTCACCCTCGCGCACCAACGCAGCACCGGTGACAGCAACCTGGGCTACGCCTACGGTGGTTATCAGAAAGACCAGGGGCGTATCGGCGACGGCGGCAACACCATCTACCTGGCAAACTCCTACTGGTCCGACTTCAACGCTGAAGACGAGC
>Ga0157370_10007010_pt1 | contig 12309 bp, 9 predicted proteins | sample C35metaG_FD_113463 | JGI IMG/M metagenome (GOLD analysis project Ga0157370, IMG submission 113463) | Corn rhizosphere microbial communities from Kellogg Biological Station, Michigan, USA - C3-5 metaG | ecosystem: Host-associated > Plants > Roots > Rhizosphere > Soil | place: USA: Michigan...
CGAGGCAGTAGCCTATATTCAGAAAAAGCTCGGTGTCGTTTTCAATCAGACTACCGCCGACGGAAAGTTTACTATGAAAGAGGGGGAGTGCATGGGAGCATGCGGCGACGCACCCGTACTCCTGGTGAATAACAAACGCATGTGCAGCTTCATGTCTCACGACAATATCGACCGGTTGCTTGAGGAGTTGAATAAATGATCCAGCCTACGCAGATATTGCTGACGGGGCTGAATCCATCCGATCCTGACAACTGGCGGCTTGAACATTACGAGCAGCGCGAAGGCTATGCCGCGCTGAGAAAAATTCTTAATGAAAATATTCCACCGGAAAAGATCATTGAGGAGGTAAAAAAATCCGCATTGCGCGGGCGCGGCGGCGCAGGTTTTCCGACTGGATTGAAGTGGAGTTTCATGCCCAAGCAGTATGAGGGGGATAAGTATCTGGTATGCAATTCCGATGAAGGCGAGCCGGGCACATTCAAAGACCGCGATATCATGCGGCATAACCCGCACATTCTGATAGAAGGCATGATCATTGGTGCCTATGCGATGGGCATCAAGATGGGCTATAACTATGTTCATGGCGAAATCTGGGATACCTATGAGCGCATGGAAGAAGCGGTAGATGAGGCACGTGCCGCAGGATATCTGGGGAATAACATCCTGGGTTCCAATTTCAGTTTTCAGCTATACAATCATCATGGGTATGGCGCCTATATCTGTGGCGAGGAGACCGCATTGCTGGAATCGCTGGAAGGAAAGAAAGGCCAGCCGCGCTTCAAGCCTCCTTTTCCGGCCAGCTTCGGACTCTATGGCAAGCCTACCACCATCAATAACACCGAGACATTCGCTTCCGTGCCCTGGATCATTCGCAACGGTGGCGAGAAGTTTCTTCAACTCGGCAAGCCCAATAACGGTGGTACCAAGCTTTTCTCGGTTTCGGGCCATGTCAACAAGCCGGGCAACTACGAAGTGCCGTTGGGCACGCCGTTCGCAACATTGCTGGAGATGGCGGGTGGCATGCGGGGCGGGCGGAAACTGAAAGGGTGTATTCCCGGTGGTTCTTCCATGCCGGTGTTACCCGGTGATGTCATGATGCAGACCGACATGGATTATGATTCCATTGCCAAAGCCGGGTCCATGCTGGGTTCCGGCGCGGTCATCATCATGGATGACACGACTTGCATGGTGAAGGCGCTGGAGCGCTTGTCATACTTCTATTTCGAGGAATCGTGTGGTCAATGCACGCCATGCCGCGAAGGTACCGGCTGGCTTTACCGCGTGGTGCACCGTATCGAAACCGGCAAGGGACGAATGGAAGATTTGGACCTGCTGAACAATGTTGCCGACAATATTCAGGGACGTACCATCTGCGCGCTGGGGGACGCCGCCGCCATGCCGGTACGCGCCATGATTCAGCATTTTCGTGACGAGTTTGCGTACCATATCGAGCACAGGAGATGCATGGTATGACGTGCACAGCGTGGATAAGAGCCACCGGGTTCCCTTTTTGTTTTGCGCCTGTTCGTGATTAATTCGGGATAAGTATTCAATGATCAATTTCGAAATCGACGGTAAACAGGTATCCGTGCCCAAGAATGGCACTGTCATGGACGGCGCCAATCAGCTGGGTATATACATTCCACATTTTTGCTATCACAAGAAGCTTTCCATCGCTGCCAATTGCCGCATGTGCCTGGTGCAAGTGGAGAAGGCACCCAAACCTCTGCCTGCCTGCGCCACACCTGCCATGGAAGGTATGAAGGTGTCCACTCACTCGGGACAGGCGGTGACGGCACAAAAAGGTGTGATGGAATTCCTGCTCATCAATCATCCGCTTGATTGCCCTATTTGTGATCAGGGTGGGGAATGCCAGCTTCAGGATCTGGCGGTAGGCTATGGAGCGAGCGCATCACGTTATACGGAAGCGAAGCGGGTGGTGGCAAACAAGAATCTGGGTCCGCTGATTTCCACCGACATGACGCGTTGTATTCATTGCACCCGTTGTGTGCGCTTTGGCCAGGAGATTGCCGGCATTATGGAGCTGGGGTTGGCGGGTCGCGGTGAACATGCTGAAATTCTGGCATTCGTAGGCAGTACGGTGAATTCGGAGTTGTCCGGCAATATGATAGACCTTTGTCCGGTAGGCGCGCTGGTCAGCAAGCCATTCCGCTATTCGGCCCGCACCTGGGAATTGTCCCGCAGGAGATCCGTAAGTCCGCACTGCGGTCTTGGCTCCAATCTGGTGGTCCAGGTGAAGCAAAATCGTGTCATGCGCGTGTTGCCACGCGAGAACGAAGAAATCAATGAGTGCTGGTTGTCCGATAAGGACCGTTTTTCATACGAAGGGCTGAATTCGGAAGAGCGCCTGGGCACGCCGATGATAAAGCGCGATGGCGAGTGGCTGGAATGCAGTTGGCAAGCCGCGCTGGAATTCGTGGCCAACGGACTGAGAGCGGTAAAAGAAAAATACGGCGCACAGCATATCGGTGCATTGGTTTCCCCCCACAGCACCCTGGAAGAGCTTTATTTGCTAAAAAAATTCATGCGGGGGCTAGGGAGCGGGAACGTGGAACATCGACTGCGCCAATCCGATTTCCGTGCGGACAGCCAGCTGCAAGGTGCTCCCTGGTTGGGGATGCATATCGCTGACATTTCCCGACTGAAATCGTCCCTGGTTGTCGGCAGCGTTCTGCGCAAGGATCACCCGCTCCTGGCGCAGCGTTTGCGCCAGGCGGTAAAGCAGGGCGCACAACTGAACCTGGTCAATCCGGTGGATGACGATCTGCTTGCCAAAGTGGCCAATCGCGCCATTGTTGCTCCAGCTGCAATGGCAGCCATGCTGGCGGAGATTCTGAAAGCCACCGTTGAATTGAAAGGAGTACAAATTCCCGAGACGGTGAAAGATGCGTTGAGCGCCGTCATCATTACCGACACAGCACGCGCGATGGCGGCCAGCCTCATCGACAACAAGCCTGCAGCAGTCTTTCTGGGGAATTTGGCGCAGCATCACCCTCGGTACGCGGATATACACGCGCTGGCACAGCATATCGCGCACATCGCCGAAGCAGGGTTCGGTGTATTAGGCGAAGCCGCCAACAGTGTCGGCGCCTATATCGCCGGGGCTATTCCCGACAATGGCGCTCGGAGCGCACTGGCGGGTAATCCCAGTCAACCCGGGTCGGAAGGCATTGGCGTTTCGCCGACGCCCGGGGCGAGCGCTACGGTCACGGCGGCGGCACGGTGCCAGGCTTATATGCTCATGAATCTGGAACCCGAGCTGGACAGTTATAATCCACAGCAAATAATGAAAGCATTGGATGGGGCGGAGCTGGTGGTGATGATGAGTGCATACAAGAGCCGCAGCCTCATGGAGGGTAATTATGCCGACGTATTGCTGCCAATTGCGCCGTTTACCGAAACCTCGGGAACCTTTATTAATACTGAAGGGCGTGCGCAGAGCTTCAACGGCGTGGTGGCACCCCTCGGTGATGCGCGTCCCGCATGGAAGGTCTTGCGGGTATTGGGCAATATGCTGGAGCTTGCCGGTTTTGATTACGAGACGCCGGAGCAGGTGCGGGCGGAAATCCTTCCCGTCGGAGGCGACATCAGTGCCCGGCTGGATAACAATCTGGGGAGCTTCGTTGTAGGGGACATTGGGCAGGTGAGCAATGGAGTTCAGCGTATCGGTGAAGTTCCCATTTATCAGGCCGACCCTATTGTGCGCCGCGCCGAATCGCTGCAGCGCACGCAGGACGCGATTGCCCCGTCGGCATGGATGCCAGGCGACTTGATGAATAAGCTCGGCATACGCACTGGCGACACCGTAAGATTGAAACAGGGAGATGGCGAAGCGGAACTGCCTGCGGCGCAGGACGATAAACTGCCAGCCAATTGCGTACGCGTAGCTTCCGCGCATCCCCTGACTGCGGCACTGGGTGAGATGTTTGGGGAAATCGTGGTGGAACGGCTGTGATGGAAGAAATCAGGGTAATTTGATGGAATACATGCAACAGTTATTCGGAGATTTTTTTGGTTCCGAATGGGGGCCTGCTCTGTTCGTTCTGACGAAAAACGCATTGTTGATCGTCGCCATCATATTGCCGTTGATGCTTGCCGTAGCTTATTTGACATTTGCGGAACGAAAAATCATTGCCTTCATGCAAATGCGTGTCGGACCTAATCGCGTAACGTTCTTCGGTATCCCATGGCTGGGAGGGTGGGCACAGCCCATCGCTGATGCAGTCAAGGCAGTGATGAAAGAAATCATCATTCCCAGTGGCGCGAATAAGTTTCTGTTTGTTCTGGCGCCGGTGCTGACGTTTGCGCCTGCACTGGCTGCCTGGGCGGTTGTGCCGTTTTCTCCGGAAGTCGTGTTAGCGGACATTAATGCGGGTCTGCTTTATATTCTTGCCATGACTTCCATGGGTGTCTATGGAGTGATCATCGCGGGTTGGGCATCCAATTCGAAGTATGCGTTTCTCGGCGCGATGCGTTCTGCCGCACAGGTGGTTTCTTATGAGCTGGCGATGGGTTTTGCATTGGTATGCGTGCTGATGATGTCGCAGAGTCTGAACCTGGGCGACATTGTCAAGGGTCAGCAGGGCGGCAGTTTTGTTAACTGGTATCTCATTCCATTGTTCCCGATGTTTCTGGTTTACTTCATTTCCGGTGTGGCGGAGACCAATCGGGCTCCATTCGATGTGGCGGAGGGTGAGTCGGAAATCGTCGCCGGGTTTCACGTTGAGTATTCCGGCATGGCCTTTACGGTATTCTTTCTGGCGGAATACTCCAATATGATTTTAGTGGCAACGCTTGCCAGTCTCATATTTCTGGGGGGCTGGCTGCCGCCGGTCGATATCGCACCGTTTACCATGATCCCCGGTTTTATCTGGCTATTGCTTAAAATAGCGTTTCTATTGTTTTGTTTTCTCTGGTTCCGCGCCACTTTTCCACGCTATCGCTATGACCAGATCATGCGTCTTGGCTGGAAGGTATTCATTCCGATTACGCTTGTCTGGATACTGCTGCTAGGCTTGGTAATGCAACTTCCGTTGTCGTTCCGGAATGCATTTCCGCTTAACTTGTGGTTCCACTGAGGAAGGAGAAAGCCATGAACCGTATCAAGGATTTTTTCCGTACTTTCCTGTTGTTTGAATTGCTTAAGGGAATGATGCTGACCGGACGCTATCTGTTCGCGCGTAAAATTACGGTACATTTTCCCGAAGAAAAAACGCCACAGTCCCCCCGCTTTCGCGGACTCCATGCCTTGCGCCGTTATCCAAACGGAGAAGAGCGCTGCATCGCTTGCAAGTTGTGCGAAGCAGTATGTCCGGCGCTGGCGATTACCATTGAATCCGAACAGCGCGATGATGGAACCCGCCGCACCACGCGTTACGATATCGACCTGACAAAATGCATATTTTGCGGTTTCTGCGAGGAGTCCTGTCCGGTGGACTCCATCGTGGAGACCCGTATTCTCGAATACCATGGCGAGAAGCGCGGCGATCTGATCTATACCAAGCAGATGCTGCTCGCGGTAGGAGATCGATATGAGGAGCAGATAGCGAAGGACAGGGCGGCGGATGCGGGCTACCGATGAATTCCGCCGTTAATTACACATGAGTTTTCAAGATATAATTTTCTATTTTTTTTCGGCGGTACTGGTGTCAGCGGCGCTGGGCGTCATCACAGCCCGTAATCCGGTGCATTCGGCATTGCTGCTGGTACTTGCTTTTTTTACCTCTGCCGGACTGTGGTTGTTGCTGGAAGCGGAATTTCTCGCGATCACGCTCGTGCTGGTGTATGTCGGGGCAGTGATGGTGCTGTTCCTGTTCGTGGTGATGATGCTGGATATTAACCTTGATCACCTCCGTGAGGGTTTCTGGAAATGGTTTCCATTCGGGGCATTTCTGGCGTTGATAATGGCAGCCGAGATCGCCATGGTGCTTATGGGCAAGCAATTTGGCATAGATGAATTGCCGACTCCGCCATCGCGTGCCGCCGATTACAGCAACACCAAGGAACTGGGGCGTTTGATTTATACCGACTATGTTTATGCATTCGAACTGGCAGCTGTACTTTTGCTGGTGGCGATCGTGGCCGCCATCGCATTGACTTTGCGCCATCGTACCGGAATCAGGGGGCTTGAGGTGTCGGAGCAGGTGGCAGTGAAACGCGAAGACCGGGTGAGGATGGTGTCGATGCCGTCCGAGAAGAAAGAATAAGGGACACCTATAAATTAAATTTAATAGCGATACGGCATTGCCCAAGAAATTTATCGCTGGCATATCAATCAATGAGACACACCGAATTTCTTTCGTGCTTAACCGGTGCGAGCTCGTTTAAATAGAGGCCCTCTGAGAAGTTTGCATGACTGTGTTTTGATGTTGTTCTGAAAAGGGGTCGTTAGCTTGGTTTCGTTATCCCATTACCTTGTTCTTGGTGCGATTCTGTTCGCCATCAGTATTGTCGGTATTTTCCTCAACAGGAAAAATGTGATCATCCTGCTGATGGCAATCGAGCTGATGCTATTGGCGGTAAACATGAATTTCGTTGCGTTCTCGCATTATATGCAGGACGTATCAGGGCAGATTTTCGTGTTTTTTATTCTGACTGTCGCTGCAGCAGAATCTGCCATAGGCCTAGCGATACTAGTCGTGCTGTTTCGCAATTTACGCACTATCAACGTGGACGATCTTGACAAACTCAAAGGATAAATTCACGGAGTGCAAAATACAGGGTCGAGCCACGAATCGGCCTTCTGTAATGGACTATTGGCCGCTTAAAAACAAAAAACTGAATTTTTATGACTGAGATGCAAAAGCTTTATCTATTGATCCCCTTGGCCCCCCTGGCAGGGGCGCTTATCGCGGGGCTGTTTGGCCGTCCGCTCGGCCCGGCCTGGAGTCATCGCGCGACTATCGCGCTGATGATCGTGTGCGTGGCTGCGTCGATTACCGTTTTTATGGATGTGTTGGGAGGAAACATCTATAACGGCAGCGTTTATACCTGGATGATCTCCGGCGATACGCGCTTCGAGGTTGGATTCCTGATTGATCAGCTCTCCGCAACGATGATGGTCGTGGTGAGTTTTGTATCCCTGATGGTGCATATTTACACGATTGGCTATATGCGTGGGGATTCGGGCTATCAGCGTTTTTTCAGTTATATCTCGCTTTTCACGTTCTCGATGCTGATGCTGGTGATGTCCAATAATTTCCTTCAGCTTTTCTTTGGCTGGGAGGCGGTTGGGCTGGTTTCTTACCTGTTGATTGGTTTCTGGTATACCCGTCCCACCGCGATATATGCCAATCTGAAGGCTTTTTTGGTCAATCGTGTCGGCGATTTTGGTTTTCTGCTCGGCATCGGCATGGTATTGACGTATTTTGGCACGCTGGATTATGCGGCGGTATTCACGCAGGCTCCGCAGATTGCGACGCAGACAATAGAAATCATTCCCGGCTCCTCGTGGGAATTACTATCGCCGATCTGCATTCTGCTATTCGTCGGTGCAATGGGTAAATCCGCACAGTTCCCGCTCCATGTATGGCTGCCGGACTCGATGGAGGGGCCGACACCTATTTCTGCGCTGATTCATGCGGCGACAATGGTGACGGCGGGCATCTTCATGGTGGCGCGCATGTCGCCGCTGTTTGAGTTAACTGAAACGGCGTTGTCAGTGATGCTGGTGGTCGGCGGTATCACGACGTTGTTCATGGCGCTGGTGGCGATTGTACAGAACGATATCAAGCGTGTGGTGGCGTATTCGACTTTGTCGCAGTTGGGTTACATGACGTTGGCGCTGGGCGCCTCGGCTTATTCGGCCGGGGTTTTTCACCTCATGACCCACGCCTTTTTCAAGGCGGTGCTGTTTCTGGGCGCGGGCTCGGTAATCATCGCCATGCATCATGAGCAGGACATGCGGAAAATGGGCGGACTGAGGAAACACATGCCCATTACCTACGGGACGATGTTTATCGCCGCGCTGGCAAACGCGGGTGTGATTGGTTTCTCCGGTTTCTTTTCCAAGGATGCCATCATTGAAGCAATCCATTTCGCTGCGATTCCAGGTGCAGGTTTTGCCTATTTCTGTGCAGTGACTACTGTATTTGTCAGCGCGGTTTATACCTTCCGCCTGCTGTTCATGACTTTCCACGGTAAGCCGCGCATGGATCATCATACAGAAGAACATTTGCATGAATCGCCGTGGGTGGTGACGCTGCCGCTTGTCATTCTGGCGATACCCTCCGTTGGGGCTGGCTGGCTGATTGGGCCAATACTGTTTGGAGATTATTTCGGTAGCGCGATACACATCATGCCGCAGCATGAGGCCATTGCAAAGATGTCAGCGGAGTTTCATGGCTTGTCGGGAATGATGGCTCACGCAGTTACAACCCTGCCATTCTGGTTCTCGATTGCCGGGATTTTCACCGCCTGGTATTTATACATCGTGAACACTGATTTGCCGGCGAGAATAAAACAAGCATCCGGGCCTCTCTATACCTTGCTCGACCGCAAGTATTATATTGACGAGTTTTACTCCTGGTTCTTCGCGGGTGGCGCGCGCGCACTGGGCGGCGGATTCTGGAAATTCGGTGATGTGAAGGTCATTGACGGATTCTTGGTCAACGGTACGGCACGCGTGGTGGCCGCAACGGCAATGCTCATACGCCGCTTTCAGTCCGGCTATATCTATCATTATGCATTCACCATGATCGTTGGCGTATTTGTATTGATGAGCATTTGGTTGTATGGGTCCTAAGACAATAAGAGACAACAAGAAAAAAAGATTTATTGCGGTTTTCAGCCCTGCATCCGCTACACGCTAATGAATAAAACGGAATAAACATGTTGTTTGGCCTCCCCCTGTTAAGTCTGGTCATCTGGCTGCCTATTTTTGCCGGTATCGGCGTGCTTGCCACCGGTGGCGATCGTAACGCACCCCTGGCAAGATGGCTTGCGCTCATTGGATCGGTGGCGGGTTTTCTGGTTGCAATTCCGCTCTATACGCGTTTCGACCCGCTCATGAGCGCCATGCAGTTTGTCGAATACAATCCCTGGATCGAGCGCTTCAATATCCATTACCATCTGGGGGTGGATGGGTTCGCCATGCCGCTGATTCTGCTCAACTGCTTTACTACGCCGCTGGTGGTAATCGCCGGGTGGCAGGTGATAAGCAAGCGCGTATCGCAATATATGGGCGCATTTCTTGTCATGTCGGGTATTGTCAATGGTGTGTTCTCGTCGCTCGATGCGATCCTGTTTTACGTTTTCTGGGAAGCCTCGCTTATTCCCATGTTTCTCATCATCGGCGTTTGGGGAGGCCCCAATCGTGTGTATGCCGCGATCAAGTTTTTTCTCTACACGCTGCTGGGTTCCCTACTGATGCTGGTGGCATTCATTTACCTCTATATGATATCTGGCGGCAGTTTCTCGATACTTGATTATCACAAGCTGCCGCTGCCGCTGACACCGCAAATCCTGATATTCATTGCCTTCCTGCTGGCTTTCGCCGTCAAGGTACCCATGTGGCCGGTACATACATGGCTGCCGGACGCTCACGTGGAGGCGCCTACCGGTGGATCAGTAGTGTTGGCGGCCATACTGCTGAAACTGGGGGGGTATGGTTTTTTGCGTTTTTCCCTGCCGATTGTTCCCGACGCGAGTCAATATTTCTCCGGCATGATGATTGCGTTGTCGTTGATTGCAATCGTGTACATTGGACTCGTGGCGTTGGTACAGGCTGACATGAAAAAGCTCATCGCTTACTCGTCGGTAGCGCATATGGGATTCGTCACCCTCGGATTTTTTCTGTTTAACGCCTATGGACTGGAAGGTGCGATGGTGCAGATGGTTTCGCACGGTTTTATCTCCGGTGCGATGTTTCTATGCGTGGGAGTGCTATACGATCGCCTTCATTCCCGTCAGATCGCCGACTATGGGGGTGTTGCCAACAAGATGCCGGTATTCGCTGCATTTTTCATGCTTTTTGCCATGGCTAATGCGGGGTTGCCTGGCACCAGCGGTTTTGTTGGCGAATTCATTGTCATCATGGCTGCCGTCGAGGTAAATTTCTGGTATGCATTTCTCGCCGCAACTACGCTTATTACGGGTGCTTCATATACGCTCTGGATGTACAAGCGGGTAGTGTTCGGCGCTGTCGCGAATCCTGCTGTCGAGGAAATGAAAGATATCAACGGACGCGAGATTCTGATATTGGCGGTGCTGGCAGTGGCGGTGCTGGGAATGGGCCTGTACCCATCACCCCTGACGGAAGTCATGCATACCACGGTGGATGATTTGCTGGCGCATATTGCCCGCAGCAAGTTGTAGTACGAATGACGTAGCCCCGTTTGTTTAAGGATGATAATGAATTTTGTGCCGCCTGATTTAGCCCCCGCGTATCCGGAAATATTTCTTCTGGTAATGGTATGCGTGGTATTGCTGGCCGATCTCGCATGGGGTGAGAAAAGGCCTTACGTGGCCTATGTACTGGCACAGTTTGCATTATTTGGCTGCGTACTGATTACTTTCGCGACATCCGTACCAGAGGTTGTTCATACCTTTTCCGGCATGTTCGTGGATGACGCCATGGCCGACATACTGAAGATGCTGGTATATGTCACAGTATCAACCGTGCTGGTGTATTCGCGTACTTATATCGCCGCGCGCGGCATGTTCAGCGGGGAATTTTTCAGCCTGGCGCTATTTGCCACGCTGGGCATGATGGTGATGATTTCAGCCAGCCATTTTCTGACTCTCTACCTGGGACTGGAACTCCTTTCGCTGTCGCAGTACGCCATGGTGGCGTTGAGGCGTGATTCGGTCATGGCAACGGAGGCGGCAATAAAATTCTTTGTTCTCGGGGCGCTCGCTTCCGGTTTCCTGCTATATGGCATGTCCATGGTTTATGGGGCAACCGGCACACTCGACATTACGCGTGTAACGGAAGCGATCCAGGGCGGTGCAATCAACCACGCGGTACTGGTGGTGGGTCTCGTATTCATTGTTGCCGGTATCAGTTTCAAGTTGAGCGCGGCGCCATTCCATATGTGGGCACCCGATGTTTATGAGGGAGCGCCGACAGCCGTAGTGCTTTTTATCGGTTCAGCACCCAAATTTGCGGCATTCGGATTTGTCATGCGTTTGCTGGTCGAAGGTATGGGCGCGATGGTAGCGGATTGGCAGGGGATGCTCATTATTTTGGCGGTAATGTCAATGATGATCGGCAATCTGGCCGCTATTGCCCAGACGAATATCAAGCGCATGCTGGCTTATTCGACCATTTCGCATATGGGTTTCATGCTACTCGGTATCATCGGCGCGGATGAAAACGGCTACAGCTCATCAATGTTTTACATCCTGGTATATGTGTTGATGACCCTGGGCACATTTGGCATGATCATGCTGCTCTCCCGCGAGGGATTCGAGGCCGAGAAGCTCGATGACTTCAAAGGACTCAACCGGCGCAATCCGTGGTATGCATTTATCACCTTGCTGCTGATGTTCTCGATGGCAGGCATTCCGCCTACGGTGGGCATTTATGCCAAGCTGTCGGTACTGCAAGCCGTATTGAGTGCCGGTTATGTATGGTTGGCGGTGGTAGCCGTACTGTTTTCGCTGATCGGCGCATTTTATTATCTACGCATTGTTAAATTGATGTATTTTGACGAGCCTGAAACCGATGCGCCCATTCTGCCCCAGAGTGACATTAAGCTGTTGATAAGCGCGAATGGCTTGGCAGTGCTTGTGTTCGGGCTTTTCCCCCAGTCCCTGATGGCGTTGTGTGCTTACGCCATTCAGCAGTCAATATAGCGCTCAGCGCACCGCCGTTACGCTGCCAGTTTAACGAGGCATAATCCGGATTATGGTTTCCTGTAGCTAATGCGATAGATGGCTCCGGCATAATCGTCCGAAACCAGCAACGCGCCATCCGGCATGACCAGCAAATCCACCGGCCTTCCCCAGACATCCTCCTTTTCCAGCCAACCCTCAGCGAACACCTCCTGTTTTGCGACTTTGTTGTTATTGATTCGTACGAGCTTGATCCGGTAGCCGACTTTATTACGTCGGTTCCATGAACCATGTTCGGCAACAAAAATATTGTTGCGATATTCCACCGGGAACATTTTCCCGGTATAGAAGCGCATGCCCAGCGGCGCCACATGGGGATCGAGCTTGGCTGCAGGAGGCGTCAGCTTGTTGCAATCACGCTTTGCGCCGAATTTGGGGTCGGGAATATCGCCGGCATGGCAAAATGGAAAACCAAAATGCATTCCCTTTGCCGGCGCGCGATTCAGTTCATCG
>Ga0157370_10007012_pt1 | contig 12305 bp, 12 predicted proteins | sample C35metaG_FD_113463 | JGI IMG/M metagenome (GOLD analysis project Ga0157370, IMG submission 113463) | Corn rhizosphere microbial communities from Kellogg Biological Station, Michigan, USA - C3-5 metaG | ecosystem: Host-associated > Plants > Roots > Rhizosphere > Soil | place: USA: Michigan...
TAATAAAAATAATATTTTAACGAATTTCAATGTGTATGTTTTTTAATGAACGAAAATAAGAATTTTAATTTTCCGGTTTAAAGCTTTTTTCAAGCTCAATGCTGGCACCTGTCATTTCTCCCTGCATAGGAGGAGCTGTTTTCGTGATTTTTAATTTAATATAATCAATCTGTGGAAAGCTGTTGTGAATAGTTGAGATTATTCTTCCGGCTACATGTTCCAGTAATTTGGATTTTATTTTCATTTCCTTGTGGAGAATATCGTTGATATCTGCATAACTGATGGTATCATGCAAATCATCGGATGCAGCTGCTTTCCACAGATCGGTATGAAGTTCTGCATTCAGAATATAATACGTTCCGATGATATTTTCTTCAGGAAGTACACCATGGTACGCATATATTCTTACATCTTCAAGATATATTTTGCTCATTGCTTCAGATTTTACGAAGCAAAAATCGTCTTAATTCTTCAAAATCTGAATTTATTTCTACAGTTTTTTTCTCCTTTTTCATAAGTTCATTTAATGATTCAGGAATTTCAATCTGAGTATGAATAGCTTTTTCCACAGCATCAGGAAACTTTACCGGATGTGCGGTCCCCAGAATAAATCCTTTTTGTCCTGGATTTCCCTGCAGATATTGTTCCATTGCAGCAAATGCAACAGCACTGTGAGGTTCCAGAATATATCCGTATTTCTCATAGACTTCGGTAATGGTGCTCATTGTTTTGTCATCATCAATGGAATAAGCTGATATTTTATTTTTCAATGTTTCAAACTGATGCCCGAAAAGTTCCAGAATTCTCACAAAATTGCTCGGATTTCCTACATCCATGGCATTGGATAAAGTAGCAACGGCTTTTTGCGGCTGATAATTTTGAGTTTTAAAATAATCAGGAACTACATGGTTGGCATTACAGGCCGCAATAAAATGACTGGCAGGCAGTCCTCTGAAATGAGCCAGCAATCCGGCACAAATATTTCCGAAATTTCCGCTAGGAACACAGATTACCGGATGTTCCTTATGATATTGTTTCCATTGTTTTAATGCAATTAAATAATAAATCTGCTGGGGAAGCCATCTTGCCACATTGATAGAATTAGCAGACGTCAGAAACAACTGGCTGTTGATTTCTTCATCCGAAAAAGCCTGTTTTACAAGATTCTGACAGTCATCAAAACTGCCGTTGACTTCCAACGCTGAAATATTTTCACCCAATGCAGTCAACTGCTTCTCCTGAACCGGGCTTACTCTGTTCTTAGGATACAAAATAACTACATCAATCTGTGGGATTTTATAGAATCCATGAGCAACAGCTCCTCCTGTATCTCCTGATGTAGCTACCAGAACAGTGACTTTTTTCTGTTCGTCTTTCAGGAAATAAGACAGACAACGGCTCATGAATCTCGCACCGATATCTTTAAAAGCCAGGGTAGGACCATGGAACAACTCCAGTATAGAGATCTGTTCATCAATCTTGACCAGAGGAATCTCAAAACTGACGGTTTCAGCAACAATTTTCTCTATTATTTCTGAAGGAATTTCATCTCCGACAAAATCTTTCATGCATCTGTACGCAATTTCTTCATTAGAATATTGATCTAGATTTTGAATAAATTCTTCATCAAACTGAGGAATGTTTTCAGGGAAAAACAATCCTTTTTCTTTTCCCTGGCCTTTTATTGTTGCTCCTCTGAAATCAATTTTTTCCAGATGATCTTTTAAATTATAATATTTCATTTTTGTTTTTTTATGATTAAGCTTCCTCGATGATCTGAATGCCTGCCGGGTTTATTTTTGAAACATAGACAAGACTTTCTATTTCAATTTCATCATAGACTGATTGCATCATTTGAGCAATTTTTTCTGCTGTTTCTTTTTGTTCGGACAGCATGAAAATGGAAGGTCCTGAACCGGAAATTCCTCCTCCCAATGCACCTAACTGCAGACTTTTTGTTTTAATTTCTTCAAATTTCGGAATCAAAATACTCCGCACAGGTTCTATAATGACATCATTAAGACTCCTTCCAATCAGCGGAAAATCATTTTTCTGAATTCCTGCTACCAGACCTGCTATATTTCCCCACTGTTCTACAGCACTTTTTAATGTGATATTTTTCTTTAAAATCTGTCTGGCATCTGAAGTTTTGACTTCCACCTGCGGATGTACGGCTGTTACAAATAAATCAGGACTATTTAAAGGAATAATATCAATAGGATTAGTAGATTTTACCAGCGTTATTCCACCATAGATACAAGGTGCGATATTATCTGCATGGCGTACTCCTGAAGCCAGTTCTTCTCCAAACATGGCAAAATAAACCATTTCCTCTTTTGAGAGTTTGTTTCCTAATAAAATATTGGCTCCATAAGCGGCTCCGGCGGCACTTGCCGCGCTGGAGCCGAGCCCGCTTCCAGGTTTTATATGTTTATGGATAATGACTTCAAAACCGTTTTTCAGATTGAAATGTTCCTGAATTTTTAATAGAACAATACCCGCAACATTTTTGGGAGCTTCTTCTGGAAGCCCGAAAGAATCTGTATGTTTTATAATAATTTCGGGAGTTTCCAGTAATTTAAATTCCATCTCATCGTATGGATCATGAACTGCCATTCCTAAAATATCAAATCCGCAAACCAGATTGGCTACAGTAGCAGGGACTTTTAATTTTACATTTTTCATAATTGTATTTTTAAATAGAACGAATAATATCTGCAAAAACTCCACTTGCCGTAACATCAGCTCCGGCACCGGCACCTTTCACTACCAATGGCTGTTCGGAATATCTGAGGGTTTTAAAAATGACAATATTGTCTTTGCCATACAAGTGAAACAGATCACTGTCCGGGGCGATATGCTGTAAGCCTACTTTGGCCTTTCCCTCTTCAAATTTTGCTACGTATTTTAATATTTTGCCTTCGTTTTTAGCTTCATTAAATAAGTTCTTAAAATGATCTTCATATACTGTCAGTTTTTCATAAAAACTGTCAACGTTTCCCTGCATGCATTCTTCAGGCAGAAAACCTATGTTTTCAATTTCATCAAACTGAAGGGGATATCCGGCTTCTCTTGCCAGAATTAAAATTTTTCTTGCTACATCAGTTCCAGACAAATCGAGTCTTGGATCCGGTTCTGTATATCCCTCTTTCTGAGCCTGAGCTACTACTTCAGAGAATGTTCTGCTGCCATCATACTCATTAAAGACAAAATTCAATGTCCCGCTTAATACAGCCTGGATAGATTGTATTTGATCTCCGCTTTTGATCAGATCATTAATGGTTCCTATCACGGGAAGCCCAGCTCCTACATTGGTTTCAAAATAGAAATTGCAGCTGTGGTTTCTCGCCGTATTCTTTAAGGTTTTATACTTTTTAAAATCTGAAGAAGCTGCAATCTTATTACACGCAACGATATTCACACTTCTTTTCAATAGCCCTTCATACACTTCAGGAACGTCAGGACTTGCAGTTACATCAACGAAAACAGAATTTCTAAGGTTTCTGTGGATAATTTCATCAGCAAATTCCTGGGCAGAGGCTTTTTCACCCTGCTGATTCCAGTTGAGGTAATTTTCCTGTGATATTCCATGATCTGAAAACAGCATATAACGGCTATTGGAAATCCCTGCAATTCTCAAGTTGATCAAAAAGTTTTCCTTTAAATATTCGTTTTGGTCATAGATCTGCTGAATCAGTTTTGAGCCTACATTTCCTATTCCACAGATATAGAGGTGGATTTGTTTTATTTCAGATTCGAAAAATTCTTCGTGAAGTACATTCACTGCTTTTTTACTGTCTTTTTCTGAAATAACAATACTGATATTTCTTTCTGAAGATCCCTGCGCAATGGCTCTTATATTGATACCATTATTTCCCAGGCATCCGAACATTTTTGCACTTACACCGCTTCTGCTTTTCATGCTTTCTCCTACAAGCGCTACAATGGAAAGTCCTGTTTCGATTTTTACGGCATAGACTCTTTTAAGATTGATATCATCAGCGAAAGAAGAATTGATTGCGTGTTCCGCACGTAAAGCTTCTTTTTCTTCAATAGCTATGGTGATAGAATGTTCTGAAGATCCTTGTGTAATAAGGATTATATTTATTTTTTCATGACTTAAACACTGGAAAAGTTTTGCTGAAATACCCGGAATTCCTACCATACCGCTTCCTTCTAAGGTAAGCAGAGCAATATTGTTCATATTTGAAATTCCTACTGCAATCTGTTTTTCATCGTCTGAAGATTTCAGTTGATGAGAAATTAAAGTTCCCTGTGCTTCAGGATCAAAAGTATTCTTGATGATCAGGTTTATATTATTTATCATTACAGGCTGAATGGAAGGGGGATAAAGTACTTTTGCCCCAAAATGAGAAAGTTCCATCGCTTCATGATAAGAAATTTCTGAAATAGGTTTGGCATTGGAGGCTAAACGTGGATCGGCAGTCATCATCCCACTTACATCGGTCCAGATCTGTAGTTCTTCTGCATGAACAGAAGCTGCAATAATAGAAGCTGTATAATCTGAGCCGCCTCTTCCTAATGTTGTTGCATTATTTTTTTCATCATGAGCTACAAAACCGGGGCCTACAATAATAGGGTTCTGATTTTCATTCAGAAAACCGACAATATTCTTTTCAGTAGATTCAAAATCTACTTTTGCATTGGTGAAATTGCTGTCTGTTCTGATCAGATCTGCAGTATTCATCCATGCACAGTCTAAACCTTCATGATGAAGTTTTGCTGCGATAATTTTTGAAGACAGAAATTCTCCGTAAGAAGCAATTTTATCTTTTATTCTATCTGTCAATTCACCAAGTACAGCGATTCCGTTGCAGAGGTCTTCAATGTCATTGAAATGTTTTTTTACAAAACTTAGCCATGAACTTTGCTCTGCAATTGGGAACAGTTCTTTGACCAAACTGATATGTTTTTCTTCAAGGTTTTGAACAATCTGATTGCAATTTTCATCTTTTACAGAAGCGTATTCTGCTGCTTTGATCAGCTGGTCGGTAACGCCGTGAAGGGCTGATACAATAACAACAACTTTACTTTTTAAAGATTCTTTTTTTATGATTTTTTCTACCAGTAGGATATTCTGAGAATGGGCGACTGATGTTCCGCCGAATTTTAAAACTTTCATCAATTATTTTTTTGAAGTTGGATAAAAAGAAATGGTTACTCTTTAAAAAAAGAGTACAGGTACCGGAAATAATATGTGAAAATTTACCCCGTTATGGGGTAGTTGTTGTAGTTGTGAATGTAGAAACTGAAGATATGCCTGAAATAGGTAATCTCAGGGCAGAAATATCAGATATGTTTCTTAATAAATTCATTGTAACGGAACAAATGTACAAATTATTTTGAAACAGCCAAACGATTAACATAATAAAATATATTTCCTTTTTTAGAGATATATTTGGTGTAATTGATTAAAAATGTTACATTTATCATATTAACTAATAACAAAATAACCATGAAAAAATTAAAAAAATTAAACCGTCAAAATCTGAAATCCGTCAGTGGAGGTAATGTAAACAACTGTTTTGAAAACTGTCCTGCCGGACCCTACGGACCGGGTGAACCAAGATCATGTGCTGATTATTATGCATTACCGGAATGCTGTAAAGGAAGAGTATTAGTAAGCTTTGAATGCTTCGGTCCTTACTAATTTAAACGATAAAAATTTATTGCTAATACAGAATACCAAAATTATTATACTATGAAAACAATTAAGAAATTATCAAGAGAGGATAAGAAAAATATCAAGGGTGGTTTCACGGATATTCAGATTGAGGCATGTGGGGGAGAGCAATTTGTATGTTTCCGTGGAGGGGGAAAATGGGGATGCTGGCTGAAGCCGGTAGGAACCTGTTATGCACCAATGCTGTAAGTATTGGCTGCTTATACGATCCGATGTAAAAAATCAAAATCAGAAATTTAATTAAAACTACTATGAAAAATTTAAAGAAATTAAACAGAAAAGAACTTGAACAATTAAATGGAGCAGCAGGTCCGTCAAGATGTGCGGGATGCCCACAACATGCTACATTCGGAGATGGTCCTGAATATCAGTATCCATGTTCTGCTTATCAGGGCCTGCCTGATTATTGTAAGATGTGTGTTCTGGTAAGCATGGAATGTGTGGATGGAGGGGTGTCTTAAAATTTTAAAGTATGAAAACAATTAAAAGATTAAGCAGAAGAGACCTTGAACTGGTGAATGGAGCAGCTATTTCAAGATGTGATGGTTGCCCTACCCATCTTGTTTTTGGTCCGGGTTCATCCAGTGATCCTTCATGTGAGGCCTATTGGAATCTGTCCCAAAACTGCAGAATGTGTGTTGTGGTAAGTATGGATTGCTTTGTTGCAATTACTGCAGACTAAAATAAAAAAAGCACTGTGAAAACAGTGCTTTAATTTTATTAACAATTAGGAGGGAAATGCTCTCCTTTTGGGATACAAATTGATTCTCCATTGCATCCTGATCCGCAGGTCTCATGTATTTCACAAAAGTTGCAGAAAGTTCCTGCTCCACCGTTTACTCTTTTAAGATTTTCTCGGTTTAATTTTTTAAGATTTTTCATATTTATTATTAGTTTGAATGCTAAATATAATAAATATTGAATAACAAAAAAATTATTTTATACTTTTAGAAAGGTCAAGCATGGCTTCAATAGGCTTCAATGCTTTTAACCTTAATTCTTCGTCGATAAGAATTTCAGGAAGTTCATATTTCATACATAAATACAGCTTTTCCATTGTATTACGTTTCATGTAGAAACATTCTGAACAGTTACAGCTTTCATCAAAAACCAATGCAGGAATCAGTTCCTTGTGAGGAGCACGCTTTCTCATTTCATGAAGAATTCCTTCTTCTGTTGCAATGATGAATTTCTGACAGTCATCTTTTTCTACATAGTTCAACAGAGCAGAAGTGGAACCGATAAAGTGAGCCAGTTTCAAAACAGCTTCTTCACTTTCAGGGTGTGCAATCAGTTTTGCATCCGGATTGTCTGCCAGCTGTTGGGCAATTCTTTCCATTGAGAATGCTTCGTGTACTACACAGCTTCCATCCCAAAGGATCATATCACGACCTGTTTTTTTAGATAAATATCTTCCCAGGTTTTTATCCGGTGCAAAAATAATCGGTCTGTCTTTTGGCAGTGCTTCAATTATTGTTTCTGCATTTGAACTTGTTACGATGATATCACTTTCTGCTTTAGTTTCTGCATTACAGTTGATGTAAGTGGCAATTAAAGCATTCGGGTGCTGTTCACGCATTTTCCTCAGTCCTTCTCCGGAACAGCCGTCTGCCAGAGAGCATCCAGCCATGGTATCAGGAAGAACTACTTTTTTAGTTGGATTCAGAATTTTAGCGGCTTCTGCCATGAAATGTACTCCGCAGAAAACAATCATATCAGCATTGGTATCTTTTGCCTGTCTTGCCAGCTGTAAAGAATCTCCCAGGAAATCAGCGATATCCTGAATTTCTCCGGGCTGGTAATAATGGGCAAGGATTACCGCATTTTTTTCTTCTTTCAGTTTAAGAATGGCTTTCACCAATTCTTCTCCCTGAGGAATAGCAATATCTTTAATATCCAGAAATCCTCTGACAGGAATTGCAGATTTAGCTTTTTCTAATGTTTCGGTACTCATATCAACCTCAATTTTTTCTTTTATAGAAGTTAGAGATTAGAAACTAGAGGTTAGTATAAAATGAGGATAATTTTCCTGACACTAAAAAACTAACTTCTAATTTCTAACTTCTAGTTTCTTTCTATAAAACTTTTTATTAAACTTTCTATTTCTATTTTAGCTGCATCAAGATCTTCATTAATAACGATCTTGTCAAACTCGCTGGCGTAGGTCATTTCTTCTTCTGCCTTTGCTACACGGGTTTTTATAGTTTCTGCATCATCTGTATCTCTGGAGATCAATCTTCGTTCCAATTCTTCAATGGAAGGTGGTTCTATAAAAATAGACAGTGCTTTTTCACCGAAGTATTTTTTTAACGAGATGCCTCCTTTTACATCTACATCAAAAATAACTACTTTTCCCTGCTTCCAGATTTTTTCTACTTCAGATTTTAAAGTACCGTAATATTTGTCAGTATATACTTCTTCATATTCTACAAAAGCATCTTCAGAAATTTTCTGTCTGAATTCATCCGGTGTCAGAAAATGATAGTCCACAGCATGAACTTCACTTCCTCTCGGCTGTCTCGTTGTACATGAGATTGAAAATTCCAGTTCAGGAAATGTTTCTAATGAATGCTTTACCAATGTAGTTTTTCCGCTCCCTGATGGTGCTGAAAATATAATTACTTTATCCATTTTTTACAATTTCGGGTTACGAGGTCCGAGTTTCGGGTTCTTTTCTTAGAAATGACAACCACACATCTCGTAACTCGTACCTATCATTACAATACGTTTAACGTTTGTTCTTTAATTTTTTCAAGGTCATCTTTCATCATCACAACCAGTTTCTGGATTTCTGCGTGATTGGCTTTAGAACCTAGTGTATTAATTTCTCTTCCGATTTCCTGAGAAATAAAGCCCAGTTTTTTTCCGTTGAAAGATTCATTGTCCATTACTTCTTTATAATATTTCAAGTGCTGGGCAAGTCTTACTTTTTCTTCAGAAATATCAAGCTTTTCAGTGAAATAGGCCATTTCCTGGTAAAAACGTGTTTCATCCACATTTTCAAATTCTTTTAAAGATTTCTGATAACGTTCTTTAACGCTTACAATTCTTTCTTCTTCAAAAGGAATTACTTCTCCAAGATACTTGTCGATATTCTGAATATTCCTGTTTAATTCTTCATGTAAAATGCTGCCTTCAGTTCTTCTGAATTCTTCGAACCTGTCGATTGAATTGTTAACAATCTTAGCCAAAGCTTCCCATTCGCCTTCCGTCAATTCGTCAGGTCTTGATGTAATAGCATCAGGAAGTCTTACCGCCATTTTAAGGTATTCGAAATTGGGTCCGTCAGAAGCTATGTTTTTAAGTTCATTGATATAAGAATCAATTAAATTTTTATTAATTTTTACATCATTGGACTCCTCAAGATTCTCAATATTAACGTAGCAGTCTACTTTTCCACGGATAATTCTATCGTTAAGAATTTTTCTGATTTCAAATTCTTTTTCTTTATAACGTAAAGGAATTTTAATATTCAAATCAAAGCTCTTGCTGTTCAGAGATTTAATATCTATAGTAATTTTTTTTCCTTCAAAAACATCTTCGGCTCTACCGAATCCGGTCATTGATAAAATCATAGTTTTTTATTGTTCTACAAAGATAAACATTTAAGTCTATAGTTTGGTTAATGTTGAATGGCTGGAAGATGGAGGCTGGATGTTAAAATTAAATATAATTTATATTTATAATAATCTTCCCACTTTCTGCCTCCATCTTCCAGCCAATTAAATAAACTCGTTTTCGTAAATTAGCGCTGTGAAAAAGAAAAATTTAATTTCTGTTGTAGGACCCACCGGAATTGGTAAAACGAGATTGGCAATTGATTTGGCTCAGTATTTCAATACGGAGATTATCTCCTGTGATTCCCGTCAGTTTTTTAAAGAAATGAAAATAGGAACAGCAGCGCCCTCTGAAGAAGAACTTGTTGGAGCACCTCATCATTTTATCGGAAATCTTTCAGTGGAAGAATATTATTCTATCGGGCAGTACGAAGAAGATGCCCTTCAAAAACTTAATGAACTTTTTACCAAGCATGACACCGTAATTCTTGTTGGCGGAAGCATGATGTATGAAAAAGCGGTGATAGAAGGTCTACATGATTTGCCAGAAGCGAATGCTGAAAATCAGGAGAAACTTCAGACTATGATGGAGCAGGAAGGAATAGAAAAGCTTCAGGGAATTTTACAAAAACTCGATCCCGAGTATTTCAGTGTGGTGGATATTCACAATCACCGCAGGCTGTTGAGAGCCATTGATATTATCTGGCAAACGGATAAAAAATATTCTGAACATATTTCGGTTTCTCAAAATGGCAGAGATTTTAATGTGATCCGTATCGGAATAGAAGCTCCAAGAGAAGAACTGTACGACAGAATCAACCGCAGGGTAGATATTATGATGGAAAACGGATTGCTGGATGAGGTAAAGGGTCTTGAAAAATTCAAAGAGCTGACTGCTTTAAATACGGTAGGATATGCAGAACTTTTCAAATATTTTGATGGCGAGTGGGACCTTGATTTTGCAGTTTCAGAAATAAAAAAGAACAGCCGGAGATATGCGAAACGTCAGCTGACATGGTACAGAAAGTCGGATGATATTCATTATTTACAATTAGGATATTCTGAAAAAGAGTATGAAGATTTGCTAAAATGGATTGCGGAGGAGTTTGAAAAATAAGATGCTTTTACATTATTAAACGACTTTAGGAGTTTTTAAAATATAGATTCCTACGGAATGACATAGTATGCGGATAAACTAAGCGCTTAGTTTGTCATTCTAACGAAGGAAGAATCTTATCGATTGTTTTTTAAAGATTCTTCATTCCACTTTGTTGACACTACAGATGGTAATTAATTAGGGCGTTTTTATACTAAAAAAATGCGGCTCTGAAAAGAACCGCATCTTAAAACAAATATAATTTAATTTACTACTTCCAACCGCCGCCTAGCGCTCTGTATAAATCTACAATGCTGCTTAATCTCTGTCTTTTAATGGAAGCCAGATTCAACTCTGCCTGTAGGGAATTTCCCTGTGCTGTAATCACTTCCAGGTAATTGGCTGAACCTCCTTTGTAAAGAAGTTGTGCACTTTTAATTCCGTCTTTTAAAGTGGTAGATTGCTCTGTAGCTTTTTGCTCCTGAACTTTTAAATTTTCATTAGAAACCAAAGCATCAGAAATTTCTCCGACAGCATTCAATACCGATTGACGGAATGCCAGAACATTTCTTTCCCTTTGAATTTTTGCTACTGCAAGGTCTGTTTTTAATTGTCTTTTCTGGAAAATAGGCTGGGTAATTCCTCCTAAAACGGATCCGAATAACGAAGCCGGAATCTGAAACCAGTTATCAATTTTAAATGAATTTACTCCTCCGTTGGCTGTAATCTTTAATGCAGGGTACATATTGGCCTGAGCAATTCCAACCATTGCATTGGATTCTAATAAAACCAATTCCTGCTGACGCACATCCGGTCTGCGGCTTACCATAGCTGCCGGAAGTCCTGCGGAAATATTCTGAGGTAATGAAGTATCAGACATTTCAATCGTTCTGTTTACTTTATTAGGCAGCTCACCAGTTAGAATACTCAATGCATTTTCCTGAATAGCGATATTTTGCTCCAGTTGGGCAATCAGAAGTTCTGTTGCCTGTTTCTGTGCTGATGCCTGCTGTACTCCTAAAGAGGTGTTATCACCACTTTCCCACATTTTCTGTGTAATCAATAGGGTATTGCTGCTCAGTTCCAGATTGGATTTTGCAATAGCCAATTGTCTGTCAAGCATTAACAAATTATAATACCCTTGTGCAATAGCTGCTACTACCTGAGTCTGAACGGCTTTTGAACCTTCATAGGTTTGAAGATACTGCATTCTTGAAACTTCCTGCTGGTTTTTGATCTTTCCCCAAATGTCAGCTTCCCACGAAAGGTTGAAGGCTGCATTATAATCTTCAACATGGCTTGAACCTAAAAATAAATTTAAGCTTTGCCCGTTCATACTGTTTTTGGAAGGTCTTGAAATCTGTCCGCTTACTCCGAAACCAACGTCCGGATATTGCATATATTTTGCCTGTTTCAGTTTTTCCTGTGAGGCAGCTACCTGTTTCAGGGCAATCTGAAGGTCATAATTATTTTTAATTCCTTTTTCAATCAATCCCTGTAAAATTGGATCGCTGAAAAACTGTTTCCACTCCAGATTGGCAATACTGGCTGTGTCGGCAGTTGCTGTGTACTGAAACTTTTCCGGAAGAGGAAGCTCGGGTTCCGCATATGCCAATTTAGACACACACGAAACAGAGCCTATAGCCAGTGCAAATGTTAGAATAATATTTTTTACTCGTTTCATAGTTTTTAAACTTTTAATTGAATACAAAACTTAGAGAGGTTTCTGTTGAGGCACAAATTGTCTTTAGTAGGAGAAAATAGTTAGCTTTTTTAAACCATTAAGAAAAGTCAGGTGAATAGTTAGCCCTTTATGATCTTAAAATTTTCTCTAAGTTTTTGTAATTCATTTTTTATTAGTGACTAGCAGCTAAAAGTTCTTCCTCCATTTGTTTTTTCAGAAGTCTTTTCTTTTTTCTGCTTGGCATTTTTTCATGCAGATACTGGA
>Ga0157370_10007013_pt1 | contig 12305 bp, 11 predicted proteins | sample C35metaG_FD_113463 | JGI IMG/M metagenome (GOLD analysis project Ga0157370, IMG submission 113463) | Corn rhizosphere microbial communities from Kellogg Biological Station, Michigan, USA - C3-5 metaG | ecosystem: Host-associated > Plants > Roots > Rhizosphere > Soil | place: USA: Michigan...
TTCAATGTTGGTTGAATCTCCTGATTCAGTTAAACCTCCAACAGATAATAAAGCATCCCGTAAACTAAACTTTTCACGCCAGGGAACTGTCCCTGGCTTTCTTACATTACCTTCTACCGTTATATAATTTTTATCTTCAAAATCGAAGATGGAATGTATATAAACCGAATCATTTTTTTGTAAGTAAATTTTTTGATTATAGGATAATACAGAATCAATATCTACAGAAAGAGTAGTAGGTAATTTATTGTTCAAATACCTGAAAATGGTGGCGCCTTTTGTATAAGCGTCTTCGGAAAGGCCGCCGGCTTTTTCAATTAAATTTTTTAAAGTGATACCCTCTGCAAGCGCGTAGGGGCCTGGTCGGTTTACCGAACCTGAAATAATAATACGGTTGCCATATTCATCCTGTAATTTTCTTACAATATATTCATCACTTCCATTAATCTGGAAAGAATGGTATGATGAAGAATTAACGTCAATTATTTTTCGGGTGGAGTCAGTAATTCTTATAATAGTAACAGCGCCACGATAAGCATCGTCTGTAAACCCGCCACAGTATTTTAATAGATCGGCAAAGGTTTCCGAATCGAGCATTTCAAATTTTCCCGGACGTTTTACCCTGCCGGAAATTTTTACCCTGTTTTTATAATAAGGTATCCTGATTACATCGCCTTCCTGCAGCAGTATATCATCATTCTTATCGCCATTTACTAAAAAATTATATAAGTCTGCAGTTCGTTTGGTGTTACCCCTGATGATTTCTATGTCTCTATAACTTCCCATGGATGTAGGGCCGCCACATAAATACAGTGCATTAAATAAGGTGGTTAAAGATGATACGGTAAATGATCCGGGTTTTCTTGCCTGTCCGATAATGGTTATATGAATACTTTTTATTTTTCCCAATGTAACCTGCACTTTGGTTTGCCCGGAGTTAATGGCCTTGTAAATGGTAGAAGCTAATTTTGATTTTATCCTTTCAGTGGCTTGCTCAATGGTTAAACCATTTACTAATATTGGCCCCACATTGGGTATATAAATTTCCCCGTACTCATTTACCCGCACATCATATTTTTTTTCGCTGTACCCATAAACGTATATGATGATTCCATCATCAGGCCCCAAAACATATCCTGCCGGTGTGGCTATTCTAAGGTTTGGTTCAAAGGCAAGACTGCTGCTTGTAAAAAGTTCCGACCCGAAAATACTGTCGTTACTCTGAAATCTTTGAACAGGAAATTTTAAAGTATCGTATAGGTATCCCCTCATTGAATCCCTTCCGGCAATGCCTGGTGATACATTTTGATTTAAATTCTGGCTGCTGATAATGACATCTAACCTGTCTTTCAGTTTTGATACCTCTATGTCTGGTAAACCCTTTTGCGAAGCGAGTTTCAAAACCTGTGACTCAGATAACCCGGATTCATTAGCCTGGTTGAGAAGCGATATAAGATCAGCATCGCTGTAATTATCTATATTAACGCTGCTTAAATCCTGCGTGGTAAGTAAGCTTTGAGCCATTGTTTTTACCATTGCCATGCAGGTAAATAAAACAATAAGCGATATAATTTTTACGATCTTCATTTTATTAATAGCAGAATTTCAAGAATCGTTGTTATTTAAAATTGCGTGCGAAGTTAGTAATATTTTGTTCAAAAGCATTGTAGACCAAGTTGGCAATTTCAACCGTTGTAAATCAGAAATCCAAACTGTTAATAAATTGGCAAGCAACTCAAAAATTACTTTTAGCAAAGAATCAGGTAATAAATTTGTGCTCTGAGTCGCATGCTATTTTAAATAACCACAGTATGAAAAAAATTATCGGCTTTTTTGTTTTAATAAACTTGCTGGCATCTGTCAATGCACAAAAGAAAATAAATGTAAGAGACTTTGGTGCTAAGGGAAATGGGAAATCAGACGATACCAGAGCGATTCAGGCAGCGATAAATGCTGCTCCCTCTTCAAATAAAACAATAATATATTTTCCGGCGGGTATTTATAAAGTTGCTTCTTATACTACCACAAAAAATTACCTTGAAAATTATTCATTACTACTTCATTCCAATTTAAGTTTTAAGGGAGATGGGAAAAACAGTATTATTAAAGTGGGTGATCACATTTTTGATAAGGAAGACTCTAATGCAAATGCGCACCTATTTTATGGGAGGCATGTTAATAATGTCAGCTTTTCTTTTTTGACCATAGATTTGAATGGTTCGCGGAATTTGAATCCTCCGAAGGCAAAAAAAAATCATTCAGCCTTGTTTTTAGTTAATGGAACCAACTGCAGTTTAAATAATGTGGCTGTCAAGAATTGTTCGGGAAATGATATGTTGTTGATTATGGGGAATGGGAATAAATTATTAATTAGTAATTGTCAATTTTTAAATGGAGGACGCTATGTTGGAACAAAAACCCCGAACAGTAATTCTTACGATTTCTCTTTTGTGTATAGTGAATGGGACAGTACTATTTTTGAAAAAAATCTTGTAAAACAACAAAATATAGATATAGGGCTTAGTAACAATTGCGGCGGACTTGAAATACATGGTAATAATTCAATTGCAACAAGCAATGATTTTATTGGTTGCTGGCCTGGCATATTCATAAGTAGCCAAAAAGATATTCCTTTGCATGATGTAATGATAAAAGATAACCAATTTAATCAATGCGTTGACGGAATTATTTTCTGGCTAAAAGAACCCATAAACAACATCACCATTAAAAATAATAAAATAAAATTAACAGCATCACGAGATAATAGGCAAAATTTATCAATAGGTATAGAGGTCCCAAATGGGAATGCCAAAGAATATAGTAACCGCTTGGCCAATGGATCTACAATAACTAATCTGGAAGTTTTCAACAATATAATTTCAGGAGGGCCAATGCAAAAGTTATCGGCTGGTTTTATATTACATTCTTTGCAAAAAAGTAAAATTTTTAATAATTACATTGATAGTATGACCTATGGAGGAATTGTGCTGACGGGCAGTAAATGGGGAATGGATTCACTTTTAGTGATGGATAACACTTTTAAAGATTTTATTCCTTATGATGATAAAAAGACAGCAAGAGGTTATATAGTCATAACAGACACTTATTCAAAAAACAAACCTGGTGCTTCAGGCTTTAAAGATATTATGTTTGCTCATAATAATTTTTTAAGAGACAACGTTAATGATGTGAATGAAAGTTTTTCAGGAGCTTTTATAGCAGTGCCTGCAAATAATTTAAATGAAATTAAGTTTATAGACAATCATTATAGTATTGCCTCTGAAAAAAAACAGGTGTTAATCAAATATTAGCTCAATATTTTAATAATTTCGGTTTTGAGTAAATTGAATTACTGCCGTAGAGATTAGGTAAATTCATTTAGGAAATACTCATGAACATTTAATCCAATATTAAATATATCATATAAATGAGAATTCTTCTTATCCTACTTCCCAGTACTTTTTTTATTTCGTGTAAAAAAAGCAACACTGAATCTACACAAACTAAACTTGCAACTTCTCAACTTGCTGTTTCCAATTCTACGGTTTTTTATATTGAAGATTTTAGAAAACCCGGGATGGATGACTATCAAACTATTAAAGCAGTGTGTGATAGTGTTCCGGAAAATTCAAATATATTTTTCGGTAATAAAACTTATACTTTAAGCCACACTCCTATTATAGAAAAATCATTGAATTTCTATGGGCCAGCAACTCTTACAAGAGAAAATCAAATAACCTATTCTCTGGCACAACCTGCTGATGCTAATTCCACTTACATAGTGGCAAATTCCACTGATGGCTTAATAAATCTTGACCGAATTGAAATTTGCACTAATAATAATATAACTGGTGCCACCTCTATTAATGTTATTACCAGTATAAGCAATGACACTATTTTTTTAGCCACTCCAATTGGAAACACAACAAATGGAGTGAATAGCTTTCCCTCTGGAACTAAATTTTTTAAAAGCATAAATTTTTTCTGGGTGCTTTCTTCTACAAAATATACAGATATGTCATGTTCTTTTACTGATCTCACTTTTGATGGAAACAGGAACAACAATACCGGTACATATTATTGGGATATAAATGCCGCTATAACCGCAATTTCGAAAGGGGTAACTACTTATGACAAATGTACTTTCATTAATAGCCCTAATGAGACCATCGTTGGCCATAATGCCGATATACGAAACTGTACATTCGATAATCTAAATGGGAGTGCATTTCATACTGTAGCTGATAAATTTTACTGCACAGAATCAGAAATACACTCAACTTTAACGGGTAATTTATTTGAAAACACTAATCAAACACCTACCGAAATAACAGGCCACAGTGAAGGTGCAATTACACATAGCCAATGTGGTGGTTATTATACTGCCACTGGCAATAGATTTGTAAATATTGGGGAGTCAGTTTTAGGAGCTTTGGAACCGGGAATTTCAATCAATGATTGGGGCACATCTAATATCCATTTTCAAAAAAATATAATTAGTGGCGCAGGAAAGTTAATTTCCTTCATAGATACAGTAGATAATGGCCAAATTCATAGTGTTATAATTGATAGTAATTTTATTTCAAATATGCCTAGTTTTGACTGGAGCGCTGAAATAAATCATTATTCACCGGGTATAATATTAAGCGATAAGGATGGTCAGTAATTTTAAGTAATATACTTGATTATATAAGTTATATTTACAGCCTGCTGAATTCCACAGCTACATACACTATGGATCAAGAAATCTATCTAAAAAAAGGTATCTCCTATTTCATAAATCCGCGTTTAGACCTAATAAGCCTAATGCCTACAGATTCATTTCAAAAAGTATTAGAAATTGGTATGGGTGGCGGAGATACATTAGTGTACATAAAAAGAAATAAACTTGCTTCTGAAGTAGTGGGTGTAGATTTAGTGGAATTGCCCGATTCGAATCAACATAATTCTTTAATTGATAAAACATATTTTTTTAATGTAGAAACAGAGGAGTTTCCATTCGAAAAAAATTATTTCGATGTAATTATTGTGGGAGATATTTTGGAGCATTTGATAGATCCATTGAAAGTATTGAAAAAATTAGCACAAGTTTTAAAGCCGCATGGCCTTATCTTAATTAGCATCCCTAACATAAGGGATATAAAAGCGATATATTCAATTTTAATGAAAGGAAGATTTCAATACACCACTGAAGGTATTTTTGATAAAACACACTTAAGGTTTTTTTGTAAGAAAGATATGATAGACTTGATAAAGTCAGTAGATGAATTTACTGTTCTAAAAATTTTTCCTATACAGGAGATTGCGAGCAATAGCCCTAATCGAAAGCTTTTTAATAAGTTAACTTTTAGAATCTTTGAACAATTTTTATCTTCTCAATATATTTTTATTGCAAAAAAGAATAGCCAAACATCATAATTCAAAAAAGGAAAGATTGAATCCAGCCTAAACTTGCAATCTCTCAACTTGCTGGTTACAGCAGAAAGGTCATGGGTTATTGTGTGGCTGATAACATGGAAGCAATTACCATGCGCCAGACTTTGGATATGGCCATTAGAAACCGATTATATCCTGGTCAGTCACTTATCCATCATTCAGATCGTGGACTTCAATATTGCAGTAATGAATATGTCAGCAAAGCAAATGAGCATAACCTCAGCATGAGTATGACAAAACAATCAGACCCTTACGAAAATGCATTGGCTGAGCGAATGAATAGAACAATCAAAGAAGAATTTTGCCTGGATCGCACTCTGAAAACTAAACAACTTGGTTTTGCAGCTGTAAAACAAGCCGTATCTCTGTATAACAATTATAGACTACATCTTTCCTTATCTTTGGAAACACCCAATGAGCAACATCAAAAAACCCAACAACAGGAGGCGGCTGGGTTTTATTTAAAAAAACTGTCAACCTATTTTAGGACTATACAAAAATTATAATAATTATTTCACCCTACTCAAATACTCCCCATATCCCCACTTTTCAAATCCTTTAGCCTGATCCTTCCTATTAAAGACGGCTCTAATATTTGGTTTCATAACTCAATCGCATACTGATTAAATCCATCTACCGCCAAAGTTAGTTTCCTGCTAATTATTTGCCAGCAGTACCTGCCAGGCTGCCGGTACTTTCCCCTCATTCAAAAGTTGGGATGCATACTTATGCAATTCAGTTTCCATTTCAACCGGATCAACCGCATAATATTGAAAAATATTTTTTAGTCGGTCGTCTTCAAAAGAAATGTCCACCACCGGCATTTCGTGCACATTGGCCAACTGCGCAAGATTATTACCCGTAAGTATTTTACTTGTTCTTATTGATTCGGGCAAATTATCAATGCCAATACCAATCTTTTCATTGGGCCGCTCTACCTGGAACATATTTTCTTTGTTTACTCTTGCGTACCAATGTGCACCCATCCGTGCTGCAAAATCAAATTTGGTTTGATCAATCTTATCATCGGTAAAAAGATTTTCATTTATATGAATCATCAATACTTCTGCAATCACCAGGTTTCCTGCGCCGCCTTGTGTACCCAACGATTTAATTTCTATAACACGACATTCCATTTGCACCGGGCTTTCCATTACACGCGGCGGTTGTATCAGTTGCGAAGCAACTTTGGTAAACCCTGCTTTTACAAATTCATCTACTCCCCTTGCAAACTCGCTGCTGGCAAGGCTTACGCCGTATACCATATCATAGCTTACGATGTTTACACATACTTCGTTTACTTCTTTTAAATTTTCCAGCGTGTGTTTATGGGTATTATTCCGCAGGCGCGATGTTGGTGAAAAAATAATTACCGGCGGGTTAGAGCTGAACATATTAAAATAACTGAATGGGCTAAGGTTCACCATTCCCTTGGCATCTACCGTGCTTGCAAAACATATTGGCCGCGGGGCCACCGAATGGTTTAATATATTTTGAACAATCTGTACCGGCTGATCTTTTAATAGAATTGTTTTAAACATCAGTCAGATATTCTTTTTCAACGAAAGAATAGAAAAATCACTTTCATCTTTTACAATGGTATTTTTTAAAATTCCTAACTGTTCTATTTCCATTTCTATTTCATCGCCTTCTTTTAGCCATTGTTCCTGGTAATCAGGATTGGTTAATTTACCGGTGCCATTCAATTCGAGAAAACAACCTGTGCCCACTGTACCACTTCCAATTATATCTCCTGCAAAAAGCTGCACTCCATAGCTGCATCGTTCTATTATTTCAGCAAATGTCCAATCCATATCTGCCAGGTTTCCTTCACTCACCTGCACGCCATTTACACGACATTTCATAGAAAGCGTATAGGCGTTACCGTTATGTCCTTGTTTTGGCGGCACTATAAAATCTTCCAGATCATCGGGTGTTACCAGCATCGGCCCCATTGCAGTCGCAAAATCTTTCCCTTTGGCGGGGCCAAGGTTCAACTTCATCTCTTCGCCCTGCAAGCCCCGTGCACTCATATCATTCATAATCATAAGCCCGCCAATGTATTCGTCTGCCTCTTCTGCCTTAATATTTCTTCCGGGTTTGCATATCACAATGGCTGCTTCCAGTTCAAAATCGAGTTTATTAAAATGATCGGGCATACATACAATATCGCCCGGGCCTTGTATGGCATTATGATTGGTAAAATAAAAAACAGGAAACTGATCAAACTCAGGAATCATTGCTGCATTACGGTTTCTTCGCGCCGTTGCTACATGTTGCCTGAAGGCATATGCATCGCGGCAACTGGTGGGATGCGGAACGGGGGCAAAAATAAATACATCTTCTACAGGCACGCCTTTAAATTTCCTGTTCCCCTCTGTAAGCGACCGGTTTATTGAATGCGCAATTGGGAAAATATCTTCCCAATAAGTGAGAAACATTGTCATGGATAATGGTAAATCAGGGTGCATTCTGTCGCAATCATATAAGAGCCCATCTACCAAAAATGCAAGTTGCGCATGGTCTTCTTTCAGATAAGAAACTAATTTCATGTAGTGCAGTTATTATAAATGCAAGATAAATGATTTAACAGGGATTATTTACGGGCTACAATGGTATAAAAGTTGATGTCTTGCTTTTTAAAAATTTGCAGATACTTTTTAAATTTGTAATTTGAAAAAACTATCCGTATGAAATTTGAGAAAATACATAACAAAGGACAGGCACGGCTGTTCCAAAACAAATATCTCGAGTACCTCACCAAAACGCATCCTTTGGTGATATGGGGCATGTATTTACCCGTTTTGGTTTTATTACCTTATTATGCAGTTACCCGTTTTGATTTTTCCGGAACGAAGACGCTGCTGCTTTTCCTGGCAGGCGTGTTTTTCTGGACTTTTTTTGAATACATAGCACATCGCTATATTTTTCACATGGTAGCCAAAAACCCTACGAGTGCAAGAATAGCTTATGTCTTGCATGGTAATCATCATGAGTTTCCCAGGGACCGGCAGCGATTATTTATGCCTGCGGTTCCCAGCATTATTATTTCTTCGTTATTATTTTTATTAATGTATGCTGTAATGAATAATTATGCTTTTGCTTTTTTCCCGGGGTTTATTTTGGGTTATCTTTTGTATGCCAGCATGCATTATGCTATTCACGCATGGAATCCTCCATTCAAATGGATGAAACCACTGTGGCGCAATCATCATTTGCATCATTACAAAGATGAAGCAAAAGGATTTGGTGTAAGTTCCACTTTATGGGATCATGTATTTGGAACGATGTTCAATCTAAAAAAAGAAAAAGAAGATAAAGAAGCGGTGAAACAACTGATGTTTGAAAAAAACCCCAGGGTGCTCTCGCATTAGGGTTTTTATTTACCATTTATTTTCATCGTGTTTTGAATCCGGATTATATTGACTTCGGGTTTTTAACTTTTGTAACTGGCGCATGATAATTTCATCTGCAATGATGGATGCAGCATCATGATGTTGGTTTTCTTTTAACAGCAATTTCAATTTTTTTTCACTCACATCAATCCTGTATAAAAGTTGCAACAGGGCATTAAAATCATGATTGATTAAATCATTGATCAACGGGATTAATTTTTTTCGTACTTCCTCAACAGAAGCAGTGGCGAGTGAGTGCGTAATTTTTATAATTTCTTCATTCATAGATTGAGGTCAGTTATACTTTTCCAAAACGCCAAGACCGAATAAAGCAAAGTCATACTTTACCGGATCATCTTTATCAAATTTCCGCAGTTTATTGGTAAGTTCCACAGCGGCCGGCCAATCCGCCTGCTTTCTGGTTAGTAAACCAAAATGCCTTGCAACCCTTGCCACATGCAAATCTACGGGGCATATCAACTGCGAAGGATTAATTTTTTTCCAGATGCCGAAATCAACGCCTTTACCATCATTGCGCACCATCCATCGAAGAAACATGTTTAATCTTTTACACGCAGAATTTTTTTGCGGCGATGCTACATGCTTCCTCGTACGATGCGGATGTTCCAACGAAAAAAAATAATTATAAAAATGATTTAATGCATTTTCAACCGCCGGCAGTGATGCAGGCGTTGCCGTATCAAAAAAAGCATCCTCCAATGAATGATGATTGGAATAATGATAATTGAAAAAGAAAATGAAATACAAAAGGTCTGTATCATTGAAGGTGCGATGGCTAAACTTTTCAATTCGCTGCAATTCTTTAGCTGAATGATGTAAACAAAAATCATAAGGCGCATTATCCATTAACTGTAAAACTTCTTTGCACTTGTTGATAATCGTTTTGCGGATGCCCCAGGCAAACGTGGCCGCAAAAAAACCGGCTATTTCAATATCCTGTTTTTTTGAAAATAAATGCGGAATGCAAATGGGATCATCATTAATAAAAGAAGTATTATTAAATTCATTGACCTTCTTATCAAGAAAATTTTTAAGTCCGGGTTCTCGACTATAATTTATTGTTATAATTCTATCCGATAGCATTGTTCAAATCATTAATCAAATCATCAGCATCTTCAATGCCCACACTCAACCGTATCAATGAATCGGTCAAACCATTTTTCAATCGTTCTTCGCGCGGGATGCTTGCATGGGTCATGGTTGCGGGATGCCCGATGAGACTTTCCACGCCACCCAGACTCTCTGCCAGGGCAAACAATTTTGTGGACGATAAAACTTTTTTTGCTGCATCAATGTTGTCGTCTTTCAATGTAAAACTCAACATGCCCCCAAAACCCCGCATTTGTTTTTTTGCAATCGCATGGTTGGGATGATCTTCAAATCCGCACCAATATACTTTATCCACTTTTTTATTTTCACGCAACCATCGTGCAATCTTTTCCCCGTTTTCACAATGGCGCTGCATGCGCACATGCAATGTTTTTAATCCGCGCAAAATGAGAAAACAATCTTGCGGGCCAGGCACAGCGCCGGTGGCGTTTTGTATAAACTTTAATTGTTCATGCAATACATCATCATTTACAATGATACAACCATGAACAGCATCACTGTGACCACCGAGATATTTGGTAGCTGAATGAACTACGATATCCGCGCCAAGATCCAATGGATTCTGTAAATAAGGCGAAGCAAAAGTATTGTCCACACAAACCCATACATGATTTTTTTTGGCAATGGCAGCAACCGCAGCAATATCCGTAATATTCATCATCGGGTTGGTGGGCGATTCCGTCCAGATCAGTTTTGTATTTGTATTAATATATTTTGAAACCTCATCAGCATTTTGCATATTGATAAAATGAAATTTCAATCCGTACTTTTGAAACACTTTGGTAAACATCCGGTAGGTGCCGCCATACATATCATTTACAGCAATCACTTCATCGCCGGGGTTTAATAATTTTATCACGGCATCGGTTGCAGCAGAGCCGCTGGCAAAGCACAATCCATATTTCCCGTTTTCAATAGCAGCCAGTGCATGCTGTAATGCAGTCCTGGTGGGGTTTTGCGTGCGTGCATATTCGTAGCCCTTATTAACGCCCGGTGCTTCCTGTGTAAAAGTACTCGTTTGATAAATCGGGGTCATAATGGCACCCGTGGATGGGTCAGGCTCCTGGCCTGCATGAATGAGTTTAGTATCTGGTTTCAAAAAAAATGTTTTTAATGGTAAATAATTTTTTCAATCCTGTAAATTAGGATGGGTTCATGCAAATTTCATTAAATTTTTTTCTTGCAAAATGCAATATTTCGGGAAAGAATTCATGGTAACATTGTTGCAAAGCATCATAATTTTTATTAAAAATTTCATAAGCCGATTCAGTTTCATCAATATACTTTGCCCTGCGCATCAGCCCGCCAAAACTTTGCTGAATGCCTTCTTTAAACTGGTAATTATACAGCCAGTTCTGCGTTTTCATGTAAGGAAACATTTTTTGAAAGCGCTGTGGAAACACATCAAAATTTTTTCCGAGAGATAAATACGTTTGCTGCGCAAAATTTTTTATGCCTTCGTATTGTTCAAATTGTTTTTTATCCAATGCCAGGAAATGATCATACACCACATCTGCAAACGCGCCTGCATACAGGCGATACACCGGCCTGAAAAAATTTTTTGCAGCAGCAGTGGCCCTATGCTCGTCTGTAAAAATATCAATTGCCCTGTGTAGCTGAATTCCGTTTTGTATGGAAGGCGGATAATCAAATTTCATTTTTCCCTTTACAAAATCGCTGATCATATTACCGGCAAGAATATCCGTGTTATCAAAAGAAAGGTATGCATGTGCCAGGTAATTCATAATCAAAATAACACTATTCGGTGTTAACAGGAATAAAATATTGATACGCTGTGTCATTTAAAATATCTTCGTACAAATTCATTTCAGTATGTTTTCAATAGAAAGAAAAAAAGAAAACGGATTTGACAAAATCATTTTAAGAGATAACAATTCAACAACTGCGGCAGCAATGCTTCCGGCATGTGGTGCTATCTTACATTCTTTCGAAGTTCAACTTAATGGTGAATCTTTCAATGTTATTGACAGTTATACTTCACAGGATGATTTTGATAAAAATGCAGAATCAAAAGGATTCATGGGCAGCAAGCTGTCTCCTTTTGTTTGCCGGTTGCGAAACGGTATGTATGATTTTGGGGGAAAAAATTATAAGGTAGATAGTTTTTATCTGCAGCAACACGCCATTCATGGATTGATTTACCGGAAGGCGTTTACCGTGATTGCTGAAAATGCTGACAGCAACGCTGCATCTGTAACGATGAAGTACGAATACCGTGCAGATGATAAAGGTTATCCTTTTAATTATGATTGTATCGTAACATGGCAACTGCAGCATGAAAATAGTTTAACGGTAACTACCGAATGTATCAACAAAGATAAA
>Ga0157370_10007014_pt1 | contig 12305 bp, 10 predicted proteins | sample C35metaG_FD_113463 | JGI IMG/M metagenome (GOLD analysis project Ga0157370, IMG submission 113463) | Corn rhizosphere microbial communities from Kellogg Biological Station, Michigan, USA - C3-5 metaG | ecosystem: Host-associated > Plants > Roots > Rhizosphere > Soil | place: USA: Michigan...
CGCCGGGGGCGCCCGACGATTTTTACGCCCGCGTGATTGCCGCAGTCCGGGCCACGTACGGCCCGGACTCCCCGCGCATCGCCGTCGACTCCTCCGGAGCCCCGCTGGCAGCCAGCGTGGCCGGGTCGCCCGATCTGCTCAAGCCCAATGCGGAGGAACTCGCCGAGCTGACCGGCATTGGCGACGGACCATCCCTGGAGGCCGATCCCTTCATGGCCGCGAGCGCCGCGGCGTCCCTGGTGGAGCGGGGCGTCGGGGCCGTGCTGGCAACGCTGGGCTCCCGTGGCGCCGTGCTGGTCACGGCAGACGGCAGCTGGCTCGCCAAGGGTCCCGTCATCGCCGCCAAAAGCACCGTTGGCGCGGGCGACTCCGCCCTCGCCGGATATCTGCTGGCCAGCCAGCGCGGGGACACCCCCGCCGAATGCCTGCAGCAAGCCGTGGCCCATGGAGCGGCCGCCGCTTCCCTCCCCGGAACACTGGTTCCCTCCCTCAAGCAAACCCACCCCGCCGACGTCGCCGTGACGGCACTGACCCCTGTCAAGGAAAAATGACATGACAACCCTCATCAACACCGCCCTGGTGGCCCTGGATGCCAACCTGGGCACCGACACCCCATCCGTGATCCGCAGGCTGGCCGAGCTGGTTGCCGGCACAGGCCGCTCCACGGACGTCGAAAGCCTGTACGCGGATGCCCTGGCCCGCGAGCAGAAAACCGCCACGGGCGTGCCCGGCGGGATCGCCATCCCGCACTGCCGCTCATCGGCCGTCCGCGAGGCCACGCTTGCCATGGCCCGTCTGGCCCCGGCCGTGGACTTCGGCGCGAAGGACGGCCCCGCGGACATTGTTTTCTTCATTGCCGCCCCGGCCGGCGCCGACAACGAGCACCTCAAGCTGCTTTCCAAGCTGGCCCGTTCACTCATCAAGAAGGACTTCACGGCGGCCCTGCGCGCAGCAGCAACGCCGGAGGAGATCGTGGCCCTGGTCGACGGCGCACTGGCTGAGGCGCCAAAGCCAAGCACCGCGGCGGACGGCCCGGCTGCCGCTACAGCCCCGGCTTCGGCCCCGGTCACCTCCGCCGCCCCGAAGCGCCTGGTCGCTGTGACGGCGTGCCCCACCGGCATCGCCCACACCTACATGGCCGCCGATTCGCTTGTGGAGGCTGCCAAGGAGGCCGGGATAGACCTCCAGGTGGAAACGCAGGGTTCGGGCGCCGTGACGCCGCTGGACCCCGCCGTCATCGCCGCGGCCGACGCCGTGATCTTCGCCGTCGACGTTGACGTGCGCGGCAAGGAACGCTTTGCAGGCAAGCCCGTCATCAACGCCCCCGTCAAGCGCGGCATCGACGAACCGGCCAAGATGATCCAGGAAGCCCTCGCGGCCGCCACCGACCCCCACGCCCACCGGGTGCCGCACTTTGGCGCCGAGGAGGCAGCCGAGCACAACGCCGAGGTGGCCGGGGAACACCTGGGCACCAAGGTCAAGAAGGTGCTGCTGACCGGTGTCAGCTACATGATCCCGTTTGTGGCCGGCGGCGGACTGCTCATCGCGCTCGGCTTCCTGCTGGGCGGATACGGGCTGGGACTGAACGGCCAGGCCGACCACATCCTGGCGGACAACACGCTGCTGAACCTGCCCGACGGCGGCAACCTCCTGTTGTACTTGGGCGCTGTCGCGTTCAAGATCGGCGGGCTGTCCATGGGCTTCCTGGTTCCGGCGCTGGCCGGCTACATCGCCTTCGGCATCGCCGACCGTCCCGGCATTGCACCCGGCTTCACGGCCGGAGCCGTGGCCGTGTTCATGGGCGCCGGCTTCCTGGGCGGCCTGGTGGGCGGCCTGCTGGCCGGCCTTGCCGCCTACTGGATCGGCACCTGGCAGGTGCCGCGCTGGCTGCGCGGGCTCATGCCCGTGGTCATCATCCCGCTGCTGGGCTCCATCATCGCCTCCGGCGCCATGCTCCTGTTCCTTGGCGGCCCCATCGCGGCACTGTCCAACGGCCTGAACCACTGGCTCACGGGAATGTCCGGGGCGTCCGCCGTGGTGCTGGGCATTGTCCTGGGCCTGATGATGTGCTTCGACCTGGGCGGCCCCGTCAACAAGGTGGCCTACGCGTTCGCCGTGGCCGGCCTGGGCACAGGGTCCGCGCTGAACCACGCACCGTGGGAAATCATGGCCACCGTCATGGCCGCGGGCATGGTCCCGCCGCTGGCCATGGCCCTGGCCACCGTGATCGACAAGAAGCGCTTCTCCCTGGCCGAGCGTGAAAACGGCAAGGCCGCCTGGCTGCTGGGTGCCTCCTTCATTTCCGAAGGCGCCATCCCGTTCGCAGCGGCCGACCCGCTGCGGGTGATCCCCTCCACCATGCTGGGCGGTGCCGTCACCGGCGCCATCACGATGGGATTCCACGTCACCTCGCAGGCACCCCACGGCGGCATCTTCGTCTTCTTCGCCATCGGCAACATCGGCATGTTCATCACGGCCATCTTGGTGGGAACCGTGGTGGCGGCGCTGGCCGTGGTCGCCCTGAAGCGTTGGGCAGTGCGCGCGCCGGCGGCAGCCGCCGAGGCACCCGCCACCGGCCAGCTGGTCAGCCAAAACAGCTAGCAATAAAGCCCTTGAAGGTCCCCAAAATGGCGGACTTTCAAGGGCTTTTTGCCTGTGTGACGGGCCTCTCCCCAGGGCTCGAATTAGTCCATCTGCTAGAATTTATGGTCTGCCCGTAGCGAGAAAGCTAAAAACCGCAAGCAAATGACCTCCGTAAGGGGATGTGCAAATGCCCATGGACCGAAGCACGATTCAACCGGAAACAGGTGTCAGGGACACCGCAGAACCATCGCAGGCAAGGCCAAAAAAGCCGCTCCTGCCAAAACTCAAGAGACGCCGCCTGGACGTCGACCACGTCAATGTCGTGGATACGCCCATGCTGAGAAAAGCCCTTGGCGGCACCGTTGTCGGAAACACCATGGAGTGGTACGACGTGGGCGTTTTTGGCTACCTGATCGCCACCATGGGGCCCGTGTTCCTGCCGGAGGCCGACGCCGCCGTGCAGACGCTGTTCCTGCTGGGCACGTTCGCCGCGACGTTCCTGGCCCGCCCCCTTGGCGGGGTCGTGTTTGGCTGGCTCGGGGACAAGGTGGGCCGGCAAAAGGTGCTGGCCGCAACACTGCTGGTCATGGCCGCCTCCACGTTCGCCGTCGGCCTGCTGCCCGGTTACGCACAGATCGGCATCTGGGCCGCCGTGCTGCTGGTGTTACTCAAGCTTGTCCAGGGATTCTCCACGGGCGGCGAGTACGCAGGCGCCACCACCTTTGTCAGCGAATACGCTCCGGACGCGCGCCGCGGCTACTTCGCCAGCATCCTTGACCTGGGCAGCTACCTTGGCTTCGCAATCGGCGCCGCACTGGTGTCGGTGCTGCAGCTGACGCTGGGCCAGGACTCCATGGAACAGTGGGGCTGGCGCCTGCCGTTCCTGGCTGCGGGCCCGCTCGGCGCCATCGCCGTCTATTTCCGCCTGAAAATTGAGGAATCCCCCCAGTTCCAGGCCACACTGGACGCCGCGGAGGAAACGTCCAAGGCCGCTGCAGCAGGCGACGAGGCCACCTCCAACGGCCCCGTCCGGCTGGTCAGGGTGTTCTGGCGGCAGATCCTGCTGGCCATGGTGCTGGTGGCCGCAGCCAACACCGTGGGCTACGCCCTGACCTCCTACATGCCCACGTACCTGACCGATTCCAAGGGCTACGACCCCGTCCACGGCACCTTGCTCACCATCCCCATCCTGGTGGCCATGGCCCTGTGCATCCCGCTGACGGGGCGCCTCTCCGACAAGGTGGGCCGCCGCCCCGTGCTATGGGTCGGCGCCCTGAGCACCGTGGTCCTGGCCGTGCCTGCGTTCATGCTCATTGGTGTGGGGGCCATCTGGTCCACGCTGCTGGGCCTGGCCCTGATCGCTTTCCCGGTGACCTTTTATGTGGCCAACCTGGCGTCATCGCTGCCGGCGCTGTTTCCGACGTCGAGCCGTTACGGCGGCATGGGCATTGCCTACAACTTCGCCGTCGCCCTTTTTGGCGGCACGGCGCCGTTCATCATTCAGGGGCTGATCACGCTCACGGGCAACGACATGATGCCGGCCTACTACCTCATGGCGACGTCCGCCGTTGGCGCGGTGGCCATCTATTTCCTGCGCGAGTCCGCCCAAAAGCCGCTGCCCGGCTCCATGCCCAGCGTGGCCACGCTGGAAGAGGCGCAGGAACTGGTGGCCACGCAGGATGAGAACCCGCTGCTGGACATGGACTACCTGCCCTTTGACGACTCCTACGAGCCGCCCACCCCGGGCACCGGCATCCCGGTCACGGTGGGCCTGCCCTGACGGACCGCGGCGGCGGGCCGGGGAAGGGCTAGATCGACTGGCTGTAGCCGAAGAACTCGTGGTCGTTGTTGTAGCCGCCCTGTCCGCCGCCCACTTCGTCAAAATGGGCCACAAATTCCACTCCCTTGATCCACTTGACCATCTTGAAGCCCAGCTGGACTTCATTGCGCAGCCGCAGCGGCGCCCCGTGGCCGTACGGCAGCTCCTCCCCGTTCATGTCGTAGGCCAGCATGGTCAGGTGGTACCCCATCTGCTCGATCGGCTGGGCGTCGTAGTAGATGCCGGAGTCGGGGCCCTCCGCGAAGGAGTAGAACACCACCCACTTGGCTTCCGGGCTGGGCTTGACCAGGTCCACGATGGTCTGCATGGACACCCCGCCCCACTTGGCCACCCCGGACCAGCCCTGGATGCAAAAGTGCTGGGTGATTTGTTCGTGGTACGGCAGGGCCCTGATTTGCTCAAGGGTAAGTTCCACGGGGTTTTCCACCAGGCCGTTGACGCGCAAGGTGTAGTTGCTGAAGTTGCCGGCGCGGAGTTCCTTGTATTCATCCGTGGCCGGGTAGTAGCCGTTGTGCCAGAAATAGGGCGAGATGTCCTTTTCCGTGTACTGCCCCGGCTTGGAGTCAACGTGCTCAAAGAGCCGCTGGACCGGGCCGATCAGTGCATAGCTGATCCTTTGCACCTTGCGCGGATACTTGTAGGTGACGGGGGTGGCGGCCACCCAGGCGGCGATGAGCACCACCATGGAGCCGGCAAAGATCCAAAAGCCAAGCCAGGATGCACTGCTGTCCTGCGAGGCGTACATGTGGTTGAGGTTGGCCAGGGCGCCTGTGGTCAGGACCAGCGTCACGTGGACCACAATGAAAAGCACGAACCAGCAAAACACCAAAAAGTGCAGGGAACGCGCCAGCTGGATGCTGAAGACCGAGCTGATGCGCCGGAACTTCGTGGACAGTGCCGGGGACATCCCCAGGCCGGTGACCAGGGCGGCCGGGGCGGCAATGAAAACGGTGATGAAGTAGGCAACCACCTGCAGGGAGTTGTAGTTGACCCAGCCGTTGTCCACCGGCCAGTCCAGGGAGAGGTACTGGATGCCCACCGAGACGGAATTCGGGAACACGTCCCAGCCTGTCGGCACCAGGCGCATCCACTGGCCCGTGGCGAAAAGCAGGACAAAGAAAACAGCACCGTTGAGCAGCCACAGGGAATCCACGCCCAGGTGCCACCAGCGGGCCAGCCCGATCGAGTGCCGCTGGCCCGGCAGCCCCACGCCGTTGGGAAGGGTGATGGAGTCTGCCTTTGCCGTGTACAGCGGATCATGCGGGATGGGCTTTTGGACCCGGAACCAGTCCTTGCCGGGCGTGGAGTGGCGGGTCCAGTAAAACCTGGGGTGGTCGGCAATGATGGTCAGTCCGGACCGCATGATGAAGACCATCAGGAACATGTTCAGGAAATGCTGCCAGCCAATCCAGGCGGGAAGGCCCACGGGCGCGGTGGCGGGCAGCGGCGAGGTGCCCGGGTATTTCGCGATGAATTCCTGCACGCCCGGCAGTTCGCGCAGGCCCTTGGCCACGGCGATTCCCACGATGAGCAGCAGCAGGCCGATCGGGACCAGCCACAGCAGGTTGAACCACTTGTTCCGCCCCACCCGGATCCTGGGGGCCACGCCGTATTGGGCGGGGATGCCGCCGGCCCAGCCGGCATCCACCACGTCTTCTTCCTTCTTCACCAGTTCCGAGCGGAAACTTTCCCGCAGCCGGGAGGCCGGATCACCGCGTGCCGCACCGACTACTACCGCGGAAACCACCGGCGAATTCTCCCTGGCCTGCTCAATTTCGTGTCCCATACTCGGAGCATAGCCCCGAAACACAACAATTTCTACTGTCCGTAGAAAACATCCCTCCTCTCACAACTGTGAGTCAGAAACTGCAGGAATTTCGACGAAAATCGCATTTTTAATGGAGTTTCTGATACATAGTTGGGTCAGGGAAGGGAGCTTCGCCGCCTTGTAGCGGTGCCCGAAGGGGTCCGCCAAGATGCGCCCGGCTGCCACGTCCGACGGCGGCGGCCACGGTTCCGCCGTCCATCGCAGGTAAAGGCATTCAAACACTGCCGCCAGGAGCGTCTCCCTGCTGTCGGGATAAAACCGGCGGAGCGGGTAGCGGTGGGGGTGGCGGCGCTGGGCTTCCAGCCAGGCCTTCCGCAACCAGGAATAATCGACGGCGGCGGCTGCGGGGACCAACTTCACCCGCGATGATCCGGCCGCTGCCAGTTGGAATGCACCGCCCCGCCGGTCCAGCACGCACACCAGGTCCCCCGGGTATTCATAGTCCGCCTCAAGGGCGCCCGGTGTGGCGTAGTACGAGAAGTCGCCGCCGTCGTCCACGGCCACCAGGCCGCTGCCCACCAAGCGGTTGTCCACCGGGCCGCCATCCACCGGGGCCCCCTCCGGGGCCCGCCCTGCCGTTCCGTCCATGCTTTTATGGGACCATGCCCAGGGCCCGCCGCCAGCGATTTTTACGCGATCGATACGGCCGGTGGGCCATTCCTGACGCGGCGCTGACGCCACCCGAGCAGCCGGGCCCCGCCGGTAACCCTTGCTACCGCCCGCGGTTGCCGGCGGCCGCGGCGACCTTGTCCGGAACCAGCCGGGAGAGGGCAATGAGCGTGGCGTACCGCCGGGTGGGAATGGACACCGACTTGCCGGCGGCGGAGTCGGCCAGCCCCTGGCGCACCACAACGTCCGGTTCCAGCCACATCCACTTCGGGATGCGGCCCATGCTGGCACCCATGCGCTGGTGGAATTCGGTGTGGACAAAGCCGGGGCACACGGCCGTGACGGTGACACCGCGCGGGCGGTAGCGCAGGTTGGCGAAGCGGCTGAAGCTGATCCCCCAGGCCTTGGCCGCACCGTAGGAGCCGCGCGGGATGAAACCGGCCACGCTGGCGACATTGATGATGCGCCCGTCCTTCCGGGCCAGCATGGGCCCCAGTGCGGCATGCATGAGCTTCATGGGTGCCGTCACCAGGATCTGGAGGTGGTCCGCCTCCTGCTCCACCGTATTTCCCTCGAAGGCGTGCACCAGGCCGAAGCCGGCATTGTTCACCAGCACGGCAACCGGCCGCGCAGGGTCCGCAAGCCGGGCACCAACGGAGGCAACGCCGTCGTCCGTCAGCAGGTCAGCTGGCAGCACCTCAACCTGCACGCCGAAGTCGGCGCGCAGCCGAACTGCCTTGGCCTCCAGCCGGGGAACGGTGCGCGCCACCAGGATGAGGTCATGCCCCGAACGGGCCAGCTGCTGGGCGAACTCGGCACCCAGCCCGGAGGTGGCGCCGGTGACCAGCGCGGCCGGACGCGCCACCTAGAACTCTTCCTCCGGAACGTCCGTGTACTGCCTGTAAAGATCGGGGTTCCGCGCCACGATCTTGGCCACATAGGGGCAGTGCGGAATGATGCGCTTGCCCGAGGCCACCACGTCATCGAGGGCGTACCGCACCAGCACCCGGGCCAGCCCGCGCCCCTCGAAGCCTTCCTGGGTTTCGGTGTGGATCAGGTCGATGTGGCCGGGCAGCTCGCGAAAGACGATGATGACCGCCAAATCCGTGCCAACGTGGAGCTCGTAGCGGTGCGCTGCATCGTTGCGGGACGTGGTTACGCCGGCGTCAAACGCTTCGGCCTGGTCAACAATGTCGTCACTCATAAAGCGAGCTTGGCACAATGGCGCGTGGCTGGCAACAGAGCGCTAACGCCCGGCGCCGCCCTGCCACAGGGCCGTGAACGGGGCGCCCGAGGACACCCTGTTCCTGATGCCTTCTGTGACAAAAGCCTTGGCCGTGCGTGCTGCCTCCAGCGCCGTGGCACCCTTGGCCAGTTCCGCCGTCACGGCCGCGGCCAGCGAGCAGCCGGCCCCGGAAACGGCCACCTCGCCCTCCTTGGGGGCGGAGAGGACCTCCAGGGTGTCCCCGTCAAAGAAAACGTCGACGGCGTCCGGGCCTTCCAGCCGAACCCCGCCCTTGGCGAGCACGGCGGCGCCGCTGATCTCGTGGATCTTGCGGGCGGCCGCCTTGAGGTCCTCAACAGTGTTGATTTTCAGGCCGGAGAGCGACTCTGCCTCAAAGTGGTTGGGTGTGACAAAGGTGGCCAACGGAAGGATCTGGGCCTTGAGGGCCTGGTCGGTGTCCAGGGCATGGCCGGGTTCCTGGCCCTTGCAGATCAAGACGGGATCCAGCACCACGTGCTTGAAGGCGGCATTTTTCAGGGCCGTTTCCACCGTGCCAATGGTGTCGGGGCTGCCCAGCATGCCAATTTTGACGGTCTCCAGAATGCTCGGCGCGCCGGACTGTGGGCCGTACGCCGCCACTGTCGCCTCCAGCTGGTCGGCGATGACCTGCTGGTCCACGGGGACGAAGCGGTGGTTCCAGCTGTCCTTCGGGTCAAAGGAGACAATGCAGGTGAGGTTGACGATGCCGAAGACGCCCAGTTCCTGGAACGTCTTCAGGTCCGCCTGGGCGCCGGCCCCGCCCGTCGCTTCGGATCCGGCGATGGTCAGGGCAAGTGCGGGTGCGTTTGGGCTCATGAAACCATCTTGCCATCCGCGGCGGCGGCGCGAAAAAGCCCCCGGACGCCGGGTGGCGTCCGGGGGCTTTTTGGTGTGAAGGGTGGGCCCTGCGGGGCTCGAACCCGCGACCCACGGATTAAAAGTCCGATGCTCTACCAACTGAGCTAAAGGCCCATACCTCTTGACAGCCGATCCGTAAGGAAAAGTTGTCGAAATTTAGACTACCGCACGGCATGCACTGCAACGCAATTGCGGCCCCGCCACCCTCGACCCTGCCCTGCGGCAGCGGTAGTGTCGTGTCATGAACCAAGGACCAGCCCCGCACGCTCCCCGACCGCACAAGCCGCTGCCGTTTGCCCCGGCCGACTTTGAGCCGTTCACCGGTGGCACGGATCCCGCGAGGGTGTCCGAGGCTGCGCACCTTGCTGCCCGCGCCCTGGTGCGCGGCGGCCGCGAAAGCAATGACCCCGCCATCACCAAGCGGCTGGTGAAGCTGGCCGACAGGCAGGGCCTGGAAGCCATCGCCGAGATGTGGGCCGCCAGCCCGGCCCGCTCCCTGCCCGGTGCGCTGTGGCGGCTGTACGCCCTGCGGGCGGCCACCCTCCAGGACCCGGAGGGCATCAGCATCTTCTTCCGTGCCGGGCAGCACCAGGCCCAGGTGGCCAACGCCGTGGCGGGCGTTGCGGAGCCCCCTGGCGCTGATGAAATCACCACCATGGCGGACGCCATCCTTTCCGGGGCGTTCGACGGCGACTTTGACGTTGCGCTGGAGCGTTCCGCCGCATTTTGCCGGGTGGTGGCACTGGGGCAGGCCACCGTGGCCGTTGACAGGAAGGCCGCACACCCGGAGCACGCCCAGGCCCTGAACAAAAAGGCCCACCAGCTGGTGCGGACGGCCGAGGACCTTGAAGGCGCCGCGGCATCGTGGCGCAAGGGCGAACTGGACTAAATTCCACGGCGGAAATTGTGCGCCCCGCCACCTGTTGAATCGGCCGCCAAGGGGCTTCGGTTGACAGGGGGCGCCGGACGTAGAACACTAAAAGTGGTGTCGAACTGCGGAACCCCCGGGCTCCATTTTTTAGCCGCTTCGAGCGGCCCTGTGCCGAGAGGCGCTCCCGGTTCGACACCACTTTTATGCCCGGATAGGCCCCCTACCACCCAGAAACCACAGGTCCTGCCGTGAAGCTGCGATTCTTCCCCCAAGAGACTGCCGGACTGGATTCCCTGGCCCGCATGGCCGGGCAAATCACAGCCGGCACGCAGACCCTCGCCGAGCTCCTGGGCGCCGGACGTGCCGACTTCCCCGCCCTGGCCGAAACCATGCGCCAGCATGAGGGCGCCTCAACGGCCGAATTCGCCACCCTGCTCACCGCCATGCGCACCAGCTTCATCAACCCGCTTCCCCGCGAAGACCTCTTCGCCCTGGGCCGCCTCCTCAATGAGACCAGCGAAATCCTCACCGGGGCCGCCGAACTGGTGACCCTTTACCGGCTGGACCGCGTTTCCGCCCGCGCCAGCGACCAGCTGGAGATCATTTCCCGGCAGGCGGAGCTCACGGCGTCGGCCATGAAATCGCTCAACGACCTTGACTCGCTGGAGGACTACTGGCTTGAGGTGCTGCGCCTGGCCAAGCGGGCCGACCACACCCACCGCACCCTGGTGGCCGAGCTCATGGACAACCACAGCCCCACCAGTTTCGTAAAGTACCGCACCCTCGCGGACCAGTTTGCCTCCGCCAGCCGCCAGCTGCGCGCCGTCGCAACGCAGGTGGGCAGCATCATCGTCAAGGAATCCTGACGTTGGTGGGGCTCCTGCTCGGCGCCGTCATCGCCGGGGCGGCCGTGTTCGCCTTCCTGAACGGCTTCCGCGACGTCTCCTCCGCCGTCGCACTCTCCGTCCGCACCCGGGCACTCACGCCAACCATAGCCGTCCTCCTGGCGGGCCTGTTCAACTGCCTCGGCGCCCTGGTCAGCGTGACCCTCACCGCAGCCTTTGCAGGCCGCATCATTATGCTCCCGCCCGGCCGCGGCGGGTTGATCCTGCTGCTGGCAGCCCTGGTCAGCGCGTGCCTGTGGGGCATCCACCAGTGGCGGGGCGGCTATCCGTCCTCCTCCACCCATGCGCTGATTGGCGGGCTGCTTGGCGCCTCTCTGGGTTCGGCGCTGCTGGGCCATGCGCCGCTGCAGGGCATCGACACCATGCTCCTGAGCCTGGTGGTGCTGCCGCTCCTCCTCTCCCCCGTGGTGGCCTACATACTCGGCTTCGCCGCGGTCTACCCCAGTGCCTGGGCGGCCCGGAATTCCGCGCCGAACAGGGTCAACCGCCGCACCCGGCAGCTGCAATCAGTGGCGGGAGCAGCGGTGGCCTTTGGCCACGGACTGCAGGACGGGCAGCGCACGACGGCGGTCCTCACGCTTGCGCTGTTGGCTGCCGGTGTGGGGGCGGCCGGGGACATGCCGTTGTGGGTGCCCATTTTCACGGCAACCCTGCTCACGGTGGGGACGTTGTTTGGTGGCTGGCGGATTTCCTACACCATGGGAAACAGGCTGGTGCGGATTGACCCGCTGCGCGGCAACGCGGCCCAGCTGGTGGGGGCCGGGCTGCTGTTTGTGGGCGCCATTGGCCTGGCGCTGCCGCTGTCCACCACCCACACCGTCACCTCGGCCATCGCGGGGGCCGGCCGGAACCAGAAGTTCCCGGGCACCAACGGGCCCGTCATGGCGCGCATTGTTGGCATGTGGCTCGCCACGCCCGTGGCCTGCGCCCTGTTGGGTGCCGTGTTCTACCTGGCCCTGTCGCCCCTGGGCTGAATGCGGCCCGGTGACGGGCGCCGCGCCGTCAAGGCGCCGCGCCGTGAAGGCGCCGGAGGTTACCCGAAGCGGCCGGAAACGTAGTCCTCGGTGGACTTTTGGCCGGGGTTGTTGAAGATGGTGGCGGTCTCGGCAAATTCGATCAGCTTGCCGGGCTTGCCGGTGCCGGCGATGTTGAAGAACGCGGTCTTGTCGGACACGCGGGCCGCCTGCTGCATGTTGTGCGTTACGATCACCACGGTGTATTCGTCCTTGAGCTCATTGATGAGGTCCTCAATGGCCAGGGTGGAGATGGGGTCTAGTGCGGAACAGGGCTCGTCCATGAGGATCACGTCGGGAGAAACGGCAATGGCGCGGGCAATGCAGAGGCGCTGCTGCTGGCCGCCGGAAAGGCCGGAGCCGGGCTTTTCGAGGCGGTCCTTGACCTCGTTCCACAGGTTGGCGCCCTGCAGTGACTTTTCCACGAGGGCGTCGGCGTCGGACTTGGCCATGCGGCGGCTGTTCAGCTTCACGCCGGCCAGCACGTTGTCGCGGATGCTCATGGTGGGGAACGGGTTGGGGCGCTGGAAGACC
>Ga0157370_10007018_pt1 | contig 12300 bp, 9 predicted proteins | sample C35metaG_FD_113463 | JGI IMG/M metagenome (GOLD analysis project Ga0157370, IMG submission 113463) | Corn rhizosphere microbial communities from Kellogg Biological Station, Michigan, USA - C3-5 metaG | ecosystem: Host-associated > Plants > Roots > Rhizosphere > Soil | place: USA: Michigan...
GCCAAAGCGGCCGGAAGATCGGCCGGCTTCTCGACGCGCTCGCCATAGCCGCCCGAGGCCTCGATGAGTTTCTCGAAGGCCGGCGAGGGCTGGAGATCGGCAAGGGTCATCGCGTCGTCCTTCTGCTGCGCGACGCCCTTCTCGTACATGCCGAGGGTCGCGCGGCGCACCGCGTTGTAGACCGCGTTGTTGTTGACGACAGTGAGCACCGGCAGGTGATGGGCTTGACCCACCCAATGGCAGGCCGTCGGGTTGGCGAACATGTAAGCGCCGTCGCCGACCGTCGAGACGACCAGCGCGTCGGGCCGCGCCAGCTTTGCGCCGAGCGCGGCGCCGAGGCCCCAGCCGAGGCCGCCGGCGGGGCTCGAACCAAAATAGGTGCCCGGCTTCTCACGGCCGCACAGATCCTGCCGCGCCCAATATTCGTTGACGAGGATCGCGTCGGGCCCGATCGCCTCGCCGAGGCAATGATTGAGATATTCGACCTTGATTCCCGGCTGCGCGCCCGCTTTCTCGATCATGCCTTTCCACGCCGCGCGGAGGGCTTTCCAGCGCTCGGCGAGCTTGGCGCGGCGCGCCGTGGTGGCCGCGGCCTTGTCGACGCCGGCTTCGCCAAGGCCGGCCTCGATGGCGTTGAGGGCGGCGGCGGTCTCCGCGGTGATCGAGAGATCGCTGGGGAAATTGCGGATCGGATAGCGCGAGAAGGCCGGATCGTCGTTGATATGGACGACGCGGCAGCCGGCCGGCGGGCTTTCCTGCGATGGATACCACGGCACATCGCAATCCAGCACGATGATGAGATCGGCATCGTCGAGCAGCGGCCGCGGCATCGCGCCGAAATTCATCGAATGGCTGGTCGGCACATTGACGTAACGCGAATTGAACGAGACGACCGGCAGCGCAAAGCGCTCGGCAACCCGCGACAGCGCCTCGCAGCCGGCGACGGTGCGGCCCGCCGCCGAGGTGATGATCAAGGGCCGCTCGGCCTTGGCGATCATGCCGACGAGGGTCTTCACCACCGCGGGATCGGGAAAAGGCAGCGAGGGACGGACGCGCGGCTTTTCCGGGCGGTTCGAGGAGGGGAAAGTGCCGCCCAGCGCCTCGCGCGGCAAGGTCAGATAGGCCGAGCCGCGCGGCGCCGTCATCATCACTTCGAGGGCGCGCGGCACGAGCTCGTCGGCCTGCATCGGCAGGCGCATCTCGTAATCCCATTTGACGAATTCGCGCAGCATGCCGGCCTGGTCGAACATTTCCTGGCCCCAATGGATGGGGCCGCCGCGCGAGCCCAAGACGCCTTCCTCGGTGATCGGATTGCGCCCGGCCATCAACAGGATCGGCACATTCTCGCGGCACGCATCGGCGAGGCAATTCAAGGTGTTGGCGGTGCCGACATTGGTGTGCACCATCACCGCCTGCGGCTTGCCGGTGACCATGTAATAGCCATGCGCCATGGCGACGGCGCAATTCTCGTGCGTGATCACCATCGTCTTCGGGATGGCCGCGTTCTTGCGCTGGCTGTGAACGAGCCCTTCGATCAGCGGCGCGAAATCGGTGCCGGGATTGACCAGCAAATGATCGATGCCGTTGGCCTTCAAGGATCGCAACAACACCTCGGCGGCGCTGTCGGTACCCTGCTTCGCTGCGCTCGGAAACGGTGAATCGTCCACGGTCGTGCCTCCCTTTGGCCAATTGCGCGATGGTAGTCCGCAAAGAGAGGCTGTCAAAGCTGGTTTTCACGCGTTGTTAAGCGCAGCCGCTTAAGGTCGAACCAACCTTTCGCGCTTCAGCCGCAGGTCCTCAAAGCACCGATGAATCGCCCCGCACGGCGCGCCATTTTTTTCGATCTCGACGGCATTCTGGCCGATAGCGAGGGCGTGAGCCGCCAAGTGTTTCGCACCTTCGCCGCGGCGTTCGGCCGTGCGGCCGAGAGCGCCGAAGCAGCAGCGCTCGACGGCTCGCCGGCGCCGATCCTCGTCGCCAAGGCCAAGCGCGCCTGGGGCCTGCCGCAAAAGCTCGACGAGCTCACGCGCCGCTACGACGGGCTGATGGACGCGGCGCTGCTCGAATTGCCGCCGGCGCCGGCGGTCGCGCCGCTGTTCGCCGCCGCCTCGCGCAATGGCTGGAAGCTCGGCATCCTTGCCGCGACCGCGAGCGCGCGCACCCGCGCCTGGCTCGTCCGCCACGGGCTCGGCCAATTCGTCGATATCGTGGTGGGAAGCGAGGAAGTCTGTCTCGGCAAGCCCGCGCCCGAGCCCTATCTCATCGCGCTGGCGCGATCGGGCTGCTCGCGCGATCTAGCGCTCGCCGTCGAGGGCTCGCTCGCCGGAGCGCGCTCGGCGCTCGCCGCCGGCTTGCGCACCTTCGGCCTCGCGCCGACCGGACAAGAGCCGGTGGCCTGGCCTGAGCCGGTTCGTCTCATCGCCGCTCTCGACGAGCTGATGCCCGAATTGGACCGCCCGCGCCTCCGCGGTGTCCGAATGCTTCGTCATGCGCAGGCAGGGGCGCGCGCGCTCGGCTGAGGCCGCGCAGCGGGCGGCGGCCTCAGCCGCCGCTCCGCCTTCGCCAATCACTTCGTCTTGTTGAGCTCTTTCCAGGGATCCTTGACCGCCGTGCCGACGGTTTCGAGCTCGACATTGACGTAGTGCCCGTTCTCCTTCTTGACTTCGCGCAAATATTCGTTCTGCACGATGTCGCGGGTATCCGGATCGATCGAGATCGGGCCGCGCGGGCTGTTGGCGTTCTTGTAATGCTTCAGCAGGTCCATCGTCTTGTCGGGGTCGATCTTCCCCTTCTGCTCGCGGATGACGTAATAGATCGCATCCATGCTGTCCCAGGCGCCGACGGCAACAAAGTTCGGCCGCAGCTCGGTGCCATAGGCCTTGCGCCAGGCGGCGACGAACGCCTTGTTCGCCGGCCGCGTCGCGGCGTCGGAATAATGGAAGACCGTCGTCACCCCGAGCGCGACATCGCCCATCGTGTCGAGATACATGTCATCGGTGATATCGCCGGGACCGATCAGCTTGACGCCCGCGGCTTTGAGGCCGAGATCGCCGAAGCCTTTCATCACCGCGGTCGCCGTGGTGCCGGCGGGAACGAAGACCATGAGAGCGTCGGGCTTGGTGTCTTTGACGCGCTGCAGGAAGGGGGCGAAATCGGGATTGACCACCGGCACGCGCACGCTGCCGACGATCTCGCCGCCCGCGGCCTTGAAAGCCTTGGTAAACGCCTCCTCGGCGTCCCAGCCCGGCCCGTAATCGCTGACCATCGTATAAGCGCGCTTATAGTGTTTCGCCGCCCAGGTGCCGAGCGGATAGCTCGATTGCCACAGGGTGAAGGACACCCGCGCGATATAGGGAGACTTGGTCGTGATGCTCGCCGTTCCGGCATTGCTGATGATGAACGGCACCTTGGCTTGGGTCACGACCGGGGCCATGGCCATGGCGTTGGGGGTGAAGATGACGCCGGTCAAAAGCTGGACCTTGTCGCGGACGATCAGGTCTTGGGCGAGCTGCTTCGCCTTATCGGGCACGGGGCCGGTATCGTCGCGGGTGAGGAGCTCGACCTTGACGCCCGGCGGCAGGTCCTTGGGGTGCTCTTTCATATAGAGCCGCATGGCCTTTTCCATCACGGGCCCGATCTCGCCGTTGAGGCCCGAATAGCTGCTGATCATGCCGACCTTGATGGTCGTATCCGCCACGGATGATGACGCGCCAAAGCCGAGGACGGCAAAGGCCGCCGCGGCGATCACAATGTTCCGATAAAGCTGCATGTCTCCCCCCATTCCGTCACGCCGGTCGATCCGGCCTGCCGGGATTTTACGCCCGCGCCGCCGCCGCGACAAACGTTACACGAAGCCGACTTCGGCCGTCCTCAGACGTCGAGATTGGCGACCTCCAGGGCGTTGGCCTGGATGAAATCGCGGCGCGGCTCGACCAAATCGCCCATCAGGGTCGAGAAAGTCTCTTCCGCCTGCGCCGCATGCGGCACCTTCACCTGCAACAGCGAGCGGACATCGGGGTTGAGGGTCGTTTCCCACAATTGCTCGGGATTCATCTCGCCAAGCCCCTTGTAGCGCTGGATATCGCCGCTTTTGGGGCCGAGATCGAGCACCGCCTGAACCAGCGAAGTCGGGCCCCGGACCGGGACCTCCTTGTCCTTGGCGAGGAGCTTGCCGGGCTTGGCGTAATATTCCTGCAGCTCGCCGGTGCGCTCATCGAGCCGGCGGGCCTCGGCGCTGCGCAGGAACTGGCCCTCGAGCACGTAGCGCTCGGTGACGCCGTGGCGGGTGCGGGTCAGGACGAAGCCCTGGCCCGATGCATCGCCGCGCCAGCCGCGATCCGCGGGGGCCGAGAGCGCATCGAGCTTGCGGGCGAGGAACCGCGCCGCTTCGCCGATCTGGCCTGGATTCTCGAGCACGGACAGGCCGAGGAGCCCGTTGATCGCCGCTTGCTCGGCAACATCGAGATTGCCGATCTTGCGCACCAGCGGCTGGAGAAGGTTGCGCGTCTGGCGTGCCCGCTCGACCAAGTCGCGCAGATCGTTGCCGGCGCGCTGCACCCCGTCATGCTGGACGAAGACCACGTCCTTGAGGCCGGCGGTGATGCGGTATTCCTCGAGTGCCGGGTCGTCCTTCAGGTAAACCGCCTTGGCCGAGCCGCGCTTCACCTGATAGAGCGGCGGCTGGGCGATGTAGAGAAAGCCCTTCTCGATGAGCTGCGGCATCTGGCGGAAGAAGAAGGTCAAGAGCAGCGTGCGGATATGGCTGCCATCGACATCGGCATCGGTCATGATGATGATGCGGTGATAGCGTGCCTTGGCGGCATCGAACTCCTCGGCGCCGATGCCGGTGCCGATCGCGGCGATGAGCGTGCCGATTTCCGCCGAGCTCAGCATCTTGTCGAAGCGCGCCCGCTCGACATTGAGGATCTTGCCCTTCAAGGGAAGAATGGCCTGGAAGCGCCGATCGCGGCCTTGCTTGGCCGAGCCGCCGGCGCTGTCACCCTCGACGATGAAGAGCTCGCACAGCGCGGGGTCGCGCTCCTGGCAGTCGGCGAGCTTGCCGGGGAGGCTCGCCATGTCGAGCGCGCCCTTGCGCCGGGTCAGATCGCGCGCCCGCCGCGCCGCCTCGCGGGCGGCCGCGGCCTCGACCACCTTGGCGACGATCTTGCGCGCCTCGCTCGGGTGCTCTTCGAGCCATTGCTGCAGCTTGTCGGCGACAATGCTCTCGACCACCGGGCGGACTTCCGAGGAGACGAGCTTGTCCTTGGTTTGCGACGAGAATTTCGGATCCGGCGCCTTGACCGAGAGGATCGAGGTCAAGCCCTCGCGCATATCCTCGCCGGTCAGCGGGACCTTCTCCTTGCGCGAGATCCCGCTCTCATTCGCGTAATTGTTGATCGTACGGGTCAGCGCGGCGCGGAAGCCCGCGAGATGGGTGCCGCCATCGCGCTGCGGGATGTTGTTGGTGAAGCACAACATGGTCTCGTGATAGGAATCGGTCCATTCCATCGCCACTTCGACGGTGATCCCGTCGCGCTCGGCGCTCATCGAGAGCGGCGCGCCATGCAGCGCCTGCTTGGAGCGGTCGAGATATTCGACGAAGGCGACGAGCCCGCCCTCATAGTGCAGCTTGACGGATTTGGGCTCGACGCCGCGCGCATCGGTCAATTCGAGGGTCACGCCCGAATTGAGGAAGGCGAGCTCGCGCAGCCGATGCTCGAGCGTCGCATAGTCGAATTCGGTCTTGGTGAAGGTCTTGGTGCTCGGCCAGAAGGTGATCTCGGTGCCGGTGCGATCGCCGGCGGGCCCGACCATCGCGAGCGGGGCCTCGGGATCGCCGTCCCGGAAGCGCATGAAATATTCATGGCCGCCGCGCCAGATGCGGAGCTCCAGCACCGAGGAGAGCGCGTTGACGACCGAGACGCCGACGCCGTGCAGCCCGCCCGAAACCTTGTAGGAATTCTGGTCGAATTTCCCGCCGGCATGGAGCTGGGTCATGATGACCTCGGCCGCCGAGACGCCCTCTTCCTTGTGGATGTCGACCGGAATGCCGCGGCCATTGTCGGAAACCGCCGCCGAGCCGTCGGCATTGAGCGTCACCGTCACCGTGTCGCAATAGCCGGCCAGCGCCTCGTCGATCGAATTGTCGACCACCTCGTAAACCATGTGATGAAGGCCGGAGCCGTCATCCGTGTCGCCGATATACATGCCCGGCCGCTTGCGCACGGCGTCAAGGCCGCGCAGGACCTTGATCGATTGGGCGTCATAGGCCTCGTTCTGAGGCGTGCCGGGAGGTGCGGGTTCGCTCATTGTCACAAATCCATGGGTGAAATTCGGGCATCGGCCACGGTGAAGAACTGGGCCTGCCGCCGCAGCGGCGAAAACAGCGCCGGGTCGGTGCCGGTAAGCCAGGCCTGCGCGCGCAGCGCGAGAATTTCGTCGAACAAGGCCGCGCGGCGCTCGGCATCGAGATGGGCCGCGACCTCGTCCAGCAGCATGATCGGCGGCGCGCCGCGCTGCGCCGCAAGGAGCCGCGCCTGCGCCAGGAGGATGGCGAGAAGCAGGGCCTTTTGCTCGCCGGTCGAGCATAACGCCGCCTTGATCCCGGTGCCGAGGTGATGGACCAGCAGGTCCGAGCGATGCGGCCCGAAGGTGGTCGTGCCGCTTTCGGCATCGGCGCGACGCTCGGCGGCAAGCCGCTGGCGCAGCGCCTCCTCGACGGCAAGGGCGGGCATGTCGTCGAGCCAGCGCTCGACCTCGCCCTCGAGAGCGAGGCCCGCCTGCGGAAAGGGCCCGATCGCCGCGGCGCAGGCCCGATCGAGCCGGGCGGCGGCCTCGCGCCGGGCGGCGGCGATGGCGGTGCCATGGGCGGCCATCTCCTCCTCGAGCGCTTTCAGCCAGGACGCATCCGGCCCCGTCTCGCGCAACAGGCGCAGCCGCTCGCGCATGGCGCGCTCATAGGCCGAAAGCCGGGTCGCATGGTCCGGATCGAAGCCCAGGACGAGGCGATCGAGGAAGCGCCGGCGCAGGCTCGCCCCCTCGACGAAGAGCCGGTCCATTTGCGGCGTCAGCCAGACGAGGCTGGCCGTGCGCGCGAGCTCCGCCTGACTTTTTACCGGCATGCCGTCGATGCGCAGCACGCGGCGCTCGCCGCTCTCGCTCGCCGCATCGCGCCCGGTCCCGATCTGGAGGAGCGTGCCGTCGGGCGTCAGCAGCCGGATCGCCAGTGCCCAGGGCGCGGCGGCACCGAAGCGGTCGATCTCGCTGAGCTTCGCGCGGCGCAGGCCGCGGCCGGGGGCGAGGAAGGACAGGGCCTCGAGGAGGTTGGTCTTGCCGGCGCCGTTCGGGCCGGTCAGCACCACCGGTTGCGGCCCGGTCTCGAGCGCGGCCGCGGCATAGGAACGGAACGCGGTGAGCGCCAGCCGGGCGACGCTCGGCCCGGCCGCCGCGGCGGGGCACGCCGCGAAACTCGCGGCCGCATTGGTCATGGACCTCAATACCGGCGGCCCTAGACGCGCATCGGCATCAGCACGTAAAGCGCGCTGCCATCGGCGCTGTCGCGCACCACCGTGGGCGAGGCGGCGTCGGCCATGGAGAACCGCGCGCCTTCGCCCTCGATCTGCTCGGTGATGTCGAGCAGATAGCGGGCATTGAAGCCGATTTCGAGCGGCTGCGCGCTATAGCGCACCTCGAGCTCCTCGGTGGCCGTGCCGTTCTCGGGGCTGGTCGCCGAGAGCGTGACGCTGCCGCGCTCGATCGCCAGCTTCACGGCACGGCTCTTCTCGGTCGAGATGGTCGAGACACGGTCGACCGCCTCGGCGAAGAGCTTGCAGTCCACTTCGAGGACGCGGTCATTGTTGAGCGGGATCACGCGGTCGTAATCGGGGAAGGTGCCGTCGATCAGCTTCGAGGTCAGGACGGTATCGCCGAAGGTAAACCGGATTTCCGTATCGGACAGGGCCACCGACACATCTTGATCGAGCTCGTCGAGCAATTTCCGCAGTTCCGTGACCGTCTTGCGCGGCACGATCACGCCCGGCATGCCCGCGGCGCCTTCGGGCAGGGGAATTTCCATCCGAGCAAGGCGATGCCCGTCGGTCGCCACCGCGCGCAGCATGCTGACCTTGTCGGTCTTGGCCGCGTGCAGATAGATGCCGTTCAGATAATACCGGGTCTCCTCGGTCGAGATGGCGAAGCGGGTGCGGTCGATGAGGCGCTTCAGATCGGCGGCGGAGAGCAGGAAATTGTGGGCGAGCTCGCCCCCCGCCATCAAGGGATAGTCCTCGGGCGGCAAGCAGGAGAGGGTGAAGGTCGAGCGGCCCGAGCGCAGCGTCATCGAGCCCTTCTCGCCGGTCGATTCGAGCTCGATCTGCGCCCCATCGCGCAGTTTGCGGATGATGTCGTAGAGCGTATGCGCCGGCACGGTCGTGGTCCCGGGCTGCCCCCCTTGGCAGGGAAGGGTCGCGACCATTTCGAGATCCATGTCGGTCGCCGACAGCGACAGCTTGGCGCCTTCGGCCTTCAAGAGAACGTTCGACAGGATCGGGATCGTGTTGCGCCGTTCGACGACGCTCTGCACATGGCCCAGAGCGCGGAGCAGCGCGGCACGTTCGATGGTGAGCTTCATGGCTGGCGGGTTCACGCTCGTTGGAGGCGGAAAATCGCGTCCCGGGACCCCGGGAAACCCCGCCCAACCCGGCCCCAAAAGGCCGGGGCGGAACGGTGGAAAACTATAGCACGCGGAGCCTCGCCCGTACACCACCGCCCGCACGCGCGACGCGCCGCGAAGTATCTGATTTTGAGGCGTGTCTCGCCCCGCCGGAGCCGCGGCAGCGCCCGCCGAGACAGGGGTTTCAGGCCCTATCGGACCGCGCTTTTCAGCTCTCCAGCATGCGCCGCAGCAGCTCGATATCCTCGGCCATGGCCCGGTCGGAGGCGCGCAACTCCTCGATCTTGCGCACCGCATGCATTACCGTCGTATGGTCTCGCCCGCCGAATTTGCGGCCGATTTCCGGCAGCGAGCGCGGCGTCAGCTGCTTGCAGAGATACATCGCGACCTGGCGCGGCCGGGCGACGGCGCGGGCGCGGCGCGCCGAATGCATGTCGGCGAGCCGGATGTTGTAGTGCTCGGCGACGCGCTTCTGGATTTCGTCGATGGTGACGCGGCGGTCATTCGCGCGCAGCAGGTCCTGCAGCACGTCCTGCGAGGTCTCGAGCGTCAGCTCGCGCCCGACGAATTGCGCATGGGCGTAAATCCGCGTCAACGCGCCCTCGAGCTCGCGCACATTGGAGGTGATGCGATGCGCAAGGAATTCGAGCACCTTGGGCGGCACCGCCGTCCGGCCGCGCTCGGCCTTGGCCTGGAGAATCCCCAAACGCAGCTCGTAGGTGGTCGGGTGGATATCGGCGACGAGCCCCCAGCCGAGCCGCGAGCGCATGCGCTCTTCCATGCCCTCGAGATCGGTCGGCGACTTGTCGGCCGAGATCACGATCTGGCGGTTCTGATCGACCAAGGTGTTGAAGGTATGGAAGAACTCCTCCTGGGTCGTGTCCTTGCCGGCGATGAATTGCACATCGTCGATCATCAGCACATCGACCGAGCGGAACTGCTCCTTGAACGCCATCGTGTCCTTGAAGCGCAGCGCCCGAATGAATTGGTACATGAATTTTTCGGCCGAAAGGTAGATCACCTTGCGCTTTGGGTCATGCGTTCGGATGTACCAGGCGATGGCGTGCATCAGATGCGTCTTGCCGAGGCCGACGCCGCCATAAAGAAAGAGCGGATTGAACGGCACCGACCGGTTCGCGCCGACCTGCGCCTCGGCGACGCGGCGGGACGCGGCATGCGCCAACTCGTTGGGCTTGCCGACGACGAAATTCTCGAAGGTGAAGCGCGGATCGAGCGGCGCGCTGATGTCTTTCTCGTCCGTCGGCTCGGCGCCCTCGCGCGGCGGCGGCGGCTCCGGCAGCTCGGCATGCGAATTTCCCGATCCGGCGATCAGCATGTCGATCGCCGTGACCGAGGCGTTCTCGGCATTCCACAACGCCCTGATCCGGTCGGCATAATGCGCCGCCACCCAGTCGCGCAAAAAGCGTGTCGGCACGGTGATCTTCGCGTGCCCGGCGTCGATGCCCTGCAAGGTCATGTTGCGAAGCCAGCTGCGATAGGCGGCATCGCCGAACTCACGTCGCAGTTTCGCTCGGATGCGTGCCCATTGGGACTGGACTTCGTCGCCTTGCCCCAACGTATCCGCCATCCCTCACTCCCCCGACGAAGCAGAAACTGGACAACGAGCGCGCAACCGTCCTTCGGCGGAACCGAGGCGCCTTCCGCCTCCGCCGCGTGCCCATGAACCGTGACCGCTAGTTACCGCGCAACCCTCACGCAATTGAGTCTAGCTGGTCACTAAACGCTTGGTTTGAAAACCGCCTCTCTCTGTGCGCGTGGCGCGTTCGCTTTATCCTTCACGCCGCACGCCATCTGACGCGCGCTAACCTTACATAAGCAGAAATGCGGATGGCAATAACTCTTCAATAAAAATGTCGCGGATTTTTTCGCGAGTGGCACCACTGCCACGCCCGAAAAAATTAAAGCGCTTTGATTCGCGCAGAGAGTCGCGAAATTTTGCGCGCGACAGTGCGATGATGCAGCACGCCTTTGCCTGCGCCGCGTTGCAATTCCGGCGCGGCTTCATCGAATGCGGTCTTCGCGGCATCTTTGTTGCCGGATGCGATCGCGGTCTCGACTTTCTTTACGAAAGTACGAATTCGGCTCATGCGTGCGCGGTTAACCTCCGTGCGACGCGCGGTTTGCCGAATGCGCTTTTCTGCGGAAGGATGATTGGCCATCGCCGACCTGTCGAAGAATGTGTTGAGGAAGCGCGCGTTATAGTGAGACGTTGATCCGCCGTCAAGTCAGCGGTTCTTGAACGCCGGCTTGCGCTTGGAAACGAAGGCGGCCATGCCTTCCTTTTGATCTTCCGTCGCGAACATCGCGTGAAACAGCCGTCTTTCGAAGCGGACGCCCTCGGCGAGCGTGCTTTCGAAAGCGCGATTGACGGCCTCCTTCGCCGCGAGCACGGCCGGGCGCGAGAAAGCCGCGATTTGCGCACCCAGCTTCAGCGCCTCCTCCAACAGCTTGTCGTTCGGGACGACGCGGCTGACGAGGCCGCTGCGCTCGGCCTCGGCGGCGTCGATCATCCGCCCGCTCAGCACCATCTCCATCGCCTTCGCCTTGCCGACCGCGCGCGTCAGGCGCTGGGTGCCGCCCGAGCCCGGGATGATACCGAGCGTGATCTCGGGCTGGCCGAACTTCGCGCTCTCGGCCGCGATGATGATGTCGCTCATCATCGCCATCTCGCAGCCGCCGCCGAGCGCAAAGCCGGCGACCGCGGCGATGATCGGCTTCCGGCACGTCGTGATGCGCTCCCAGCCATCGGTAATGAAGTCCGTGAGGTAGCAATCGACGAAGCTCTTGCCCGCCATCTCCTTGATGTCAGCGCCCGCGGCGAAGGCGCGCTCGCTCCCGGTGATCACAACCGCGCCGACCGCGTCATCCGCCTCGAACGCGTCGAGCGCGGCGCCGAGCTCGCGCACCAGCGCGTCGCACAGCGCGTTCAAGGCTTGCGGGCGGTTGAAGGTGACGAGCCCGACCGCGCCGCGCGTCTCGACCAGGATGTTTTGATAATTCATGGGTTACTGCTCCGTCATTGCGGTAACAGCGTGAAGCCGACCGTGAGGTGGCCGTCTTCGCCGCGGAAATCGAGCTTCAGCCGCTCGGCGTCGCGCCGCCATTGATCGGCGCCGGACTTTTTCCATCCGAGCTGCGGCAGGCTCGAGGCATAGAACGCCTGCACCTTCGCTCGGCTGATCGCGCCGCGCGCCTGCGCCTCGACGATGCGGCCCTCGGGCTTGTCGAAGACGAGGGCCGATCCCTCGACCATCGCCAAGCCCGGCATGAGCGGCACGTCCTCGGTTCCAGTCACGAATTCGTCGGCCCGTGCCGTGCCGAAGGCAAGGACCGCGAGCAGCAGAATGAGAACGAAACGGGCGCGCATGATGGCAGCCTAGCCTCAGCGCTGCCGCTTGGCACAGAAAAATGTCGAGCGGCCGCCCTGCACGATGCGCCGGATCCGTGCGCGGCAATCGCAGCCCGGACAGGCTTCGCCCTCTTTGCCATAGACCGCCCAATGATGCTGGAAATAGCCGAGCTCGCCCGATGCCTGGACATAGTCGCGCAACGAGCTGCCTCCCGCGGCGATTGCCCGGCGCAGCACATCGCGGATCGCCGCGGCCAGGCGC
>Ga0157370_10007019_pt1 | contig 12300 bp, 12 predicted proteins | sample C35metaG_FD_113463 | JGI IMG/M metagenome (GOLD analysis project Ga0157370, IMG submission 113463) | Corn rhizosphere microbial communities from Kellogg Biological Station, Michigan, USA - C3-5 metaG | ecosystem: Host-associated > Plants > Roots > Rhizosphere > Soil | place: USA: Michigan...
CAAGTTTTCCATCTTTCATAAAAAAGTCGTCCATTGAAGCATCAGTAAGGCCTTCAAAAAAACAGGTAACTTTTAAATACGGATCTATTTCTGCTATTTCACGGGCGGCAATTACCACTTTAGGTACGCCCATGTTGTGTAACCCTGTGCGTATACGGTTTAAATTACTTAGTTCCAAAACATCAAAATCAGCAAGCCGCAACTCGCCATAACCGCGCTCCATTGATAAGGTAAGCGCGATAGACTGCCCGACAGAAAGGCCCACTATCCCGATTCGCTTAGTGGCAAGTGTATCGCGCTCAGCGCGGGTTATTTTATATTGATTGCGATTGGTGCGTACTTCAACAAACTCATCCTCATCTAATAGGTGCACCAAGCGTTTGCTCCAGGGATAGTAGGCCCACACGCCATAGGTGTCAATATCATGGCCCTTTAAATGATCTGTGATCATGGCCGGATAGTCGTCTGCCTTTATTCTGATGGAAGGGTTCAGGCTCTTTACCAGTTCCTGTAGTTGGGTATATATTTCGTCATTTACAAAAACCACTTTTCCATCGGCAATCAAACGGTCAAAAGCTTCCTTGTCCAACGGGTCGGTAAGGCGTAACAATACGGGCTTAAAAACCCTGTTTTCTTCTGTTCCGGCCTGTAAATGCGCTATGTTTTCTATCATAGTAAATAGTAATTAGAGTAAGTGAACCCTTATACGCACAATCAACAAAATCGTTATGATATATTATGATCAGAAGTAAACACTGTTACAGAAAATCCAGGTCTTCTTCTTTTATCTTGGTTTGCAAATACGTTTTTTGGGCGTTTGCTATCATCGCCTGTAAATCCCACTTATCCAAATTAGGTATCTCTATCTGGTAATGAATAGTTAGCTCTTTTTTGCGCAGCACCTCTGTTCTGGTTATATTAAGGTTTTCGCGGATCTTCATTATCGCCGCTTTATCCTCTTCATAAGCCTTACTTAATGTGGGTATATCCTTTACTATCATGGTGGTAGCAACCAGATCTAATTTTGGGTAGTAGAATGTACCGCTATGGCCAATGCTGGTTTCAATCTCCATACCTACCGCCTGCCCGGGGGGGATGGTGTAGGGGGCGCAGAGTGCAAACATGGATTGCAAGCCAATTTGGTAGGCAATGGCAGCCGAAGTGCGGATTAAAAAGATAGAACCGATGCCATAACCTGCAATTTCGCGCGAATTCCAGAGACCGCAGAGCTCGCCGGTGCCGTGTTGGGCGTATTTCCATACCAGGTCAAATATACCCGGATCCATAGCACCGGTAGCAGCTTCAATTGGTAGTGGCTCACTACCCCCGGCAACATGCACACGTGCACCTCCAAAAACGCGCATGCCATCTAACGATTCAACCACCATTACAAACGCGCCTGGATTGTTTACCCACTCGTTTTTACTGTATGATACCTTGGTAACGCCTATGCTGGTTAAAACGTGGGTATGGCCCTCAATAAACCGGGCACATGTTTCCGGCTCGTCAATTGCCCTAAAAGCCCTTAACCGAACTTCGGGATTGTCTTTATTTATAGCGCCTTCCATTTCAATCAATCAAAAGCCGTTAAATATTAATTAGGGTAGCTATAGGGTAAATCCAACTGTAAAAATCCTTAAAAAACAGCAACCACGTTCTCACGAACATTATATTTATTAAGTAGTTTTTACAACGTTAGGTTTTAGTAACGAAAAATAATAATTAATTCGGAAGGACGCGGCATAAAAAAACAGAACCCAAAATTAGCGTTCTGTTGCTTCAATCAAATAGTTTTATACAACCGCGCTTATAAAATCTTTACAACCTTGTTCAATTAGTTTAAAAACAGGTTCAAATAGGCTATCGTCATAGTATGGGTCGGGAACCGCGACCGAACCTAAAAGGAGTTTTACCTTTTTCTTATCTTCATCATTGCGCGCCAGGGCCAAAACATTGTAAAGATTTGACTTATCCATGACAAGGATATGATCAAATGCATCAAAATCTGTTGGTCTGAAAACCCGGCAAACCTGCTTGCTGATATCAATCCCATAATTACGCGCCACTTTAACTGATCTGTGGTCCGGACTTTGGCCCACATGCCAATTGCCGGTGCCTGCGGAGTCGACCGTCCAGTTTAGTCCTTCCTTATCAGCCAGGTGCTGCATAATACCCTCCGCCAGCGGCGAGCGGCAGATATTGCCAAGGCATACCATGAGTATTTTCATTTTGAGGTAAAAGGTTAAAGCTGAAAGGTAAAAGCTTTTTGCTTTAGTCTTTCAGCTTTCGGCTCAACTATCCAAAAATCTTATTTAACAACCCCGCTAACCTTACGCCACCTTTTAGTAGCTGTTGGTTAATTGTGCTGATGTATTTGAAGTTGTAATTATACGCCTGAAGATCCAGCGTTTTAGCTTCGGCAATAACCTTAGTTGATATTTCTTCTGATTCAAATACCCATTGGGTTATAGGCGCTTTTTGCCAGTCAGCGCGTTGTGCGGCTGTTGTATGGTTTATTAGCGCAGCGTATTCTGTGTAACTAAATTGTTGAAAATCTACCAGCTTGCTATCCCATATAGTGTGCAGGTTGGTTGACTCATTAAACCATTGTAATTTAATGCTGTTACCCCCTTGCGTTCCATTTAGCGCGGCATGCATGGGCTGGTGTATGTCTTCTACTAAATGTATTAACAGGCGCAGATACATCAATTTTTTATCTTGCGGCAACGTTTTTTTCTTTAGCTCTCCAACAAAAAATTTAAGCTTTGTGTAGGCATTTTCACTGTTGTCATGCTCCAAATATTCTGTCAACTCGGGCTGGCTCATTTGTCGGTCAAAATCCACAAAGTGCCATGGTTCTGTGTATTTATAATTAGGATCAGAACGTACAAAATCGGCCCAGTTACCTGCTACTGAAACAGGCTCATTACCCAATATTTTTTTGATGGCTGCCCGCGCTTTGGGGGTTAAATAACTATCCGCTATTTGTCCGGTTATCCTGTGGCCATTTGTACCCCATGCCATAGTTTGCAGCGGGATGTAAAACAGGGCGATACCGGTAATTAACGTTTTTAATGCTTTCATAAACTAAAGGGGTTTGGGGTTACAAACTATTTTATGTGTTAAACGCAGATTTAAAGGAATAACGTTTGATATACTGGATAGTTGAACAAGCGAATCGTTTGTTCTGTTTACTTTAAAAACATCCTGATATACGCCTGAACGGAAGCAGCCCTCAGGGCCTTTAAGGCTAAAATCGGCATTGCAAAAATTGCCTTTAATGCGCAGGGTATCGTTTTTTTGCTCGTAGGTTCCACGGAAATACTCTGCCCAATGTCCGGCGTTCATGCAGGTATCATATCCACTATTCACTTTACTGAAACTGCGGATGGTACCATAAACGGAATCGCAGCTAAACTTAAGCTCGTATAGCGAATAGCTAAGCAATTGCTTTTGCATGGCTACGCTATCCTGCTTCCACTCACCTTGCAAATAAGCTTCGCCCTTGCCTTGCAGGCCCGGGTTTAAAGAGCAGCCTATTAAGGTTAAAGCTAAAAGGAGAAAGGTAAAAGCTTTTTGCATTTGCTTTGATTAAAAAAGAACTGTCATTTGAACGATAGCGAAGAACTATTCTCTTGAGCGTTAGCGAAAAATCTTGTACGCTTTGCTAACCGCTTGTATAAGAGTCTTCGCTATCGCTCAGAATGACAAAGTAGTATAAGATAGCTTACTTCAAGCTACCAATCATATCTTCCGGGCGTACCCATTCGTCAAACTGCTCATTGGTTAAATAACCTAAACCTATGGCGGCTTCGCGTAATGACGAACCGTTGCTTAATGCCGTTTTGGCAATTTTAGCGGCTTTTTCATAACCAATGTGCGGGTTAAGCGCGGTAACCAGCATCAGCGAGTTCTCCAGGTGTTTTTTAATACCTTCGTAATTAGGCTCTATGCCAACAGCGCAATTGTTGTTGAACGATACGCATGCATCACCAATTAATCTGGCTGATTGCAGGAAGTTAGCTGCCATTACCGGTTTAAATACGTTCAATTCGTAATGACCGTTTGATCCGCCAATTGATATAGTAACATCATTGCCCATTACCTGCGCCGCAACCATGGTCACGGCCTCGTTTTGTGTTGGGTTAACTTTGCCCGGCATAATAGATGAACCCGGCTCGTTGTCAGGTATGTGGATCTCGCCAATACCAGAACGCGGACCAGAAGCCAGCATACGGATATCATTAGCAATTTTCATTAATGATACTGCTATTTGTTTTAAAGCGCCATGGCTCTCAACAATGGCATCATGCGCGGCCAATGCTTCAAATTTGTTTTCGGCGGTGCGGAAAGGAAGGCCGGTAAATTGCGCTATATATTCTGCAACCTTAACATCATAACCTTGTGGGGTGTTAATGCCTGTACCCACCGCTGTGCCACCTAAAGCTAATTCAGAAAGGTGATCCAAAGTATTGCGAAGTGCTTTTAAGCCATGGTTCAATTGTGATACATACCCAGAAAATTCCTGACCCAATGTAAGCGGAGTAGCGTCCATCAGGTGCGTACGGCCAATCTTAACCACACTTTTAAATGTTTCTGATTTAGCCTGCAAAGTGTCACGCAGTTTTTCAACACCAGGGATGGTAACATCTATCAGCATTTTATAGGCAGCAATGTGCATTGCCGTTGGATAGGTATCGTTTGATGATTGCGATTTGTTTACATCATCATTCGGGTGGATAAAGGTTTTACCTTCACCCAGTTTGTTTCCTGCTATAACATGCGCGCGGTTAGCTACAACCTCGTTCACATTCATGTTTGATTGCGTGCCCGAACCTGTTTGCCAAATTACCAGCGGAAATTCTCCTGCCAGTTCTCCGGCCAATATCTCATCACATACTTTACCTATCAGGTCGCGCTTATCAGCAGTCATTACGCCCAGGTCGGTATTGGTATAAGCTGCTGCTTTTTTAAGGTAAGCAAAAGCCTCAATAATTTCTTTAGGCATTGATGCTTCTGCACCTATTTTAAAGTTATTGCGCGAGCGTTGGGTTTGCGCGCCCCAGTACTTATCGGCAGGTACCTCTACAGGCCCCATGGTATCATGTTCGGTTCTGAAACTCATTGGTATTGTTATTTTTTTCCGCGGCAAAGGTAGGGCTAAAAGGCTTGCCAAGTAAATTTTTATGTGTAAAAATTTGCAACACGTTTTATGGTTTTTAAGCTTCGCGATACCATTGTATTTGTTTGTTTCAGCCCAAATACTAATCCCCGGTGCTTGTTTACTGTTTACCGGTTGTGTATGTTTAGGCGGCTATGCAGTTTTACATCAACAATTAATAACCTAAAACTAAACAGATATGAAACTGCATTTAAAAAAAATAGCTCTTGTTGTAGTTATATGTATTACATATAGCACCGCACTTTGTCAGCGCATGACAGTGGCTGAATTTTATAAAAACAAGGTTAAAGTTGGCGGGGTATTACTTGATACGGTTAAGGCAACGCCCGGGCAAATGGCAAGTTTCCGCAGAAGCGAAACGGCTAAAACTTTAGCTAAAGATCATTTTTATTTTGATCGTCCTTATTTCGGTTCTTATAAACGTATTGGCGTTCGCTTCACCCCCGGATTAAGTAGTAAAAAAACTGAAGTTTACGAAGGTAACGACTGGGGAACCGTAACCGGCAAACAATATAAGAGCATACTGATTGACGGTGACGCGGGAGTAGAGTTTTCTGCACTGGATGTTACCGAGGCCAACGCCGGCGACTTTAGATATCACGTTGTGCAAAACGAGAAAAGAGAGCTTGTTTCTTGGACAAAGCCATCTGTGTTTAAAAAATCGACTGACGGAAAAGTGACCTACGCTTATTTGGGGAAATTTGTTTATATACCAGGACAAGTGTTAAAAGTTGAAATTTATAACATACACGACTATGGCAACCTTGATGCTTCCATTATTGATTGGCGAAAAGTGCAAAAGCCACAAATTTTTGGAGTAATTGGATACTTTTCAAAGAAATGGGATCGTACAGATGGATCATTATCTGGTAAACTTCTTACCGATACCCAACGAAACACCGAGCAATACTTTGACAGGTTTAAAGGCGTTTTATATCGCCCCGCTAAAGTGAAAGATTTTATAGAAACCACGGACCCTAAAGACATAAAATTCAGAGCAGACGACTCTCTAAAAAATATAACATTTAGAATTACCAACGCTAATATTAACCATCGTTACAAAGTGCAACTGGACAAGGTGGCCGACGACAGCAACGAGACCGTTCGGCTACCCGAAACGAATGGAATTGTTGACGTTAATCGCGCACTTTGGAAAACACCGGGCAAGTATAAAATTACATTTACCCCAAGGCTCCAAAAACACGGTGGCAGGCCGGTTTATCTGCTAGACAGTTTAGCAACCAGCATAAGCTTTACAGTATTACCCCCGGAAAAGAAAGACATCCCTTTAAAAACTGTGGTGGCTATTATATTGACGTTAATGACGGCAACGGCCATCATGTTTACCCTCTTCCGCAGCAAACATACACGCAAACTGGCGAAGGAAGCACAGAACCGGCAGATAGCCGCCCTGCAATTGCAATCGGTGAGGTCGCAGTTAAACCCACACTTTATTTTTAACGCTTTGGCAGGCATACAAAACCTGATGAATAAAAATGCCATTGAAGATGCTAATAAGTACCTTACCCGCTTTGCCCGCTTAACGCGAAACGTGTTAGATGATGGTCAAAAGGATCTCATCAGCATTGAGAAGGAAACCAGTTTGTTAGATGATTATCTGCAGATGGAGCAAACGCGCTTCGGCTTTAATTACACCTTAAATGTTGATGAACCAATTGACCAACAAATAGAAATGCCAGCTATGTTATTGCAGCCATTTGTTGAAAACGCGGTTAAGCATGGCATATCGGCGCTGAAGGAAAAAGGACAAGTGGATGTCTCCATAACACAAAGCAATAAAGATCTTTTATTGAAAGTGCAGGATAACGGCGGCGGGTTTAAAGGCGAGTCGGCAGATGGAAAGGGAATAAAACTCTGCCGTGAACGGATAGCCCTGTTCAACAGCATTCATAAAAATACGCTTATATTGCTGCATATAAATCCATCTGATAGCGGTAGTATAGTAACAATTGAATTAAAAAACTGGCTGTAAAAAATGCGGGCAATTATTGTAGACGACGAAGTATCTAACCAGGAAAACTTGCAGCATCTGCTTAAAACCTACACCCCGGATGTGCAGGTGGTAGCGGTTGCGGGTGATGTGAGCGAAGCCATATCCGTTATAAAAACACACAAGCCTGAGTTGGTTTTCCTGGATATTCAATTGCATGCGCAATCGGGCTTTGATCTGTTGAAGCAATTAGACAATATAGATTTCGCTATAATATTTGTTACGGCTTACGATCAATATGGCATACAGGCCGTAAAATTTGCGGCGCTGGATTACGTGTTGAAACCCATTGATATAGATGAACTGACCGCCGCTGTAAACAAAGCCCGCAAAGCCATACAATTAACCAAAAAGAACGAGCGGCTGGACCATTTGCTGGAATATTTGAAAGATGATAAACAGGTTAGTCCGCGCATTGCATTACCTATGTTTGGCGAAACCCGCTATGTGAACGTGAACGACATCGTGCGTAGCGAGGCCGACAATACTTACACGCGGTTTTTCCTGGCGGGTGGCGAGCAGATACTGGTTTCGAAAACATTAAAAGAGTATGCGGATATGCTGGAGCCGCATGGGTTTTTGCGCACCCATCAAACCCATCTGGTTAACATAGCCTACATTAAAAGCTGGATCCGCGAGGATGGCGGTAGCCTTTTACTTAACGACAACACAAAAATCCCTATCTCAAAGATCAACCGGATCAAAGTGAAGGATATGTTGGCCGCGCAGTTTAAGTTGTGATGTTGGGCTCCAACCTAAGCCTTATCATTCATCACATTAAACAATTTAACCGCCTGCACAGCCTCTTTAACATCGTGCACCCGCAAAATAGATGCGCCTTTCGTCAGGGCGATGGTGTTTAAAACGGTGGTGCCGTTCAGCGCTTCGTCGGCTGTAATGCGTAAAATTCCATAGATCATTTTTTTGCGGGAAACACCGGCAAGCAAGGGTAAGCCTAATTGTTGAAACTCATTAAGCCGGCTTAGTAATTTATAACCATGCTCCGGCTTTTTAGCAAAGCCAAAGCCGGGGTCAATAATAACATCATGCACTCCTAACTGCTTTAGCTGGTGTATACGCGAGGTGAAATAATCCAACACTTCGTTAAAAACATCTTCGTAATTGGCCAAACCCGTCATGGTTTGCGGGTTGCCTTTCATATGCATTAAAATATAGGGTACTTTTAGCCGGGCAACGGTGGCAAACATTTTTTCATCCAATTGCCCGCCGGATATATCATTGATTATATGTGCCCCGGCATTAATTGCTGCTTCCGCAACAGCAGCCCGAAAGGTATCGATGGATAAAACAGCATCAGGGAAACTTTTAGCAATAGCCTCAACCACGGGCAGTAATCTATCCATTTCTTCCTGCACTGAAATATCATCGGCTCCGGGACGGGAGGAGTAAGCGCCAAGATCTAAAAAGGCAGCGCCCTCATTCAACATTTTTTCTGCCTGGCTTAGTGCATCATCAACATTAAGTTTTCGGCTCCCTTCAAAAAAAGAATCGGGCGTAAGGTTGATAATGCCCATCACTTTCGGCGTGCTCAGATCAATTAGTTTACCTTTTACGTTAAGCGTTGTCTTTTTATGAAAAAATGTATCTTTAGCCACTGTTTGTTGAAATGTTACAAAGTTGGAATGTTGTAAAGTTACTTCATATCTTCAACTTTTAATTAACATCGCGAAACCTCTCCCGGAGGCGCAACATAGGGCTGTTTTTACAAACCTTGCACCGCGATAGAAACAACATTTCAACATTAAAACGTTCCAACTTTACAACAAAAAAATTGAGCAATACATCCGCCGAGTACGATGCAGTAATAGCCTTAAGCAAAGGGCTTTTTATGAAGAAAACGCACGATTATGGTACGGCCTGGCGTATACTTCGCCCCGAGTCTATTACCGATCAGATCTTCATCAAAGCGCAGCGCATCCGCACACTCGAAGAAAAAAAAGTATCAAAAGTTGATGAGGACATTACAGGCGAATATATCGGCATTGTTAACTATTGCATAATTGCCATGATGCAGCTGGAATGTGATGAAAACACACCCGTTGAGCTTGCGGCTGATAAGGTAAACGATTGGTTCGACGAAAAAGCCTTAGAAACAAAAGAGTTGATGTTTGCCAAAAACCACGACTATGGCGAAGCCTGGCGCGATATGCGCATCAGCTCGTTAACCGATCTGATACTGATGAAACTGCTGCGCGTAAAACAGATAGAAGACAATAAGGGCCTCACCCTGGCATCCGAGGGCATAAAAGCCAATTACCAGGATATATTGAACTATTCAGTATTCGCGCTGATAAAACTGGGGGTAAAATGAAAAATGGCCTGATATGGTTTTGCCGCATTTTTGTAGGCCTGCTATTTATATTCTCAGGCCTTATCAAGATCAATGACCCTCTTGGGTTTTCGTATAAACTGGAAGAATACTTCGAGGTTTTCCATATCACATTTTTAAACGGCTTTGCGCTAACACTATCCATCATTTTATGCGCGCTAGAGATAATAATGGGCTTTGCGTTACTTATTGGTGTGCGCGCAAAACAAAACGCAAAGGGACTGTTGTTGCTAATTATTTTCTTTTCGTTCCTTACTTTTTATTCGGCGGCGTTTAAAGTGGTACAAACCTGCGGGTGCTTTGGCGATGCTATACCGCTAACGCCATGGCAATCATTCAGCAAAGACCTTATTTTATTGCTGCTGATCTTGGTGCTGTTTAAAAACAAAGAAAGCATTAACCCGCTTTTCGGCCCTAAAACAGGCGACAAACTGCTTATAGCAGCTACAGTAGTTGCCCTAGGCTTTGGCCTGTACACCTACAACTTTTTGCCTGTTGTAGATTTTCTACCTTATAAAGTTGGCGCCAATATTCCGGATGAAATGAAAACCCCGCCGGGGGCTATTCCTGATGAATACCAGATCAACTATAACCTGAAAAACAAAAAAACCGGCGAAACCAAAGAGATAACCGACAAAGACTACATTGCAAGCGGTATTTGGAAAGACAATAATTGGGAAGTGGTGGGCAATCCTGAAAGCAAACTTGTTAAAAAAGGCTTTAGCCCCAAAATACAGGATCTGGCTATACACGATGCGCAAGGCAATGATTATACGCAGGAGTTGCTGGCAAACCCCTTTAATAACCTGGTTATTGTAGCGAATGATCTGAACAAAGCTGATACATCGGCTTTGATAAAGATCAATGCGCTGGCTATCAATTTAACCCGCAGTTTTAATACCCGTACCATATTGCTTACCTCTTCGCCATCCTCAACAGCCGAGGCCTTTGCCAAGCGCTACCATTTGATAAGCGAGATCTTTTTTGTTGATGGTGTACCGCTAAAATCAATGGTGAGGGCCAACCCGGGAGTGGTGCTGCTGAAAGGAGGCGCTGTTATTAACAAATGGCATTACCATACCCTGCCCGATTATGATGACATGGTAAAACGATACTTTGCCCAGCAATGATAGGCCGTTACCTGCTCAGCAAGTTTTTTTACAGCCAGGCAGTTATGCTGGGCATTGTGGTGGTAGTGTTCTTCTTGTTCAACGTTCTTCCGGTTGATCCCGCCCGAATGACGCAGGGCCAGCGAGGCGATGTACAATCTTTACAGGCCGTGCGTAAAGAGTTTGGTTTAGACAAGCCATTGCACATTCAGTTTGCTTATTATATTAATGATCTTTCGCCCATAGGTATCCATTTAAAAACAGATAAAGAACGATACCGTTTTGTCCCCCTAATAAGTGTATCTGATGCTAAAACCATAGCTTTAAAGTGGCCCTACCTGCGCCGTTCTTATCAAACCAGTAAGGATGTTGTCTCGCTGCTGTTAGAGGTTGTGCCTAATACGCTCGTGCTGGCTACTACAGCAATGATATTTGCTATTGTGCTGGGCATTTTTTTAGGCATTTTAAGTGCCCTTTACAAAGATACCTGGGTTGACCGGCTTGCTTTGGCGTTTTCAACTTTGGGAATATCAGCTCCTTCATTTTTTGCGGGGATAATTATTGCCTGGATCTTTGGCTTTGTATTGAGCAATTTTACCGGCCTTAATATGTCGGGTAGTTTATACGGCTATGACCCGTTTAAAGGCGAGGCAATCAATTGGAAAAACCTGATATTGCCTATGGTAACACTTGGCCTGCGCCCGCTGGCAATTATTGTACAGCTTACGCGCAACGCCATGTTAGATGTTCTGAGTCAGGATTACATTCGTACAGCAAAAGCAAAAGGACTTAGCCGCAGCGCTATTATTTACCGGCACGCTTTAAAAAACGCGCTTAACCCCGTTGTAACTGCCATTGCTAATTGGTTTGCATCATTAATGGCAGGTTCTTTTTTTGTGGAGTATATTTTTGGTTATAATGGCTTAGGCAAAACTACCGTGCATGCGTTAGAAATGTCAGACTTTCCGGTAGTAATGGGTGCAATTTTGTTCATCGCCTTTATTTTTGTGGTGATCAATATCCTGGTTGATATTGTTTATGTTTGGATTGATCCGAGAGTTAAATTACAATGAAAATATTTTTTGTGGGTTTTATGGGCTGCGGCAAAACCACCTGGGGCCGCAAACTGGCTAACCGTTTGGAGTATGAGTTTATTGACCTTGACAAGGTATTTGAAGAACACGTGGGCACAACCATTACCGAATACTTTACCCAACATGGACAGGATGCATTTCGCCTATTGGAGTCAAAGATCCTGAAAGAAACCGCCTATCCTGAAAATGTAGTGATTTCAACCGGGGGCGGCTTACCTGTATTTTTTGATAACATGGAGTGGATGAACGCTAATGGCAAAACACTCTACATAAAACTAAGCCCGGCCACTTTAGCCGAAAGGTTAGATAAAGGCAAAACTACCCGTCCGCTTATTCTGGGTAAACATGGCGAAGAACTGGTTTCCTTTATTGCCGAAAAACTGGCAGAGCGCGAAAGCTTTTATGAGCAAGCTACCCACATAGTTGACGGCATAACAATGACGCCTGATTCATTAGCAGAGCTGGTTAACTCTTAATGCCTGTTAAAATAAAGTGGTTTGCTTGCCTCCTTTAGGGATGAACAGACTATGATCCAACGGAGGCATTTCGCGCCC
>Ga0157370_10007020_pt1 | contig 12298 bp, 7 predicted proteins | sample C35metaG_FD_113463 | JGI IMG/M metagenome (GOLD analysis project Ga0157370, IMG submission 113463) | Corn rhizosphere microbial communities from Kellogg Biological Station, Michigan, USA - C3-5 metaG | ecosystem: Host-associated > Plants > Roots > Rhizosphere > Soil | place: USA: Michigan...
CAGATAACGCTGACCGGCCTCGCTGAGGTGCACAGTGCGTGTCGTGCGAATCAGCAACTGTGTACCAATGCGCTGCTCCAGCGCCGCCACGGCGCGGGTGACAATGGCCGCGGACAAGCCAAGACGCCGCGCCGCCGCCGAGAAGCCCTGCTCCTGGGCCACGGTGGCGAAGATCTGCATTTCCTGGAAGCGGTCCATGGAGGTCCTCGATTCAGATACAAAAATCGCAGCCGAGGCTGCGATTTTTGCGGGTTGTGACGAACAAATAAAGTTTGTCACAGAATACCGCAGATTTCGCGAGCTGCAGACCTGACGGAACTGCATCGCAAAAAATAAAGGCTGTCACAAAAATCTGAATGGCCCAAAAAAACCTACTATTACAATAAATAAACCTTGTCACAGCTTAAAGCCCATACGCCAAGTATTTGGCCCTACCTGAATGCCAATCTCGACACCCATAAGTCGCTCGGAACATCGACCTGCATTAGCAGACCTTACATATTCGGGACATCGAACTGGAGAATTGGCCTTTGCGAGGCAATGGTTAACGAACTGCGTGCGCGAGAAATGGCGACATAGAAAAGTTTTGCTGCAGCAGTTTCGGTTTGAAAATGAGTGGCATCTGGGATGAGCACGTGGTCGTACTCAAGGCCCTTTAGTAGTAATGGAGTAGAAACCGTACGGGCTGTCGGAACGCGTCCAGTATGACTAAGGCGATGCCGGACAGCTTCTGATGCCACAACTAGATTTGGGCGCCTCCCCGCATCTAGGTCGGCTAGTGCTCTCTTCGCATCATTCAGTAACTCCGCCCGGAATGTTCTCGCCAAAGGATGAGCCCGTTCCAGCTTTATTAACTCTAAAGCATCATGTGGAGATCCTGATTGGTGGAGTAGCACTCGTGTTTCCGCGAGCCTAGCCTCATGGACCAATAACGGAAGATCGCCCTCCCTCGGATTAACCCGTGTCATTGAGTCGACTAACAGCTCTTGGAGAGCAGTTGCCTTTCCTGACGTGGTTTCGGCGTTATCCCAAGCGTTCGCAAAGGTCATCAGTCGAGCTGCGGCTATTTCTTCAATAGCCTGATACGCGCCTTTAGTAACTGCGGCCAACTGATTACAGATTCCTCGTCTGCAATGAATTGCTGCGGTTGTCCCGGTTCGTTGTTCGAAACCATCGAAAAACAGAGACATGTCAAATGCGTTATTGCAGTTTATATAGCGTATCGGGCCCTCACGAAGGTCGATCGGAAGACCATGCAAAAGTTGGTGACGAGCGTAGGAAATCCATCGACCCAAATCAGCGTTTGCTGTGTTCCAACGATGGGGCTCTGTGAGTTCATACGCTTGGGTAAAGCTTGGTGCAACTTGTTCACTCCAGCGAATACGCGTAGCCACGAATTCGAAGATGCCTTGCATGGGATCACCGAAAACCACGGTGGGCACTATCGAAGAGAGAGCCATGGCAATTTGGTGCTGGTAGAGCTCACAGTCCTGATACTCGTCAATCAGGATTCGATCGTAAGAAGCCTTTACAACCTGCTGCACAATCCGACTGTTAAGGATCGCGGCGGCGGCTTCATAAATCTGATTCCACTGGGCTCCACCGGGATTCCTAGGAGGATATTTCGCTAGCCTCGGGAACGCTTGAACATACCGATTTGCCCAAGAGGCAATGGTGTCGACCGAGACCACTTCTGGGGGAATCTGTAGTCGGTTCAACCGCGTTCTAAGTGCATGAACGCCAGCATGAGTGTGAGTAAGGATCAATGTGCGCCGACCAAGTGCGGACGCTTTAGCAATTAACTCAGTCTTTCCATGACCAGCAGGAGCCACTACTGCTCGTCGCGTTAGAGCGAGAATATCTGTGGGTTCAGGCATAGAGCCATCCCTCAACACCCCTGAGACATTGAGCAAGAGCCGAGTCAGGTACGCGATCTACGACCTGGTTTATGATAGAAGCCACAGCTCTGCCCCGAATTTCAGTTTTTATCCAGTTTTGGCTGACAGCCATCTCGCTCAAAATGTGACGATGATGGGCATCTTGATCACCGATCAAGTCCCAGTCTGAGTAGGGCGTTGTATAGTCGATCCCTGGGAGACCTCTAACAAACTGATCCCTCAAGCTATGTTCGCTGATGAACTCAGTCAGGACCAGCAATAGAGCATCAATCCTATCGTCGGGAACAGCTTGGAAGATCGCCTGCTCAGTGTTCAAGCCTTGGGCATATTCGAAAACAGAAACATTGAGTCGCTGAATTTCCGCCGCCCAGCGGGCATCCAATCTTCGATCAGAATCTCTGAAAATCGCCACGGGGTATCCCAACGAGGCCAATGCACAAGCCAAGGGTGGTGCCGCGGCGCCTCCACCATCGATGATCGCAGCACCGCGCTGTTCAATTGGGACTTCATCATGTCGAGGCGGATAACATTCTCTTACGCCTAGCATCATTCCCAATTCGGTAGCCCCCTCACAAATCAATATCCGATGACCGAATAGAGATCGCGGGGCATGCTTCATGATTCTAGAAAGGTCCCCGCCGACGGAAGCCTGTAGGAGGCTGCAATGTCCGACTCCGGCGAGTTTCCTCATAACAAACAAGGAACCTGGCTCAAGCTCGCTGATCACTACATCAGAGTGGGTGGTCATCAATATCTGGCCAACGGCGCGGGACTGTAGTTGGGCTTCGCTTTGTGAGCGCTTTAGTTGGGCTACAGCTCCGAGAATTCGATGAGGTTCAAGCCCTTGCTCTAACTCATCAACAAGAATAATTGCGCCTTCCTGAATAGCGGAGCGTTGCACTGCGAGTGTGGCAAGACGTCGGGTTCCCAACCCAGCCAGTCGTAGCGGAACAGTCCCGTCATGTAACGCAATAGACCCAGAGTTAAATCCTCCCCTACCTAACTCTAGGTCAGGACGATACCCATTGTTGATGTAGGCACCGAGCTCACGAGCATAGCCCTCGGCTGCCTCGGCCGTGTCAACTAATTCTTGGATCGAATCGAGGTTTGCGTTTTGCCGGGCCGAGCGATAGGCAGCTGCCAACTGTTGAGCTGCTCCATCTGCCCGCCCCGTCATACGGGCAAGCATGGAACCTTGGGCCCAAGTCAAATGCCTCGCCTCTTCACCGACCAGCCTGACCAAGCAAAACATTGCCCGGTCCCGGTTAGATAGTGTGCGGGGGACAGGATACCTGTCGCACACCATGGTCCAGACTGGCTCCATTGTCGCATCAACGGAAAGCCGAATTGTCAGGACAGGTTCATCGCCATCTTCAGGCTCATCATGAATAGTCCCGTCAGCTAACAGGCCTCGGATATAGAGGCCAAAGCGGTTATCCGCAAGCAAACTCGGTGAAAGCTCCGCAACTGTCACTTCAATTTGAATTTCCAATTCGGTATTCCCGTTCAGGAAATCCGCTTCAGAGAATGTAACCCAACGTGGCGAAAGCACCGCTTCAGCTGCATCAAGAACGGTGGTCTTCGACGTATCACCCGGTCCGATTATGCAGCAGATTGGCTGGATAGCCGGAATCCAATCTAGGTGACTAATTCCTCTAAAATTTCGCACTTGAAGACGTGCTATTCGCATTGGCTATCCCTTGTTCTGCTCGGGCGGTGAGGTAGTCGCTTCGGCTCTCGCTTAGTCACTTCTTGCCATTTAATCGCTGGCAATCGCAAAACTTTGGATCGGGCGCCGGTAAAAAATTGACAACTTCCGCAAATCCAAATTGATGTGCGATCAGCGAATCAAGTAGCCAAATCTGCTACAAAGACCCCCGACTAAAATAGTCAGATTAATCATCAAGAAATTTAAAATCACACCAAGGTCTCTCCAAGTCCCTAGAGCACAATTTCATCCACGATATTAATCGACTCTCGTGCCCCGATGAAGCGCGCATATAACTCGTTGGAAAATGCCGTATCTAAGCAGGTAACGTCAGTCTCATGTTCCCGCTCATCATGATCTTCGGGCTCAACAAAGCCTCGATCAAAGCGCAGGCCTGCCTTTTGATTAAACAGGTAGCGCGCATGAAAATCCTGATCCAGCTGATCGCCTGCCACCCTGAAAATAGTGACTTTGACTTCAATCTCAATAAATGCGTTAAGCAGATTTTCATATTCCTTCCGCACCACAATCGAATCACGCGAATCAATGCTGTGGTCTGTAAATATAATCACCTGACTCGGTGTTGCATCATTTGCATGGCAAATACGGAGCATAGAATCAAGAACTTTTGTACATTTGCGTCTGGACTGAAAATAGGGATCCACCAGCACGAATTGATCCGAGGCGGTCAATACATACTTCGCTGCCTCAGCCAGCGCATTCGCATTACGCTTTACACGGAAATCCCGTCGATTTTCAAACAGATTTTCGTGAGCATCATCGATGCGATGAAATTTATCTGAGAGAGTCTGATTTCGCACCAAGACCGCTGACAGCTGATTCAAAACAGCCTCAACGCCAACATTCTCCAGCCAATTACCATCGCCGTAGGTCAACCCCAACCGCACAAGGCGGTCGCCCTTAATTGTACGCAACTTCTCCACAATGCGAGTCAAATCAAGATCGCCGACATTATTAAGCTTGCAGGTTTCCATCACCATCCGCTCCCATTTACCTGGGTAGCGTGCAATCAGTAGTCCCTTGCTGTAGCCAAACTTCTCCACGGCATAGCGCAAGTCACGCCAGTTATTGATGGCGTCCGGCTCTATTGCGAATATGGCGTGCATCAGAACAACTCCTCGCCACGCTCAGCGAAGAAGCCATCGGGCCAGCGGCTGGTGAACTCGCCCGTGCGGTCAATTTCAATACGCCGGGTTCTAACGCCGGCTGCGCTTGGCTCCATATAGACAATTGAGACATCGGTTAGAGAAACAGGTCGAAGTCCCTCCGGCAAGTCGCCATCGGAGGTTTCACGGATTCGGCGCAAGATCCGGAGGATTAGGTGCTCACTGTGAGTTTCTATCAGGAACGTGCTTTTGTTGTTGGCTTGTGTCAACAAATCGCCGATGGCAACCTGAATTCTAGGGTGAACATGCAGCTCAGGTTGCTCGCAAGCGATGATACCCTGCTTGGCTTCTAGCGCCGCTATAACGAGCGGGAACAGCTGTGAAATCCCGACGCCTACTTCCGAAAAGGCCACCTCAATATTATTGAGGTCGTCCCACAGCACCCACTTGCTGTGATGCTCTTTATCAACCTGTTGTCGGGCATTGGTTTCAGAAGGTTTCTTCTTTGACGCGAGAAATTTCTTCAGCACGTCAAGGTCAATTGAGCGCTCTCCGGGCAGCGGATTACCGTCCGCATCTGCGCCGGTGACGGTCAGGCTGAGCTCATCCCCTACAGTATCAATGAATGCCCTCAGCTCACTGAGCGTATCGTCGCCCCCCGAGTAAATGGCCTGACTGACCACGGTCTTCGAGCGCAGGGAATATCCGAGATTCAATGTGCTAGGCGTATTAAGCCAGTGATTGATCTCTGTCATGTTGGCAGCGTTCAGCCGTGCTGTTACGTCCCAAGCGGCGGCACCGGAATACCAGTCCCTTTGCTGCGGATAGGGATTGGGCTGATGCCGTGCGTCCGGGATAAGACGCAATGGGCCGATGCACAGGCTCTCATTTAGCAATGCCAACAGGTTGTCGAGGGGAGCGACCACAACATCCGATAGAATTTCGTGCAGACGCGCGGTCAGGACCGGCTCATCCGCATCAATCGCCGTTTCAAGCCGCTTACCCGGCACAGGTAAGGCCCCGGCAACCCCCTTGAAGCTTATGGTCGCGTGGTCGAAGGAAACATCACCAGTTTGCCCTACATCCTTTCTGGTAACTGATTCCGCCCCGCGATCGGCATTAAGCATTTCATGAAACCGACTGACAAAGTCTCCGTCCGCATAATCATCTAAATCGGCCTGGGTCAACAACGCAGGGTGCCGATAATTGAGCCAGGTAATGACGGGCTGCTTGAGGCCTGAATCGCTGGAGAGCTCGGCAATCAGATTGTCGTCCAGCCACACTTTGTAGCAGGCCACATAAGCAGTATCTTCGGCTTTTGACCAGGCTATATGAAATTCCACGGCCAACCCATCAGCTTCAGCCGTGGGGCTGTCGACGAGCAACGCAAAATCATCTCCCACCAGATCTACAATCTGATTGTAGCTGGAGCCGATTGCGTCGGACTTATCGAGGGTCAATTTGATGACCATTCGCTTGGCGATATCCCGGCCGTTGACCAGACTCTTAAAACCACCGATGTGCTTTTCTCCCAGCGCATCGATGCGCTGGGGGTCACACTGCCCCTTCTCCAGCATCTGCTGGATATAGAACAGCGCCATCAATACTGAGCTTTTACCTACGCTGTTCGGCCCGAACAGGAGCGTGACAGGTGCCAGCGCGATACATTGAGTAGCTTGAAAAGAACGAAAGTTTGTCAGGGATATTTCGGTAATGCGCATGTCTTTATATGCTCTGGTGCTGTCCACCAGCGCACTTGTGGCCAGCGATAGCGATTTATGTACTTTTTAGGCTGCTATTGACGTCTCGGTGACGCAAATAAGGTCCGCCACTTTCATCCAGTACCAGCGCCTCGGGAGGTCGTCGAAATCACAGGTAATCTCATCGGATCAGCACCATCAGCTAGCCTAATGCGATTCATATTACCCTTGTCCGCCGCGATCACTTTGCGCCGCGCTAGCCACGGAAGTGGGGATTTTGGTCAATTGTAAGGTGCACGCTGACCTCCTTTGCTTATAGCTGCCCTAAAAAGGCTTTGTTCGAAAGAGATTGAAAGGCTGATTCATTAGTGAACCTAAGCGACTTCGACTTATAATCTGCAAGCTTTCCAACTACTGACTCAAACTTGGCTTGCATTTCTTTGGGCGGAAGTATGACAGGCACGCTATTGCAAACTGTTTTATTCATATATGGGAGAGTTGTACTTGAGGCCATTCTCAACATATAGCCTTTCTGCCAAGCTAGAGCGTAAGACAAAAATGAAGGAGTTAATTTTTCGCTTGGCAAAAAAGCGTGGAGCTGCTGATTAATCACCATATCCTCCCCTGCGATAGAAATAACACCGAGATCTCCCACGCAGGTCATAATCACAGAGCCCTTGGGTACAATTTTTGCCCTAACTTCGCCTATCTCATCTACAGATAAACCAAGGTAACTCTTTTTCTTCAAGGTGATACCTAAATGATTGAGCTCAGTGGTCGTGATCCACGGTGTCGACCCTGTAAACGATCTGGGTTTATCTCTTCCAGGAACAATGCAATCACAAAGATCGCCAACAGGCTTGACCTCCCACCCCTTGGGATTATTCACAGGGTCGCCGAACATGTCCAAAAACAAGGCACGAAGGAAGTCATCGGCGAGCTGGATGGCTTGCTGGCGTTTGCGTCGGATGCCGTCGGCCTTGTCGAGGATGTCGGCGATACGTTTTTGTTCGGCTAGTGGAGGGAGAGGAATTTCCCACTCAGCTATATGTGTTCGATTTACCTGCTTGAACGTCGACCCAGTCCCCTTTGATGCCAGTTCGTGTCTATAAGAACCAATAAAATGCCAAAGATAATTTGGATTAAGCTTATCTTTAATTGGTCTCAGGCCAGCCACTCCACGCCCAAGGCAGTAAGTTTTATCGCTCCAGTTCAGGTCTCCAATAGTTGCACGAATGCAAATTATTAAGTCGCCAAACATGGATAGTTTTCCCGCTTGGGTAGTAAATTTTTTAGGAGTGGGCGTTATGTCTCCAAAATCTCCAGCCCCAGCCAGCAGCGGAACACCCTCCCCTATTTCGTTATATGAGGAGCCCTCAGGAGCCTGCCCCATTAAAATTTCGCAAGTCTCTGATAGCGTCACCAAAGGCCAACTCACAGCATGACCTCCAGTTCATCCAGATCAGACAAAATCTCTTGCTCTAGCACTTTAAGCCTTTGCAGAATCAACTTGGGATCTTCGTGCTGCTCCTGTTGGTGCACCACTTCCTTATAGCGGTTGATGGAGAGGTCGTACTTGTTGGCAGTAATATCCTCCGCCCGAACAACAAAGCCCTTTTTGCTTTTGTCGCCAAACAGGGTATTGATGGTGCTGGCGCTGATATTGCTCTCGACCATCTGCCGGTATTTGTGCCACTGAGCGATCGCATCAGGCAGGTCGTTGCTGCCCTCGACTTTCAGCTCGGTGCGTTTGTCGTCCAGCGAGTAGCCATCGGCCTGCAGGTCGTAGAACCACACACGCTCAGTGGTACCACCCTTGGTGAAAATGAGGATGGCGGTGCTGACGCCGGCGTAGGGTTTGAACACGCCGCTGGGCAGGCTGACGATACCTTCAAGCTGGTTATTGTCCAGCAGCTCTTGGCGCAGTTGCTGGTGGGCCTTACTGGAGCCGAACAACACGCCGTCCGGCACGATCACTGCAGCGCGGCCGCCGAGTTTGAGGGAGCGCAGGATATGGGCGACAAACAGCAGCTCGGTTTTCTTGGTTTTTACCAAGCCAAGCACGTCGGGGTTGGTGTTGCTTTCGTCCAAGCTACCTTTGAATGGAGGATTGGCCAGCACCACGTCGAAGAAGTTCTGTTCCTGAAGCGGGTAGTGCTCCTTGATGGATTTGCTCAGGGAGTCCTGATAGCGGATGTTCGCGCCGTTCACCCCGTGCAACATCATGTTCATGCTGGAAACGCGCAGCATGGTGGTGTCGAAGTCGAAGCCCCAAAACATCTGGCTATTGATGTGCTCGCGGTAGGGTTCGAGCAGATCGCCAGTGAAGTGCTGGTTACCGTCTTCGTCGGTGAAGATGCCGGCCTCACTGGAGTGCACGCGGTTGAGATACTCCATTGTGCGGGCAAGGAAACCGGCGGTACCGCAGGCCGGGTCGCAGATCACATCGGTTGGCTGCGGGGCGATCAACTCGATCATGGCGTCGATGATATGGCGCGGCGTACGGAACTGGCCGTTGATGCCAGCGGTGGTGAGCTTGCTCAGCAGGTACTCGTAGATATCGCCCTTCACATCGCTTTGGGTCAGCGGCAAGTCGTTGACCATCTCGACAGCGGAGGACAACACCGACTCGTTCTTGATCTCGAGATCCGCGTCCTGCATATACTCGCTGATATGGCCTAGCCCTTCACGCTCGCCACCCTCGCCTTCGGCACTGCCGAGCTTGGCGAAGAAGGGGTAGACGCTCTGCTTGAGGTGCTTGTGCAGCTCCTTTCCACTCATGTTGCGGAAGTTTTTCCAGCGCAGCAGTTGGCCTCCCGGAGTATTTGGGAACAGGCGATCGAAATCTTTGCCAGTACGGTTGGCTTTGCGTTCAGCCACGTCTTCCTGCATGTCGAGCATACGGGCGAACATCAGGTAACTGATTTGCTCGATCACCGTCAGCGGGTTGGTGATACCGCCCGTCCAGAATTTTTCCCAGAGCTTGTCGATATCGGTGCGGATTTTACCAGTGAGCATGCGAGGTACTTCTCTAATTCAGAAATTTGGAGATCAGAGCTGGACAGCCAGCTCTTCTTCCGATGATTGTTGGGCGAGTAGCTGCACGGCTTCGGTTGCCTCTGGAGCTTCGTCGATGGCTTCGACAATCAGTGACAGCCGCTCGCTTTCAAAGTCCATGTGAGTAGGCTCCAGCGCCGGCAGAGTTTTGCTGACTTTGGCTGAGAGCTTGTTGAAACGCTCCACTTTGCCGTAGAGACCCTGCTTACCGGCCAGTGCCTTGACGGTTTCGTTGTAGTGGTTGCTTACGGTATTGAGCGTGCCGCCCAGTTTACCGAGGCGCTCAGCCACAGTGCAGACCTGGTTGTAGATCTCTCCAGCCTTCTCGCTGATTTCCCGCGCCTCGGCGTTGCTGCGCTCGATCATCCATAAGTTGGAGACCGTGCGCAGGATGGGAATCAGGGTGGTATGTGAGACCAGCACGATGCCCTTCTTGTAGCCGTACTCAAACAAATCCTTGTTGTGCTTCATAGCCTCGATATAGGCCGGCTCGATAGGCATGAACATCAGCACAAAGCTGGGGCTGCGCATGCCAACGAGGTTGGTGTAGTCCTTGGATGCAAGGTCATCAATATGCTTGCGCACGGCTTTGATGTGGTCGGCCATAGCAAGCTGGTATGCCTCAGGTGATTCAGCGCCGACAGCGCGATCATAAGCGTTCAGTGACACCTTACTGTCGATAATGATGTGCTTACCATCCGGTATCTTTACCAGGTAATCGGTCTGCTTACTTCTACCCTCGGCATCCTTAAAGGCGCTTTGTACCTCGAAGTGTGCTTCTTCGATCAAGCCGCTCATTTCAAGCGTCCTGCGCAACTGGGCCTCACCCCAAGCGCCTCGCTGCTGCGAGTCGCCTTTGAGTGCTGAGGTGAGGTTATTGGCCTCTTTGCTCATTTGCAGGCCGATTTCAAGAACCTTTTTGATTTCACCATTGAGGCTTGTGTTGCCTTGCTGAGAGGCGTCATGTACGTCGTTGATACGTTTCTGGAAACCCTCAATCTGTTCACGAAAAGGCTTGAGTAGACCGTCGATACTGGTCTGACTGGTATGAGTGAACGTCTTGCCTTTTTCTTCGAAAATCTTGTTGGCCAGGTTTTCAAATTCCTGGGTGAGCGACTTCTTGGTGTCAGACAGTTGGGTCATCTGTTCCTGAAAGTGCTCCTCGCGTTTCTGTAGGGTGGTTCTGAGTTCGGTATGGTCGGAACCGAGCTTATGCAGACGTTCCTGCAGCTGGTTGAAAGACTCCATCTGCTGGGCAAGCGTTTGCTTGGCCTCCGCCAGTTGCTCGCGCACTTCTCGTTCGGAGGTTTCTAGCGCCTTAGCCCGTTTGCCTTCATTCGCTAGCTCGTCCTTCAGACGGTCGCGCTCCGTTTGCATGGACGTGTTTTTCGTTTCTACTGCAGTAAGCCGCTCACGTAGCTCAGCAACTTGCTCTTGAAATCCACGCCCTTCGGCATGGGCCGTTTCCAAGCGTTTGGCCGTCTCATGATGTTGTTGGTTAGCCTCTTCCAGTTTCAGCTGCAAAGCCGCACCTGTGTCTTTGCTTGTTTGTAAGTCAGCAGAGAGGCGTGTCGCTGTATCGGCTGCAGCGTGCAGCTGTGTCTGCAGCTTGCCTTGCTCCACCTGCAGGTTATGGCATTGCGCTTCTTCTGCTTTGAGCTGGCCTTGCAGTGCGGTCTGTTGGACATCAGCGGACGCTTGGCCTTGCTGTGCCTGTTCTAGCTGCGCAGTCAGCATGCTGACCTGCCGACCCTGCCGCAGAGTCGCGATGAAGTAGCCAATCACCGCGCTGGCGATGGTGAGCACTATGCTGATCACGATAATTTCCGTCGTCCATTGGCTGACTAGCATGATGGCTCCTAGAAAGTGCTTGGCGGGGTAGTTCCGCGCAAAAAGGGTTTGAGCACTGCCACCAACTCGGTGATATCAGCGGGTGCGAAGACGCCATCGATACCCTCGTGGGAAACGCTGTCGAACGGTGGTTCGTAGAGTTTTTCCACTACGATGCTGCCGTGCCGAGCGATGTAGTTCTTAAGCAGGTTCATAAAACGCACCTGTTGGGCCGTGAGGTTTGGATGGGCATGGAGGAAGCTCTTGAAATGCTCCTCGATGGCTTGTGCATCCAAACCGATGATCTCGCGCACGGTTACGTGCAACTGATCGGCCGTGCGACCGTAGAACTCATTGAGCACTTCCAGACTGACGCCGGGATGACTTGTGAGGATGGTCGACGTAAGCGTTTTCAGCTCCGACTCGGCAATGGGGTCGCCCTTGTGAATTTTCTGCAGGGTCGGGTTGGCCGCGAGCATTCCGTCGAGAATGTCCTTGAGACGACGGCGATAAATCATCGCTTCGCTGGCACCGGCGATGTACACCGCTCGCTCCCCGCCCTGCACGTTGTCATCCCTGGTTTTGGTGGTATCTATGCCGTACCCCGTGCTGGTTCCTGTTTGCCGGTATTTCATGATGCCGCGAAGTTCTTTACGCGCGTTTTCCAGTTTGTCGATGCTAGGGTTCTGCCAGAAACCGGCGCTGCGCACTTCGGCAATCAGCACATCCTTCTGACGCACGGCCTGGATGTTGACCGCAAGCTTGTCCAACTCTGCCAGCAGGATGATCTTGCCATCATCGAAACAGCTGGCCTTCTCGACCAGGCAACGTTGGATGCCAGCAATCAACTTGTCTAACGCCGTGGCGTGTTTGTCGCGCAGCACCCGGGCCGACATCAGCGGGGCAATGGTATTGCTGAGCAGGTGCTGGGTTTTAGCATCGAACTGTTGCAGCAGATTGGTTTGCTGCAACTGGTGG
>Ga0157370_10007024_pt1 | contig 12294 bp, 18 predicted proteins | sample C35metaG_FD_113463 | JGI IMG/M metagenome (GOLD analysis project Ga0157370, IMG submission 113463) | Corn rhizosphere microbial communities from Kellogg Biological Station, Michigan, USA - C3-5 metaG | ecosystem: Host-associated > Plants > Roots > Rhizosphere > Soil | place: USA: Michigan...
GAGCGCGAACTGCTGATCTGCAGACTCTAGTTCAACGAAATCAGCTTGCCGCGCGGTGCGATGTGATCTCACCGCGCAGGTTCGCAATGCCGTGCTCGAGCGTTAGATTGAGTTGATCCAGGGTGTGCGCTGACACGCCGCTCCAGATCTTCTCTTCGATCTCGGCTGCGGTGGCGAGGCCCGTCGCAAGAGCAGCTTCGCCCTTCCTCGTGAGAGACGCAGTAAGGACGCGGTGATTCACCTCGGAGATATCGCGAGTGATCCAGCCCTCGCGCTCGGCGCGAGTCAGCATCGCCTGCAAGGTCTGAGGAGTCACCTGGCAGGTGCGCGCAATCGACGCGCCACTCACGCTTCCCTGCTCCCTGATGGCATTGAGCAGCCGCAGCTGAGGCAGTGTGAGGCCCTCGCCGCGCAGCGCATCTTCGAGCAGCGAACGGTAACCCATCAGAAGTTCGCGCAGACTCTGAGTGCATCGTCTTGCGAGTTTTGCCTTTTCCATCCGGTACGGCGCCATATATCAGTACCCTGATATACTGTATCAGTACCCTGATATGTCGGCACAGTCACAGGCAGCCTGGAAACCGAAATATAACCCGTGGCTGATCGCGCTGACGGTGACGATCGCGACGTTCATGGAGGTGCTGGACACCTCGATTGCGAACGTCGCACTACCGCATATCGCAGGCTCGGTGGGCGCCTCGCAGGAGGAGGCGACATGGGTACTGACCAGCTATCTCGTCTCTTCGGCCGTGATTCTGCCGATCTCCGGCTGGCTCTCGGATCGCTTCGGCCGTAAGCGCTTCTACATGGTCTGCGTGACGATGTTTACGGCCTGCTCGCTACTATGCGGGCTTGCACCCACGCTGCCGGCGCTCATTCTGGCGCGCATCCTGCAAGGTCTTGGCGGTGGTGGACTGGCTCCGAGCGAGCAGGCGATTCTCGCCGACACCTTCCCTATCGAAAAGCGCGGCCAGGCGTTCGCGCTCTACGGCATGGCAGTGGTCGTCGCACCTGCCATCGGGCCTACGCTCGGAGGATGGCTGACGGATAACTACAACTGGCACTGGATCTTCTTCATCAATCTGCCGTGCGGCCTTCTGTCCCTCTTTCTTTCCAATCGCATGGTCGAGGACCCGCCGGAATTGAAGGCGCGCATGCAACGGCGGTCGCCCGTGGACTTTATCGGTCTCGGTGCAGTTGCGCTCGGCGTCGGACTGCTGGAGTTCACGCTCGATAAGGGGCAGGAGAAGGACTGGTTTGGCTCCGGACAGATTCAGCTTACGGCGTTCCTGGCCGTGATCACACTGATCTTCTTCGCCTTCTGGGAGTGGCGGCACCCGGATCCTATCGTCGATCTGAAGATGCTGAAGAACAGAAACTTCGGCACCGCTGTGTTCTTGCAGCTGGTCCTCGGCATGGTGCTGTTCGGGTCGACGGTGCTGATTCCGCAGTATCTGCAGGTGCTGCTGGGATACACGGCGGAACGCGCAGGCATGGTACTGTCGCCGGCGGGCTTCGTGATGATGATCATGATGGCGGTCGCGGGCCGAACGCTGGGCAAAGGCGATCCACGACTGATGGTGATGCTCGGCTACCTTGCCACTGCCATCGGGCTATTCAACCTGACGCGGCTGGACCTCTATACCGCTTACGGAACCGCAACGCTGTGGCGCATGTTGCAGGTCATTGGATTGCCATTCATTTTTATTCCGATCAGCACTCTGAATTACGTTGGCGTGCCGCGGAGCAAGATGAACCAGATTTCGTCCCTCTCGAACTTCGCGCGGAACATCGGCGGCTCGGCAGGCACGGCTCTACTGACCACGTATCTCGCACGCTCGGCGCAGGTGCATCAGTTGAACCTTGCATCGAATCTCTCGGCCGGCTCGGCAGCGGTAATGCGGGAGATCGAGCGATTCGCGAGCCTCACACACAGTTCGATTGCAGCGGCCCAGTACCCTGCTCTGGCAGAGATTTACGGACAGATGCAGCGGCAGGCGATGATGCTGGCGTACAAGAACGCGTTTGCGATTCTCGCTGGCGTGGTTCTGCTGCTGTCACCGCTAGTATGGATCATGCGGCTGCCGCCCAAGAACGCGAAGGTTGATCCCGAGCAGATGGCTGCACACTAGCGCCTCCGCTGCGGATCTTGCGACGGGACCAGCCGGGCGAGCATCCTAGCTCGTATGAGCACAACTCCGAAAACTCTGGGAACGATGCGGCGTCTTGGCAACTCAGACATGAACCTAACTGCCATCGGCTTTGGTGCGTGGGCTATTGGTGGCGGCAACTGGCAGTATGCCTGGGGCGCTCAGGACGACAACGACTCGGTAGAAGCGATCCTTCGGGCGCTTGATGGCGGCGTGAACTGGATCGATACGGCCGCCGTATACGGTCTCGGGCATTCCGAAGAGGTCGTCGGACGAGCATTGAAGCAGACGAGCGAGAAGCCGTACGTGTTCACGAAGTGTGCGATGATCTGGGGCGAAGATCGCAAGATCGTGCAATCGATGAAGAAGATTCGCCAGGAATGCGAGGCGAGCCTGAAGAGGCTCGGTGTGGATGCGATCGACCTCTACCAGATTCACTGGCCGGTTCCCGATGAGGAGATCGAGGAAGGCTGGAGCACGATGGCAAATCTGCAGCGCGAAGGCAAGGTGCGATGGATCGGTGTATCGAACTTCAGCATCTCTCAGATGGAGCGCGCAAGCAGAATTGCACCGATCACGAGTCTGCAGCCGCCGTACTCGATGATCAACCGTGGAGCCCAGACTGAGCTTCTGCCCTGGTGCAAAGAACGCGGTATCGGGGTCATCAATTACTCGCCAATGATGAGCGGGTTGTTAACGGGTGCAATGACGAAAGATCGCATCGCTGCAATGCCCGACGATGACTTCCGGAAACGCACAAAGAACTTCCAGGAACCAAACCTGTCACGCAATCTTGCACTGGCGGATTTGCTGAAGCAGATTGGCGCTCGTCATGGTGTGAGCGCAGGTGTCGTCGCGGTTGCATGGACGCTGCACAATTCCGCAGTAACCGCCGCGATTGTAGGAGGCCGCAGCGCCAAGCAGGTCGAAGGGGTTCTGCCAGCCGCAACGTTTCGCTTGAGCGAAGAAGAGTTCGCAGAGATTGAACGCTTCATCAAAGAACAGAAGATCGTCTGACGCGAGCGCTAGCGGGTAAGAATCAACGGGCCGTCTTTGGTGATGGCGACGGTGTGCTCGAAGTGTGCGCTGTAGCTGCCGTCGATCGTGACCGCGGTCCAACCATCCTCAAGTACCTTCACCTCAGGAGCACCGAGGTTGATCATCGGCTCAATCGCAAGCACCATGCCGGGCTTCAGGCGTGGCCCCTTGCCGGGGTTGCCGACGTTCGGTAACTGCGGATCTTCGTGCATATTGCGGCCGATGCCGTGGCCGACGAATTCGCGAACCACGCTCAGGCCCTCACCTTCGCACATCGATTGCACTTCATGTGAGATATCGAACAGACGGCCACCAGGCAAGGCCTTTTCGATGGCCGCATACAGCGAGGCCTCAGTGACGCGAAGCAGCTTCTGCACCTCGGGTTTCGGCGTGCCGATGGGATAGGTGACGGCGCAGTCCGAGTAAAAGCCGTCGACCACGACACCGCAATCGATAGAGACGATGTCGCCATCCTTCAGGATGCGGCGATCATTCGGGATGCCGTGAATCACCTCGCTGTTGACCGAGGTGCAGAGCACAGCCGGATAGCCATGGTAGCCCTTGAAGGCGGACTTGACGCCAAGTTCCTGCACTTTGGCGGCGGCGGCGCGCTCGAGATCCATCGTCGTGGCACCGGCAGCAACCACCTGGCGCACGGCTTCGTGCACCTTGCGCAGCGCCTCGCCGGAGCGACGCATCGCTTCGATCTCGGCTGCGGATTTGATCATGATGGCCATAAAGATTAGATACGGGATGCGAGATTCAAGATGCGGACTATCGAACTTTCCTGCGCGTCCCGCATCTCGTTTCTTCTAGCTTTGGTTCTCCGGATGATGCCGCAGGCGCAGCAGCGTTTCGCGAATGCTCTGTGTAACCTCTTCGATAGGACGGTCGCCGTCAACCTCGGCAAAACGGTTGCCATGTTCGCGATAGTACTCGATCACGGCGGAGGTCTTCTGCTCGAACGCTCGCATACGTTCATGAAAGACCTGCACTGTATCATCTGCACGCTGGACGAGCGCAGCTCCGTCGAAGTCGCAAACGCGGTCGTGCTTCGGCGGCTTCGTATAAATGTTGTAGATCGTCCCACAGACCGGGCACGTGAGACGGCCCGTGATCCGCTCGAGGAGTACCTGGCCATCGACAACAATATTGATCGCGACGACAGGAAGCAAATAGGCCACGAGTTGCCGATCCAGCCACTCAGCCTGGTTGAGCGTGCGCGGAAAGCCGTCGAGGATGTAGCCATGCTCGGTGTCGGGCTCCTGGAGCCGCACCGCGACCATCTGGTTCACGAGGTCGTCTGGAACCAGCTTTCCCTGCGACATCAGATCGTCCGCGAGAAGACCCAGCGGCGTGTGGTCGCGCCGGTGCTGGCGAAGCAGGTCGCCCGTCGAGATCTGCGGAATGCCAAACTCCGCCATCAGGCGTTGCGCCTGGGTGCCTTTGCCGACGCCCGGCGCGCCGAGCAGTAGAACCGGGCCGGGAAGAAAGTCGCTCGCGTTAGGGAGTGGTTTGGACATATAAAAAGACCGCAAAAGCAAAAAAGATCAGACCGCGAAAGCAAATCAGACCGCAAAACAATTCGAAATTACAACGAAAACCCACGCCCGGGTTTCGGACGTGGGCACCGATGGGTGTTGCAAATTACCAGCTGCGACGGCCGCGTATGCGCCCCGACTTCGGCGTGAAGCCGTCGTAGTGACGCATGATGAGCTGCGCTTCCACCTGCTGCACCGTGTCCATCGCCACGCCGACCACGATCAGCAGCGATGTGCCGCCGAAGTAGAAGTTCAGTCCGAGACCGTTTGTAGCCCAGGTGGGAAGAGAGTCAAAGAAGTGACCGATGAACGGTAGATGGTTGAAGTGAATACCCGAAATCAGGAACATCGGGATGATGGAGATGAAGCACAGATAGATGCCACCGACGAGCGTAAGGCGAGTGAGGACGTCGTTGATGAAGTCCGAGGTCCGCTTGCCGGGGCGAATGCCGGGGATAAAGCTTCCGTACTTGCGCATATTGTCTGCGATATCGTCCGGGCGGAAGATGATCGAGATATAGAAGTATGCGAAGAAGATGATGGAAACGATGTAGAGCAAGACGTACAGCGGTTCAGCTGGTCCAAGCCAGCGGAACAGCGGCCCAAGGTACCGGGTATCGCGCAGCGGGCCGGAACCGAAGAGGCTGACGTTCTGGAGCAGCATCGGGGCTGACAGAATCGATGCTGCAAAGATAACCGGCATCACACCACCGGCGTTCACCTTGAGCGGAAGGAACGAGCTCGACGCCTGGGTCATGCGGCGGCCAACCATGCGCTTGGCCGACTGAATCGGGATGCGCCGCTCCGAACGTTCAACGAACACGATGAACGCAACCACCACGATCATCATCACGATGATCAGCGCAATTGCGATAGGGGTAAAGCCACCCCAGGCATCGGTGGTCGCCTTGGTGTAGAGGTCCTGAATGCCGCGCGGGATGCCGACGACGATGCCGGCGAAGATCAGCAGCGACATCCCGTTGCCGATGCCACGCTCCGTAATCTGCTCACCCAGCCACATGATGAAGGTGGTGCCGCCAGTCAGCGTAAGAACGCAGAGGGGAATGAAGGCGGTCTTGGAGATCGTCACCATCGACTCGCCGGTCGAGGTGTTGGTCAGCGTCAACGCGATGAAGAAGCTCTGCACTACGCCCAGCAGAACCGTGACGTAGCGAGTCCACTGAGTGATCTTGCGCCGGCCCAGCTCACCTTCCTTCTGCAGCTTTGCCAGCGGCTCGTACACAACCGTCAGCAGCTGGAAGATGATCGACGCGGTGATGTACGGCATAATGCCGAGCGCGAAGACCGTCAGCTTACGCAGGTTGCCGCCGTTGAACAGGTCAAGCAGACCGAGTGCGCCGCCCGCGTTCTGATTAAAGAACTGCGCGAGCTTGGCCGCATCGATACCCGGCGTCGGGATGTGCGCACCGAGCCGGTAGACCGCGAGCATGGCGAAGGTAAAGAGAACCCGGTTGCGCAGGTCCTTAATGCGGAAGATGTTTAGAAACTTTTCGAGCATCGGTATGAGAAGCCTTGGTGCGGATTCAGCGCGGGCGTTTCGGAGGGAGGTTACCTGGCGTCCGGTGTGAGTTCGTGACAGCTATTCTACGCGGAACGAACTGTCGGCGAACAGGGCAAAGAAAAGCGACAGAAACGAGAATGAAAGCAAGGCCGGAGCACTCGGCTCCGGCCTGACTCGTTACGCTGCGGGAGCAGCCTCTGAATTCGAATCCCCGATAATGATGGCCCGTCCGCCGGCGGCCTCGATGGCCTTCTGCGCCCCCTTGGAGAACTTATGAGCGTGAACCGTAACCGCAGCCTTGAGCTCACCGTTGGCCAGAACCTTCACCAAACCGTTGCGCTTCTTGAGGATGCCGCGTGCCGAGAGCACCTCGAGCGTCAATTCCTTCTCGCCCAGCTCGGCGATGCGGTCCAGCCCAAGCACGGTGTACTCGGTGCGGAAGATGTTCGTGAAGCCGCGCTTCGGCAGACGGCGGTGCAGCGGCATCTGGCCGCCCTCAAAGCCGCGCATCAGCGACGAGCCCGAGCGCGAGCCCTGGCCCTTGTGACCGCGGGTCGAGGTCTTACCCATGCCTGAGCCCATACCGCGGCCCACGCGCTTCTTGTTGGAGTTCGCACCTTTGGGTGCGCGAAGGTTCGAAAGATTCTTTGCCATGTTTTCCTCGCTCAACGCCGGCCACTAAGGACCGACTCGCATTTGCCTCAACAGAGGCGTGGTGGACTTGCCTACTCGACGATGCGGACCAGGTGAGGAATCTTCTTCACCATGCCGCGGATCGACGGAGTGTCCTCGCGCTCGACGACCTGATTCAGCCGCGTGAAGCCCAGGCCCTTGACGACGAGCTTGTGCTTGACGGGCGTGCAGATCTGCGAACGGTAGTACTGGATCTTGATCTTGGCCTTCTCAGCCATAACGAAACTCCTTACAAAAAATCCTGCGAACTGCCAAAGCGCTTCGATTTAGAGCTCTTCCACTGACTTGCCGCGCAGCGCAGCAACATCGGCACGGTCACGCAACTGCGAGAGCGCATCGAAGGTCGCCTTCACAACGTTGTGCGGGTTGGCCGAACCGATGTTCTTGGTCAGCACATTCTGCACGCCCGCCGCCGTCATGACAGCGCGAACTGTCTTGCCGGCGATAACGCCCGTACCTTCAGGCGCTGGCTTCAGCAGAACCTCGCCCGAGCCGTAGTGCCCAAGCACCTGGTGCGGAATCGAGGTCTGGGTCAGGTTGACCTTGATGAGGTTTTTCTTCGCGGCCTCGATACCCTTGCGGATGGCCTGCGGAACCTCCTTGGCCTTGCCCGAACCGTAGCCCACAACGCCCTCGCCGGGGTCGCCGACGATCACCAGCGCTGCGAAGCTCATGTTCTTGCCGCCCTTGACCACCTTGGTCACGCGGTTGATGCTGACAACCTCATCCTTGAGGTTCATCCGGTTGCCGTCGAGTCTCTTACGTGTCGCCATTGCGTGTCTGCTTTCTTCGTCTTTATTTGTCCCCGGCACACCGGTCCGGGGCCGCCGGCCTCTCGGGCCGTCTTCTAAGTGCAACCGGACTAAAACTCCAGCCCGGCCTCGCGCGCCGCATCGGCCAGAGCCTTGATGCGACCGTGATACAGGTAGCCGCCGCGATCGAAGACCACCTTCTTGACGCCCTTCTCCTTCGCGCGCTCCGCGATGAGTTTGCCCACTTCCTTCGCCGCTGCGACGTTGCCGCCGGCCTTCTTGCCCTCACCCTTCTTCGAGACCGTCGAAGCCGAAGCGATGGTCGTGCCGGTCGCGTCGTCGATGATCTGCGTGTAGATGTGGTTGAGCGAGCGGTAGACGTTCAGGCGCGGACGCTCGGCGGTGCCGGTCATCTTGGCGCGGATGCGCTCGTGAACACGCTTGCGGATTACATTGCGCTTGGGAATGTTGATCATCTTCGTTCTTCCTTCCTAGTGGCGTCGCTGACCTTCAGCGACGTTCGGAGTTACTTGGCGCCGGTCTTTCCGACCTTCTTCTTCAGCTTCTCGTCGGAGTAACGAACACCCTTGTTCTTGTACGGATCGGGCTTGCGGAGAGCGCGCATATCAGCAGCCACCTGGCCGACCTTCTGGCGGTCGATGCCGGAGACCGTGACGTGCGTCTGCTTGGGATCAATCGCGACCTCGACACCGGTTGGCAGCGGAAACTCGATCGGGTGCGAATAGCCGAGCGTAAACACGACCGTGTTCTTGCCCTTCATCTCCACGCGGTAGCCGATGCCGACCACGTCGAGCTCCTTCTTCCAGCCGTTGGTCACACCTTCAACCGCATTGAACACCAGCGCGCGAGCGAGACCGTGTACAGCCGCCTGCGAGTCGTTCTGACGCTCAACGTGCAGGATGCCGTCCTTCTCCGAGAGCGTGATGCCCTGCGGAATCAGAGCGGAAACCTTACCCTTCGGCCCCTCGACCACAACCGTGTTCGTCTGGACCGTGTACTTGACGCCCTTGGGCAGCGTGATGGGCTTCTTGCCAATACGTGACATCGAAAATTCCTTTACTGGCTTGCGAGTCCCGAGTGAATCACTCGTTCCACTGCAGCCTGACGATTGCTCGCCCCTTGTGAATAGCAAGTAGTTGCTTTATTCACTACTCACTTTTCACTATTCACTGCCTTTACCAAACTTCGCAGAGAATCTCGCCGCCAACGCCCTCACGGCGCGCCTGACGGCCGGTCATGACACCCTTCGGAGTCGTCATGATCGAGATCCCCAGACCACCCTGCACGCGGCGGATCTCATCCTTGCCGACGTACACGCGGCAGCCAGGACGCGACACGCGCTGCAGGTCGCGGATTGCCGACTCGTTGTTCGGGCCGTACTTCAGGTACACGCGCAGAACATTCTGGCCGTTCTCCTCGACCGGCTTGTAGTTGGCGATATAACCCTCTTCCTTTAGGATGCGAGCGATCTCCGCCTTCAGCCGCGAGGCCGGAACGTCAAGCTTCTGGTGACGCGCACCATGCGCGTTGCGGATACGGGTCAAAAAATCTGCTACTGGATCGGTCAGATTCATCGTCTTCCTTTCATCCCCCGTTCGCTCCTGCACCCAGGAGAACCTGCGGGAATGTTTGCGGCCTCCTCGACTATCGAGTCAGCCAATAATGTTTCTCCCGGTACGCTTCGGGAGCGAGCCGCAACACTCGGGTTGCGGAGCTGGTCAACGCTCGTGCGTTAGAACACCCCATCGAGTAAAGAACGCTCGCCGGGGGCCCCGTTTACCAGCTCGACTTCACAACGCCCGGGATCTCACCCTTGAGCGCCAAACCACGGAAGCACAGACGGCAGACGCCGAACTTGCGCAGGAACGCGCGCGGACGGCCACACAGCTGGCACCGGTTGTGCTGACGGGACTTGAACTTCGGCTTGCGGGCGTCCTTGACGCGCTTTGCAGTAGTTGCCATATGTCTTCCTTATTCCGGGGTCCCCGGCGAGCGTTCCCTGCTCGCTGGGGTGGTTATGCTCCTTGGCGGAACGGCATGCCGAAGTACTTCAGCAGCGTGCGTGCGCCGTTGTCGTCCTGGGCCGACGTGACGATCGTCACGTTCATGCCCTTAACCTTGTCCACCTTCGCGTAGTCAATCTCCGGGAAGATGAGCTGATCGCGCAGACCCAGCGTGTAGTTGCCGCGACCATCAAAGCTCTTCGAGCTGACGCCGCGGAAGTCACGCACGCGCGGCAGAGCCACCGAGATCAGGCGATCGAGAAACTCGTACATCGCATCGCCGCGCAGCGTCACCATCGCACCGATGGGCATGCCCTCGCGCAGCTTGAACGCGGCGATCGACTTCTTCGCCTTCGTGATCACCGGCTTCTGGCCGGCAATCGAGCCAAGATCAGCCACCAGCGGGTCCATCATCTTGACGTTTTGCGTCGCCTCTCCCAGCCCCATATTGATGACGATTTTCTCGAGCCGCGGCACCGCCATCACGTTCTCAATGCCAAGCTCCTTCTGGAGCTGGCTCTTGATCTCTTTCGAGTACTTCTCTCTCAGTCGTGCTGCCATGTTCTTGCTTCTTTCTCCACGGTTTCGGAGTGGTTACCGGTTCGTGGGGTACTCCTGAAATTCAAAAGACTCTACGGGGTCCTTCTTTATGCCTTCTTCTCCGCCAGCGTGCCGCCATTCGAACGCGCGACGCGAATCTTCTTGTCGCCTTCGAAGCGGAAGCCGGCGCGGGTCGCCTTGCCGTCCGAGTCAATCAGCGCCACGTTGGAGATGTGAATCGGCGCCTCCTGCTCGAGAATGCCGCCCGCGCTGTTCCGCTGCGGGTTGGGCTTCAGGTGCTTCTTGATCATGCTGACGCCCTCGACAAGAACGCGGTTCTTGTCGGCGATAACGCGCAGCACGCGGCCCTTCTTCCCCTTGTCTTTACCAGCGAGAACAATCACCTGGTCATTGCGCTTAATCTTTGCCATCTCTTCAATCCTTCATTTGGCCTCGGCAATCTGTCGGAGCCGGAATCCGCTTTACTCAGGTGCCAGGTTCTAAAATCTGGGACTCAAACCTCTCCCGCCTAAATAACCTCAGGCGCGAGCGAAACAATCTTCAGAAACTTCTTCTCGCGCAGCTCGCGGGCAACCGGACCGAACACGCGCGTGCCAACCGGCTCCATCGCGTCGTTGATCACTACCGCCGCGTTCTGGTCGAAGCGGATGTAGGTGCCATCACGACGGCGATACTCCTTGCGCGTGCGGACGATCACCGCCTTGACGACCTTGCCCTTCTTCACCGTTCCATCGGGCGAGGCTTCCTTCACCGCAGCCGTGACCACGTCACCGAGGCCGGCCTTCTTGCCGAGTCCGCCGCCCAGCGGCAGGATCATCTGCAGCTTGCGTGCGCCGGAGTTATCGGCCACGTCCAACATGGTGCGCATCTGAACTGCCATCGCGATTCTCCTTACCAGGCGCGAGCCTCAGCCCGCGCGAAACTTCTCATCCAAGCCGAAACAGTGTTCCGGCCAAACCCTTACTTCGTCGCCGACTCTTCGGCCAGCGGCTTCTCCTCCGGCAGCGTCGCGAGCGACGACCGGCGGATGATCTCCTCGAGCGTCCAGCGCTTCAGCTTCGACAGAGGACGCGTCTCGCGAATGCGAACCACGTCGCCGATGCGAGCCGAGTTCTGCTCGTCGTGAGCGTAAAACTTCTTGTTGAACTTCATCACGCGGCGGTACTTCGGATGCGCTTTGCGCATCTCGATCTCAACCACGATCGTCTTGTTCATCTTGGTCGAGACGACGTTGCCGACCTTCTCGTTACGGCGCGCCTGCTGCTCGCTTGTAGACTGCTGCTCAGTGCTTGCTTTCTTCTCAGCCATTACTTACCTGCCTTAGCTGCGGCGATCTGACGCTCGCGTGCAACGGTCTTGAAACGGGCGATGTCGAGCTTCAGGGTGCGCAGGTTCTTCAGGCCCTCCTGCTTGCCGAGGCTCTTCGCAAAGCGGATGCGGAAGAGCTGCTCCGCCGCCTTGGCCTCTTCGGCCTTCAGCTCGTCGTCGCTCAGATTGCGGATCTTGTCGAGTTCCATATCAGGTTCCTTGAGTGTTCACCCGGGCACTCACGCACCCGGCGGGACAAAAACTTGTGCAAGCCTTACTTGGCCACAACCTCGGTCTTCACATGCGGCCGGGCAACAAACGTCGTCTTCAGCGGCAGCTTGTGCGAGGCAAGGCGCATAGCCTCCTTCGCGATATCGACCGGCACACCCTCCATCTCGAAGAGGATCTTGCCTGGGCGAACGACCGCGACCCAGTGGTCCGGCGCGCCCTTGCCCTTACCCATACGGGTTTCGGCAGGCTTCTTCGTGATCGGCTTGTCCGGGAACAGACGCAGCCAGACCTTGCCGCCGCGCTTGATAAAGCGCGTCATCGCGATACGCGAGGCCTCAATCTGGCGGTCGGTGATGTAACCGCACTCCAGAACCTTGAGACCGTAGTCGCCGAACGACAGATCGGAGCCGCGCCACGCCTTGCCGCACATGCGGCCGCGCTGCTGCTTGCGATACTTGACCTTCTTGGGCAAAA
>Ga0157370_10007025_pt1 | contig 12294 bp, 7 predicted proteins | sample C35metaG_FD_113463 | JGI IMG/M metagenome (GOLD analysis project Ga0157370, IMG submission 113463) | Corn rhizosphere microbial communities from Kellogg Biological Station, Michigan, USA - C3-5 metaG | ecosystem: Host-associated > Plants > Roots > Rhizosphere > Soil | place: USA: Michigan...
ACTAACTAACTAACTAACTAACTAACTAACTAACTAACTAACTAACTAACTAACTAACTAACTAACTAACTAACTAACTAACTAACTAACTAACTAACTAACTAACTAACTAACTAACTAATAATTCTTCCACTCCTTTCAATAAATCAGCCGCTTTAACAAGCATCAATTTCGCTTGTCTAAATCAAATGGAATATATATTTCAGACCAAACTGACAAAAGGGACTAAATAAAGATTTTTCGATTACTCAATTAGGAAATATAGTTTATATGTCATGATATTTATTCTGCAATATTGTCCTATAGACACCACTTTCCCATAAAGACCGCATAATTAGATCTCTAGACCTTTGATTCTAACTTTTCTTCTGGTCAAAATCAAATTACAAAAACTTCCAGAATGTAAAATTAATTTGCACTTGTATTGATATAGTTTAAAATAACCTTCAAATTAAACAAGACTATTAAGTTTGTATTAAATTTAACATTTTATTTCTTTAAAAAAGCTATTTGTGTTAAAAAAAATATAATATTTACATTTTTTTTGTAGCTATTTTACTTCACCAAAAAAATAAATCGATGAAAGCAAATTTTACTATTATTCTTTTCAGCATTGCTATGTTTGTTAAGGCTCAGGAGCCTACCTTAACTTTTACTTACGATCCCCTAACCGGCAATCAGGCAGTGCGTACTTTCTGCCAGAGCTGCGGAATTGCAAAGCACGTGAAAGAAACAGAAACGGAAACTGCTGTAGCCGAAGATCCTTTTGAGTTTTCAACTGTGGATAAGTTTACTTTTTATCCAAATCCAGTTAAGGAAGAACTGTTCCTTAAATGGGAATTAATAAACGAAAATCATGTCACTTCCATTACAGTGACAGAAATCAGCGGACAGACTGTTGCGGCTTATCAAAATCTCCAAGGGAGCAATACTCAGACTATAACATTTCGAAATGTTCCCACAGGCGTATACCTGGTCACTTTAGCTTATCAGAACGCAGAACAGAAAACCTTAAAAATTATTAAACAGTAATTTATGAAACATTTATACTTTTCTCTTTTATTTATAAGTTTCAGTATTTCAATATCAGCCCAAACCAATCCAACGGGAATCCAGCGTGATCCAGGAATAACAGACGGCAGTTTGTCCGTCACTCAAAACGGAGGTGCTTCTTATGATATATCAATTGCAGCACCACCTGGAATCAATAGCGTTGTTCCAAATATAAGCTTGTATTACAACAGCCAGGGAGCAGTGGGGCCTGCGGGGTATGGATGGAATATTTCGGGCGTATCCACTATTTCAAGAATACCTGCAACACCTTTTCATGATGGAAAAATTGACCCTGTTGATTTTAATACCTGGGATAGGTTTTCTCTGGACGGACAGCGTTTAATATTAAAAAACGGTGCTCCTGAAGCTTATGGTTTAAACGGAAGCGTTTACGAAACCGAGAACTTCTCTAATTTAAAAGTTACCTCATACGGCGTGCATCCCAGCGGATCAAATTACGGTCCTGCTTATTTTATAGTGGAATATCCAGACGGGTCAAAGGCCCAATATGGAAATTCCAGTGATTCAAGATCGATAACAGACTGGTCGATAACTTATTGGGAAAATGCTCAGGGACTGAGAATAAGTTATTACTACAATCTTACTAATAATCTTCTTGAAATCAGTTCTATAAAATACGGCAGTAAAGGCACTGCGTCTGCTATAAATGAAATTAAGTTTACATATGAAACCAGATCTAGGGCGGAAGAATATTACATTGGCGGACAGCTGATAAAAAGAGTCAATCGAATTAAAGAAATCAATGCTTTAAGCAATAATGTCGGATTTCGAAATTATGTTTTGGATTATGCAATGGCGGAATCTCTAGAAAAATATGACCGATTGTATTCAATTACAGAAAAGTCAGGAGACAAAACTAAAAGTTATAACCCGACAGTCTTCAGCTATAATAATACCGATAATGCAGTAAGTTACATAAGTAACCCAAACACACTTAGTGTCGAAGGTGTATCTTCTCTAAATGCTTCGACAACTTCAGGAGACTTTGACGGAGATGGCAATATGGATTTCATTCTATATCCAACCGGTGCCGGTGCAAAAACTAAGTACTGGCTTTTCTCGGGAATAAATCCCAACATTGGAGCCCAGACTCTCCCCAACTTCGGCCGTAGAATAGACTCTGGAATTTTTGAAGACATTCTTCCTGTCACCTTTTTATCTTGGAATAATAAACTAATGCCTTATCAGGGCTGGACAGTTATACAGATCAATTCTTCTACAGGAGCAACAGATTTCAAAACTTACGCCACTGATCTTTCTTCTTTAATTTATCCTCAGGGCGAAAAATCTTTTACTTTTCCTGCCTACAGCTATTATTCGGAGCATCCTTTGAGCTGTATACAAAACCGTCCACCTATTTTAAATACAGTATCGGTTCCAAAACGTTATTTAAGCGGAGATTTTAATGGTGACGGGCTTACTGATATAGCAGCAGTAGAAATAAATTTCAGCTACTCTTACCTTGGCCCCTGCGATATAAATGACGAACCTCTGCCGGTAAACGATATCTACTCAGGAAATACATATTTCTTAAATTTAGACAGACGTATCACTGCAAACTATATTAACAATGCTGGTAAATTAAATGTGCTGGAGAGCAGTAAAACATACGTCGCTGATTTTAACGGTGACGGTAAATCTGACATCTATGTTATAGATAACGGCAGAGCAAAAGTTTATTCTCTAAATAACAATAATCAGTTTGTTCTGTTGTACCAGACCAGTACCGATTCGAGTATTGTCACCAATAAACCCATCGTCATAGGAGATTTTAATGGTGACGGCAAATCTGATTTTATGGTTCCGGTAGAAACCAATAACGGCTGGTACCGATACACATCAACAGGTATATCTTTCATAAAGGAATCCCGCAACTATGCCTGGATTACTGCTAACGATTCTTCCAACACGTATAACTATTTTGCCACTGATTTTGATAACGACGGAAAAAGTGATTTGACTATTGTCAAAAACTCAAGAAATGCTTCAACAGGACTGGGAACAATTCAAGTTTCCGCAATTAGAGAATTGGGTCCTAATTCTTACAGTACAGCAACAGCCACAACAACAGCGCAGTCGAACATCAACATTTACGCCCTGCCGGTTTACCTGCCGTCAACTGATCAGCAGCGTCCCCGTTTTGAAATCGCTTTTATTAATAATAACAAACTGCACTTTTTCAGCACCCAGAAAAACACCAATAAAGATCGTCTTCTTACAGCCATAACCACAGGAAACGGAGTACAGCAGTTTATTTCCTATCAGCCTTTGGATCAGATTTATAAAATAAATTTTAACTCTGTTTACAGTCCCGCTCAGGGAACAGAGACTTATCCTTACTTTGATATAGTGGCCTCACCTGATTTTCAGATTGTAACAAAAATTGAAAAAAAGAGCGCTGCGGTTTCTAAAATGAAACTATATGGATACAGTGGTGCTGTTTCCAACCTTGAAGGACTCGGATTTATGGGCTTTAGGTCAACAATGGAATCCAATTGGCATGATGCTAATAACCCGCCTTTATGCACTGTGATAAACAGGGATGTTAAAAAAAGAGGAAGTATTACCGAAAATTATTTCCTTTCTTACATGGCATACCCTTATAATGGCTTCATACCTTCTAGTTTCACTACAAAATCGGTCTTTACCTACACACCAAACGATCAGCAGACCCTGCTGCCCAATAAAGTTTTTAAAATTCAAAATACCGGTATTATTGAGTATAATGATTTAGAAAATACAAGCACAGCTACAACAATTACTTATAATGAGAACAGTAATATTTTAAATATCCAAAAAATTAAAAAAGAAGGTTCAACAGTAATTGAAACTGAAACTGAGGGAATAGAATATGAATCTCCCAACCCAACATCTCCTTATATAATCGACAGACCTTATTCAAAAGGGATTTCAAAACAGAGGGGCAGTACTATATCCGGTTATGCGGAGATGTATGAATATGACAGCAGTAATCTTTTACACTTTAGTGAAAACTATGCTTACGGCACCCAGGCTTCTGATAATGAGACTTTCTCAGAAATGTTTATTTATGATACTTTTGGAAATTTAACAAAAAAGACCATTTATACTCCAGATTTAGCCGCTAGAGAAACCAAATATGAATATGATCCATCTGGTCGTTTTATGACTAAAATAACCGATAATGACAACTTATTTTCAAGTTTTGAATATGATGCGAATAATGGATTATTGAAAAAAGAAACAAATCAACTCGGGCTGTCTACTTCCTACACTTATGATCCATGGTTTAAGCCTCTCACGGTAAAAGATGATCAATTAAATAAGATTATTTCTTATACCTATACAAATACTTATTCAGGCGCAGCGGGATCAGAAACTACTGTAACCACTACCACTGATGCACTCGATGGCAGTTCCGCCGAGGAAAAATTTGATGATCTAGGAAGAGTCACCAGATCAGGCTTTAAAGATATTAATGGAGCTTTCTCTTATACCTCTTATCTATACGATATTTACGATCGAAATTACAAGGTAAGTGAACCATACTTTGGCACGTCACCATCACATTGGAATGAAATCAAGTACGATATTTATGACAGGCCTACTCATAATATACTATTTAACAACAGATCCATAACGACACTTTATAATGGTCTGTCAACAACAATTACCGACGGTCAAGTGTCTAAAACCCTAACTCAAGACGTGACAGGAAATACAGTTTCTGTAAATGAAACAACGGGAGGAACTATAAATATGCAGTATATGCCTGGAGGACATTTAAAACAGACTTCATATAACGGAGCCAACATCAATATCGAACACGACGGGTGGGGAAGAAAAACTAAAATAACAGATCCTGCCGCAGGTATATTTACCTATAAGTATAATGGGCTTGGAGAAATTACAGAACAAACTTCACAAAATGGAAATGTAAAAACAGTACTAGAAAGGGATAACAGCGGCAGAACCACCCATAAAACTGTAACTGGAGGCGGAACCAAAAGTGAAACTTTTTACACATATAATTCTGATAAATTTCCTAGTACAATTTCTTATGAAGACAAGAATGAACCGATAGGAACTAATAAAATCATAACAACGATAACTTATTACGATAATATTTTTAAAAGGGTTCAAAAAATTGAAGAAAATAAGCCCGGAGTATCAAAATTTACTACGTCGTACACATATGATGGATTGGGACGTGTTGAGACTGAAACTAAACTTGCTGAAGCAGGAGGCAAAAGCAGCAGTGTCACAACAAAAAACATCTATAAAAATGGCTACTTATTTCAAATCCTGGACTCGAATAACCGTACTATATGGCAGACAAACACATTAAATGCTAAAGGACAAATTACCGAAAGCCTGACAGCTAACAGCGTAAAAACAGTTAACAACTATAACAATGAGGGCTATCTATTTAAAAAACAATTTGATAAAACAACAGCTCCAGCTGAAAATCTCCTAACCTTAACGACAGTTTTTGATAAAAACACAGACAATTTAGACAGCCGGATTAACAGCGGATTTAATAATTTTGCCGAAACTTTCAAATACGATGAAATAAAAAGGCTTAAAGAATTTACCAATAAAAGAGGATTGCAGGAGACTCAATCTTATGCCGCTGCTGGTAATATCTTAGTCAATAATTTAGGTGGTTATAAATATGATGATGTTCTAAAATATCAAAATATCAGCATAGATCCCTCAACTGAAACACGATCGTACTTCATCAGCAGGGATGGAATATTCTATGATGACATGAGATATACTGCTGGATGGAACCTAAATCCTCATAATCCGCAGTGTATATCAACCGATGGTATTGGTACAAAATTAAACATGAGTCTAGCCAGTGATGGTGTTGCTTATGTACAATCTGATGCCTCAGTACAAATTGACAATACTGTTGATACCGAATATACCTTCAGTGGTTATGTTAATGCACAAAATGCTACAGGGCAGCTAACCCTTTTCCAGTACAATGCAAATGAAACTGGATATTATACTTACGTCAGCAGTGTAAATTCAACAGCTCAAAACGGTTGGACATTAATTGAAAAGACTGTTTTAGTTCCAGCCTCCGTGAAATCTTTGAGACTTCGCATTGATGGAATAGGTTCAGGTAGTGTATATTTTTCATATGTTAAAATAAAGAAAACAGAGAATCCTACAGAAGTAAGTGTAAAAAAGCTAAATGTAACTTACAATGGCCTTAAAACACCAAACCAGATCGTGGAGATTGGACTTGACAATATAAGTTTCACTTACAATGATGATAATCAAAGAAGTTCTATGTATTATGGCGGATTTCAAGATAACAAATTAGAAAGACCTCTGAGAAAACATTATTCTGCAGACGGTACCATGGAAATAAAACAAAACATGACCACTGGTGCCCTGGAATTTATTACGTATATTGGAGGCGATGGTTATACAGCGCCAATCGCAGTAAAAAGCAATGGAATAAGTTCTATGCAATTCTTATATTTGCATAGAGATTACCTTGGAAGTATTGTTGCTGTCAGTGATGATACAGGTGCAATATTGGAAAAGAGGCTTTTTGATGCCTGGGGAAGTATTATGAAAGTATCGGATGGAGCGGGAAATATTCTTTATGGATTAAATGTTCTAGACAGAGGCTATACAGGACATGAACATCTGCAGAGTGTGGGGCTTATCAATATGAATGCCAGATTGTATGATCCAAAATTGCACAGATTCCTGCAGGCGGACAATTATATCCAAGATCTTACAAGCACACAAAATTACAATCAGTACGGCTACGTTATGAACAATCCGTTGATGTATACGGATCCAAGCGGCAACAAATATTCTGACGGAAAGGATTGTGTCAACTGTGGCCCCACAGAAGGCCAGCAGACCCTCATAGGAAGTTTAATAGGTACTGTTGTTACCAACTGGGATGACTGGGGTATTAAAGACTGGGCAAATAAAAATCTTAACTTCAAAAAATGGGATTACTGGAGAAAAGAGAAAATAAGTTTGAGAAATATATTTGGAAAAGGCAGTAAACACTCTGAACCTGCACCCCCACCTAATATGAGCAGTTATCTAAATTTAAATACAGCGGGTTTTATGGGAGGAATACCGTCAAAAAATGGCTCAGGAAGTCCTAAAACTGTTCAAACCAGAAATGAAGTTTTTAATTGGTTTAGTAAAAAAGACGGGCCATTATATGATGTAGGCAATGATGCTGTTGACACCAAAGGAGTAATTAAAATATATAGTCACGGGGGCTCCAATGGTTTTATAGGCCCGGAAGGTAACTACGTAAAAACGGCTAATGAACTGAATTCAATTTTAATGAAAAGAAGTCCAGCATGGAGGAATTTTAGAACTAACGGGGGAAAAATTACTTTAGTATTAAAGGCCTGTGGAACCGGTGCAGACCAACACGACGGCTTTGCAAGATTAATGTCTGATGCCTTTGAGGGTCTAAACGTTATTGCGCCAACTAAGTATTTCCGTGCAGAATCGTTTCTATGGTACAGCTGGGAAAGCGGAGTTCAAGATGGAGGAACTTGGAATCTTTATTATAACGGCAAACGTATTCAAAGATTTAAAGGAAAATATTAAAGGAAAAAAATTAAAAGATGAAAAAAATTATAATTATTCTACTATTCATATTTACCAGCTGCTACAATAGTGCAGATGGAGAATTATCTAAAAAACAAATTACAGAATTAGAGCAGAAAGTTTTATCTAGTGGAGATAAATATTCTTATTCAAGGCTTATAGCCTTTTATTCAGACAAGAATAACTATTACGAACTTCTCCCGTATTCATTTGTTATGGGGAGTAAATACCACAATCCAGATGGCTATTTCCAAATATATTATGACCTTATCAAAATAAATAACAATGGTAAATTTAGTCCTGAACTGATTGTTAACTTAAATAAAGATGATATGGATTTTGTGATTTCAAACTTAAAGAGAGGTGCTGAACTTAATGATCAGGACTGTAAAGTATTTTTAGCCAAACACTATGCAGGTGGATTTGGCGTCATCCAAAACAAAAAAACTGCTGACAGCTTAGATATAGCGTTATAAGGAACATTCTCTGCAGATAACAAAAATTATTTATAAAAATTAAAGCTTCGTAATTTTCGAAGCTTTTTTATTTTAAAATGATAAGTAATAATATTTTTATATCTCCTAAACATAACTAACTAACTAACTAACTAACTAACTAACTAACTAACTATTTAATAATCTTCCCATTTAACAAACGAACCTTTCCAGCCATCTTTCCCCTCACCGGTCAAATCATCCTGGAAACAAAGCCGAAGAATCTTAATGTTTTATTGCTCAAATCCAAAAATAAACCTTCAAAACAGCATTAAAAATAACAAAACTTTTACTGAAGCAGATCGTCCGTCTGTTGAGTCTTTTCAGATGAGTTCTGAGCGTCAAATTCTTTCTCTCAATATGGTTTGTTCCAAAGCGTTTTTACAGAATTCATTTTCTCATCAATCAGATACCTGTAGTTTTTAAGTTTGTCCGTAAAGATTACAATCAGTAACTTTAACTATCTGGTTTTTATTATCCAGATTTATTAGTTTTGTTATTCTGAGCCAAAACAAAATTTGCTTTTAAATTTACAGAAGAAGTCTTTCTTGACTGGAAATAAAATGAAGTATTTTTGTTTGCATAAAAAAGTAAAATATGAGCCTTAAAACTAAATTAATGTTAGTGGCAGCTTTCTGTATACAGCTCCCAGCATTACTGTCTGCACAATCAAAAAAACAATCAATCACAATCACTTCCCCAGATAAAAAACTTGCAGTTCAAATTGAACAAACCACTGCAAACACAATTCAATACAGTTTTCGGGCCGATGGCCATTTATTGATACAAAAATCTAAGCTTGGATTAGAAACACCAAACACTATTCGTTGGAAGAAAGTGAGCACTTCATCGGTAAAAAGTGTTTGGAAGCCTATTTGGGCGAAAAGAAAAAATGTGCCTGATCATTACAATCAAACCATAATAGATCTTACTTCCTTTCAAATAAAAGTAAGAGTGTACAATGATGGAATGGCTTTTAGATATGAAGGTTCAAAGTCAGAGAAAGAATTGACAGAATTTAACTTTGCAGACAACTATTCTGCTTGGTACTATAATGGCGAGCAGCACAATATTGGACCTGAAAAACTGAAAGAAGCAGCTGATACCCGAAAACCGGTCATGGTTGTTAAAGCAGCAGAAAATAGTTATATGGCAGTGCATGAGGCCGATCTTGAAAGCGGGGAGCCGCTGCTTTTACAGCCGCATAAAGGAACGAATCTCTTCTCAGTGCCTTCTAAAAATGCAAAGGCATGGAGAGTTGTGATGTATGGAAGAACTCCGGGAGAATTAATTGATTCTCATCTGATTGAATTACTTAATCCTGAACCGGCTAAAGGAACAGATTTCTCATGGGTAAAACCGGGTGTCGCTGTATGGGATTGGCGCATTAACGGCGCGGCTGCTGATGGATTCAAATATGAGATGTCATTGGAATCATGGAAACGCATGGTTGATCTGGCATCTGCCAACGGAATGAAATCGCTGGTCCTGGATGCCAACTGGTACGGTGAAGAATTCAGCAAAGAATCAGATCCTTTAAAAGGAGGTAAAGTACAGCAGGTACATCAGATCATTGCTTACGGAAAAGAGAAAAATGTAGGAGTCTGGCTGTATCTTAATGATGTTGGAGGCAAAAATTATCCTCTTGAAAAAACATTAAAGCAATATGGCGACTGGGGAGCTTCTGGTGTAAAATATGGTTTTATGCAGGGCAGTCCAGAGGAGAAAAACGCGCATACACAGCATATAACCCAACTTTGTGCAGAAAACCATTTAATGGTCGATTTTCACGATGATCCAGTTCATCCCTACGGCCAGATGAGGACATGGCCAAATGCGGTTACCCGTGAGTTCTGCCAAGCACAATTGGATGCGCGCAGAGTATTTCAACCCAAGACCTTTGTTACCTCTGTATTTGTCAATATGGTGGCAGGACCTCTTGATATGAACAACGGAACCTTTGACATGGAGCAGAAAGGACGAATTGACAATCCAATGCCGGTGCCTTCTACCCTTACGGCGGAAGCAGCCCGCACGCTGATCACATTTTCTGGCGCAACCATCATTCCCGATATTCCTGAAAACTATAATAAGTATCCGGAATTATTACAGTTCATCAGTGCTCAAAAACAGCCTTGGCAGGAAAGTAAAACAATCAGTGGAGAAATTGGCCAATACATCGTTATGGCACGTCAGAATGCAGAAGGAGATTGGCTGATAGCTGCAGCGACAAATGAAAATGGCCGTTCACTTCAAATTCCGCTTACAGTATTAGGAAAAGGCACTTACAAAGCAGTTATTGTTCAAGACGGAAACGATGCCGATTTCAGGACCAATAAAGTAAGCCATGAAACCATTTCTAAAGAAGTTAACCGCAACGACCTTATTCCTATTAAACTTGCTCCGGGTGGAGGAGCTTGTATTTTATTACAAAAAGAAAAATAGTAATTTTTAGATACAATACAACCTATTTTTTTAAAGTATAATGTTTGAAATATAATTCCTATCGGTAACTGCTTGGTAAAATTTACAGCTTTCTTTTTTATTGACGTTAAAAAGATCATCTGTCCGAACAAATATGGCGCCTGCTGTCGACCCACTTAATTCAATAAAGGAATATGTCAAACCTTCAAATTAAAATGAACTACAGGTTTTTGTTTTGAATGTCATTTCACTAGTTCCCATTTGTAAATGGAAAGACAAATTTATTCCGCAATTTTAAAGTTTTTCAATTTAGTACCGTTCAAATACACTTCCTTACTTCAACTTTCATCACTTTCACCGGCCAAAACAATACTAAAAACAATCGCAAAAAAAGGAACAAAAGAAAACACAACTAACTAAGGCCGCTTGCAGCAGCGAACCGAAATTTACAGCAGAAATTCTATTTCATAAAAATCAAATTATTTCGTATTTTTGAAGTATGAGTACTAAAATTCAAATAGAACAAGATTTCATAATTGACAAATTAACAGATTCCATTTTAAACACAATTTCTGGAGACAGTTTTCAAACAGAAGTCAGCAGAATGACTACAGCTGACTTGAAAAATGTAACCAAAAAGAATGGCTGGAATTTTGACTGGAAAATTAGAATTCAAAGATTTACAGAAAGAAGTTTATAAACTAACAATAGTAAACAACCCATCAATTTTGCAGGGCCTTTTAAGTATCACTGTTGAACAAGACCACATTTATATGAATTTACTTGAAAGTTCTCCGTCTAATATTGGTAAAGAAAAACTTTATGAGGGTGTTGCTGGAAATTTAGTGGCTTATGCTTGTAAAGTTTCTTTCCAAAAAGGCTTTGATGGTTTTGTCGCATTTACAGCTAAAACAAACTTAATTAAACATTACGAAGAAAATTTAGGTGCTTTTCATTTTAAAAATCAGAGAATGATTATTGAAACTGAAGCATCAAAAAAGTTAGTAAAAAAATATTTTAAATCTTAGAGAGATGAACTTAATAAAAGAATCTAAAGGGGTCGATTTTATAATTCAAAGTCCCCCATTAACTGAACAAGAACGCAAAGAAATCAGCGATTTTATCGCAAGCAGAAAATCTAAAAAAAATGTTGCGAAAAAAATTGCAAAAGGAAAAATTACGATAAAAAAATAGAAGCCGATCACATAAGATCAGTAATGGATTTGAGAAATTAGCTTAATGGGAAAGCGTTTTTGCTTAGCCTGTCCTTTATCTCAGTTTGCAAGTCGAAGAATAGAATAGGCTTAATTGATTTCCATAGCTTTGGTATCAGAACGTTGTTTTAAAAATAAAACAAGATTCAAATAAATTTCTAAACCGCAAAAAAAGCCTGAGAAGTTACACTGTCAGGCTTTTCAATTTCATAGTGCAAAGAACAGGCCTCAAACCAGTGTTGGAAATCTCACTAAACCATGAGTAATCAAATAGCTATCAAATACATCTGCCACTAAAAGCAACTTCCCACTCCAACTAAAACTTTCCCTTCACGGCCAAAATAATACTAAAAACAATCATGAAGAAAAAAGAAAACACATAACTAACTAACTAACTAACTAACTAACTAACTAACTAACTAACTAACTAACTAACTAACTAACTAACTAACTAACTAACTAACTAACTAACTAACTAACTAACTAACTAACTAACTAAC
>Ga0157370_10007026_pt1 | contig 12293 bp, 6 predicted proteins | sample C35metaG_FD_113463 | JGI IMG/M metagenome (GOLD analysis project Ga0157370, IMG submission 113463) | Corn rhizosphere microbial communities from Kellogg Biological Station, Michigan, USA - C3-5 metaG | ecosystem: Host-associated > Plants > Roots > Rhizosphere > Soil | place: USA: Michigan...
ATCTTAAACACGCTTAAAAAATTAAACGTTGATTAAACGTTTAAAAAATCGTAAAATAGGGGTTAAAGGCCAAAATTTAACAAAAAGTAACAATTTAACCCCTATTTATTACCGTATTACCCCCATTCTGAGCACTGCCTAAGTGCTTACTTTGTTTTTACCAAATAATAAATATATGAGCAAAAGCAGATGAAACTTTTTTTACATCCTACCCGAAAATCTTTTGAATTAACTTTTACGCAATAACCAAAGTAAACCAAACTGTTCCCCTGAACGGCTAACAATTAATCTAACCATCCCATTAGTATGCAAAAAAAATTACTTCTGAAACTCTCGGTTGTATTTTTATTGCTGCTTAAACTTATCCCTGTTCGGGCTTCTGTAGTAGATGCCAAACATGCGCTGAGTTTTAAACAGCATATAGATACACTGCAAACGGGTTCATCCCTCTACCTGGTTGATGAAAATCAATTCCCCATCGCAGGTTTAAAAATTGTAAATACCAAAACAAAAAAAACAGCCATTACCGATAATAATGGTATTGCCGAGCTGAGTTATAGCACAGGCGATGTGATAGCGGTTTATGTACAGCAAAGTCTGGTACTTAAAACCGAAATGAGTAAAGACAGAAATGTGATTACGGTGAGCAGCAAAAATCCAGGAGTGGCTGCGCTCAGACCCGTAAGAACGCTTTTCGATCAAACAGTTAAATCAACCTTGTCAACCATGGCAACAGATGTGGTATATGGTTCAGACCTCACCAAATCGCCGGTAACCTCTGTTAAAGCCGCCATTACAGGCCGATTATCAGGTATGTTTACCAATCAAAACTCAGGTAGGCTAGGCTCTGAAGGCCGTACCGACGGAACAGCAGCGCTGATTTCTTTAGGGTCACTCGGATCGGATGCAGTAACCATGTCGTTAAGGGGGCAAAACCCGGTTGTAATTGTTGATGGAATACCAAGGCCTTTAACCATTTTCAACATGGAAGAAATAGAATCGGTAACAGTACTAAAAGATGCGGTTTCTACAGCTATGCTTGGGGTAAAAGGAGCCAGTGGAGCTATTCTGATTACTACCAGAAGAGGAACCAAGGCCAAACAAACCATTTCTTTTACAGCACAAACCGCCGTTCAGAAATTGCTTAAAGTACCACAAGGTTTAAATGCCTTTCAGTACGCTACACTTAATAACGAAGCCAGGGTTAACGACGGACTGGCGCCAGCTTACACAGCTGCCGATTTGCAGGCTTACCAAAACGGTAGCGACCCGCAGGGGCATCCCGATGTAAACTGGACTGATCTGGTTACCAAGCCAACATCGCGATTTAACCATTACACTTTAAATGTGGCTGGTGGTAACGATTTCGGGAAATATTTTGTGGCAGTAGAACATATTAATCAGAATGGCCTTTTCCGCACTTCGGATATCAACACTTATGATACCGACAATACTTTTAAAAGTTATGTTATCCGTTCCAATGTCGATTTGCAGATTAATAAAAAGCTTTCAGGCGGTATTAACCTGATGGGCCGGTTAATCAATTCGAACGACCCCGGTTATGGCTCGCAGGCAATATTAAATTCAATTTATGCAACACCCGCCAATGCCTATCCGGTTTTTAATCCAAACGGTAGTTATGCTACCACCTCGTCTTATCAGAACAACATCTATGCACAGTCAGTGGGTTCGGGCTACATTGGTACTTACAAACGTGATGTGTCGGCAGATTTGTTTTTGAAACGTACTTTCGATGAAATAACCAAAGGTTTGTGGTTAAAGGCAAAGGCTTCTATATATGCAACCTTATCCGAAAATACCTATCGGAATAAAAGTTTTGCATCGTTTTTCTATAATCCAACAACTAAAGTTTATACCCAATACGGTACTATTGGTACTCAAAACAATTATACAGGTATCAACTATCAGGGACATTCGGATTATGAGGAACTAAGCCTCGGTTATGACCGCAATTTTGATAAACATGGTTTAAGTGCAGTTGTACTGGCTAACCACGATAATTCTTTTACTGGCTCAGATTTGCCTTATACTGTACAGGGGATTTCGGGAAAAGCATCGTATAATTATGATGAAAAATATGTGGCCGAGTTAGCTTTTGGCTATAATGGTTCAAATTATTATCCACCTGCCGGCGATTACAAATATGGCTTCTTCCCTGCGGTTGCCATGGCCTGGAATATCAATAAAGAGAACTTTTTAAAAGACAGCAAGTGGCTCAATACCTTAAAATTATATGGTTCTTACGGTAAAACCGGTAACGATAATCCCGGGTATTTTGTTTACATCCAAAGGTATTTTGATGGAACATCTACTTATTTTGGTTCTACACCGGGTTCGAATACCAGTATTTTTGAGCAGGTTTTGGCTAACCCGAATATTACCTGGGAAAAAGCCAATAAATTTAACCTTGGCCTGCAGGGAACTATTTTGGATAACAAGTTAGGTTTTACCGTGGAGTACTATCGCGATAAATACTACGATTTGCTGATGCAGAGAGGTAAAAACTCGGCACTTATTGGTCAGAGTTACCCTTTAGAAAACATTGGTCAGAGCAGGTACACCGGTTGGGATTTTAAACTGAACTTTCAGCAAAGCTTAAACGATTTTAGCTATTACATTGCCGCAACAGGTGGTTTACAACAGTCGAAAGTGCTTTACCAGAACGAAGTGAACCAGCCTTATCCATGGATGGCCAGAACCGGGCAAGCTGTTGGCCAGCGCTTTGGTTACATTGCCGAAGGCCTGTTTCAAAATACATCAGAAATAGCTGGTAGTGCCAAACTGGAAGGTCATACTGCACAACCGGGCGATATTAAATACCGCGATCTAAACGGCGACGGCATCATTAACCAGTTAGACCAAACTGTAATTGGTAATACTAAACCGCTCTTTTACTATGGTTTAAATTTGGGTTTCCAGTTTAAAGGGTTTGATTTCAGTGCATTGTTGCAAGGTGCTTTAAACCGTACCATTTACCTGTCGAATAATACCGAATGGGCTTTCCAGAATAATGGTTTTGGCCAGGCCTGGGAGCACAATTTAGACCGCTGGACACCACAAACTGCGGCAACAGCAACTATGCCGCGTTTATCTATTGGTACCAATATCAATAACGAAGCTACTTCTACTTTTTGGCAGCACTCTGGTAATTACCTGCGCTTAAAGAATATTGAAGTGGGTTACACCATCCCTAACAGCCTTACCAAAAGGATTGGCTTGCAAAGTATCCGGGTATTTGGTAATGCTACCAACCTGCTCACGTTTGCTGCTTATGATAGGGTAGATCCCGAGGTTTACAACGGAAATTATCCTCTCCAGAGATCGATCAATATGGGTATCAACATTAAATTTTAAGGATATGAAAAATTTCAAACAACATATATTCATCGCTTTAATGGGTTTGCAGGTGGCTTTGGCCATTACAGCCTGTAAAAAGGTAGAAACTGAGCCTCGCGACTGGATTCAGGCTGATTTGGTTTGGGACACGCAGGATAAAAACGGAACTGTGGCGGGCTTCTTCCTAAACAGCGTATATACTTTTATTCCAGGCGGCTTTAACCGGATTGATGGCGACTTTTTAGATGCTGCATCCGGCGATGCCATTCCTTCCAGAAACAATACGCAGGTAGAATATTTTACCAATGGCCGTATCAGTACCTTAAACAATCCCGATCCTTATTGGGGGAACAGCTACAACGGTATCAGGGCAGCCAATATTTTTCTTGCCAATATTAATGTAGTACCGGTTGCTGCCTTAACCAAACAATACTGGCGTGCAGAGGCCCGTTACATCAGGGCTTTATTGTATTTCGAATTGGTTAAAAGATACGGTGGTGTTCCGCTGATCGGCAATAAGATTTTTACCCTCGATGATAACCTCGAATTGCCAAGAAATAGCTTTGCTGACTGCATTAATTACATAGTAAGCGAATGCGATGCGGTAAAAGACAGTTTAAGGCTCGAAACCGGTGCAAATTATACCACTTCTGATTGGGGACGTATTCCGAAAGGGGCTGCAATTGCTTTAAAATGCAGGGCTTACTTGTATGCTGCCAGTCCGCTGTATAATGGTGGTGGGGTAGAAACCAGTGCAAGCTTAAAAGCATTAACCGGTTATCCAACGGCCGATGCCAGTCGCTGGCAAAAAGTAGTTGATGCTGCCGTCGAATTGAATGGCCTGGGCTATTATCAGTTACAGGGTACTTTCAACAACATTTTCTTAACCAACAAAAACACTGAGGTTATTTTAAGCAAACAAGGAGCTACGAATACCAGTATCGAAACCACCAATGCACCTTCGGGTTATGGTGCCCCGGCCCTAAGTAATGGTAGGACAAGTCCTACGGCCGATTTGGTGAATGCCTTCACTATGCGTAATGGTTTGCCAATTACAGATGCCGCTTCGGGTTACAACGCTGCCGCACCTTATACGGGCAGAGATTTGCGCCTCGATTATACTATTTTTTATAATGGTGTAAACTGGTTAAACAGGGCAGTACAAACTTACGAAGGCGGTTTAGATAAACCAGGTGGAACTACGGTGCAAACCCGCACCGGATATTACCTGCGCAAGTTTATGGGCAATTTTGCTACCAACAGCACCTATACCAATCAATCGCACAATTTCATCATTTTCAGGTATGGAGAAATTATTCTGAACTATGCTGAGGCCCTAAATGAGCTTGGTCGTACCGAAGATGCAGTAACACAGATTAAACTGTTACGCACCCGGGCAGGTATAACTGCTGGTACCAACTCGCGTTATGGTATTCCTGCAGGCATCAATCAGGCCGATATGCGTACCCTGATCATGAACGAAAGAAGAGTGGAACTGGCTTTCGAAGAACACCGTTTCTGGGATATCCGCAGGTGGAAAATTGCACCGGCTGTACTCAACGGACAACTTAACGGCACAAGGATTATCAAAAATGCCGATAACAGTTTGAGTTATACCAATATTCCGGTAGTTACATCCATTTTCACCAATAAGCTTTACCACATGCCTGTACCTTATTCAGAAACAACGAAGAACAGTCAGTTGCTTCAAAATGAAGGTTGGTAGATCGTGTAATTCAAAAAAAATAAACAGATGAAACATTTATATAAATACTTACTGGTTTTACTGGTGCTCTTAACCTGCAATTTAGCAATGGCCCAGAACCAGGTTATATCAGGAGTAGTAACCGATGCTACCGGACCAATTTCCGGGGCTTCGGTAAAAGAAAAAGGAATGCCTGCCAATGGCGTGGTAACCGATGCAAAAGGAAATTACAGCATCCGTTTAAAAGGTACAAGCGGGGTTATTGTAATTTCGTTTGTAGGTGCCCTGTCTAAAGAGGTTGCAGTAGGTACCCGTAAAACCGTTAACGTGCAGTTAGAAGACGATGTGCAAGGTTTGGAGCAGGTAGTGGTGATTGGTTACGGTAAACAGAAAAAAATAACCCTTACCGGTTCTATGAGTACCATTTCGGGGGCAGATATTCGTCAAAATCCATCAGCCAGTTTGCAAAATACTTTAGTTGGACGCTTACCGGGTTTCTTTTCACAACAACGTTCAGGTGCTCCTGGCGCGGACGGTGCCACGTTCTTTATCAGAGGGGTAAGCTCTTATAACGGAGGTTCTACCACACCCTTAATCATTGTTGATGATATAGAATACAGTCCTGATCAGTTTGCTGCTATTGATGCAAATGAGGTAGAGAACATTAGTATTTTAAAAGATGCTGCAACTACCGCTATTTATGGTATTAAAGGAGCCAATGGGGTAGTGGTTGTAACTACCAGGAGAGGAAAGCTGGGTATTCCGCAGATTACTTTCAGGAGCGAGTACAGTGTAATGAAGCCAACCGTAATGCCCGAATTTCTGGATGCATACGAATCGGCAAAACTATATAATCAGGCGCGTGCTAACGATGGTCTTGCACCAAGGTTTACTGCCGATGATTTGCAGAAATATCAGGATGGGTCTGATCCTTATGGTCACCCGAATAATGACTGGAAAAAAATCCTGTTCAAGGATTTCAGCAACCAGGTTAAGGGTAATTTCGATATTAGTGGTGGTACCGAGAAGGTAAAATACTTTGTATCGGCAGGTTTCCTTTATCAGGACGGGATGTTGCGTAACTATGGTAAAGAGGAGGGAGTAAACTCTAACTTTTACTATAACAGGTACAATTACCGCTCAAACTTAGATATTAAAGCTACCAAAACGCTCGATTTGCGTATCGATTTATATGGTAACCTTGGCGTAACCAATACCAACAACATTGGTAGTGCTTTCGGTTACAACGATATCTTTTACGATTACGTAAGTTTCCTTTCGCTTGCACCATTTAACTATCCGGTATATAATCCTGATGGCAGTTTTGGTTACAGCAAATGGCAGCGCGATGAAAACCCCAATTACAACCAAAACAACATTGTTGGACGTATTACCCATTATGGTTATAACCGCAAGTATGGCAATAACATGAACCTGGTAGCCAACGCCAATCAGAAATTAGACTTTATTACCAAAGGCTTATCGGTTAAAGGTGTACTTTCTTATGCCAGCACTTACGATTATACACGCAGTATGACAAGGGATCAGTTTCCCTCGTTTATTTACGACCCTGCTAACAACTCGTACGAGCCGCGCGACCCGAATATTTACCGGGTAAGAAGATATTTTATCGGATATGGTCCTGGTAGTACCATCCGCAATTTAACCACGCAGGTAGTATTAAATTACGATCGTAGTTTTAATAGTCACCACGTTTACGGTACAGCCTTAACCAATATCAATACCGTTATAAAAAACAATTCCAATTCGATTTACAACTTTGTGCCGAATAACTTTAAAGGTTACACTGGTCGCGTAGGTTACGATTATAAGGATAAATATCTGTTCCAGTTTAATGCGGCATACAACGGTTCTGACCGCTTTGTGAGCACCAAAAAATATGGTTTCTTCCCGGCAGCTTCGGCAGGTTGGGTAGTTTCCAATGAGAAGTTTTTTAAAGATAATGTACCTTTTATGGATTACCTGAAATTCAGGGGATCTTATGGGGTTGTGGGTAACGATCGTATTGGCGATAACTTTAACTATTACTATCAGCAAAATTATAACAACGGTAGCAATGCATCTTTCGGTTATTCTGATAATACCCAAACCGGTATTTTAGAAGGTACATTGGGCAACAACGAAGTAACGTGGGAGAAAGAAAAGAAAACCGACGTTGCTATGGAGTTTGGTCTTTTCGGTAGTAAAATAACCGGATCTATCGATTTATTCCACAACGTTAGGAGCGATATTTTAACCAGCAGAGGAACTGTTTCGTCTATTTTTGGCGTAGGTTTGCCACCGGTTAACTTAGGTCGTGTGCAAAACCAGGGTGGAGAGGTCGAAATCAGCTACCGCGATAAAATCGGAAACGTTGATTTCTCTGTACGTGCCAATTACTCACTGGCCAAAAACAAAATCCTTTATCAGGATGAGCCGCTTGCAGCCTATCCGTATCAGCAATTTACCGGCAACAGTATTGGCCAGATCCTAACCTACCAGTGGATTGGATTTTACACCTCGGCAGCTGATATTGCTGCCAGTCCGAAACCGCAAACCACACCAAGGGTTGGCGATTTAAAATATGCCGATTTAAATAACGACGGAAAGATTGATGGTTACGACATGTCAATTAACGGTTATCCGAACCTGCCCAACACCAATTACGGTTTAGAGTTACGTGCCAATTATAAAAACTTCGGGTTTAGCCTGTTGTTCCAGGCGGCAACTAACTTTAATGTTCGTGGCGTGGCCGAGGCTATTCAGGCCTTCTCTTCAAACCTAACTTCAGTACACCAAAATTCGTGGACACCTGAAATTGGCGATGCAGCGCAATATCCTTTGCTTTCGCTTTCGCCAGGCTTAAGCAGCCCTTCCGCTTATCCGTCTACTTTTTGGCAGGTATCAGGCAATTACCTGCGCTTAAAAAATGCCGAGTTTAGTTATACTTTTCCTAAAAGCTTGATAGAAAGATTAAAGGTACAGAGCATCCGCACTTATATTAACGGATATAACCTGCTCACCTGGTCGAACTTAAATACACGTTATCAGTTCGATCCTGAATCGAATACGGGGCAGGACCGGATTAAATATCCGCCTCAACAAATGATTAATTTAGGTTTAAGTGTTACGTTTTGATAAATCTTGATATGAAAAGAATAATAGTAATGATATGCTTATGTGCAGCCATAGCTGGATGTAAGAAAGGCAGCGATTTTCTCGATAGTAAAGCCGATACCGGAGAAACCGAGGCTACAGTTTTTTCCGATAGCTTAAAATCAATCAGGTTTTTAACCCAGATTTACAGTGCTGCCGGATACAGTTTTACCAAAGGACGTTTTAGTAGCCATGGTAATACCGAAATGGCTACCGATGATGCAGAATACGCCTACTCTGGGCCAACGCAAAATGCGGTAATTATGTACAATGGTACACTTTCACCTACCAATTTCTGGAGTGGTGGTGGCTTGCCCGATTTCTGGACTACCCCTTACACCAATATCCGCCGGGTAAACCTCATGTTATCTAAACTGCCTGTTATTCCACTTTCTGACGCAAAAAAGAAACGCATTCAGGGAGAATTGAAATTTTTAAGGGCCTGGTATTACCATTTTTTGCTAATTAATTTTGGCGGTGTACCAATAGATGGCGATAGTGTATATGGCATTAGCGATGTGATTGATTTACCGAGGTCATCGTTCGAAGAAACTGTTAACTACATTACCTCCGAGCTTGATGCTGCGGCCAGCATTTTACCAGCAACAGCCGATTACGCCGAGCAGGATTATGGCCGCGCAACCAAGGGTGCCTGTATGGCACTAAAATCGCGGGTTTTATTGTATGCAGCCAGTCCATTGTTTAATGGTGGTGCTATCGAACAGGCCTCCGGAGCTGTTAAACCCATCGTAAGTTATCCTGCTTATAGCGTTGCGCGCTGGCAAAAAGCCGCCGATGCTGCTGAAACTTTGATTAATACTGGTACTTATAGTCTTTTTGAAGATAATACCACCGCACCCGGTTATGGTTTTTATAATGTTTTTCTTAAAAGGGTAAATTCCGAATACATTTTTGCTTTTAATCGTCCTGTTAACCGCGATTTTGAAGGTTATTACAATCCGCCTTCAAGAGGTGGGGCAAAAAACTCTACGCCAACCCAACAGTTGGTAGAGGCATTCCCGATGAAAAACGGAAAAGCGATAACCGATGCCACCTCTGGTTTTGATCCGGCAAACCCTTATGCTAATCGGGACCCCCGGTTTGGTTACTCGATTATTTATAACCAATCACTTTATTACAGTACTACCACGAGCTCTAAAATTGTTGTAAATACCTATAATGGAGCACCTACTGATGGTTATACTGCTAACGGAACCGGACCAACCACCACTGGGTATTATGCCCGTAAAATGTGTGATGAGAATATATCGAGCAATAGCTCTTTTAACTCAGAGCGGGGCTGGCCGTTAATTCGCTACGCTGAAATACTATTAAATTATGCCGAAGCCATTAACGAAACCGGTCAAACAGCTTTAGCTTACCCAAAACTGGTGGCCATCAGGAAAAGGGCTGGCATAACCGCTGGTGCGGATAATCTTTACGGTTTGAAAGCCAACATGACTGTAGATGAAATGCGTGTGGTTATTCAGAACGAACGTCGTATCGAACTGATGAACGAAGATCACCGGTGGAACGATATCAGGCGCTGGAAAATTGCTGTTGCTGTAAACAATGGCTACAATAAAGCCATAAATATTACCAAAACTGGCAATGTTTACACCTATCAAACTGCCAACACTATTCGTTTGCATGTTTTTAATCCCCAACATTATTTGATGCCGATTCCACAATCGGAGGTTTCTAAGATGCCATCGATGCTTCAAAACCCTGGATATTAATCCCGTCCTTTTATATTTATTCTGGCTCCTTAACTGCTTTGTGCAGTTGGGGAGCTTTTTTGTTTCTAACCGCAAAGTGCGCTGAGGTTGTTAGTCTTAAAATTTATAAACCACTAAGCTGCGAAGTACACGAAGTTTCCAATATTGCTTTGCGTACGCTGCGCCTTCTCTTTTAAAAATTTAGTACTTTAATTTAACCGCAAAGTACGCGGAGGTTGTTAGTCTTAAAATTTATAAACCACCAAGCCACGAAGTACACAAAGTTTCATGTAATTAAAATATCGCTACCAATTTTGCTTTGTGTGCTCAGTGATTTCTCTCTGTTTGCTCTGTGGTTAAATTGTGAATGCTATGCCTTCTCTTTGCGTCCTTTGCGGTTAAAATCTTCGTTTCTCTGCGTTTAAATTATGCGTTGTACCTAAAAATAAACCAATTTAAATGAAATCTTCCTGCAGTGTGCAGCGCCAAATCATGAGGGGCATGAAATCTTCCTGCAGTGTGCAGCGCCAAATCATGAGGGTTATGAAAGCTCCCTGCAGTATGCAGCACCAAATCATGATTTTTTTCAAAAAAGCTTAAAAATCATTTTAGATTTAGTTTATACCGGCTGATTCCGGAGACTGAGAAAGACTGTCGATAGCAGATTAAAATACATCATAGCTGGTTAAGAACATTTTTAGATTTTTAAGACAATTAACCGCTCAAAACTTTGGCTTATCTATAGCAAAAACTGATGCTTTAAATTTTAATTTATAAACGTGTTTTTGACGTTTATAAAAAAGAAATTTTCTTTAAAAACTCATAAAATGCCAAAAAAGAGTAAAAAATAACGATTTGCCCCCTTTTAATTACCGGATTACCCCTCACTAGCAGCCTCTTTTTTATGGTTAATTTGTTAAAACCAAGTATAAGATATAAGCCTATCCGAATTATTCGAAGATTAACTATCAAGAATAATTGATGGTTGTAACGATTAAAAAAAATGTTGCATCCAGTTTTTTCCGAAGCCAAAACCAAACCTAAAACTAATCATGAAAAGACAAAAAAGAGCCCGTTTAATGCTTCCTGATGATTGATTTTTCTTGTATGTATGATGCAGGAATTTCTATGCTTTCCAGCTTTTATTAATTATCAATCTCACTAACTAAAATATATGAAGAAAGTTAAATCTACTCCAAACCCCCTTTTACAGCTCAGGTAAAAGTAACACCGCAAGTTGCTTTTGTAACAGCAAACCAATTAACTAAGAAATGACCTGGAATTTAGGGCGCAGGCTCAGGTTCCAAATTATAACTGACGAAAATATTTTCGATCGGATGAGCAGCTTATTGCCTTTACATTTCGGAGAGGGGTAAGAATCCGGTCAGGAATAACTAACCAATTAAACCATTTTATGAAGAAAAAATTACCGAAGAAAGTCCCGCTCTATCAGCAGGCAACGGCTTTAAGGCCGGTTTTACAATTTTTGGTCTATCTCGTAATCACTTTTTTGTGCGCAATGAAGAATTACAATGGTACCAGGCCGAAAATGCTTTTTGTAAAGATGGTAAGCTAATTATCGAAGCCCGGAAAGAACAAAAGCCTAATCCATTATATGTTGCAGGAAGTAAAGACTGGCGCAAAAAGCCTCAAAATATCGAATATACTTCGGCCTGTATCATTACAAAAGATTTGCAAAGCTGGCAATATGGTCGTTTCGAAATGAAGGCTAAAATAGATATATCAGCAGGCTTGTGGCCAGCATTCTGGACTTTAGGCCTAAAAGGTCGCTGGCCGGCCAATGGCGAAATTGATATAATGGAATATTACAGGGGTAAAATACTTGCCAACATTGCCAGTATGGGTAAAAACGATAAACCCAAATGGTTTAGCAATACCAAATCAACCGATTCGCTTGGTGGAAAGAAATGGGCTTCTGAATTTCATACCTGGCGAATGGACTGGGACGAAACAGCAATCAGCCTTTTCATGGATGATATTTTAATGAATAAAACCCTATTGAGCCAGCTGGAGAACGAGAATGGAACAGCGTTTCACCCTTTTAAACAAAAGCATTATATCTTATTTGATTTGGCTATGGGTGGTATGAATGGTGGTGACCTCAATGATACCCGTTTTCCGAACCGGATGGAGGTTGAATATGTAAGGGTTTATCAGAAATAAATATAAAAAAAGACCTTACAGATTTTTAAAACCTGCAAGGTCTAAAATAGGTTTTAATTCTGAACCTTAATTTCAGTTCTTCTGTTTATAATTCTGCCTTCTTCGCTGTTGTTGGTGCTAATCGGGTTTTTCTCGCCATGGCCAACAACCGTAAAATTAGTTCCATTTAAACC
>Ga0157370_10007028_pt1 | contig 12289 bp, 6 predicted proteins | sample C35metaG_FD_113463 | JGI IMG/M metagenome (GOLD analysis project Ga0157370, IMG submission 113463) | Corn rhizosphere microbial communities from Kellogg Biological Station, Michigan, USA - C3-5 metaG | ecosystem: Host-associated > Plants > Roots > Rhizosphere > Soil | place: USA: Michigan...
GTTTAAACCTTCAGAACGAACAAGACTTATTTATATAACTATGCCAATAATTGTAAATGTTGATGTAATGCTTGCCAAACGCAAGATGCAGAGTAAAGAGTTGGCAGAAAAACTAGATATTACGCCTGCCAATTTATCGATTCTAAAAACTGGAAAAGCAAAAGGAATTCGGTTTGATACTCTCGAAGCTATCTGTAAAATTCTGGATTGCCAGCCTGGCGATATTTTAGAATACGTAGCAGAATAGCTTTCTTTTAAATTTTAATTTCTAAACATAATAAATCGGTTTTTGAAGCCGACAGGTATTCTATTGCCTAAATTTTTCAAATCATAATATCATTTAATCATCAAAATCAATCAAAAAATGAACAGTTTATCAATTAAGAATCTCAGCAAAACGTATGAGAACGGCACGAAAGCGATTGACCAATTATCGCTTGAAATTACAAACGGCATGTTTGGTTTACTTGGCCCAAACGGCGCCGGAAAGTCTAGTTTAATGCGAACTATTGCCGCTTTACAAGAACCCACTTCTGGAATTATTGAATTTAACGGAATTAATATTCTAGAAAACCCAATGTTTATAAGGCAAAATCTGGGTTATCTTCCGCAGGAATTTGGCGTTTATCCTAAAATTTCTGCCTATCGCCTGCTCGATCATTTGGCAGTTTTGAAAGGGATTATCAACAAAAAGGAACGTCACGATCAAATTGTGTATTTATTACAGCAGACTAATTTATTACAACATAAAGACAAAGCGGTTCATTCTTTTTCCGGCGGGATGCGTCAGCGATTTGGAATTGCTCAGGCTTTGCTTGGAAATCCGAAGATTATTATTGTGGATGAACCAACGGCTGGACTTGATCCGGAGGAAAGAAACCGATTTAATAATTTACTGAGTGAAATTGGCGAAAGCATTATCGTGGTTTTATCAACTCATATTGTAGAAGACGTTCGAGATTTGTGTCCTAAAATGGCAATTATCTCCAACGGAAAATTGATTTTGGAAGGAAAACCAAATGACGCAATCGATTCTTTGAAAGATAAAATCTGGATGAAAGCGATTCAAAAAACAGAATTGAAGGATCATCAATCGAATTTCAACATCATTTCATCACACTTAAATTCGGGAAAAATTAATATTCATGTCTTCTCAAACGAGCGCCCAGATTCTGGTTTCGAATTGATTTCTACAGATTTAAGCGATGTTTATTTTAGTGTTTTAGGTCAAAATCAACTTCAAAATTAAAGTTATGTTTTCTAAATTAATTCAATTTGAATGGCATAACAATACCAGAAGCTGGACTTTTTATGCCACATTTATTATTTATCTGATTCTTGGATTTTTTGTCAGCGCTTTTGCGAACTTCTCTTTTTCGGGCGCATACAAAAATAGTCCGTATGTTTTAACCTATGCGATTGGTCTCATTTCGTTAATGACGATATTCTCGATTACGCTTCAGGCGGCGCAGAGTTTTTTAAAGGAATATGAAACGAAATTCGATTCGATTATTTTCTCCTCTCCTATTTCTAAATTTCATTATTTGGCTAGCAAATTTGTTACAGCTTTTGCTATTGCTATAGTTTCTTTTGGAATGTTTATCGTTGGAATGATCGTTGGACACCAAATGTCATGGCTTCAAAAAAGCGAAATTGGTCCTTTTGAAATTATAAATTATTTGTGGCCGTATTTGGTCATTGTGATTCCGAATATTTTTTTGTGCCTTTCTATCTTAACTGCTTTGGCGTGGCTTACACGAAGTAAACTCTTCATATATGTTGGCGGATTATTAATTTACATCTTATATATAGCAGGTTCGATTTTTTCGAATTCGCCCCTATTTGCAAATGCTTCTCCATCTTCGGCGAAAGCCATGTCTTTAGCAGCAAAAATAGATCCGTTTGGTTTGGCCGCATTTCTGGAACAAACGAGATATTGGACTTCAATTGAAAAAAATAGCCAGCTGGTTTCACTTTCTGGCAACTTTTTATTCAATCGAATACTTTGGATTTCTGTTTCTCTCCTTTTACTTTTTGTTTCGTATCGATTATTTTCATTCCGAAAAACCAAAACTAAAAAGGTAAAAACATCTAAAGTTATTCAAAAAGAAACAAAAGTATTTTCGGCAGCAATTCCGAATAACATCGAAATAAAATCTTTCTCACATAATTTAGCTGTTTTTAAAAGCAATATAAAACTTGATATTTATTTAATTCTGAAAGGAATTCCATTTTTACTGATTGTTCTTTTATTTTCTGGATTATTAATGATTGAGATTTCAGATGAAATTGACGGCGGAATCCGCTTGGCTGAAAAAATTACTGATACTGCTTTAATGATTTCCACAATAATGGATCGCCTGCCTTTTATTTTGATCCTGATTCTCCTTTTTTACAGCAGTGAATTATTAAACCGAAGTGAAAATTCGAGATTTGAAATGCTTGAAAACACTGCGCCATATTCTCAGTTTGTTGTTTTACTGGCAAAATTAACGGCACTTTTTATCATTCCAATTATTATAATTGCGATAAATATTTTAATTGGATGCGGATTTCAAATTATGAATGCGAATGCCCCAATCGAAATTGGTCTTTATCTTTCTTTGTTTTATTACATTGGATTTCCGTTACTGCTAATTTCAATTTTGATCATTGCAATTCAGACTTTTATTAAAAATAAATATATCGGACTTGCGATTTCGGCTTTTGTCTGCCTTTTGTTTTGTACAGGAATTGGAGAGCAATTGGGAATTTCGCATCCTTTATTTCGTTTTGGAAATGCTTTTAAAACAGAATATTTTGATCTGAATGGTTTCGGAAAATATACAATTCCGTTTCATATTTCGATGTTGTACAATTTCGGATTGTCTTTACTGCTTCTGACTTTGACAGGAATTTTATGGAAAAGAAACGCTTCAATCCTAAAAACCTTTCGAAGAAATTCCTTCAATGCCGTTCAAAAAGCAACTTTTGCATTGGGAATTATTCTTTTTATTGGTTTTGGAAGTTATCTTTTTTATAAAACCAATATTGAATATCCTTATTTAACCGAAGACGATCAGAATAACTCGAGCGAGAAATATGAAAGTCAATTTAAAAAATATACAAATCTGGCTCAGCCCACAATTGTTTCTGTAAAAAGTAAAGTCGATTTATTTCCCGAAGAAAACCTTTATCAAGTAAAAGGCACTTATGAATTAATCAATAATTCTGAAAAACCAATTGATAGTTTACTCCTATATATAGATCGAAATTCGAAACTGACTTCTATTGATATTCCGAATTCTAAAAAATTAGACGATGTCGCTGCATTTCATCATTATTGGTTTCGATTAGAAAAACCTTTACAGCCACAGCAAAAACTGAAAATGAATTTTTCTTTTGAATCATCCTGGTCGCCTTTTAAAGGACATACGGCTTTTAATTCTATAATCGAAAATGGTTCTTTTATGCGAATAAGCCGTTACTTTCCACTTTTTGGTTATCAGGAATCGAATGAAATCAGCAGTAAAAAAGAGCGTGCAAAAAGGCATTTGAAACCTCAGACGCCTCTTAAAAAACTGGAAGACAAATCTAAAATCAAATATGACTTTGTTGATTATGATGCTGTGGTTTCGACTTCAAAAAATCAAACAGTCATTGGTGTTGGAGATTTAATTGGAAATTGGAAAAAAGACGATCGCAATTATTTTCATTATAAATCAAATGGAAAGATTCCGTTTCGATTTGCTTTTTCTTCTGCTGATTATCAAATTCAAAAAACGAAATATAAAGGAATTTCTATTGAAGTTTTTTATGATAAAAGACATTCCAGAAACGTTGAAAAACTAATTCAAGATGTAAAAAATACTTTAGATTACTGCCAGAGCAATTTTGGTAAATATCCATATAAAACGATTCGATACGCCGAAGTTTCTGCTTTCGCGGATGGATTTGCTGCAACTTCTTATCCGTCGACAGTTTTTATGAAAGAGAATTTCGGATTTTACAGCGATCTCAAAAACAAAGATAAAGAAGATGTCATCAATCAATTAACGGCTCATGAATTGTCGCATGAATGGTGGGGAAATTCACAAATAAGCCCAGAACAAAAAGAAGGAAGCTGGATTTTGACCGAAACTTTGGCTCAATACACAGAATTAATGCTTTATGAAAAAGAACATGGTTTAGAAAAAGCACTTGAAACATTAAAGATTCATCTTGATTTATACTTGAGCAGCAGAAGTTACGATCCAGAAACACCTTTATATAAAACCAATTACGACACGCCTCATTTACCTTATGATAAAGGAATGCTGGTTATGCATCAATTGCGAATATTAATTGGTGAAGAAAAAGTAAATCTGGCTTTGAAAAATTTTCTGAATCATTATAAATATCCAAATCCGTTTCCTGATTCTGAAGATTTATTAAAAGAAATTTATGCTGTAACGGATAAAAAACTATATCCAAAATTAGATGAAATGTTTAAGCAGATTATTACTTATTCGTCTAAAATAGAATCGGTTTCAAGTAGTAAAAAGAATGGTTTTTATGAGGTTTCTTTTAAAGCGGTTTCTGAAAAATTCAAAGAAAGTGCGACGGGAGAACGAAAACAAATTCCAAACGACAATAAAATAGATATTGGGATTTATGATGAAAACGGAAAGTTATCGCGTTTTACATTTGCAATAAAAAACAATAAAATAGAGGGAAAAATAAAATCTAAAATAAAACCTCAACGAATTGTTGTAGACCCTTATTTAATGAATATTGATACTTTTATAAAGGATAACGAAAAGGAGATTGATTAGAAAGTTTTGCCACATATTAAAAAGATTAGAAGGATTATTTATTATGAAAGTAAAAAAATCATTAGAATCCTTTTAATCTGTGGCTATATTTTTTATTTCAGTTCAATGAAAATCTGTTTGTGAGTTGTTTTTCCGTCGTCTTTAATTTTTAAATCTTTACTTGATTCGATTTCAAATTTTGATGAAGTATCAACTATTAAAGAAATATCTCGATTTCTAAAGTTTTCTGGAATTTCAGGTAATTCAATCGTAACTTCTATTTCTTTATCTTTTTGTTTGTAATCGACTTTAATTCTGTCTCTTAACCAAATATATTCGTAAACTTCCTGCCACGGTGCCATCCAAATTGTATCACTTCCTTTTACGCCGTACTTATCTGCAAGGGTTGTCATATAATATTTAAAATCGCGAAAACGCATGCTTAAATTCCATAAATTTCCATTGCCTGTACCGTGTGTAAATTCGTTAAACCAAAGTGTATTTGGTTGTTTTACAATCGAATCTAGTGTCTTTAAATAACGATCCATTGTTTTGAAACTAGTTGAATCTTTTGAGCTCTGCACAAAAGTTCTGGCTGTAATCATTTTATCTAAATCGACTTTAGAATCAACATTTAAAATAGGTCCAACACCTTTGTGGGAAGCAACTGAAAGAAATCCGTTTGCTAATGCAGCTTTTTCATATTCATGATGATAATCTGGATCTCCTTCTCCGCCAGGAACCACAAAATGTGACATGGTAAAATCAAGATTTTGTTTTATCGAAGTAGTATTTTCAGTTACTTCTGTCAAATAATTTGTACCGTGTTTTGTAGCGTGATGAAAACCGTGATTCAAAACATCCCAGCCAGCATTATACATTTCTTGAATTTCTTGCCAAGAAAGATGTCCGCGATTTGCTGGCAAATCACGAATTGCACCACCGTTAATTGCCAAAGCCAATTTAAATGGGATTTTGTTTCCGAAACCGTCTGAATAAAAAAGACCATTTGAAGTTGTTCCGTCTCCGCCTTGATCGATTTTCCATTCGTTTTTATCAGGATTACTGATTTTTCCGCCATTCAATAATGGAAAGGCTGTTAAATAAGCAGATCGATATCCATCATCAAGCGTAAAACTATAGGCAAAATGTTTATTGAATTTTAAAGGAGCAGGTTTGATTTTAACCTCATCGGCGGATTTTAATTTGATTTTAAAAGAAATAGTTTTTGATTTTGAAGAATCTTTTTGAACAATTTCATTTGAGAAACCATTAAAACTTCCGAAGATTACGACAGCTATTAAAAGGAGAATTCGTTTTGACATAAATTTTAGTGGTTCTTTTTGGATCTAAAAATACACTTCTTTTCGATGAAAATATTTTAAAACTGATTACATACTTAAAAATAATTTATTCCGAATTAAAAAAGGAAAGTGATTTAAAACCTAAATTTGTACATCAAAATAACTTTCTTTCCTCAAATGACACACAAAATTTTAATTATAGACGACGAAGAAAAACTTAGAAGTCTGCTGGCGCGTATTATAAAATCGGAAGGTTTTGAAGTTTTCGAGGCAAAAGATTTAAAATCTGGTTTTAAGAAACTGGAACAAACCGAAATTGATGTCATTTTGTGTGATGTCAAATTACCTGATGGAAATGGCGTTGATTTTCTTCAGAACATAAAAGCAAGTTTCCCGCTTGTAGAAGTTATTTTGCTGACTGCTTTTGGAAATATCCCAGACGGAGTACAGGCAATGAAAAATGGTGCTTTTGATTATATTGTAAAAGGTGACGATAACGATAAAATTATTCCGCTTCTTTATAAAGCTTTAGAGAAAGTAGAATTGCAGAAAAAAGTACAGCAATTGGAAAAACGTATTGCAAGTAAATATTCTTTCGAGACTATAATTGGAAAATCGAAAGGAATTGAACAAGTTATTGATCTTGCCCAAAAAGTTGCCAAAACAGATTCAACCGTTTTATTGACTGGTGAAACCGGAACTGGGAAAGAAGTTTTTGCACAGGCCATTCATGAAAACAGCAATCGTGTTGGGAAATCTTTTGTGGCTTTAAACTGCAGCACTTTCAGCAAAGAGATTCTGGAAAGCGAACTTTTTGGTCACAAACAAGGCGCTTTTACCGGAGCTTTAAAAGATAAAAAAGGTTTTATAGAAGAAGCGAATGGCGGTACTTTGTTTTTGGATGAAATTGGAGAAATGCCAATTGATCTTCAAGCAAAATTACTACGTGTTTTAGAAACTTCTGAATATATTCCGGTTGGCGATACAACTCCGAAAAAATCAAATTTCAGGTTAATTGCCGCCACAAACAGAGATTTAAAAACAGAAAGTGATGAACATCGTTTCCGTTCTGATTTGTATTTCCGTTTGAATATCTTCGAAATCAAACTGCCTTCGTTGCGAGAAAGAATCAAGGATATTGGCGTTTTGACGCATTATTTCGTCAAACAATTTTCTGAAAAAACAAACAAAAAAACATTACATATTTCAGATGATTTTCTGCAGAAATTAGAAAATTATTCTTGGCCGGGAAATATCCGTGAACTTAAAAATATTATCGAAAGATCGGTTATTTTGAGTAATGGCGATACTTTAACTTCAGATGTTTTGCCGTATGAAATGCAGCATCAAACGGAAAAAAGCACAAAATCAATGTCGGCTTTCTCTATGCAGAGTGTTGAAAAATTACATATTCAGAAAGTATTAAATTATACGAAAGGGAATAAAGCCGAAACGGCAAGATTATTAGAAATTGGAATTGCGACTTTGTATAGAAAACTGGAAGAATATGGAATTGAAAATTCCAAAATTTAAATTTCAAATTCCAACTGCAATAACAATCTCAATTATAATTTCAATTTTTAAAGCTTCGTAGAAGCGAAATATTTATAGAATTATTTATGTCAATAATGTAAAGCCCCAGCGGAGCGACACCTACGCAATCTAAAAAAATATGTCGCCCCGTTGGAGTTCTGATAACAATGATTCTTTTATTTCTATAAATATTTCGCTCCTCCGGAGTTCGACAATAACATATCAAAACGAGAAAAGCTTATCAAAATGATAGGCTTTTTTTTTGCCTGCTTTTTGGCATATAATCATATTTCTTTTATTGACAATGCTTTAGCAACATCTTGACTTTTTCGGAACATCTTTTGGCATAAGGAGGAAGAACATAAAAATTCATTCTCATGAAAAATCAAGTCACCTCAATCTACAAACAAGCAGAACGCTTTGCCGAGATAACTAAAAAATCTATTATTTCTGGAAACATCGTTCGTGCAAAAAAATGCCTGGCTCTTGCTGAACGCTTATTTATCAGCGGAAGCATCGAAACTAAAAACGCCATTTCTAATGTGTATGTTTTTTCGGTTTCTTCTTTTATGGAAATGCGTCACTGCAACATTTCACATCTTTTTCCTCAAACGCTTAAAGCGGAATACATCAAGCAGGTTAATACTTCTGGCGTATAAAAGTTTAATCGGAAAATCTAAAATCTGAATTCTAAAATCTAAAATTCCAAATAAATCCTATGATCACATTTCTTTTACTCGCATTGGCCCTTTTGCTGTTTGCAATTTGTTTTCTGTCAGTTGAATTCTTTGAAAAAATCTAAATCATGAATGCACTATTTATTATTTCAATCGCCGTTTTCGTGTATTTGGTTTATGTCTTAATCAAACCCGAAAAATTTTAAAAAAAAGAATTTTAGAATTTAAGATTATCTCAAAAATCTAAAATCTAAAATCAACAATCTAAAATTAAATATATGAACACAGAGTTATTAGGCGTCATTGGTATTTTTATCCTAACCATTGTTTTAGCGATTCCTTTAGGAAAATATATTGCTAAAGTTTATTTGGGAGATAAAACAATTTTTGACCCAATTTTCAATCCAATTGAAAAATTTATTTTTAAAATCAGCGGTATAAATTCCACTGAAGAAATGAACTGGAAACAACACTTAAAAGCACTTTTAAGTATCAATATGCTTTGGTTCTTTCTTTGTTTTTTTGTCTTATTGTTTCAGGGTTCTTTGCCTCTTAATCCAGACAACAACCCTTCAATGACGCCAGATTTGGCATTTAATACTGCTATTTCGTTTTTGGTTAACTGCAACTTACAGCATTATTCTGGCGAAAGCGGGGTTTCTTATCTTTCACAAATCGTCTTGATGTTCCTTCAGTTTGTTTCTGCTGGTATCGGAATGGCTGCCGCCGCTATGATTTTTACAGCAATGAAAGAAAGAACTACAGAACAGTTGGGTAATTTTTACAATTATTTCATCAAAAGCTGTACTCGTATTTTATTACCGCTTTCAGCAATTGTGGCTATTGCGTTAGTTTTCAGCGGTACGCCAATGACTTTTGAAGGTAAAGATGCTATTACAACGCTACAAGGCGATCATGTAGAAGTTTCTCGCGGACCAGCCGCAGCCTTTATTGCTATTAAACATATTGGTACAAACGGTGGTGGATTCTTTGGAGCCAACTCAGCGCATCCATTAGAAAATCCCACTTATTTTACTAACGGAGTTGAGCTTTGGGCGCAGATGATTATTCCATTTGCAATGATTTTTACACTTGGCTTTTTCTTAAACAAAAGAAAATTATCGAATATCATTTTTGGTGTAATGACCATTGGATTCTTACTTCTGGTTGTTCCAACAGTGATGAGCGAAATGAACGGAAATCCTGCTATTGAAAAAATGGGTATCGCACAAACAACTGGAGCGATGGAAGGAAAAGAAGTTCGGTTTGGGCCCGCAATTTCAGGCTTCTGGAGTATTGCCACAACGGTAATTTCTACAGGTTCTGTAAACAGTATGCACGATAGTTCGATGCCGGTTTCTGGCGCAATGCAATTATTATCGATGATGGTAAATGCCTTTTACGGTGGATGTGGCGTGGGTATTCTAAACTACTACATTTTCATTATTCTAGCGGTATTTATCTCTGGATTAATGGTGGGTCGAACTCCTGAATTTTTAGGGAAGAAAATCGAAGCACGGGAAGTTAAAATTGCTGCTTTTATCGCTATTCTTCATCCTTTATTAATATTATCAGGAACTGCTTTAGCCTCTTATTTTGCTGCACATGATACCGCAATGGGATATTGGTTCAGTGGTAACGCAACAGGCTGGTTAAACAATCCAGGCAATCACGGGTTCTCAGAAATGTTATACGAATATACTTCGAGCGCTGCCAATAATGGTTCTGGTTTTGAAGGATTAGGAGATAATAATCCGTTTTGGAATATCACTACAGGAATTGTGTTATTGTTAAGCCGTTTTATTCCAATTATTGGACCATTAGCAATTGCAGGTTTATTAGCAGGTAAAAAATACATTCCGGAGAGTGCAGGAACTTTAAAAACAGATACCTCAATTTTCGGAATAATGACTTTTGCTGTAATAGCAATTATCGCTGCATTATCATTCTTTCCTGCGCTAGCACTTGGACCTTTAGCCGAATACTTTACACTAAAATAATAACTCATTTTTCAATGCTGAAAATATTTTAAACACATAGAAATATAGAGTTATTATCTAAAAAAAGAAATTTAGAAAACTAGTTTTCACACATAGCTATGTGTTTGTATACGAGTGAAACGCCTTTCCCTCAAAGCTAAAATCTATGTCTCTATGTGTTAAAAAAAAACAGTTAAACAAAATAACATAAAAAATGACAACTAATAAATCCACATCATTGTTTGAAAGTAAGCAGGTAAAAGAAGCTTTAGTGCAGTCTTTTGTCAAGCTGAATCCAAAAATGATGATCAAAAATCCGGTAATGTTTACCGTAGAAATTGGAACTGCGATCATGTTTGCTGTTTGTATTTCCATATTAATGGGAGCAACAGATCAAGGCAGTTTTATCTATAATCTAATTGTGTTTTTAATCTTACTGGCAACGCTTTTATTTGCCAATTTCGCCGAAGCAATTGCCGAAGCAAGAGGAAAAGCACAAGCCGACAGTTTAAGAAAAACACGTGAAGAAACTCCTGCCAGACAAATTCTGCCAAATGGAGAAATCCGAAATATCAGTTCATCGGCATTAAAAAAAGACGATATTTTCGTTTGCGAAGCCGGTGATTTAATTGCTGCCGATGGTGAAATTATCGAAGGTCTGGCTACGATCGACGAAAGTGCCATTACCGGAGAAAGTGCTCCTGTAATTCGGGAAGCAGGCGGTGACAAATCATCTGTAACTGGAGGGACAAAAGTATTATCAGATAAAATTAAAGTAAAAGTAACATCTGAACCTGGCGAAAGCTTTTTAGATAAAATGATTGCTTTAGTTGAAGGTGCGAGCCGTCAGAAAACACCAAACGAAATTGCCTTAACCATTTTATTAGCCGCATTTACGTTAATCTTCGTGATTGTGTGCGTTACGCTAAAACCGTTTGCCGACTATGCCAACGCACCCATCACGATTGCGGCTTTCATTGCTCTGTTTGTATGTTTAATTCCAACCACAATTGGAGGGCTTCTTTCTGCGATTGGTATTGCGGGAATGGACAGAGCGTTACGCGCCAACGTAATTACAAAATCTGGTAAAGCCGTTGAAACTGCGGGAGATATTGATGTATTGCTTTTGGATAAAACCGGAACTATTACCATTGGAAACAGAAAAGCAACCAATTTTTATCCAACAAAAGGAATTTCTTTTGATGATTTTGTAAAATCAGCTGTTTTGAGCTCGCTTGCAGATGATACCCCAGAAGGAAAAAGTATATTGGAATTAAGCGAGATGATCGATGTAAAAAATGAGGTTAAAGCAAGCTTTTTGCAAACTACTTCTGATATTTCACACACCATCAAATTTACTGCCGAAACCAGAACTTCTGGAGTCGTATTAAAAGACGGAACCAATATTAGAAAAGGAGCGCAAGACGCTGCAAAAAACATTGCACAACAAGCCGGAAATTCTTTTCCTGAAGATACTGCCCAACAAGTTATTACCATTTCGTCTAACGGAGGAACTCCATTAGTAGTAATCAAAAACAATGAAGTTCAAGGTGTTATCGAACTTCAGGATATTATCAAAACCGGAATGAAAGAACGTTTTGAGCGCTTACGCAGAATGGGAATCAAAACGGTTATGGTTACAGGTGATAATCCACTTACGGCTAAATTTATTGCCGAAGCTGCCGGAGTTGATGATTTTATTGCCGAGGCTAAACCTGAGGATAAAATGAACTACATCCGAAAAGAACAAGCCGAAGGAAGATTGGTTGCCATGATGGGTGACGGAACTAACGATGCTCCTGCCCTAGCGCAAGCCAATGTGGGCGTTGCCATGAATAGTGGTACTCAAGCTGCAAAAGAAGCCGGAAACATGGTCGATCTTGACAATGATCCAACGAAATTAATCGAGATTGTTGAAATTGGAAAACAGCTTTTAATGACTCGAGGTACTTTAACTACTTTTTCTATTGCAAATGACGTTGCGAAATATTTTGCTATTGTTCCTGCTCTTTTTATTACTGCGA
>Ga0157370_10007033_pt1 | contig 12285 bp, 9 predicted proteins | sample C35metaG_FD_113463 | JGI IMG/M metagenome (GOLD analysis project Ga0157370, IMG submission 113463) | Corn rhizosphere microbial communities from Kellogg Biological Station, Michigan, USA - C3-5 metaG | ecosystem: Host-associated > Plants > Roots > Rhizosphere > Soil | place: USA: Michigan...
TTTAAAGAATTGAATTACAATGTAGTTTATGCCCAGATGAGTCGTGGTAAAACAGAAAGAATTTTATCACAGGCGCTGGCTAATATCGCCGCTACATTTTCACGGATGAGTATGGATTCATGCGTTTATCTCAATCAGAATTTTGGTTTTATTTCTTTTCCCGATGAGCTTACAACCGGCAGCAGCATTATGCCTCACAAAAAAAATCCCGATGTCTTTGAATTGATTCGGGCGCATTGCAACCGCATCCAGGCCTTGCCAAATGAAATTTCTTTGATGCTCACCAATCTTCCATCCGGCTATCACCGCGATTTGCAATTATTGAAAGAATCTCTTTTTCCTGCAATAAAAAATCTGAAAGATTGCATCAGAATGGCGACTTTGATGTTCAGAAATATTGACATCAAAAAGGATATTCTTGAGGATGAAAAATATAAATATTTATTTACGGTTGAAGAAATGAATAAACTGGTTTTGCAGGGAATGCCTTTGAGAGATGCTTATAAAAAGATCGGTGCTGATGTGGAAAATAAAATCTTTGAAACAGATAAAAAACTGGCTCACACGCATGAAGGATCTATTGGAAATCTTCAAAATAAAGAAATTCAACAAATGATGCAGAAGGTTATCAGCCGCTTTAATTTTAAAGAGGTGAATGATGCTTTACAAAAATTATTACAGTAAATTGCTGGCTTCGTTTGGAATAAAAATATAGAGTAATACAATAAGGTCCGGATAAATTCTTAAAAGATGCTTTTCAAAACCTTAGTAGCAAAGAATTTAATAATTCTTCAATCTTATTACCTTATTTTCAAATCCTGTAAATGTAGAAACAATTGGAATAACAATAATTCTACAATCAATATTTAAAGAAGAAGTAAAAAATGGCAGAATCAATAAAAAAAAGGATTGCAATTTTTGGCTCTACGGGTTCAATTGGAACGCAGGCCCTGGAAGTAATTGACGCACATCCTGATTTGTTTGAGGTGGAAATTTTAACTGCTCAGACAAATGATAAATTACTGATAGAACAAGCACTCAAATACACGCCCAATGCAGTTGTGATAGGCGACGAAAGAAAATATCAAGCGGTAAAAAATGCCCTTGAATCAAAAGATATAAAAGTTTTTGCCGGGGAAAATGCTTTGGAAGAAGTCGCGGATTTTGATACTTACGATATGATGCTTGCCGCAATTGTCGGCTTTGCCGGATTAAAACCAACATTAAGAGCAATAGAAAATGGGAAAGCAATTGCTTTGGCAAATAAAGAAACATTGGTGGTTGCAGGAGATATTGTAATGCAAATGGCGGTGGCAAAAAGAGTTCCTGTTATTCCTGTTGACAGTGAACATTCTGCAATATTTCAATGTCTTGTCGGAGAGACAAGAAATAAAATTGAAAAGGTAATTCTTACTGCAAGCGGCGGCCCTTTTTTAGGAAAAAAGCCTAATTTTTTGGTAAATGTAAAAAGAGATCATGCCTTGCAACATCCCAACTGGAAGATGGGTGCAAAAATTACCATAGACTCTGCAACCCTGATGAATAAAGGACTTGAGATGATTGAAGCTAAATGGCTTTTTAATCTTTCACATGACCAAATTGAAGTGGTGATTCATCCGCAAAGCATTGTGCACAGCATGGTGCAATTTGAAGACGGGAGCGTAAAAGCACAAATGGGATTACCCGATATGAAACTTCCGATTCAGTATGCGCTCACTTTTCCAAATAGAATTGCAAATAATAACCCAAGAGCAAATTTTAAAAAAATTCCTGTGCTCGCTTTCGAAGAGCCCGATATTAAAACTTTCCGCAATCTAAGCCTGGCAATGCTAGCATTGGAAAAAGGAGGAAATTTTCCCTGTATTTTAAACGCCGCCAATGAAATTGCCGTGTGGGCATTTTTAAATAATCGTATCGGATTTTTAGATATTACTGCTGTGATTGAAAAATGCTTACAAAAGATAAATTATATAGAAAAGCCAAATCTTTCAGATTATTTTGAAAGCGATGGAGAGGCGCGTAATTTTGCAGCTTCTTTAATAAAAATGTAACCTGAAGGTTCAAGTTGAAGGTTCAAAGTTGAAGAATGAAGGCGAACATCTAAAGAATTAAAGTTAAACATTAAGCATGGTACATCAAAAATTGTACATCGCACATCAAATATCAAACATCGTATATAAAGCATGACATTATTAGCAATCAATTGGCCGGCAGTGGGTTTGCAAGCAGGCTATCTCATATTTTCTCTTTCCATTTTAGTAATCGTTCATGAATTCGGACATTTTATTACCGCCAAATGGTTTAAGTGCCGGGTAGAAAAGTTCTATTTATTTTTTGATCCATGGTTTTCGATTTTTAAAAAGAAAGTCGGCGAAACGGAATACGGTATTGGCTGGCTTCCATTAGGCGGATATGTAAAGATTTCCGGAATGGTGGATGAAAGCATGGATAAAGAGCAGATGAAAGAACCTCCGAAACCGTGGGAATTCAGAAGCAAACCCGCGTGGCAGCGGTTGATTATTTTATTGGCCGGAGTTACAATGAATGTGCTGCTCGCTTTTGTTATTTATGCAATGATTTTGTTTACATGGGGTACTACAAAATTGCCAAATCAAAGTGTAAAAAACGGCATCTGGGTTACAGATAGTCTGATGAGCAAAATCGGATTGCAGAATGGCGATAAAATAGAAGCTGTAAACGGCGAACCAATAAAATATTTTGACGAGATTCCGCCGAAAATTTTATTAGGAAAACAGATTACTGTTGACAGAAACGGGAAGGAAGAAACTATCAATATTCCGGTAAATCTGATTGAACAATTGGTAGAAAAGAAAGACAAACGTGCTACTTTTATAGTTCCACGAATGCCTGTTATAATAGGAGGCTTTCCATCATCGGATGAAGAAGTTTCACACTCATTAAATAAATCAGTATCCGTTGATACCAGGGCGAATGTGATGAGAAGAGGCAAAGGCGCAACAAATAGTCCTCAAAATTTGAATTATAAACATCTAAGGGTATTTGATAAAATAGTAGCAGTTGACTCGACACCTGTAAATTATTTTGATGAAATGGCGCCGCTACTTCAGCAGAAAAAAGGAGATAGCATTACCCTTACGGTAATCAGAAATGGAGAGCCTGTGAGAACAAAAGTTTTTGTTGATACTTCTGGTGCTATTGGCTTTTACAACATTAATAGTGCCCAGGCTGATAGTCTTGGTTTACTTAAACTCGAAACAAAAAAATATGGCTTCTTAGAATCTTTTCCGGCAGGTGTAAGAGAAACAGGAGATCAATTAAATTTCTATATCCAGCAGTTTAAAAAGATTTTAAATCCTGAAACCGGCGCTTATAAAGGACTTGGGGGGTTCAAAACGATGGCTTCCATTTTCCCGGACACCGGATGGAACTGGGAAGCTTTCTGGAAAATCACTGCGTTCTTTTCTATCATTCTTGCGTTTATGAACCTGCTTCCTATCCCTGCATTGGATGGCGGTCATGTAGTTTTTACTATTGTGGAAATGATTACAGGAAGAAAACCAAGCGATAAATTTTTGGAATATGCGCAGATCGCCGGTATGGTTATTTTATTTGCTCTGCTGATTTTTGCAAATGGAAATGACTGGTTTGGTTGGGGAAGATAATAATTTCAGTAAACAAACAAATAAACCGGATTCTCTTTTTCTGAAATCAATAAAACATAACTTTATCATTTTTAGAAAAGAGAAATAAAAATGTCTTATTACAGAACGCCTGTTTACAGAAAGATTTTAATTTTCATCAACATTTGTTTCATCATTGCTTATTTGTTCGTTTGCCTTGTTCCTTTTGTAAACACGGGGGTCAATTGGTTTATCGCTCTTCCCGGAATTATTTTTCCATTGCTTTTATTCGTGCTGCTTGCCTTTATTATTTTATGGGCAATTCTAAAATCAAAATTTGCCTGGGCTTGTGTAATATCGGTCATTCTTGGCTTTCAACAAATTGCTGCCGTCTTTTCATTTCATCTTCCTTCTGATTTTTCTGTTCAAAAACAACCAAATACCTTGCGCGTTATGCAGTGGAATGTAATGGGGTTCGACCAGACAAATGAAAAATATAATATCGAAAATGGAGGACATTCTTTGCGGCCTTTTATGATGGATATTATTAATGAACAAAATGCCGATGTACTTTGTTTTGAAGAATTTTTTGAATCAAACGATATGGCAATTTCTAAATCGAATATTACTGAAATTACTAAAATGGGATTTCCTTATCATTATTTTGCTCCTGTAGAAAATGAACATTCCGAAGATCGTTCTGGCATTATTATTTTCTCAAAAAATCCTATTATTGATAGTGCAAAATTTGATTTGAACAGCAATAGAAAAGGGGAACATTTAATTTACGCCGACATCAAAGTGAAAGATGAAACCTTCAGAATTTTTGCTACTCATCTCATACCGATAAAGTTTGGACAATGGGATGAACAAAGATCAATGAAAGAGCAACTTTATGGTAACGCTGGCTCTGAATCTTATAAAGCCATCTTTTCCAAATTATTAAGAGGTTATGAATTTCGTTATTACCAGGCCTTACTCGTGGGACAGAAGATTGCTGAAAGTCCTTATCCAGCCGTTATTTGCGGGGATTTTAATGACATTCCCAATTCAAGTACTTACTTTAATGTAAAAGAAAATCTACAGGATCCGTTTTTGAAAAAAGGCTTTTGGACAGGAAGAACAACCAGGAAAAGTTTTGGAATAATTTCTCCTACTTTGCGGATTGATTACATTTTATGCAGCAGGATTTTTAAAGTAAATCAATTCCAAATCATGCCTGTACCTTATTCTGATCATTATCCGGTCGAAACAGATTTGAAGTGGTGAATGGTTAGTGCAACTTAGTTGTTAAATGAAGCGGGTAACTTTTAAATCATTAAATTGTAAAACAAACATCAAAATTTTTTATTTAATCTTTTATTAGAACTAACCTTTTTATCTTTCGCAAATTATTCTTAATATTTCAGGTTTAGATTCTAATTATGTTGGATAAAACACGATCATTTTTTCGGGCAATTCTCATTATTATTAATCTTGGCGTCATTCTTCTTTATCTTTTTGTTTGCCTTGTACCTTTTATCAACACTGGAAAATATTGGTTTATCGCTCTTCCCGGTTTGGCTTTTCCCTTGCTGTTTTTCGCGCTTTTGTGTTTTATTATTTTCTGGATCATTTTCAAATCGAAATGGTTTTGGGTTTCATTGATTGTTATACTTCTTGGCATTCAGCAAATTATTACCGTTTTCGGACTTCATTTTCCTCAAAAATTTTCTTCTGAAAAGCAGCCAAATACTTTAAGAATCCTGCATTGGAATGTAAGAAGCTGGGACAATTTTGATGAAGGAAATGAAAATGGCTACCTGCCTCAGATGATGCAACTTCTAACACAAAGAAATGCTGACATACTATGCTTTGAAGAGTTTGCAGACATAAAAGATATCACGGATTCCAATTCAATTACAACAACAATAAAAAGAATGGGTTATCCATATTATTTATTTGCTGAAACAAAACCCGATACGCACGATAACTCAAGAGGTGTAATTATTTTTTCAAAATATCCAATCGTTGATTCTGATACATTTAATTTTGGACAAAATACGCAAGCCGAACACCTGGTTTACATTGATATAAAACGTGGTGATAAAACCTTTAGAATATTTACCACCCATCTTCAATCGGTACGTTTTGAATATTCCGACTATGAAAGCCTGCAACGGCTGAAACATGTGCAGGATCCGGGTTATCACGATTCACGTTCAATTGTTTCAAAATTAATAGCCGGTTATGTACACCGGTATCTGCAGGCGCAAATTGTGAAACAAAAAATAGCAGAAAGTCCTTATCCGGTGATTTTAACAGGTGATTTTAATGACGTGCCAAATTCAAATACTTATTTTGTTATTAAAGGAAATCTGCAGGATGCTTTTTTGAAAAAGGGATTTTTTATAGGACGCACTTTCCGCTACATTTCACCTACATTAAGGATTGATTATATCCTTGCTGATAAAAGTTTTAAAGTAAATCAGTTCACGGTAATTCATGTTCCTTATTCTGATCATTATACGATTGAAGCAGATTTACAATGGTGAGAGGTAAGTGATGAATCCTTTTAAATTCACCTTTGACCATTGAATTGAGATCAATTTCGCATTCACAATTCACCATTCACAATTGATATTTGAATTTGCATCAATTTCGTTTTCACAACTCACAATTTCCTTCCTCACTTTGCCCTTTCCTGTACTTTTTTTCTTTGTAAAATTTTTTGAAGAGCATCTACACAATTCTGAATGGCTTCCTCAAACGATACGGCATTTTTTTTCACAAAATCATCGTTGCCGGGAACAATCAGCCGGATATCACAAATTTTATTTTCAGGAATTGCGGCACTATCTAAAGATAAGGTAACATCCGCACTGATAATTTTATCATCGAAGCGTGATAACTTACCTACTTTTTCATCTACAAAATCAATCAGATCCTGCTTTGCCTTGAATTTTAATGTCTGCAAATTAATTTTCATATTTGTATATTTATCAGAAAAAATGGTTTTTGAAATATCCGAAAGATAAAGGTAATAATATTAAACGCTTTACTATTTTAGAAAGTAAAAAAGGTTTCAAATTTTATCTGATTTTTATGCAAGAACAATTATTGGTGAACGTTAAAATTTTGTACTCACTTTTTAAAACCGTTTATTTCACCATGCATATTTGGTAATTTTGACTTTGATAAAAAATTAATTTCTTCAATAATGAAAATATCCGCACTATGAAAAAATTATTGTTCATATTGATTGCCTCTTCTTTTCTTCTGAATGCCGATGCCCAATACAAAACTTATAAAATTTCTGTGAAAGGCGATACAATAAATGCGATTGACCTTCGCGGATTGAAGCAGGGAAAATGGGTAGTTCATGTAGATCCCTTGCGTGGTGAACCCGGATATGAAGAGGAAGGGATTTTTGTAAATGGTAAAAAGGAAGGGCATTGGAGAAAATACGATTTGCAAGGCGATTTGATAGCCTATGAAAATTATAAGAACGGCGACAAAGACGGGCTATCACAGTATTTCAACTTTTTGGGTGATTTGACGAGGGAAGAAAACTGGCATGCATACAATCCGGATCAGCCTTATGATACTATTCCGATTTATGGTACAGGCAGTAACGAAATCCTTAGTTATAAGATAATAAAAGCGCAGCCTTACAGTGTAAAAGATGGTACGTGGACTTATTATGATAATGGCAAGATTATTAAAACGGAAGAATATGATCGTGGACATTTACTGAATCCGAACAAACCGGCTGACGTAGTTTCGGATGAGCCAATGAAAAAAATTGTTCCTAAAGAAGTATTGGAATATCAGAAAAAGAATGCCGGCAAAAAACATGTAAAAGTGAGGGATGGAATGACGGGCTATTAAGCGCGTTTTTTACCCACATTTATTATTTTATAACAAAGTTCTTTCAGCAAAGAACCTAACGCAATTCCGGAATTTCCAATTCCAATACTTTTCAGATTTGAATCGTGTAATAATAAAATAATCTGCTCTGTTTCTGAGTAAGAATAATTTTTTACCGCCATCAAAACCTGTTCTACCACATGCGGATTAAAAGAAAAAACCGGCTTTAAAGTTCGTTCGCTTCTATCCGGCATTTGGTGCACAGTAAGTATTTTAGAAAAATAAGCATAAAGTGTAGGAAGAAGCAACTGAATAGGAACCGCTTTTGGATTGGCATCAAAATATTGAATAATGCGAATCGCCTTCGCTGCGTCTTTTTTACTCAAAGCATTTTGTAATTCAAAAATATTATACTCTTTGCTGATTCCGATAAATTTTTCAATATGGTCTTCTGTAATATTTTTTTCCGAACCGATGTTGATCGAAAGCTTATCTACTTCATTTACAATCCTCGAAAGATCATTGCCAATATGATCTATTAATAAATTTAAAGCTTTTGGTTTTATTTGAAATCCATTCAATTGCAAGTAATCATTTACCCAGGCAGGCAACTGGTTTTCATAAATTTTTTTTGATAAAAAAACTTCACCTTTCTTTTTGATTGTTTTGGAAAATTTTAACCGTCCATCCAAAGTTTTTCCTTTATAAGAAACCACCAGGATCGTTGATGGTAAAGGGTTTTCGATATACGATTCCAGTTTTTCAACATCTTTCATTTGCTGCGCCTCTTTCAGCAAAACAACCTGCCTTTCTGCAAACATGGGGTAACGGCGGCAGGCATTTACAATATCTGTCCAGTTGGCATCTTTTCCATAAAAAATGGTTTGATTAAATTCGGCTTCACCCTGGGAAAGAATTTTCTTTTCAGCGTATTCCATTATTTCATCTATAAAATAATCTTCATCGCCTTCGAGCCAGTAAACAGGTTTAAAATCTTTTTTTTTCCAATTGGCAATTATTGCAGCAGCACTCATGTGTCAAAGATAACGCGGCGTAAAGAAATATTCTATTTTAAAAATAAGAAAATAGAAACCGTGGTTATTTGTTGTTTTCCTGATATAAAATGTCCGGTATCGCCTTAAACTCTTTCAATGAGGATAAATTTACTGTCATTTACTATAAGCTCTAATAAAATATTTTTAGATGAATTGTTTTTAAAACTTATTTTACATTTCATTTTCAACTTCTTAATTTTCCTTATTTTTATTTTCAAAACAATTGCATGCCATCAACACATCCCGTTCCGAAACACCGCCTTTCTTTCAGGCAAATACTAAACATGAGTTTCGGATTTTTCGGAATTCAATTTGGTTTTGCTTTGCAGAATGCAAACGTGTCGCGCATCTTTCAAACACTCGGCGCCGAAATTGATAAAATTGGTTTCCTATGGGTCGCTGCGCCACTCACCGGTTTACTGGTGCAACCAATTATTGGTTATTTAAGCGACCGTACCTGGCATCGCAAGTGGGGGAGAAGGAGGCCTTTCTTTTTTATCGGCGCCGTGCTTGCTTCCATCGCGCTTTTTTTAATGCCGCAATCAACAACCCTTTGGGTGGCAGCGGTTTTATTGTGGGTGCTTGATGCTTCCATTAATATTTCCATGGAACCTTTTCGCGCTTTTGTAGGGGATAAATTAATTTCCGAACAAAGAACTACCGGCTTTGCCACACAAACTTTTTTCATTGGCCTTGGCGCGGTAATAGCTTCTTTGCTTCCTTATATTTTCACCAATGTTTTTCACATCAGCAACACAGCACCCGCGGGACGAATAGGTGATTCTGTAAAATATTCTTTCTATATCGGTGCAGTCGTTTTCTTTTTTTCCGTTTTGTGGACGGTTATCACTTCTGATGAACTTCCACCGGAAAATGTTGAAGAATGGAAACAGGAGAAAGCTCAATCAAAAGGGCTTGTAATTGCAATAAAAGAAATTACCAAAGGTATTTTTTCAATGCCAAAAACCATGGCTCAGCTGGCGGTTGTACAGTTCTTTACCTGGGTTGGTTTTTACTGCATGTGGCTTTATTCTACCCCGGCTATTGCTCAAAATGCTTATGGAACAATCGATACGACAACAAAAGCATACCAGGATGCAGGCGATTGGGTTGGCGTGATGTTTACGGTTTATAGCGGGATTTCTGCTGTTGCAGCATTTCTTCTTCCGCTTCTTGCGAAAAAAATTGGCAGAAAATACACACACATGCTTTGCCTCATTATCGGTGGAATCGGATTATTCGCGCTTGTTTTTATTAAATCACCCAACATACTTTTACTCCCGATGATTGCTGTAGGAATCGCTTGGGCTTCTACGCTTACAATGCCCTATGCAATTCTTGCCGGCGCTTTGCCTCCATCGAAAATGGGATTTTATATGGGTGTGTTTAATTTCTTTATTGTGATACCTCAATTGGTAGCTTCATTTGTGATGGGATTTGTTATCAAAGATATTTTCCATGAACAGGCAATTTATGCATTGGTAATTGGCGGAGTCTGTATGGCTATTGGAGGAGTCTTCAATTTAATTGTGATAGATAAAGATGAAAAAATTGGTGAGGTAATGGAGATGCACCCGGTGTTTGAATAGAAAGGATTTGCAAAAAAAACTGCTAAAGGTTCTTTAAAAAACCCTCATCAAAGTTGCCTTCGATACTTTTCGGTGCACTGTAGTGCCCTAAATCATTTAGGTAATAAGGTGGAGTGAGTCTAAATCAGTTTGCTATAAAGTAATAAGGTTTTTGATAGAATTATTTTTTATAAAGCAGATGTATTGGTTTATTCCCGCTATGGTTCGTGTCACGATCCATTCTTTTTTATTCCAAAACCTGTTGTAAAGACACGAGCCATGGCAGAAAAAAATCCTTTATCAAACTTATCTTTGCATCCTTTTTAAAACACCGTTTCTCAATGGCCGCATTACAATTCGAACTCCAACATACTGATAATTATACCAAAGCGAGGGCAGCAAAAATTACCACAGATCATGGTGAGATTTTAACGCCAATATTTATGCCTGTTGGCACAGTCGGAAGTGTGAAAGCCGTTACCCAGCAACAGTTGCACAATGATATTCATGCGCAGATTATTCTTGGAAATACCTACCATTTATATATGCGCCCGGGCCTGGAAGTTTTGGAAGCTGCAGGTGGTTTGCATCAGTTTATGAACTGGAATAAACCGATTCTTACTGACAGCGGCGGCTACCAGGTTTTTTCTTTGAGCGGCACGCGAAAATTAACTGAAGAAGGCGCGGTATTTCAAAGCCATATTGATGGCAGCAGGCATTTATTTTCTCCTGAAAAAGTAATGGATATTCAAAGAATTATCGGCGGGGATATTATCATGGCTTTTGATGAATGCCCGCCGGGAGCGAGCGAATATTATTATGCAAAAACTTCTTTGGAATTAACCAACCGCTGGCTCGACCGATGTTTTGAAAGATTCAATTCTACGAAAAATAAATATGGCTATTCGCAAAATTTATTTCCCATAGTGCAGGGTGGTACGCATCCTGATTTACGAAAGTTTTCATGTGAATATGTGTCTTCAAAAGAAGCAACAGGAAATGCAATTGGCGGATTGAGTGTGGGCGAGCCAACAGAAAAAATGTATGAAATATGCGAATTTTGCTGTAATAATCTTCCCCAAAATAAACCGCGCTATTTAATGGGCGTGGGCACTCCATGGAATATTTTGGAATGTATTTCTCTCGGTGTGGATATGTTTGATTGTGTAATGCCAACACGCAACGGGCGCAATGCGATGTTATTTACCAGCAATGGAATTATCAATATCGACAATAAAAAATGGGAGAAAGATTTTTCGCCAATTGATAATGGAATAGATTGTGAAGCAAGTAATTTGTATAGCAAAGCCTATCTGCGCCATTTAATGAAATCAAAAGAAATTCTCGGTTTGCAAATAGCCAGCATTCACAATCTTGCTTTCTACCTGGATATTGTTACCAAAGCAAGGAAACATATTATTGATGGTGATTTTTTATCATGGAAAAATGAAATGGAAGTGAAATGGCAGCAGAGGTTGTGAGGGGAATGTCATTGGAGAGAGACACAAAGATTGCTTCGTTCCCCGCAATAATGGAATATAAGCTGCGACGTCATTTCCGGAAAACCCTAAAGCATGTTTCTTATTTATGACTTTATTATTCTTTAGGAAACAGATGAATTAAAGTTTTCTGTTATTAGCTCCATTTCGTGTTTAAAGTGCTGAAAATGGCTATAGTGTTTCAGCAGTAGTTTGGTCTTTAGGGAACAATAGTAGTAACAATGAACTTTTAATTATAAATTTGGCAACGGTTCCGGCGAGAGGAATTCTATTCTTCCTGGCTGCACAAATGAACCCTTGCCGGCAAATCTAACCGGCACTATCGAACGACAATTAAATACAACTATTTATGGCAATTAAATACAAGGATTTAATTAAGAAAGCTTATGCTGCTTTCAACGGCAGAGACATTGAAAAGGCTTTGTCAACAATGCATCAACATGTTCAATGGCCAAAAGCATTTGAAGGAGGATATGTAAGTGGACACGATGAAATAAAAGAATATTGGAATAGGCAATGGAAAGAAATAAATCCGAATGTTGAACCAGTTGGATTTAAAGAAAGGAAGTATGGAAGTTTGGAAGTTGAAGTTCACCAAAAAGTGAAGGATATACAAGGTAATTCAATATTTGATGGAATGGTAAAGCATATTTACACTTTTGAGGATGGCTTAATAAAAACTATGGACATTGAACAGGTACAGGAAAACAAA
>Ga0157370_10007034_pt1 | contig 12283 bp, 10 predicted proteins | sample C35metaG_FD_113463 | JGI IMG/M metagenome (GOLD analysis project Ga0157370, IMG submission 113463) | Corn rhizosphere microbial communities from Kellogg Biological Station, Michigan, USA - C3-5 metaG | ecosystem: Host-associated > Plants > Roots > Rhizosphere > Soil | place: USA: Michigan...
CCGTGCCTCGGCGGCGATGTTGGAGCGCAGATCGCAAGTCGGATCGCCGATGCTGTCGATATAGGCCGCGGTCCAGGGAACGCCCGCCGAATTGACCAGCGCGGCGCCGCCGCCATAGAGGATCGAGGTGGTATGGCTTTCGCCGCCCTGCGTGATCTCGGCGAGGAGCTCGGCCGCCTTGCCGACGCCTTCGGCGATCTTGCCCTTCATCCCCTTGTTCAACATGCAAAAGATGCTGCCGATGATTTCGGGATGGCTCATTTCCTCGGTGGCGATGTCGTAGAGCATGTCCTTGCGGCCCGGATCGTCATCGGCCAGCGCCTGGGTGAAATACCGCATCGCGGCCGCGAGCTCGCCCTGCGACCCGCCGAATTGCTCGAGCATCAAGGTCGCGAGCATCGGATCCGGCGCGGAGATGCGGACCGTGTACATCAGGCGTTTGTTGTGCATGGACATGGCATCCTCCTCGGGTTCGCACGGTCGCCGTTGGGGTGAGAACACCGCGTCGATAGCGCAGTTCTTCTCGCCTCGCGCCCGCTCACAAAAAATGCAGCGGCAGGCGGCACCGCAAACGCTCAGGCCGATTTCCGCCACGGCAGCAGCATCGCGACGCGGCGGCGATAGCGCTGATACTCGTCGCCGAAGAGTGCGATCAGATCGCGCTCTTCCAGCTGGATGCCGACAAGGATGTAGCCCGTCGTCACCGCGGCAAAGAGCAGATGCCCCGCCGACATGTCGGGTGTCGCCCAGAAGGCGATGACGAAGCCGAGATAGATCGGGTGACGCACGATTTTGTAATAAAGCGGCGTGCGGAAATGCGGTTCCGGCATCGGCCGGCCAACGAGATTGCAAGCGATCTGATGCAGCCCGAACAGCTCGAAATGGTTGATGAGGAAGGTGCTGGTCAAGACGATCAGCCAGCCGAAAAGGCCGAGCGCCGTCAGCGCCGTCGCGATCGGCCCCTCGCCGATCTGCCAGACCGAGCCTGCTATCGGCCGCCATTGCCAGAAGAGCAGCGCGAGGGCGAGGCTCGCGAGCAGCACATAGGTGCTGCGCTCGACCGGCTTCGGCACGAAGCGCGTCCACCAGGCCTTGAATTGCTGGCGCGCCATGATGCTGTGCTGGAGCGCGAAGATCGACATCAAAACGAGATCGATGACGATCGCCTCCGCCACGGGCCCCGCCATGCCGCCATCGATGGTCTTCGGCACGACAAGGCCCGTGACGAAGCCGATCGCATAGAGGAAGACGAAGAAAAACACGAAATACGCGATGATGCCGTAAAGCAACGCCATGACACGACCCATGGGGATTCTCCCGCAGCCGCAGACTGGGAAAGGGGAAAGGCGATCCGTCGCGCCGCTTCAGCGCTTCTTGACGACGACCTCGAAATACTCGCTCGGCACGACCATGGTGCCATCGCTTGCCTTGTTGAGCCGCCCGATCAGCGCAAGGAGATCGCGCGCCAATCCGGATTGCCCCTGAGCGTCGAGCGCCGCGAAGGCCTTCAGCGTTGGGCCGTAATAAGTCTTGAAGACCTCGATGAAATGCTCGGGCGAGCGATAGCGGAAATTGAAATAGCGCGGCGTTGCTGTGAGCGAGGACGCGGCGGCACCGAACAGCTCGGTCAGCCGTTCGCGCGTGCCCCAGAGCATCGGCGAGCGGACGCTCGCCGGCGGCGGGAGATAGCGGGCTAGAACCTTGAAGACCTGGCCGATGAACCCGTCCGGCGTCCAATTCGCGAGGCCGATGACGCCGCCCGGCCGGCAGACGCGCAATAGCTCGGCGGCGGCGCGATCCTGATCGGGCGTAAACATCACGCCGAAACTCGAGAGCACCGCGTCGAAGGCATCGTTGCCGTAAGGCAGCTTTTCGGCATCGGCCTCCTCGAAGGCTATGCTGAAGCCCTCCGCCTCGGCGCGGATGCGGCCGCGCTCGAGGAGGCTCGGCACATAGTCGGTCGAGGTCACCTCGCACCAGCGGCGCGCCGCGGCAAGGCTCGAAACCCCGTTTCCGGCAGCGACGTCGAGGACTTTGCAGCCGGCCCGGAGATCGAGGGCTTCGCAGAGCTCCTCGGCGACGATCTGCAGCGTGGTGCCGATGATCGCATAATTGCCCGAAGACCAGGCGGCCTGCTGCTTGCCTTTCAGCGCGGCGAGGTCGGGTGCCGTGCCGGAGGTCGGTTGGGAGCGTGTGCCGGAGGGGAGCGTGGTGGTGAGGGTCATGGTCGTCTCGCTGATGGTTGCATGGCATCCAAGGATATCGCGGATGCGATGGCCGAGAATGCCGCGCGCGCCGGTGAAAGACTCTGCCGGGCGCTTGATTTGCGCTTGAGACAGGGTTGATTATTCCCCGAGAACGGCTGAGCAGCCGGAACGAGAGGCCGCAGGTGCAATTTCGGTTTGCCGACCACTTGCTCGATACGGACCGCCGCGAGCTGCACCGCGGGTCCGAAACGATTGCCGTCGAGCCGCAGGTCTTCGATCTTCTCGTTTACCTGGTGCAGAACCGCGAGCGCGTCGTCAGCAAGGACGACGTCATCGCCTCGGTTTGGAGCGGCCGCATCGTCTCCGATTCGACGCTGACCAGCCGCATCAACGCCGCGCGCAAGGCGGTCGGCGACAATGGCGAGGCGCAAAGGCTGATCCGCACCATCGCGCGCAAGGGCTTTCGCTTCGTCGGCGAGGTTCGCGTCCCGGCTCCGGCGGAGGCGGCGCCTCACGCCGCCGGCGCGCCCGCGGAGGACCTTCGCGATGGCGCGCCCTCGGCTCTGCCCCTGCCCGACCGGCCCGCCATCGCCGTGCTTCCCTTCGTCAATATGAGCGGCGATCCGGAGCAGGATTATTTCTCCGACGGCATCAGCGAAGACATCATCACCGCGCTTTCGAAGCTGCGCTGGTTCTTCGTCATCGCACGCAACTCGTCCTTCATCTACAAGGGCAAGGCTGTTCACCTGAAGCAGGTCGGCGAGGAGCTCGGCGTCGGCTATGTCGTCGAAGGCAGCGTGCGCAAGAGCGGCGACCGCGTGCGCATCACGGCGCAGCTCAACGACGTTGCGACCGGCAGCCATCTCTGGGGCGAGCGTTACGATCGCGGTCTCGCCGACGTGTTCGCCGTGCAGGATGAGATCACCGAGGCGATCGTCGCCGCGATCGAGCCGCAGATTTACGCGGCCGAGAACTTCCACGCCCAGCGCAAGGCGCCGGACAGCCTCGACGCCTGGGATCTCGTCGTCCGCGCCCTGTCGCATTACTGGCGGGTGACGCGGCATGACGGCATCGTCGCCCAGGCGTTGCTCGAAAAGGCGATCCGCATCGATCCGAATTACGGCCAGGCGCTGGGCGTGCTCGCGGCGAGCCACACTTTCAGCGCGCATATGGGTTGGGAGGAGATGGCGGCGAGCGTCCCGGCCGCCGAGCATGCCGCGCGCGCCGCGATCCGCGCCGACAGCGAGGACCCGTGGGCGCATTACGCGCTCGGCTGCGTCTATTTGTTCTTGCGGCGCTTCGAGGATTCGCTGGCCGAGTTCGAGCTGGCGCTGCGCCTCAATCCGAATTTCTCGCTGGCGCAGGGCTATTACGGCTTGGCGCTCGCCTATTGCGGGCGCTGGGAAGACGCCGCGACCGCGGCGGGCCGCGCGCTGCGCCTCAGCCCGCGCGATCCCTTCTCGGCAATCTATTGCGGCATCGCCGGCTATGCGCAATTCAACGGCCGCAACTACGACATGGCGATCCAGCTCGCGCGCGAGGCGGTTCGCCAGCGCGGCGATTTCGTCGGCGGTCATCGCGTGCTGACCGCGGCCGCGGGCATGGCGGGCCAAAGCGAGCTCGCACAGCAGGCGCTGCAGGCGCTGAAGCGCGTGCAGCCCAATCTCTCGCTTGCCTGGATCGCCCGGCAGATGCCGATCCAGCACGATGCCGACCGCGAGCACTACCTCGAGGGATTTCTCCGCGCCGGCTTGGATTAGAAACCGTTGCGGAGCCGGCTCGCGCCAAGCCAAAAAAGCCAAAAGCCGCCGCGCCGGCGGCGCAAATCCGCGTTGTCCCGAGGCGCTCCTCCATCGCAAGGAGGACAAGCGGGTCCGACGCAAATGCGATAAATTGACCGCGCGCGACCATGGGCGCCGGCGCGGCGACCGGCCGGGTGCTGGAATCGAGCGCGGCCGGGGTCGCGACCGGGGTCACGATGAGCGGCGATGTCGAAGCGGATGGCGAGCGCATGGCAAAAGCCATCGCCAAGCAGCTTGCGGCGTTCTTTGTCCAGCAAGGCTGGATATCGCCTCGCTGATGTCCCGCGGTGGGCGACAGCGCTCCTTGCCATAGCTCGGCCGCGGTCCATGGCGGCGAGGATGGTGCCGGCGGCCTTTCTTTTCTAGACTCTCAACGCTTCCCCATCCCGAGCCACGAACGCGTCTTGCCCGACCAAGCGAACCCGCCTCCAGCGACGCAGCCGCCCGGACCTGCCGCGAGCAAGCCGGCGAGCCGGTTGTTGGTGCTCTATGCCTGCATCGGCTTCATTCTCATCACCTCGATCGAGGGCACGATCGTCGCCACGGTGATGCCGGAGATCGTGGGCGACCTCGGCGGCTTCGATCTCTTCAGCTGGGTGTTCACAGCCTATCTTCTGACCCAGGCGGTGATCATCCCGATCTATGGCCGGCTCGCCGATATCTATGGCCGCCGGCGCATGCTGCTGATCGCCACCGGCGTCTTCGTGTTGGGGTCGATCCTCTGCGGCTGCGCCTGGAATATGCTGTCGCTGATCCTCTTCCGCGTTGTCCAGGGCATCGGCGCGGGCGGGCTGGTGCCGGTCTCACAGACCGTGATCGGCGATCTCTACTCTCCGGTCGAGCGCGCGCGCATCTCGGGCTATCTCTCGAGCTGCTGGGCGATCGGCTCGATCATCGGCCCGCTTCTCGGCGCCTTCCTCATCGCGCATACGATCTGGCCGATGGTCTTCTGGATCAACGTGCCGATCGCCGCCGCGGCGGCGCTGATGCTCGTTCTCTGGCTGAAGGAAGGGCTGGAGCACCGGGTCCGGCGCATCGATTACGGCGGCGCGGCGCTGATGGTCGCGGCGAACACCGTGCTGATGGTCGCCGTGGTCGAATTCGGCGCTCTGGGGCTCCTGCCGAGCCTAGCGCTCGTCATGCTCTCAATCCTGCTCTTCGCCCTCTTCTTTCGCCTCGAGCGGCGTGCGGCCGAGCCGATGCTGCCGGTCGAGCTGTTGAAGAACCGCACCCTCGCCGCCGCCTCGCTCGGCTGCTTTGCGTCAGGCGCCATCCTCATGGGCGCGACCGCCTTCGTTTCGCTCTACGTCCAGGGGGTGATGGGCGAAAGCGCCTTCATCGCCGGGCTGGTGCTGACGACGCCCAGCATCACCTGGGTGATCGGCAGCGCCTCGGGCGGCTGGCTGATGCTGAGGTCGTCTTATCGCTCGACGACCATCGCCGGCGGCACCTTGCTGGTCGCAGGCGGGATCGTCATGGTCCTGCTGCGGCCCGGGATCGCGCCTTGGGTCGCGGGGCTCGGCGTCGGCTTGATCGGCATCGGCATGGGCCTCATCACCAACACCTATACCGTCTCGACGCAAGGCGCGGTCGGCTGGTCGCAGCGCGGCGTTGCCACCTCGACGATCTCCTTCATGCGGCAATTGGGGCAATCGATCGGCGCGGCGATTTTCGGCGGCACCATCAATGCCGAATTGGCAAAGCACAGCGCGGGCGCCGATATCGTCGACCGGATCATGAACCCGGCCTTGCGCCGCGCCATTCCCTCGGACCTCATCGGCACGCTCGCCGACGCGGTCGCGACCGGCCTCAACCACGTTTATTGGATCACGCTCGGCCTCGGCTTCGCGGTGATGGCGACGGCCTACCTCCTGCCGCCCCGCTTGGGCCCACGCCTCGACGCCGAGCGGCTGTAAGCCGCGAGGGAAGCGGCGTCGAGGCAATGGGCGGCTTCGGTCGCTCCCCCAAATAAGAGACCGAGTCCGCCGGCAGCCTAGAAGTGGACGTGATCGCGGCTGTCGAGCGCCAATGTCTCGCGGCTCGTCGAGCTGCCCGACGCGGCGGTGCTTGCATCGATGCCGGCAACCGCGTGCTCGCCCCAGTTGACGATGAAGGCCTTGCCGCGATCGAGGAACGAGCGCACGACCGTCAGGAAGCGGTCGGGCTGATCGACCTCGATGTTGTGCGCCGCATCGTAGACGAAAATAAGATGGCAATCGGGGATGCGCTCGGACAGCAGATAATCCGCTTCCACGGGAACCCGGCCATCGGAGGTTCCGGCGAGGACGAGCGTCAAGCTCTGGATATCGGAGAGCCGCTCGACCAGCTCGCTCTCGTAGTCGACATCCTTGTGATAGGACGCCGCCACCTTGCGGTTCGCGGCCGCTTGCTGCGGCGATTTCTCGTCGGGCGGCAGCCTTTCGGGATGGGCGAACATCTGCTGGCGCACGATCTTCGGATCATCGCTCGGCTTTGGCACCGTGGGCGGACGGAAGCCCGAGGGGCATTCGAGAATGAGCTCGCCGACCAATTTCGGATGATCGACGGCGAGCCAGGCCGCGGCGCGGCCGCCGAAGGAATGGCCGATCACATCGATCGCCTCGCCGCCGATGACCTTGCCGATGAATTCGGCCGCGAGCTTGCCGATATCGCGCATGGTCGCGACGCCCTTATGCGGCTCCGTGCCGTCGAACCCCGGAAGAACCGGGATGAACACCTGGTTGACCTTCGCGAGCTCCGCCAAGGTTTTGGCGAGGCGCACCCCGCCCGCACTGTGCAGATAGAGCAAGGGGCGACCGCTTCCGGCGACGTAGTAAGCAAGCTTGCCGGTGCTGAGATCGGCCGACTGCAGCATGAAATCCATAACGGGGTCCTCCGAAGCTGAATGGCGTGACGAGCGGCGGTTAGAGATCCGCCAGGGCCGGTTTCACATGGTCGCGGAACAATTCGAGGCTGCGACGCACGGCCGGCTCCGGAATCTTTCCGACTTTCATATTGACGCTCGTGATGCCGTGCCCCCATTTTTTGTGGATGGTTCTGACCTGCTCGATCACCTGGTCGGGCGTGCCGCACAGCACGATGCCGTTCTTGATCCGGTCTTCGATCGTCACCTTGGCGTGGGTCGCGGCGCGCTTGGTGATGTGCTCCTTGTTCTCCTCGTCCTGGTAATAGCGCGTCTTCTGGACGACGAGGCGCTGCGCCGTGCGGATTCCGCCACCGAGCACATTGACGAAATAGTTGAGACCCATATCGAGGTTCTTCTTGGCCTCCGCCTCGGTGTCGGCGATGTTGCAGTACATGCCCACCATGATGTCGTCGGGCGTTGGATCCCAACCGCATTCATGCGCATGCTCGCGGTAGATCTTGATAGCGCCGGCGACAGTATCGAGATCGGTCACGCGCACGATCCCGGCCATCGCCCCCTGCTCCGCCGCAAAGCGCGCCGATTGCGGCGAGCTGGCCGAGAGGATGATGCGCGGATGCGGAGTCTGGCGCGGTTTCGGCCAAATCGACACGGCGCGAAACTGGTAATACTCGCCCTCCCAGCCGAAGGGCTCGGGCGCCGTCCATGCCTTCTTGATCAGCGCGCAGGCTTCCCGGAGACGGCCCCAGGAATCATTGGGCGGCACGTTGTAGGCGACGTATTCATGCGGGATGCCGCGCATGAACCCGGCGATCAGCCGGCCGCCGCTGATGCAGTCGAGCATCGCGTACTCCTCGGCGACGCGAAGCGGGTTGAGCAGCGGCACGATATTGCCGGACATCAGGATGCGGGCTTTCTTGGTCCGCTGCGTCATGATCGCGCCGAGAAGATTGGGGTTCGGCATGAGCCCGTAAGGGCTCATGTGATGCTCGTTGCAGCTGACCCAGTCGAAGCCGCATTCGTCCGCGAAGCTGATGGCCGAGATGTAATCCTCGTAAACGCCCGTGGCCTTTTCGGGGATGAAGGATTTGTTGGAGACCGGCCAATCCTCCCCGGCGGTCGGAAAATAGGGCCACGGCATCAAATGCGAGAACGAAAACTTCATGACACGATCTCTCCTTCTATTCCACGACGGGTCCGCATTGCCTTGCGATGGCTCAGCGAATTCCCATGATCTTGCTGTATTTGACGGCGAGGGCTTCGAACTCATTGGCGGCGAAATCGTAGGTCAGCACTTTCACGTCGCCGATCTGCTTCGCGAGCTTGTAGGTGTCGGTGCCGGGCATGCTCGCGAGCGACGCGCCCCAGAGTTCGGCAACCTTCTGCTGCCCCTCGGGGCCGCTGGCCCAATATCCCCAGAGCTTTGCCAGATTCGGATGCTTTGCATCGCTGAGGATGCTGTAAGCGGCGGGCGCGAGGACGAGCGGCGGCACGGGCGCGATCTTCACCGGCGCGCCCTGATGCTCGAGGATGAACACATCGGCGCCGACGCTGATCGCGAACTCACCGGTCGCGACGCGCACGCGCGCATCCGGGTAGGTCGGGAGAAGCTTCATCCCCTGGTCGTGCATCAGCTTGGTGAGAAGGCTGCTCACCTTCGCGTCGCCGAGTGCAAAAGCGAGGTCCACCCAGGGATTGGGCGAGCGCGGCGTGTCGATGCGTCCCTTCCATTTCGGATCGAGCAGATCGTCGAAGGATTTCGGAACGTCCGCCGGCTTCACCAGATTCGTGTTGTAAATGATGACACTGAGCGCGGTGTCGTGCGAGCGGATGCCGTAAGGCCCGAGCTGCAGAGAGGGATCGACGCCGAAGGTCTTCGGCCAGTCGATCTTCTGAAGGCCGTTCACCTCACCGAGCGTCGCCATTTGCGTCGCCGAGGTCCAGAGCACGTCGAGGTCCGTCGGCACGTGATGCTTGATCGCCGCGACGAGCTGCGCCGCTTCGCTGACATGCGATCCCGAGCTGAAATTGATCGCGATGGGAAAGCCGTAATATTTGCTGACGGCTTCCCGCAGCGCGTTTTGCTGCGCCGGATTATAGGTGTAGCCGAAGATATTGATGGAGCCCTCGGCCTTTGCCGCCGGGATGAGCGCCTCAACCGAAGCCGGCAGCTTCTCCGCCGCCGCCGCAGGAGCCGCCATCAACAGCGGCGCGACGAGGACGGCGAGCCAGCTAAGCCGGAAGGCCTTGAGGCCGCGGGGTTTGCCGATCACCGGATGCATTGCATCGTGACTCCATAGCGACAGCACATCGATCCTCCCTGGGATGCCGATCGGTCCGACGAAAGCGATTGGCGCATGGCCGGACGCCTAGCGCGACGCGACCGGCGCATCGCCGGCAGGATAGGGCGAGGTCAGCGATTCCTCGATGCTTTCCGCGTCGTCCGGCTGCCGCCGCACCGCCACGCAGAATTCCGGCGGCAGCCGAAGCGTCACGCTGTCGCCCTCGGCGAAATCGACGCCGCGGCGCACCCGCAGGTCGAAGAACACGCCCCCGACCCGCGCGCGGTAATAGGTCCCCTCGCTGGAAAAGCGGGATGCGACGACGGTCGCCTTCACCAGGTTCGCGTCCGAGGATGCAACCGGCCCGGAAACCACCACGTCCTGCGGACGGATGCCGAGCAGGCACGGCGTGCTCGGCGCGAGCTCGCCGGTGCTCACGGCGAGAAAATGGCCGATCTCGGTCTGGAGCAGCGCGCGGCCATCGAGGATGCGCTCGACTTTCGCCGGCAGGAGGTTCATCTCGCCGATGAACCGGGCGACGAACTCGTCGCGGGGATAGTGATAGATATCGTGCGAATTGCCGATCTGGACCAGCCGGCCGTGATCCATGACCGCGATCCTGTCGCCGATCTCGACGGCCTCGCTCTGGTTGTGCGTCACATAGACCGTGGTGAGGCGCAGCCGATGCATGAGCGCGCGCAGCTCGCCGCGCAGGCGATGCTGGAGCTTGTAATCGAGATTGCTGAGCGGCTCGTCCATCAACAGGATCTTCGGCCGCAGCGCCAGCGCGCGCGCCAGTGCCACGCGCTGCTGCTGGCCGCCGCTGAGCATCGTGACCGGGCGATCGGCCATGGTCTCGAGCCCCAGCATGGTCAAAACCTCGGCGGTGCGCGCCTTCACCTCGTCGCGCCCCAAGCGCCGGATCCCTTCGCGCAGCGGGAAGGCGACATTCTCGAAGACGTTCATGTGCGGCCAGATGGCATAGGATTGAAACACCATCGCGATGGGCCGGCGCTCGGGCGGAACGAACACCCCATGGCGGGACGAGAAGACCAGCTCGTCATTGATGCGGATCACGCCCGCGCTCGGCTTCTGCAGGCCGGCGATCGACCTCAGCATGGTGGTCTTGCCGCATCCGCTGGGCCCCAGCAAAACCAGAAACTCGCCTTCCGCGATCGACAAGTCGATCGCATCGAGCGCTCGAACGACGGTGTTCCGATAGCTGAACTCGGTGGAGACACCGACGATCTGCAACGCGGCTTTGACGTCGTCGCGCGCCAAGGCTTGGCCTTGGCGCTCCTCGCCGCCGTTGCGGCTCGTCGCCCCGCCGCCGCGGTGATTGGTCGTGCTCATGCCGATCGGATCGGTCATTGCTCTCCCGAGCGTGCTCCCGCGAATTGCCCCGCGCGGTTCGCAGCGTCTCGGGATCGAGACAGGCGGCGCGAGACGTCGTTCTTCATCGGCATCTAATCACCATCAGGGATTGCGCCATATTATGAAAAGCTGATATCTCTTATATCGAAACCATTATGAGGCGGAGGCGCTGCCCGGCCGGCGCGCTGCCGGGGAAAACCGATGAAGCGCCTCGACACCCATTCGCTCGCCTGTCTCGACGCGCTGATTTCCGAAGGCCATGTCAGCCGCGCCGCGCACCGCATCGGCATCAGTCAGCCGGCGATGAGCGTCATGCTCTCGCGCCTGCGCGAAGTCTTCCACGATCCTTTGCTCGTGCGTACCAGCCAGGGCATGACGCCGACGCCGCGCGCCATCGAGGTGGCGGAAAAGGCGCGCGAGGTGCTGGAATTGATCGAGCACGCCCTATCGGACGCCAGTGAAACGCTGCAGTCCCCCGTCCGGATGACTTTGCGCATCCGGATCCTCAATTCGCTGTCGTCGTTTCTCCTGCCGACTCTCGTGGGGCGGCTCGATCGTGACATGCCCTGGGTGCGGATATCGATTCAGCATGTCGATGTGCGGCAGACGGTCGGGCTCCTTGAGCGAAACGAGTGCGATTTGGCGATCGGCATTCCGCCGGCGGTATCGCCGACATTGCATGCCTCGAACCTCTTTCCCTCCGAGCTGTGCTGCGTCGTGCGCCGCGGACACCCGGAAATCTCGGCAAGGCTTTCGCTGCAGCAATTCGTCAAATATCCGCACGTCGTGCTGAGCGGCGGTCCCGTTCCGGTTTCGACGATCGAAGCCGCGATCGACCAAAAGCTCCGTTCGCTGCGGGTCAACCGGCAGATCGGCGTGCGTGTCCCGGACCTCACCGTCACGCCGGGCATCATCGCCAAGACCAATTTCATCGCGACGCTGCCGCGGCGGATCGTCGAGCATTTCGCGGCGAATTTGGACCTTCTGATCTTGCCGCCGCCCTTTCCCTTGGCGGAGCTCTACGTCCTGATGGTGTGGCACGAGCGCACGCATCGCGATCCGACGCATCGGCGGGTGCGCCAGATGATTCGCGCGATCGCGAAAAACGTGCCGTCTTCCGGGAGGCTGCGGAGAGTGTCGTAATCCGTTCGGCCCTGCGCAGCTGGGCGGATCAGGTGGATGGCGGCGCCATCGATGCCGGACATTTCTTCCCGGAGGAAGTTTCCGAGCTGACCGCCGCCGCTTTGACAAGTTTCTTCGGCGCCATCGGCAGCGCCCAGTTGGGCGTGCTCAAGCCGCCTTCGCCGCGGCGTTGAGCTGCTCCAGGATCATGTCGGTCGGTTGGATGTCGCCGAAGGACAGATAGAACGCAACCAGCGAGGCATTGTGATCGTCATCGGTCATCGCCGCGTTGGCGTCAGTCACCATGATGGTTCTGAAGTTCAGCATCATCGCGTCGCGCGCGGTCGATTCGCAGCAAACGCCGGTCACGGTTCCCGCGATAATGACCGTGTCGATGCCCCGCGCGCGCAGGCGATCGGCGATCGGTGACGAGCCTTGCACGAAGGCGCTGTATTTCGTCTTTACCACGGTCAGATCGCCCGGACGCGGCTCGAGCCCCTCCCACAGCCCATGACCGATATTGTCCTCCGCCAGCGCGGCGATGCGACGAGCGGTCCGCTCCGGCCCGGCCATCTCATGCAGCACCGGCCAATCGTTCAGCGATTTCTCGCCGAAAGTGGTGATGACCCAGGC
>Ga0157370_10007036_pt1 | contig 12282 bp, 11 predicted proteins | sample C35metaG_FD_113463 | JGI IMG/M metagenome (GOLD analysis project Ga0157370, IMG submission 113463) | Corn rhizosphere microbial communities from Kellogg Biological Station, Michigan, USA - C3-5 metaG | ecosystem: Host-associated > Plants > Roots > Rhizosphere > Soil | place: USA: Michigan...
CATGAAGATGTAGAACGCCACCACCGCGTTGGCGATGCCGGTGAACAGGAAGATCTGCGGAATCGTGACGCCCGCGCCCAGCAGCGCGCCCGCGATGACCGAGCTGCCGATCATGAAGAGCGCGTTGAGGATGTTGTTCGCCGCGATGATCCGCGCCCGGTGCGTGGGCTGGCTGCGCAGCTGGATGAGCGCATACATCGGCACGCTGTAGAGCCCCGCGAAGAGCGAGAGCAGCGCCAGGTCGGCCATCACGCGCCAGTGCGCCGCCTGGTGCACGAAGGCGCCCAGGCCCATCTCGGCCACCTTCGGCAGCGCGCGCGAGGCGAAGTACAGATCGATCGCGAACACGCTCATGCCGATGGCGCCCAGCGGCACGAGGCCGATTTCCACCTGCCGGCGGCTCAGCGTTTCGCACAAAAGCGAGCCGACGCCGATGCCCACCGAAAACACCACCAGGAGCAGCGAGGCCACCTGCTCGTCGCCGTGCAGCACTTCCTTGGCAAAGCTCGGGAACTGGCTCAGGAACACCGCGCCGAAGAACCACATCCACGAAATACCCAGCAGCGAGCGGAACACCACCACGTTGCCGTGCGCGAGCTTCAGGTTGCGCCAGGTTTCGCTGAAGGGGTTCCAGTTGATGACCAGCCCCGGGTCGGTGGCCGGCGCCTGCGGAATGGCCTGCGCCACGCCCCGGCCGACCAGCGCGAGCAGCACGCAGGCCACGGCCACGCTCGTGTGGCCGATCTGCGGCACCGCCACCAGCAGGCCGCCCGCCACCTGGCCCAGCAGGATGGCGACGAAGGTGCCCATCTCGACCATGCCGTTGCCGCCGGTGAGCTCGCGCGAATCGAGCACCTGCGGCAGGTAGGCGAACTTGACCGGCCCGAACAGCGTGGAGTGCAGCCCCATGAGGAACACGCAGCCCAGCAGCACCACCGCGTTGGCGGTGACGAAGCCCCAGGCCGCGATCAGCATGATCGCGATCTCCAGGTTCTTGACGAAGCGGATCATCTTCGTCTTGTCGAACTTGTCGGTGAGCTGGCCGGCCGTGGCCGAGAACAGCAAGAAGGGCAGGATGAACAGCGCCCCGATCGCCAGGCCCGCCATGGCCGGCGGCATCCAGCTCAGCTGCAGCTGGTAGGTCACCATGACGGTGAAGGCGAACTTGAAGAGGTTGTCGTTCGCCGCGCCCGCAAACTGCGTCCAGAAGAAAGGCGCGAAGCGCCGCTGCTTGAGCAAGGCGAACTGGTTGGCGTGGGCGTTCGCTTCGTGAGGCGCCACGGGGGTGGCGGCAGCGGCGGGGGTTGTCATTCGAAGAATTCTCCTCAGGCCGTCAAGGCGGCTGCGTCGGGATTGTGCCGCAGCAGATCCTCTTGCCAGCCCTTCTCGAGCGACCTGAGCGCCATCAGAACCGGCAGGCCCGCCAGCGCCGCCGTCAGGTGCTTGAGCGTGTGGCCTGAGACCAGGTGCTGCGTGGCCTCGTAGATCTGCCGGTCGCCCATCTCGAAGGCCTTGGCCAGTGCGTAGAAGAAGATCACCCAGCCCAGCTTGAGCCCCAGGGCACCGCGCATCGGCCGGGCCATCGCCAGCACGAGCACCAGCGTCATGCCGCCGAACTGCACCAGCGCCCAGGGCATGACGTTGCCGGTTTCCTGCGACACCTCGGCCGCCAGCAGGCCCGCCGTCAGGACGAACCACGCGGCCGGCCAGCCGGCGCGCTGGCTCACCCGTTCGCATACCGCGATGCCGATCAGCCCCGCGAAGGCCACGGCCATGCCGGCGCGGTCCGCCGCGAGCCGGGGGGCGTCGGGCATGAGGTGATAGAAGGCCGAGCCGGCGGCCGTGGCGATGAGGCCGGCGAAGAAGAGCCAAGCGCAGTCCAGGGTGTTGTCAGGCGGATCGCTGGCCGGCGGCGCGAGCGGGAATTCGGCCAGCGCCTCCTGGTGCGAACGGTCGATCCGGTTGAGGCGATACAGCCCGAGGAGGCCGATGACCACGAACGGCAGGTTGCTCAGCACATCCATCGCATTGGGCAGCCCGTGCCAGGCCCGGTTGTCTGCGAAGACCGAGGCGAACGCCACGTCGGCAGCCGGCAGCACGGGGCCGAAGAAGGCGAGCAGCGTGAGCAGCGCAAAGGTGAAGAGCAGGGCGCGTTCGCGGCGGCTGAAGGCGGGCAAGAGCATGGCGGTCCTCGGTGGATGGGTAACGAGCCGCGGAATTTAGTTGCCAGCCTCTCTGGAGGCATCGAGAATCGATACGAGGCACTATTTCACACCCAACGGTATCCTTTTTTAATACCCACCCTGCGCCCCGCACCCCTCATGAGCACCACCGTCGACCTCGTACTCGCCCTCAAGAACGAACTCAAGAACGCCCGCATGACCTACGCCGACCTGGCCCGGTCGCTCGACATGGCCGAATCCAGCGTCAAGCGGATGCTGGCCAAGAGCGACATGCCGCTGTCGCGCGTCGATGCCATCTGCCGGGCTCTGAAGATCGATTTCGCCGAACTGGCCCGCCGCGTGGCCGACGCCCAGCCGCTCCTGAAGGAACTCACGCACGAGCAGGAAAAGGCGGTGGTCAAGGACAAGAAGCTGTTGCTGGTGGCCATCAGCGTGCTGAGCCAGTGGACGCTGGAACAGATCGTGGCCGCCTACCGCATCAGCGAGGCCGAGTGCATCGGCTGCCTCGCGCAGCTGGACCGCATCGGGATCATCGAGCTGCGCCCGCTCAACCGGTATCGCCTGAAGCTCGCCAAGACCTTCCGCTGGCGGCCGCACGGCCCGGTGATGGAGTTTTTCCGCGAGAACGTGGTGCTCGACTACTACCGCGGCGGCTTCGACGGCCCGGCCGAGGGCCTGCTGCTGGTGCACGGCTCGATCAGCCGCTCGCTGGCGCCGGCCTTCCTGGAGCGCCTGCAGCGCGTGGCGCAAGACTTCGCGCAGCAGCACCAAACCGACCAGAAGCTGTCGGCCAAGGACCGCGAGGGCTACACGCTGCTGCTGGGGATGCGGAACTGGGAGTTCGAGCTCTTCACCCGGCTTCGCCGAGCCTGAAGCTCAGGGCTTGGCGGCTTCGAGCGCGTCGCGGGTGGCGCGCGCGGCGTTCTTGGCCGCATCCGCGAAGTCTTCGCCCGACGAGGCGTAGATGATCGCCCGCGACGAGTTCACGATGATCGGCGCATCGGCCTTCCAGCCGGCGCGCACCGTGGCGACCGCATCGCCGCCCTGGGCGCCGACGCCCGGGATCAGCAGCGGCACCGTCGGTGCAAGCTCGCGCACCCGCTCGATTTCCGCCGGATAGGTCGCGCCCACCACGAGGCCGAGCTGGCCGTTGAGGTTCCACGGCCCTTGCGCCAGCTTGGCGACGTGTTCGTAGAGGAAGGGCTGGCCCTCGATGTCCGCCAGCCGCTGGCCCTGCAGGTCGGCGCCGCCCGGGTTGCTGGTGCGGCACAGCAGGAAGGCGCCCTTGCCTTCGTGCTTGAGGTACGGCGCCACCGAATCGAAGCCCATGAAGGGCGAGAGCGTCACCGCGTCGGCGCCATAGCGCTCGAAGGCTTCGATGGCGTATTGCTCGGCGGTCGAGCCGATGTCGCCGCGCTTGGCGTCCAGGATCACGGGCACGTGAGGCGCGTTGCGACGCATGTGCTCCATGAGTTTTTCGAGCTGGGCTTCGGCACGGTGCGCGGCGAAATAGGCGATCTGCGGCTTGAAGGCGATGACCAGGTCGGCCGTCGCGTCGACGATGCGCGCGCAGAAGTCATAGATGCTGGCGGCGTCGCCCTTGTATCCCCCGGGGAACCTGGCCGGCTCGGGATCGAGCCCCACGCAGAGCATCGAACCGTTTTTTTGCTGTGCGGCGGCCAGCTTGTCGAGAAAAGTCATGGGGCCCGATTTTAAGGACCCCATTTGGCAGCCTTACTTCGACGATGCCTGCTGGTCGGCGGCGAGGCACAGATCGGCCCAGGCACGCGCCTTGTCGGCTGGGTTTCGCAGCAGATACGCCGGGTGGTAAGTCGCCACCACCGGCACGCCGCCAACCACACCAGGTACCGACGCCAGCGGGACCGCGCGGCCGCGCAGCTTGCCGAGCGGATCGCCGCTCTGCATCAGGCTTTGCGCGGCCAGCGGGCCCATCGCCAGCACGACGCTCGGCGCGAGCGCGGCGGCGTGTTCTGCGAAGGATTCCGCCATCGCGCGCGGACTGCCGGGCTGGCCGGCGGCTACGCCGCGGTGCGTGCGCATCAGGTGCACCGGCGTCTTGCCGTCGTGCAGCTTCAGGGCGCGCAGCATGTTGTCGAGCAGCCGGCCGGCATCACCCGAGAACGGCTCGCCGTGGCGGCCGTCGGCCTCGGGGGGCATGTCGGCCACGACGAGCCAGCCGCCTTGCGGGGAGGCCGGGGTTTCGGCCGCGTCGGCATAGAGGCGGCAGGGCGCTTCAACCAGCACGGCGGCGCCTTGCGTGGCGGGCGTCGTGGCAGGCCGGGCAACCGGGGCGGGAGCCACCGGTCGGACAACGGGCGCGGGCGTTGGCGCGGCGACCGGCGCTTCTGCCACGTACCGCTCGGCGACCGGTTCCGGCGCTGCTGCGACCGCTTCTTCGACCACCGGCGCAGCCTCGGCCACCTCGGCCACTTCAGGCATCGGCCACCAGACCTTCACCCCCATCTCGTCGAGCATCGCGCGCTGGCGCGCATCGAGCTTCAATGTCTGCACGGCGGTCATTACTTCAGGGCTCCCCAGGCGGAGCCTGTTTCGTTCAAACGCAAACTCATCACGACCGCGTCTTCGCGCTTGCCTTCGAACGCCGGGTAGTAGCCCTTGCGCACGCCGACGCTGCGAAAGCCCTGGCGCGCATAGATCTCCAGCGCGCGCCGGTTGCTCTCGCGCACCTCCAGCCAGAGCCACTGCGCGCCCTCGGCGCGCGACCAGCCGGTGAGCGCCTCCAGCATCAGCGGCGCCCAGCCCTGGCGCTGGAAGGCCGGCGCCACGGTGATGTTGAGCAGATGCACCTCGTCCACGCCCTTCATGGCGACGAAATAGCCAATGAGCGTTTCGCCCAGGCTGGTGACCGGCGAGGTCACGCCCTCCGCGAGGCCAGGCGCCAGCAGGCATTGGCAGTGGTAGCCGACGGCCATCGAATCGGTGAAGTTCGCGCGCGTCCAGGGGTGCGTGTAGGCCGTCTGCTCGACTGCGCAGACGGCGTCGATCCGCTCGATGGTGAACGGCTCGAGGCGGGCTTCGACGGGCTGGAGGACAGCGCTCATGCGGTGGTGGGTGGCGTAACGGTGGCAGCAGCCGCCTTGATGGCGGCGCGCTCCTCGGTGGTTTGCGCCACTTTATCGCGAACATAGAGCGGCCAGGCCTGTGCGGCTGGCACGGTCCGCCCGGCGGCAAGCAGCGCGGGCGCCAGCCGCAGCATCGCGGTGGCGGTGGGCAGCGCTTCGCGACGGGCGGCGGCCGTCGCAAGGCGCGGACCGTAGGCGGCAAAGGCGTTGCCGGCGAGCGACCAGCCGGCGGGCACTTCGAGCGCCTGGGGAGACAGCAGCAGCGGCTCGTCGTCGCCGCCGAGCGGGCCGGCCGCGTCGAAGTCGTAGCGCGCGGCGTAGAGCTGGTCCATGCGCGCATCGAGCACGGCGACGACCTGCCGGGCGCCGAAGGCGTGGCGCGCCTCCTCGGCCACGGCCAGCAGCGTATCGACCGGCAGCAGCGGCACGTTGGCGCCGAAGGCCAGGCCCTGCGCCACCGAGCAGGCCGTGCGCAGCCCCGTGAACGACCCGGGTCCGCGGCCGAAGACGATGGCATCGAGATCGCCCAGCGCCAGCCCGGCATCGGCCAGCAATTGCTGGATCAGCGGCAGCAGCGTGGTCGAGGCCTGTGCGCCGCCGACGCCGTTGTGAGCGAACAGCCGCTCGCCGTTCTGCACGGCCACCGACAGGTGCTCGGTGCTGGTGTCGAAGGCGAGGAGGCGGGACGCGATGGGCATCCCCCGATTATCGAGGGCGCCCCGAGGCGATGTCCGCGCGGGGATGTATCAGCCGGCCCCCGGATCGTCGCTCCGCAGAATCGCGAGCCCCGCGTTGCGCAACGGCGCCAGCGCCTTCGCGGGCGCGTCCGGCGATACCAGCAGGCTGGTCGCCGCGGTGACGGGGTTGATCACCCAGGCCGACGCCGCGCCGAGCTTTTCGGACGAGGCCAGCACCACGGTCTCGGCCGACGCGGCCATCAGCGCGCGCTTGATCTCGGCCTCCTCGATGTCGCCGGTGGTCAGCCCCGCCTCGGCATGCACGCCCGCGACACCCATGAAGTACGTGTCGGCGTGCACGCGCGCGATGGCGCCCATGGCCGCGGCGCCCACCGCCACCAGCGAATGCTTGAAGAGGCGACCGCCGATCAGCACCACCTCCAGCTGCGTGTGCGAAACCAGCTCGATCGCCACCGAGGGGCTGTGCGTCACCACCGTCGCCTGCAGGTTCCTGGGCAAGTGGCGCGCGAGCTGCACGGCCGTGGTGCCGCCGTCGATGAAGACCACCTGCCCGGGCTTGACGAGGCGCGCGGCGGCGCGGCCGATGGCCACTTTCTCGTCGGGCGCGAGCTGCTGACGGCTCGCGAAATCGGTGTCGGCCGGCGCAATGGGCAGCGCGCCGCCGTGCACGCGCTGCAAAAGCCCTTCGGCCGCCAGTTCGCGCAGGTCGCGGCGGATGGTGTCTTCGGAAAGCGCGAGTTCTTCGCTGAGCGACTTGGCGACGACATTGCCGTCACGCTGCAGGACCGAGAGGATGTGTTGCTTGCGCTGGCGGGTGAGCATCGGCCGATGGTAGCTGGCTTGCACGCTTTCTGCACGAATTTTCTTGTTATTGCACGAATCTGCATTCGCACCTATGCTCACCGCCATGACCCTCCAAGACCGCGTCCGGGTGCACGAAGTCACCCTCCTTTCCGACAACTGGTACACGCTCAAGACCACGCGTTTCGAGTGGCGGCGCAACGACGGCCAGTGGCAACGCATGGACCGCGAGACCTATGACCGCGGCAACGGTGCGACGCTGCTGCCCTACAACCTCGCGCAGCGCACGGTGCTGCTGACGCGGCAGTTCCGCTACCCAGCCTTCGTCAACGGCCACGACGACCTGCTGATCGAAGCCGCCGCGGGCCTGCTGGACAACGCGGCGCCGGAGGAGCGCATCCGCGCCGAAGTGGAAGAGGAGTTGGGCTACCGGCTCGGCACCGTGCAGAAGATTTTCGAGAGCTTCATGAGCCCGGGCTCGGTGACCGAGAAGCTGCACTTCTTCATTGCGCCCTACGAGCCCGCGATGCGCATCGGCGACGGCGGCGGACTGGCCGAGGAGGGCGAGGACATCGAGGTGCTCGAACTGGGCATCGACGAAGCGCTCGCGATGGTGGCGGACGGCCGCATCGCCGACGCCAAGACGGTGATGCTGCTGTATCACGCGAAGCTGCACGTCTTTGCCACCTGAACGGCAGATGAGCGGCAGATGAGCGGCAGGCACGCCCGGGATAATCGCCGGATGCCCTTCGCCCCTCGCCTGATCCCCTCCCTCTTCGTCTCCCTCGCCACGCTGGCTGCGGCCAGCGCCTTCGCCCAGCAGGCCCTTCCCACCGGCATGGATGCCGCCCTGGCGCGCGCCAAGGTATCGCGCGAGACGGTGACGATGCTGGTGGTCGATGCCGACGGCACCCGCCCGCCGCGCCTGGCCTGGCGCACGCAGGTGCCGGTGAACCCGGCATCGATGATGAAGCTGGTCACCACCTACGCGGCGCTCGACCTCCTCGGCCCGGCCTACAGCTGGAACACGCCGGTGTACGTCGAGGGCACGGTGAACAACGGCGTGCTCGACGGCAACCTCTACATCAAGGGCCAGGGCGATCCGAAGCTGGTGCTCGAGCGCGTGTGGCTGATGCTGCGCCATGTGCAGGGCCTGGGCATCACCACGGTGAGCGGCGACATCGTGATCGACCGCAGCGCCTTCGAGAACACGGCCGAGAACGACCCGAGCGCCTTCGACGGTGAGCCGCTGCGGCCCTACAACGCCTCGCCCGATGCGCTCTTGATCAACTTCAAGTCGGTCAACATGACCTTCGCGCCCGACCGCGCCGGGCAGATCGCGCGCGTGAGCTACGAGCCACCGCTCGCGAGCGTGGCGATGCCGGCCACGGTGCCGCTCGTGCCCGGCGAATGCGGCGACTGGCGCACCGCGTTGCGCACCGATTTCAGCGACGTCAACCGCATCCGCTTCAACGGCGGCTTTCCGGCCGCCTGCGGCGAGAAGAGCTGGGCCGTGGCCTACGGCGATCCGCGCACCTACAGCCTGCGCGCGCTCGGCGGCATGTGGGCCGAGATGGGCGGGCGCGTCGGCGGGCAGATGCGCGAAGGCCGCGTGCCCGCGGGCCTGAAGCCAGCCTTCGATTTCGGCTCGCCGCCGCTCGCCGAGGTGATCCGCGACATCAACAAATACAGCAACAACGTGATGGCGCAGCAGGTGTTCCTCACCATCGGCCTCACGCAGAAGAACCGCGGCACTTTCGAGGCCTCGCGCAGCGCGCTGGGGCAATGGTGGCGCGACCGCATCGGCACTGGCGAGGCGCCGCCGGTGTTCGAGAACGGTTCGGGCCTCTCGCGCGACGAGCGCATCAGCGCGGCCGCGCTCGGCAAGATGCTGCAGGTGGCGTGGCGCTCGCCGGTGATGCCGGAGCTGATGTCCTCGCTGCCCGCCTCGGGCGTCGACGGCACGCTGAAGAAGCGCGCGCTGCGCTCAGGCGGCGCCGCGCACCTGAAGACCGGCACGCTGCGCGACGCCTCGGGCGTGGCCGGCTACGTGCACGGTGCGAGCGGCCGGCGCTACGTGCTGGTGGCCATCGCCAACGGCGAGAACGCGGGCGCCACGCGCGCCGCGTTCGACGCGCTGGTCGACTGGGCTGCGCAGGACAACTGACCTGGCGGATGCACGGCCGCACATCACGGGCCGTCTATTGAGATCTCTTGTTGACAATTGCCGGCTTGCGCGCGGCCAGGGCGCCGAACAGAATCGGACGGTCGTTCTATTCCAAACAGGTCCATAGGGATCATCCAACGCAGGAGACACGCCTTGAAGAAGCCCCAATTTCCCTCGCCCAACCCGATGCGCAAGACGGCCGCCCTGACGGCGCTCGCCGGCGCAACCTTGTTGCTGCTCGCCGCCTGTGGCGGCGGTGGTGACGGCGGCGGGGGCATAGGCGTGATCATTCCTCCCCCGCCCGCGCCCGACAACGGCCGGGGCTCGGTGGTCACCAGCCCGCCGGAGCAGACCGCCAAGCTGTCGGCCGACCAGTTCCGCGCCAGCCTGCAGGCCAGCGACCAGGGCAAGGCGCTGCTGCAGGTGGCGGGCACGCCCAAGTGCGGCGTCGACCTGCGCTACCTCGAATACCGCACCGTCGGCGGAAAAAGCGAAGCCACCAACGCCACCGCCGCGATCATGGTGCCCACCGGTTCCGACACGGCCTGCAGCGGCCAGCGGCCCGTGGTGCTTTACGCCCACGGCACCACCGCCGCCAAGAGCTACAACCTGGCCAAGTGGACCGACACCTCTCAGCCGGCCGCCGGCGAGGGCCTGATGGTCGCCGCCATGTTCGCGGCGCAGGGCTATATCGTGGTCGCGCCCAACTATGCGGGCTACGACAAGTCGACGCTGCCCTACCACCCGTACCTCAACGGCGACCAGCAGGGCAAGGACATGGTCGATGCGCTCACCGCGGCGCGCAAGACCTTCTCGGACATCGGCGCGAACGCCGCCAGCTCGCTGTTCATCACCGGCTACTCGCAGGGCGGCTACGTGGCGATGGCGGCGCACCGCGAGATGCAGGCCACGGGCAAGACCGTGACCGCCTCGGCGCCGCTGTCGGCGCCCTCGGCCATCAGCCTCCTGACCGACTACACCTACCAGGGCTGGCCGGCGCTGGGCGCGACGCTGTTCGTGCCGCTGCTGTCGACCAGCTGGCAGCAGCAGTTCGGCAACGTCTACAACGCCACCAGCGACGTGTACGAAGCGCAGTACGCCACCGGCATCGACACCCTGCTGCCGAGCCCCACGCCGGGCACGCTGTTCTCCAGCGGCAAGCTGCCGCAGCTGGCGCTGTTCCCGGCGAACGCCACGCCGGGGCCGGTGAGCCCCGAGCTGTCGATCTTCTACGGCGCGAACAACCTCATCAAGCAGAGCTTCCTCACGCAGGCGGCCGGCGATATCCAGGCCACGCCCTGCCCTGGCAATGCGCTGCCGGCCACCCCGGCGTCGCTGGGCTCGGCCTCGCCGCTGGACTGCAGGCCGGCCACCGGCTTCCGCAAGGCGGCATTGGCCAACGACCTGCGCAACTGGGTGCCGACCCGGCCGATGCTGATGTGCGGCGGAGCCAACGACCCAACGGTGAACTTCGTGAGCACCCGCGCCACGTCCGGCTATTTCCGCGCCAAGGGCGTGCCGGCCGCCGCGCTGGCGGTGGTGGACCTGGAAGATTCGGCCGCGATCGACGCCTACTCGGCCGCCCGTGCCGGCTTCGCGCAGGCCAAGGACCTGCTGGCACAAAGCACGCCCGGCAGCGCGGCCGACAAGGCACAAGCGGTGACGCTCGCCTACCACGGCACGCTGGCGCCGCCGTTCTGCCTCGCGTCGGCACGCGGCTTCTTCCAGGGTGTGTTGGCTTCCGGGGGCTGAGGCCAAGGCTTGCCCCAGGCTGGGCGGCACCTCGTGTCCGCTTCGCCCTCCCCCTGCCTCGGGGGGCAACACCTGAGGCCCGGCAAAGCCGGTGCCTCGGTGTTCCGGATCAGGCGGCCGAAGCTCGCTGAAGGCGGTCGCGCACGCCTTCCCATTCGGGCGTGTCGGGCGGCGTCTCGACCCAGATCAACTTGACGCCCTGCGCGTCGAACTCGCGCAGTACCGCGAACAGCTGGTGCGCGCTGGCGGCCGCGTCGTCGGGCATGCGCCGCTGCAGCACGCGCTGCGAACGGCAGCGCAGGCTGGTGCGCGACCAGACGGCGATGTGCGCGGCATTGGCGCCGAGCACGTCGAGGCCCGTCTGCAGCGCCTTGGCATCCATCAACCGCACCTTGGCGTTCGGCGCGTAGTGCGCCTCCAGCGTGCCCGAGGCGCGCGGGTCGGGAGTTTCGAGCACGTCGCGGTCGCTGAGCTTTTCGCCGCAGGCCGCTTCGATCTGGGCGCGCGTGATGAGGCCGGGGCGCAGCAGCACGGGCGCGCCGCGGCTGCAGTCGACGATGGTCGATTCGATGCCGACCTCGCAGGCGCCGCCATCGACCACCGGCACCGCCTCGCCGAACTCCTCGTACACATGCTGGGCAGTGGTCGGGCTCACCCGGCCGAAGCGGTTGGCGCTCGGCCCCGCGACGCCCGGCACGCCCTGCTCGGCGCAGGCTTCGAGCAGCGCCTGGGCCACGGGATGCGAGGGGCAGCGCAGGCCGATGGTGTCCTGCCCACCCGCCGCCGCGGCGCCCACGCCGGGCTGGCGCGTGACGATCAGCGTGAGCGGACCGGGCCAGAAGGCCTGCACCAGCTTCTGCGCGAAGAGCGGCAGCGGCTGGGCAAAGCGCGAGAGCGCCTCGGTGCCCTTGATGCCGGCCGCGACATGCACGATCAGCGGATGGTCGGCCGGCCGCCCCTTGGCCTTGAAGATCCCGGCCACGGCCATGTCGCTGCTCGCGTCGGCGCCCAGGCCGTAGACGGTCTCGGTCGGGAATGCGACGAGGCCGCCCGCGCGCAGCACGCGCACGGCCTCGGCAATGGCTTCGGGGGATTGGCCGTCGAGGATCATGCGAGGCCGGTCACTTCCACCGGCGGCAGTCCCAGCAGCAGCGCAGCCTGCGAGGCATTGGCGCGTACGCTCTCCAGCGTGGCGCCGGTGAGGGTCAAGTGGCCCATCTTGCGGCCGGGCCGCGGCTCGATCTTTCCGTAGAGGTGCAGGTGCACGCCGGGCAGCGCGAGCACGTCGCTCCAGCGCGGCGAGACCGGCTTTTCTTCACCCGAGGTGAACCACAGGTCGCCCAGCAGGTTCAGCATGATCGCGGGGCTGTGCTGGCGCGGCGCTGCGAGCGGCAGCCCGGCGAGCGTGCGCACCTGCAGCTCGAACTGCGACACGTCGCAGGCTTCCATCGTGTAGTGGCCGCTGTTGTGCGGGCGCGGCGCCATTTCGTTAACGACCAGCGAGCCGTCGGCCAGCGCGAAGAACTCGACGCACAGCACGCCCACGTAGCCCAGGCCGTTGGCGATGCTTTTCGCGG
>Ga0157370_10007037_pt1 | contig 12280 bp, 8 predicted proteins | sample C35metaG_FD_113463 | JGI IMG/M metagenome (GOLD analysis project Ga0157370, IMG submission 113463) | Corn rhizosphere microbial communities from Kellogg Biological Station, Michigan, USA - C3-5 metaG | ecosystem: Host-associated > Plants > Roots > Rhizosphere > Soil | place: USA: Michigan...
GGGTTTAATAGGGTCGTAATTTGCCCTGAGGATGAAATATTCAGGCTCAAATCGTCGGTTTTCAGTTGCGTAGACTGTGCCCTGCTACTCAGAAAATGGAGCAACAGTACAAAATGAATCAGTAATGTTTTTTTCATGAATTTATTTGTGTGTGTGGTTTATTAAAAAGATGATCGATGATCATATCACTGCTAAATTAGCCAATTTAAAGCCCTCAAAACTGATGGTAAATTGACAAATACTGATGCTTTATTTGCAGCAATACACTTATAATGCCTTAAAATTGTAGGGCGTTGGCTTTGTTCAGCATGTATTATTTTTTACCAGTATATTTTAAAATACTTGCGGTATTTACCAAAAAGCCCATCCCAACCAAATGGCCGGGATGTGCTTGTATCGCTTAATCCAAGAGCGAATAAGGGATGATTTGTCTGGCCTAAATTAGAAACAGCGACCCTTAAAAACTCCTCAAATTTTGACTTTTACCGATGCTTTTTTGATGATTGTAAAACCATTCCTGCATTAGGTTGGAAATTGTTTTTAGTGATTTAAGGCTTTAATAACTATGGCTGCGCCATTTTTGTCCTTTAATTCAACATCTAAAACTGTTGCCGAATCTACTTTTACCTGCCTGATGAGGACTTTAGTATCTGTTTGCAGGCTGGCGTCGTCCGCATAAATGGTTGCTTCATATTTGACATTCTTTTTTAAAAAGCTGAAAGCGATACTGAACTTTCTGGCCTGATCTGTTAGGGTACCAACGTACCAGTTGTTGCCATTTCTTCTGGCAATGGTTGCAAAAGCGCCAATTTTTCCTTCCAGTACCCGGGTATCATCCCATACGGTTGGTAAGGCATCGTAAAAGGCCAGATCCGGAATTTCTTTAATTACCGGCACTGTTGCTTTTGTGGCTGAAAAGTTAGCCCCCGCTCCTCCTTTACCCAGGGGCGAACCAGCTGGCCGATCGTACCAATACACAAATTGCCAGGGGCTGTAAATACAGATTGCTTTTGCCATTTGCGAAGCATGTGAGCCCATTTGGTTTACCCTTGGGGCGAAATAGCAATTGGTAGCATCGGCAGCACCGGCCAGCATACGGGTAAATATGGTAATTAAAGCCTGCCTGTTATCGGGGCTTTCTTCGTCTCCCCTTACACCCTCCTGAGTTATTAAATTAGGATAGGTACGCGAGTAACCGGTTGGGCGGTAATCGTCATGAATATCAAGCATCAGCTGATGAGCAGCGGCTTTCCGAACGGCTTCATGTAGCCAGCTGATATGCGCTTGCGAATTTACATTCACAAAACCATATTTGATACCCTTTACTCCCCACGATTTGTACAAGGGAAGAATGGTATCGAGTTGTTTTGACAGGGCTCTTTGGTTAACATATAAAATAATACCAACACCTTTCTGCTTACCATAATCTATAATTTCGTGTAGGTTTAAAGGCCCTGGAGATCTTGAAGTATCAACATTTACCGCCAATGCGCTGGTTGCATTATCATATTCGTGTCCATACCAGCCTGCATCAAATTCGACATACCGGAGGTTGTGTTTAGCTGCAAAATCGATACAGGCTTTACCTCCGGTAGTGGTTAAAGTAACCTCGCGAATCACTTTACCGGGTTTTATCCACGATACATCTTTTAATGCATTCGGCTTATTTAAGTTCAACACTAAATAATTATTTTCCAACAGCTTAGCTTCCGAATCAGCAATCATCATATACCGCCAGGAGGTAGAAAAGCTGTGATCAAAAACAACCTTACCTTTAAGTGCGACCAGCAGCAATAAACTGTCGGTAGCAGAGCGGCTAAACCTCATCTGGGTATAATCGGTTAAGGCAGCCTCGCCCAAAGCCACAAAGCAACCTGGACGGATTTTAATAACATAAGGCCTTTCCGTTTCATTCATTGTCTTACTGATCTTCCCTTCTACATAGCTGGCCTGTGCGTGCTGTGCAATCCACGACGGATGATCTTCTGTAAACTGAAAACCTGTAAGCTCGCGCGTTATGGTTAAAGGCTTGCTGGTATTGATGTTATACCTGAAAGCCAGTCCTTCATTGTACACGCGGCAATCTATATAAAACGAGCGAAAAGGCCTGGTTGTTTCTTTTAACTGAATGGTGACCGCACGGTAAAGATCGCGATAGCTATTCCGCTCACCATAAACAGGTTTCCAGCTGGTATTATTTAATTTTTCGTTAGCCGAAACCAGCTCAAGGCCCTTAGATAAAGGAACTTCGTCCTCAAATGCAAACCCCAAAGGCGAAGCTGCAAGTACAACCCTCCCCTTAAACTTTACACTATAGTTTAAACCAGGCTTGCTGGTTGTACCTGTATTTAAGGTTAGCTCGATCCCCTTATCTGGACTTAAAATTTTGATCTCCTTAGCCCTGACTATTAAAGACAGAAAGAGAAATAACACTATTGGAATTAATTTTTTCATGGTTTATTTTCACTAATGAAACAATTATTTATATACACTAAAAAAATAACATCAAACAAAACATTATTTTAAATAAATTAAAAAAGCATACTTAAAACCCGCACTAAACTTTATATTAATCAAATAAAATTTCAGCTAACAGTCATAATATAATCATAAATATGCTTGTATATTTCACCCAAAAACACGATATTTAAACGGGAAAAATACATTTTATGGAATACAGATACGAGAACTTTAACTTTCCACCTAACCAATCATTCACCATTCGCACTGAGCCAATTGAGTTGATTAAGTACACGCACATGAAGTGCCATCTCAACTTTGAAATTGCGCTGATTGAGAACTGCGAGGGCAAACGATTTATTGGCGATCATATCGCTGATTTCAGGGAATCGGATTTGGTATTGATGGGTGGTTATCTTCCTCATTGCTGGCAATATTATGGAGGTGAGAATAGCTACCAGGAACCCCGGGTTACTGTAGTTCATTTTTTTCCTGATTTTTTAGGCAAATATTTACTGGATAAACCCGAAGCCCGCCATTTAAAGGAATTGTTTCACAATGCATCTAAAGGAATCCGCTTTACCGGCAGCACTTTAGCAACAGCAAAAGGCCTGTTGCAGGAAATGCTGGTTACCAAAGGGCTGCACCGGGCATCGTTAATGCTGCACTTACTCGATGTATTGGCGCAATCGAGCGAGTATTCTATTTTGGCAACTCCGGGCTTTAACATTGTTGATAATTCTGCAGATGCCGATAAAATCAACCTGATTTACGATTACATTTTCAAAAATTTCAAAGAAACGATTTCACTTTCGCATGTAGCGGATTTGGTAAATATGAATCCAGCTGCTTTTTGCCGGTTCTTTAAAGCTAAAACCAATCGAACCTTGCTCGATTTTATTAAGGAAGTACGCATTGGCTTTGCCGCCAAACTACTCATTGAGGGCACCTGCAATGTAAGCGAGGCCTGCTACAGCAGCGGTCACAATAACCTGTCGAACTTCAATAAACACTTCAAAGAAATTAAAGGCCAGTCGCCCAGGTCGTTTGTAAAAGAGTATGCAGAGTAAATGATTAATCCGTAAGCTGATTACGGATTAATAAAAGAATAAATCTCTTCGGTTTGCGCCCATTTTTGTCCTTTGGCAACACCTGCAACCCCCACCTGGTACTTACTCATTAGTTCATTCCAGGCTTTACATTTTTCGCTATACGATTCTGCCACCTGTCCCATGCGGTTTAAATCGGCATTTTCGGGCACAGTAATCATCATCACTATCGATTTATTGAAACGGTAAAGCTTTATTTTCTTATATCCGGCCTTTTTAAAACCAGCTTCAACTTCAGGCCAGATTTTTTTATGGTAATCCAGGTATTCCTGAACTTTTTTTTCATCATCAACCAGGTTAACTACAAAAACCAGTTCCTTATCTTTACTTTTATCGGCTGCCTTTTGGCATCCCTGCATCGAAAAACAAAGCAAAAGGCCTGCAAGCAGGATGCAATGAAAATTAGCCTTTAAAAAACCTGCATGATTGGAGATTAATGTGTTTGGAAATAGTTTAGCCATAAAATAGTTTTTAATTAAAGATAATATAAATACCTGCCATTACAACGGCAAGAATTGCCCATAATACCCAAACCCTGGTAGATTTATATTTAAACTGCCTGTTGGTTTCGGCAATCGATAATAGTGGGTGCTCGTGTGTGTTTTTGGTAAAAAGTGTAACCAGCACCATGATAACCGATAGGGCTAAAAAGATATAAAAAGATAACAGCAAAAAGTGTGGCCAATAGCCTTTATATGGATAGTTGAGGATATGACAAAGCCCCAGTATAATACAAAGGAAACCACCGCCGTACAATACAGTTTCAGCGGCTTTGTTGTTGGCTTTTTTCCAGAGCACTCCCATTAAGAAAACAACAGAAAGTGGCGGTGCCAGAATGGATACCAAACCCTGACTTAAATCGAAAAATCCTTTGCCCGAATAGGAATACAAGGTGGCGATAAGTAAAGCCATAACTGCGGCCAGAACGGTTACCACCCGCCCCACCAGCCTGTTTTGCTTTTCGCTAAGCTTTTTATACTGGTTCACCACATCCAAAGTAAATACTGTACTAAATGAGTTTAAACCCGAAGAAATGGTATCAATCAATGCTGCAATTAGTGCTGCAATACACAAACCCATTAAACCCGGCGGCATAAGTTGCTTAACGAGCGTAATGTAGGCATTATCTGGCTTGGCAATGTCTTTATATAAAACAAAACACATGATGCCCGGGAATATAAAAATGAAGGGCATAATAATTTTCAGCACTGAAATAAAAACCGCACCATACTGGCCTTCTTTGATATCTTTGGCAGCCAGCACTTTCTGAACAATGGTTTGATCGGTACACCAATAATAAATAGCCACCACCGGATAGCCTAAAACAATGGCTACCCATGAATATTCGGGATCTTTAGCAGGCTGAAATAAATGCCAGTACGAGGATGGGGTTGCGCTTACCAGTTGCGATATGCCTCCGATCTTGTTTATAGCAAGAACAGTGAGTACAATAGAAGATATAATGATGATTATGGACTGGAACACTCCTGTTCTAACCACTGCTTTAAGTCCACCCAGGGTGGTAAAACTTGTTGCAATAATGGCCACCAGTACCATCGCCTTAAACAATGGCCAGTTAAATATCTGAGAAATTAACAAACCACCAGCATACAAACCGCTTCCGAGCCAAACTACCATGATAGATACCAGGCTGTAAATGGTCAGGAAGTTATACGACCGTTTTCCGTACCGAACCATCAGAAACTGTGGCATGGTACTTACTTTGGTGGTGAGGTAATGTGGCACAAAAACCATGGCCAGCAATAAAAGAAAAATCCAGGCCAACCATTCGAAATTGCTGCCGACAACACCTTTTGTAAAACCAATACTGGCAAAGCCAATCAGCATCATCGGGCCTGCATTGGCACTGAATAACGAGAAGCCAATTTGCCACCAGCTAAGGCTTCGACCGCCTAAAAAAATATCTGCAGCATTTTTCTTTTTCTGACCGAGGTAAAAGGCCACAAAAAGTAACATAATGAGGTAGCCAAGCAGCACTACATAATCAATAAGGGCTAATGAAACATCCATATACCTACAGGCAATTAAAGTAAAACACTTGGACTATAGGAATTCGATTTTTCGGCAGTCCAGGTTTTATTCATGTCTATTTTGCCTTTGCGGTTCCAGTAATCCCAATCAATCCTAACCGGTAATCCCTCAATACCTGGTAAAACGAACCTTCCATTTTCTAACTTAGGGCGCACCGAAAAATAGGCTTCCAGTCCATGCATTAAGGTATACAGGTATTCTACCCTGAAATTTTCGGGGCTAGCAGCTAAAATAGCTGCAGTAAATAAAGAATAGCTTCCGGATGAGAAATCGAGACCGCCTTCGATGGCTAAATCCCGGACCTCCATCCACTCTCCAATACTGCTCAGGTAATAAGGGGTGGGTTGCAAATGTTTCACACCAGCATGCTTTAAGGCAGGAAAAACCTTTGCACTCCGCTCCGACTCGCCAAAGGAAATCGGAATGACTGATTTTTCGCATAACAAGGCAATATCGGTTATTGAAGCGGAATGTACAGGTTCTTCAAACCATTCGATATTTTGAGCTTCTACTCCGCTAATAAACTGCAGGGCCTGATCAACATTCCAGATCTGATTGGCATCTACGGCCAGTTTAATATCATCGCCGATTATTTTACGTACATGCTTAACCCGCGCAATATCTTCCTGCATGGCCGTACCGAAATTCTTTCCTACCTTAATTTTGATGCAATCGGTACCGGAATTCAGGAAATATTCAATCTCTTTTTCAAGCTCTTTATACGAATAATTGGTACCTCCGCCGCTGCAATACATCAGCACGTCGTCTCTATCGGCATTTAAATAGCGGTGCAAAGGCTTTCCTTTTCGTCGCGCCGCCAAATCATATAAGGCTAAATCAACCTGCCCCAAAATTGAAGCTGCAGCTCCTCTAAAACCTTCATTGCGAATAGACCAATATAGCTTTTGATGCAGTTCTTTATAAGGAATATTGCGGCTGTGAAATAAAATAGGCAGCATGCACACTTCCAGCAAATGCGTATAAGCACTAAAAACTGGCGCCTCACCTATATTTCCATCTTCATCGGTTAGGGTAATTATCGATAAACTAAATGTACCGAATGGCCCCATCGTTGCATCCTGAAACGGGGTAATGGCCTGTATAGGGGCTAGCCGTCTGACTTGAACTGAGTGAATATGGAATATTTCGTTATCGATAGCGTTCATCGTGTTTCATTTAAGATTGTGTTTAAATTCATTATTTCTTTAAAAACCTGCTCTGGTAAAGCCCCTCGCTGGATATCAAATAAGGTTTTTAACAATTGTTCGGAATTACCAGGACCAATTACCATTTTAAAGTCTGCTGGTAGGGTAAGGATAAACCTGTGTGCAAGCGTAGATAACGATAGATTATACTTATCGGCAACTTTTTTTATCTGTTTGGCTTTGTCTATACTTTCTTTATCCATCCAAACCGGTGGCGTATCTACAAATTGCTGGTACTTATTGCCCAGCAAGCCCATGTGCAAAGGACTGGCCGAATAAAACTGGATGTTATTGACCTGATAATAAGGTATACTGGTAGTCAAAGCATCGATGCAACAGGCATCTAAACGGTTAAACTCCATCACCACATCAAATACCGATGCAAAATCGTACTGCTTAAACCAATCAGGCAGATTGCCGCCAATGCCGATTTTTTTGGCTAAACCGGCTTGTTTAAATCGTTGCATTTGTTTAAAAATCGCTTCTACATCATCATCTTGTGTAATCGCGGCCGGATCATGTAAAAACAAAACATCAATGGCTTCAACACCCAGTGTCGTCAAACTTTCATGTACGCTTTTCTCCATTCCGGAAGGAGAATAATCGTAAATCCCTTCGTCGGTAGCATAACATTTTAAACGGCCCACTTTAGTATTGATCCGTGGCAGCTTTCCTTTCCATTGTTTTAATGCAGCACCTACAATTTCTTCAGCATCGGCATAAGCGGGTGCGGTATCAATGGTTTCTATGCCATATTCGAGCGCCAATAGTATGGCATTAACAGATTCTGCCTTATCGACTGGTCCCCAGATACCGCCTAAGGCGGCAGTGCCTAAAACACACTTTGACAAATATTTGGATGATTGCATCTATCTAATTTACGCTTTACGTATACGAACAAAAATATTTTTTCTACGCACAAATAACTATTGCAATTTTGACTATTACCAATGCTTTATTGATTTCGTAGTTTATTTTACTTTTTACTAAGCGCGACCCAAAACAGTAACCTCACCGTTTTTTCCAACCCATACTTTTACTGCCTCACCGGCTTTTATCCCTGCTTTAGGCCATTTAGTAAAATTGTTATAGCCCAAAGGTTTCATCGCAGCAACACTGGTTTCGGCGAAAAGCGTCACACTTGCATCGTGGATGGTTTCATTTTTTAATTGCAGTACCATACCTTTCGCATCTTGTTTTATAATGCCCGCTGTAATATGATCGAACACATATAGCTTCTTTTTATCGGTTTGCAGGTAAATACCGGGTAGCTCTAAGGCCATGAGCATGCCATTGGTTTCTGTCCACGAGTTACGGGTATTGATAAAATTGCCAATACTGCCTTTTCCTTCCGCATCACTGGGCTGAATACGTTCCATGCTTGAGCCGGTTAAATTATTGGTAGTAATGTGATGTGGAGGCACGTTAACTGCTTCTGCGTGGGCATGCTGCATATCGCGAATCAGGTCGGCATACAAACTATTTCCAGTTGCCCGATAAAGTTTAAACAAATAATCGGCAGAAGAGGTACAAATACCCGGCGCAGCGTGCTTGTTCTGAATGCTAGCCCAAATTGCCCCGGCCATATTAGATTTCAACTGCCCGATCTGGCTTTTCGCCGGAAAAACCGGATCGTAAGAAATGGCCCAGGTGGCGCAAAGTGCGGCCTGTACTTCTGCTTTGCTTAACCAGCTTTTATCGCCAGTGTAATAGTACAAGGCCATTAACGACTCCATAAAGCCAAAAGCAGTTTCACTATCCGAATCCATCGAAATATCGCCACATGCACCGCCGGTGAGGCCTTGTTTTACCACATCGCGGTTATAATAAAAGTTAGCAGAGGCCTTAGCCACCGCCAACCACTCGGGCTGTTTAAAGTAAGCCGAAGCCATAGCCAAACCAGCAGGAACAATGGCGCCTGCGGTTGAATTGTAAATGGCTATTTTACCTGTTTCGGGTGTAATAAACTGTCCGAACTGGCCATCTTTTTTCCAGGTATTGGTAAATGCGGTTGCTAATTTCCGGGCTCCCTCTTCCCACTCAGGTTTAATGGTATGCCCATAGCCTTGTGCTTTGAACAACATTAAATGTTTCATTAACCACAACAGCACATCACCGTTTTTACGTACCATGGCCTGTATTTCGGGGTAAGCAGCATTCATTTCTTCGGGACGGATCTCGCCCTTGGCGGTTATACCTCCATAAAAATAGCCGCTCTTACCCTGCAATTTGTTCATCACAAAATCGAGCTCTGCGGCCACCCGGTTACGTTCCTTTTCGTTGTTCATGGCCTGCATGGGGTAAGTATTGATCATACCACTCACCCATCCCAGTTGAAAATCGTTGCCATTCTCGGGGGTATAATAACTACCGGCAGGCACTGTAATAAAGTTATTGCTGCAAATGGTTCTTGCCATTTCCAGTTCCTTGCTCATTGGTAATTGATTGCGTGGATGGTTGGGCCCGGTAAATGCCTTGCGAACCTTCATAAATTTGGTCAGCAAATCGGGAATGCTATTGGCGGTAAAAACATAAATCCTGAAACTGAGGCTAAGCGCATCGCCACTTTTCCAATCGGGTGCTTTATCGCCACTTGGATGGTAATCGCCAAAACCTGCTGCCAGTTTACGCATAGCAGGGGCGGTTATGCTAAAACTACAACTATCCTGAGCTGCATTTTCGCTAATACTTAATCCGTTATTACCAAAAGCCGATTGTTGCTCGGTGAGGATAATAAAACCTTTTTTTGCTGATGGCGAGTAAAAACACATGGCAGGAGTTGCTGTACTGGTGCTTTGCAGCTCAATACGTGATGCTTTATCTTTTTCGATGGCCAGCCTGGGGTTATTGGAAATGGTTAAGGGCACATTAGGGTTATAATACATTTCGGCCGGGTAAGGTGGATTGTACGAATTGCCTATGGCATGATAACGGTTACCATTATAAACACTGGCGGGCACCAATACGTAATTATCGCGGCTCCAGCTGCTAAAATCGAATGAGGCTGATACTGCTGTTGATGCTACCACTCCTTTTTCCAAAACAAAACTGGTTGTTACATCGATGGCTTCGGGCGCACCGGCCACTTTCGTTGTTTGTACTTTCAATTGCCAGTTTGCCTCATTATTTTGAAGTTGGTTTTGCCTAAATTGTTGCTCGCTAACCAGGTTTGTACCCGAATATTGCTGCACACTTAAGCGCATATGGCCACTTAACATTTTAAGTAACTGCTGTGCCTCTGCTTCGTTATTTAACTGCCCAAACACCGGCAATTGTGTAAATGCTGTGGCCAATAATAAACAACTGAGCTGTTTATATCTTTTTATAATTCTCATCTCTTTTTAAACTTATTGCCTGTTGCTAATTTCCTGCTTTTTTATTGTTTTCTTTCGTATTGGACATTTTGTTTAATTCTCAGTGTTAATTTGTTTTGCGTTAAAAAAGTTTATACCCAAAGAGGGGGCTCGCCCCCTCTTTTTTAAAACAAACTAATCATAACTAATTATTGCTAACTAATTGAGGTCTTATTGAAGCGGATCGAATGTTCCTCCCCATTCTTTATTTTGCGGTAACATATCAGGTTCAATTGAAATTTGCGCAGGGTTCAATGCATTGAACCAGTGATTTAAATCCAAGTTATATTTCTGGTTTATGGTTGCGTTCCGATCCAGGTTATCGACATATACAGCCATAAAATTTGTCCGCACTGAAGCTGTCATAATATTATCTGTATTAGCCGGAAGTGTTGCACCTTGTTTAAGCATTAAAAGTAAACCATGCCTATAAACCTGATTATTTAAAATATCAAAGCGTTTCCATCTTCTCAAATCATTAAATCTGAACCCTTCAAAAGCAAATTCTACCTGGCGTTCATTCATTATTGCGGTTCGAATATCCGTTTGAGATGCTGCCGTGACACCATAATTTCCAATACCTGCATTTATACCTGCGCGCTGACGGATTTGATAGATAGCGTTGAGTGCCTCTGCCGGTTTATTTGTTTCATTAGCACACTCACTTAAATTCATTAGCAATTCAGCATAACGCATTGGCGACCAGTAACTCTTCGACCCAGTAGCCACACCAACTAACTGATTTCTATCTAAAAGGGTATCCAATCCTTTACGTTGGAAAAAACCTGTAACCGCATTTTCATCGCCATTCTGAATGATTGGAGAAATATTCTGAAACGAACCATCTCTATGCGTAAGTACAGCATTGGGCGTTGATCCGGTTTTCCAGGTCCAGGCATTCCAGTAAGAACGCGATCTTGGCGCCGTCATGCCAATGGTATTCACATCAGGTGTTGGATACACTGTACCCCCGCAAAAAATAGTAGCATAAAAACGGCTATCGCGGTTAGTGTAGAAATCATTTAAAAACTGGGCATTATAAACTGGGTCTGACAATTGATTTTTATCGAACTGCATGGCACTACCGTCCTTTTTAGGATAAGCCAGTAACAATTGCAAAAGGGGTTGATCGTTATTGGTGGAACCATTGGTAAAGGGTAATGGCCTTATTGGTGCGAAGTTCATGTAATGATCCTGATAATAATACTGATTAACCATTATATGTTCTTTATTTGCTGAATACCAGATTAAACGGTAATTAGCAAACAACCCGTAACCTGCGGCATTGGCAGCATCAACAGCAGCTTTCGTAGCTGTATAGGCAGCTTGCCATCTGGTTTGATCATTGGTAGGATTAAACAAAGGGCTTGCGTACCACATTAATATCCTTCCTTTTAACCCCAAAGCTGCTACTCGGGTAATTCTTCCATAATCTTCGCCGGTAAAAGTTGCAGGCAGTAATTGCGCTGCATCATCCAGATCTTTAATAATCTGTGCTACACACTCCGAAGTTTTACTCCGTGGTACTTTTAATGTTGAAGGGTTAGTCGCATCTTGTGTATGCAGAATTAAGGGCACTCCTCCTACCTGGCTTACCATTCCCCAATACGTCCAGGCACGCCAAAATTTAGCTTGTCCAATTAGCTGACTTCTTAGAGGTTCGGCCAGAATATTTGGAGAAACCTTTTCTACCTGATCAAGGAAATAATTCGTTTTATCGATATAGGTATAGTTAAGGTTTGTAAAATTAGTTGCGGCTGTAATCACACCTTGCTGGTAATTTCCCAAATTAACACCACTTCCATTTAGTCCCTCATCTGAACTAGCCCCACTACCCAACGGCCATCCAGGCATACTCCCCCCATGCACGTCATTCAAATAGGCTTTGATCATATTGGTATTAGTCCAAACATTATCGGGATTAATAACAGCAGTATTTTCATAGTCTAAGCCCTTTTTGCAGCCACCTAAGGCCAGTAAGGCAAAAACGATTAATTTATATTTATTACTAAATTTCATAATTCATTTCTTTTACATTAATAATCATTAAAAAGTAACTGTACATCCAAAATTGTAGGACTTAACAATCGGGAATGCTGTA
>Ga0157370_10007038_pt1 | contig 12279 bp, 12 predicted proteins | sample C35metaG_FD_113463 | JGI IMG/M metagenome (GOLD analysis project Ga0157370, IMG submission 113463) | Corn rhizosphere microbial communities from Kellogg Biological Station, Michigan, USA - C3-5 metaG | ecosystem: Host-associated > Plants > Roots > Rhizosphere > Soil | place: USA: Michigan...
CCCCCATTGCCCCGCGCAATCCGGTCGCGCGCTCGCCGCTCATGCGCAAGGGCGGTGCGCACGGCCCGAGCGAGCCTGCCCTCCGCCGGCGCGCCAAAGTGGCGCTCAAACGCCAGCTTCGCGATCCGGCCACGTTCGAATGACGCTTTCGCGGCGCGACCTCGAGCAGAACCGGATGGGCGCGCTGTACGCCAAGGCGACGCGCCGCGCGGCGCTGACACCCGAGGAGCTGTCCAGGTCGCTGATGGCGACGCTGGCGCGGAAGCCCAAGGGCGCCGGGTGGTGGGTGTTCGGCTACGGATCGCTCCTCTGGAATCCGCTGTTCCCGATCGCCGAGACCGCGCGCGGCACGGTGCGCGGCCTGCACCGGCGGTTCTGCCTCAAGTCGCTCGCTTCGCGCGGCACGCCCGAGCTGCCGGGGCTGGTGCTCGGCCTCGACCGCGGCGGCTCGTGCCGCGGCCTCGTGTTCCGGCTGCCGTCGCCGCTCGCCGTCGACGAGCTGCACCTCCTGTGGCGCCGCGAGATGGTCGTGGGCAGCTACGAGCCGCGCTGGGTCAAGGTCGATTGCGGCGGCACGACGCGTTGCGCGCTGGCGTTCGTCGTCAAGCGCGCGCATCCCCATTACACCGGGCGCCTCGGCGTCGAGGAGGAAGTGCGCATCCTCGGCTGCGCCTGCGGCGCATTCGGCAGCTCGCGCGAATACCTGTCGCATACGCGCGCGGCGCTGGCCGCGCACGGCATCGTCGATCCCTACCTCGAGGCGCTGGCCGCGAGGCTCGCGCCGCCGCCCGCAGGCGGCGCCTGACCCGCGGCGCGCATCCGCGCCGCGGCGGCGAGACCGAGCGCGATCGCGCCGCCGCACCACAGCGCCGCCACCGGCACCGCCATCCACGCCATCGCCGGCAGCGACACGCCGGCCGCGCGCAGGCCGTTGAATATCCAGCTCGATGCCGTGTCGCCGCCGCGGTGGACGACCGTGTCGATGACGTTCTTCGCCTTGTACTTCTGCGCGGCCGGCAGCACGTTGAAGAGCGTCTCGCGCGCGGGCTTGCTGACCGCGTACTCGCCGGCGCGGCGCACGACGCCGAACACGACGAGCGTCGGCAGCACCGGGTCGGCGGCGAAGATCGCGAAGCCGACGATCGCGATCGCCGGCATCAGCGCGAGTGTTGCCGTCGTGCCGGCGCGCTCGATCAGCGCGCCGAACGCGAACACCTGCAAGAGCATCGCCAGCACGTTGACGACGAGGTCGACCAGCGCGAAAAGGCGCGTGCGCGACGCGCTGTCGTGGATGGCCGCCGGCACGAGGCCCGTCTGCGCGAAATAGAGGAACGTCGACAGGAGCGAGAAGCAGAACAGGAAGAGGCAGATGCCGAGGAGATACGGCGAGCGCAGCACGTCGCCGATGCCGGCGAGCGCGCTGCCGCCGAGCGCGGCCTCCTCGCGCGCCGGCGCGGCGATGCCATTCGCCTCCGCCCAGCCGCGCAGCTTCAGGATCGCGACGATGGCGACGACGAGGAACGCTGCGGACACGAGCACCATGCCGCGCACACCCACCACGGTGACCAAGAGCGCGGTCAGCGTCGGCCCGGCAAGCGCGCCTGCGGTGCCGCCGGCGGCGATGAAGCCGTAGAGCCGCTTCGCCTGCGCGGTGTCGAAGATGTCCGCCATGAAGCTCCAGAACAGGCTCACGGCGAAGAGGTTGAATGCGCTCACCCACACGTAGAACACGCGCGCGACGAGCGGCGATTGCGCGTTGCCGGGGTGCAGCACCACCGAGAAAACGAGCAGGTTGGCGACGAAGAACGCATACAGCCACGGCAGGAGTCGCTTGCGGGGAATGCGCGCGGCCAGCGCGCCAAACACCGGCGTCATCACGAGCATCGACACCAGCACCCAGGTGAAGAGCGCCGAGAGGCCCGCTTGCCCCACCTGCACCGCCATCTCGTCGCGGATCGGCCGCAGCACGTAATAGCCGGCGAGCAGTGCGAAGAAGAACGCGAACGCCCACAGCGACGCGCGAAGCTCGTGCGGCCGCGCACGGGTCAGGCGCACGAGCGTGCGTTGCATCGGTATCATCGTTGCGGGCATGCTCAGCGGGTCATGGCGCGGCACGGGCGCGCGTTGGGAATCGGTGTCCCGGCGGCCTCAGATCGCGACGTGCCGACCGCCATCGACGTTGATCGTCTCGCCGGTGACATACGGCGCGTCGGCGATCAGGAAGCGCACGGCGCGTGCGATGTCCTCGGGGGTGCCCTCCCGGCGCAGCGGCGTGTGCGAGATGATCCGCTGACGCGCGAGCTCGTCGAAGTCTTCCTCCTCGGGCCAGATCACCGGGCCCGGCGCGACGGCGTTGACGCGCACCTCGGGCGCGAGCTCGCGGGCGAGTGCGCGCGTGAGGCCGGCGAGCGCGGCCTTGGCCGTCGAGTAGACGAGGTAGCTCTTGAGCGGCCGGTCCGCGTGGATGTCGGTGATGTTGACGATCGCGCCCTGCGTCTTGCGCAGCGCGGGCGCCGCGGCCTGCGCGAGGAAGAGCGGCGCGCGCACGTTGGTGCCGACGAGGTCCTCCCAGTCGGCGGGCGTGATGTCGCCCACCGGCGTGCGGTGGAACGACGACGCGTTGTTGACGAGCGCGTCGAGCTGGCCGAACTGGTTGACGCACTGCTCGACGAGCGACGCGAGCTTGCTGACGTCGAGGAGGTCGGCCTGGATCAGCGCGACCGAATCGGCCCGCACGTGGTTGAGCTCCGCCTGGAGGAGGCGCGCCTCGCCGGCCGATGAACGGTAGTGCAGGAACAGCCGCGCGCCCGCGCCATGGAGCTCGCGGCAGATGGCCGCGCCGACGCGCTTGGCGCCGCCGCTGACGAAGACGACCTTGTCCTGCACTCCGGCACTCTCCTCGTGCGGCGGCGTCGTCCGCACGGCCTGCGGCGCATCCCGCGCATCCTGCGCGAAGCTGCGCGGCGCCAATCACGCACAATAGCGCATCGGCAGCGTCCCGACGGCCTCCCGCCCGTCACCCCTTGGTCCTGCCGTCGTCGCCCTTGATCATCCCGCGCGCCAACCTTCCGACGCCCGACGCCGAGGCCCTCGCGCACGCTGGCCGCGTGCGCGCAATGCTCGTCGACGCGATCGCGGCCGACGGCGGCTTCCTGCCGTTCGCGCGGTGGATGGACCTCGCGCTGTACGCGCCGGGCTTGGGCTACTACGCCGCCGGCGCCGCGAAGCTGGGCGCCGCCGGCGATTTCGTCACCGCGCCGGAGCTTTCGCCACTTTTCGCGCGTACGCTCGCCACCGACGTGGCGGCAATCCTCGCGGCGTCGCCCTCGCGCGAGATCGTCGAATGGGGTGCGGGCAGCGGGCGGCTTGCCGCCGATCTTCTCGCCGCGCTGGATGCGGCAAAGGTCGAGATCAGCCGCTACGCGATCGTCGAGACCAGCCCGACCCTGCGTGCGCAGCAGCGCGAGCGCCTGGCGAGCGACGATCGCGTCGTCTGGCTCGACACGCCGCCGACGCGGATCGGTGGCGCGGTGCTGATGAACGAGGTGCTCGACGCCATCCCGCCGGCCCTGGTCGCGCGCCGCGACGGCCGATGGCTCGAGCGCGGCGTGGTCGTCGCCGCCGACGGGGCTTTCGCGTTCGCCGACCGGCCGCTCGCCGACGCCGCGCTCGAGGCGGCGGCGGCCGCGCGCTTCCCACCCGCGATCGACTTTGCGAGCGAGATCAACTTCGCTGCGGAAGCACTGGTCGCGCAGGTGGCGGAAAGCCTCGGCGAAGGCGCGATGCTCGTCATCGACTACGGCTTCCCGCGCGCCGAGTACTACCACCCGCAGCGCGCCCAAGGTACGCTGATGGCGCACTACCGCCACCGCGCGAGCGCCGACGTGTTCCTCTGGCCCGGGCTTTCGGACATCACCGCCCACGTCGACTTCTCGGCGGTTGCCGCCGCCGGCGAGCGCGGCGGGCTTGCCGTCGCGGGCTACACGACCCAGGCGGCGTACCTCCTTGGCGCCGGCATCCTCGACCGCCTGCTCGACGTCGGCGAGCCCGGCACGGCGGACTTCGTGCGGGCGACGACGGCGGTGCAAACGCTGACATCGCCGGCGGAAATGGGCGACCTTTTCAAGGTGTTGGCGCTGTCGCGCTCGCCCGCGATCCGCTGGCGCGGGTTCGCGCTGGGGGACAAGTCGCCGGCCCTATGACGGGGATTTGCTTCGGCCTTTGAAGGCCGATGCGCTATCATTTAAGCGCCCCGTTTTGGGACGTCGTGCAATTCCGTGCAACCGGACAGGTGCCGGCCCGCCCCAGCCTCAGCGGGTGGACCGCGGCGCCTCAATCGCCTTTTTTTGAGGATCGCAATGAACGCCATGACGGACGCCGTGCGCATGCAGGTCGACATCGAGACGGTGGTGCGCGAATGCGCGCTGTTCGAAGGCGTCGAACGCCGCGAGCTCGGCACGATCGCGGCAGCCGCCACCTGCCGGCCATTGCAGCGGGGCGCGGTGCTGTTCCAGCAGGGCGCGGCCTCGACCGAGCTCTACGTCGTCGCTGAAGGGTGGGTCAAGATGACCCACGTCACCCAGAGCGGCGACCAGATCGCGTTGCGGTTCGTCCAGCGCGGCGAGCACGTCGGCGGCGCGGCGCTGGTGCGCGGGGTCGCGTTCCCGTCGACCGCCACGGCAGCCTCGGACGCGCGCATCCTCGTGTGGAAATCGGCGTTCATCCACGACTTCATCGGCAGCTCGCGTGCGGTCGCGCGCAACGCGCTGGCGATCGTCGGCGATCGCGCCGACGAGTTCCTGCTGCGCATCCAGGAGCTCGCGAGCGACTCCGTCGAAGTCCGCCTCGCGCGGCACCTGACCGAGCTCGTGCGCCGCTCCGACCGCAAGACCGAGCGCGGCGTCGGCGTCGAGTTTCCGATCTCGCGGCAGGACCTCGCCGAGCTCTGCGGCACCACGCTCTTCACCGTGAGCCGCATCCTGACGCGCTGGCGCGACCTGGGACTCGTCGACCCGGGCCGCCAGCGCATCGTGGTGCGCGACACCGGCCGTCTCGCCGGGCTGATCAGCGAGCGTCACGCCGCGATCTCGGCACGCTAGCCATGCCGTCATCCCCGCGAAAGCGGGGTGCCGAATTCGACCGCAAGAGGCGGAGTGCCGCCGCGATCCGTGGCCTCTAGAGTGGGCTCATCGCCCTCTGGAGATCGAGCCTCATGAAATCGCCTCGTCACACTTCGTCGCGCCATGCCGTCGACGTGCTCGGCGACCCGCGCTGGGCGGCCGTCGTCGGCCGCGACCCGTCGCAGGACGCGCGCTTCGTCTACGCGGTCACCACCACCGGCATCTACGGCCGGCCGAGCAGCGCAGCGCGGCTGCCGCGGCCCGAGCACGTGCGATTCTTCGATTCGCCGGCCGCTGCCGAAGCGGCGGGCTTCCGCGCAAGCCGCCACATGGCAGGCGACAAGACCGCGACCGCCGCGCAACATGCAGCCATCGTTGCCGACGCGTGCCAGCGGATCGAGGCGGCGGACGAAGCCCCCGACCTCGCGGCGCTCGCCGCCGACGCGGGCATGAGCCCGTTCCACTTTCATCGCATATTCAAGGCGACGACGGGCCTGACGCCCAAGAGCTACGCCGACGCGCATCGTGCGCGCCGGCTGCGCGCGGGCCTCGATGGCGGCCGCAGCGTGACGACGGCGATCTACGACGCCGGCTTCAACTCCAACAGCCGGTTCTATGCGGCGGCCGACGCCGTGCTCGGCATGAAGCCCGGCAGTTATCGCGCCGGCGGTCGCGACGCGACGATCCGCTTCGCGGTGGGCGAGTGCTCACTCGGATCGATCCTCGTCGCGGCCGGCGAGCGCGGGGTCTGCGCGATCCTGCTCGGCGACGACCCGGCGGCGCTGGTCCGCGACCTCGAGGATCGCTTCCCGCGGGCGACGCTCGTGGGCGGCGACGCCGACTTCGAGCGCGTCGTGGCCACCGTCGTCGGCTTCGTCGAGGCCCCCGCGCTCGGGCTCGCGCTGCCGCTCGACGTGCGCGGCACGGCGTTCCAGGAACGCGTCTGGCAGGCGTTGCGCGAAGTCCCGGCCGGCGCGACGACGACCTACAGCGAGATCGCCGCGCGCATCGGCGCGCCCAAAGCGGTGCGCGCAGTCGCCGGCGCGTGCGCGGCGAACCGCCTCGCGGTGGCGATTCCCTGCCACCGCGTCGTGCGCCGCGACGGCGACGTCTCAGGCTATCGTTGGGGCGTCGCGCGCAAGCGCGCGCTGCTCGCCCGCGAGGCGGCGGCTGCCGAGGATGTCCGGATTTGCGCCGACAGGCGCACCGGAAACGGAGGATAATCATGCCGCTCGAAAAGACCCCCTTTTGCATGACCCTCATGCACCCCACGGAGCGATGCCAATGACAAAGACAATTGCAGCAAATGCCTTCCGCGCCGCCGCAGCTTTCGTGCTCGCCTGCCTCTGCGCCGCCCCGGCGCTCGCGCAGTCGGACCAGGACAAGCTCGTCGCCGACGCGCGCACGACGCTCAACAACTTCATGCGCGATCCGGACCAGACGTGGATCCACGACAACATCGGCCGCGCCAAGGCCCTCTTGATCTCACCGCAGATCGTCAAGGCCGGCTTCATCTTCGGCGGCTCGGGCGGCCGCGCCGTGCTGATCACCAAGAGCGGCGCCCAGTGGTATGGCCCGGCGTTCTACAACCTCGCGACGGCGAGCGTCGGCTTCCAGGCGGGCCTCGAGGTGTCGGAAGCGGTCATCGTCGTGATGACCGACAAGGGCCTCAACTCGCTGATGGCGAGCACGCTCAAGATCGGCGGCGACGCCAGCATCGCCGCCGGCCCGGTCGGCGCGGGCGCCAAGTCGACGGTCAACGCCGACATGGTGTCGTTCACGCGCTCGAAGGGCGTCTACGGCGGCCTCAACCTCGATGGCACGGTGGTCAACACCAACATCGACTGGAACGATGCCTACTACGGCAAGAAGAACGTGCTGCCGCCCGACATCCTGATCCGGCATTCGGTGAAGAACAGCCACGCCTCGGCCCTCCTGGGCGACGCGGCCAGGATCGCCGGCAAGTAGTCGCGGTCGGAGCCGGCGCGCGTGCGATCCGGCACGCCGCCCGGCCGATGCGGAACGGGGCGCGACGCGCCCCGTTTTCATGTGCGCGGCGCGCGCCGCGTGCGCGGCTCGCCGCGCGTTGCGGGTTCAGGCGGCCCGCGCGCACCTCAGGCGTGCAGCACGCACTTCTCGTAAAGGCCGAGCGCGCGCCCGTCCGGGTCGACCTTCGCCTTCAATGCGCGATAGGCGGTCATGTCGTAGGCTGCCTCGAACTCGTCGCGCGTGAAATAGCTGTCCGAATAGAGCGACTTGATGCCGCCAAGGCGCGCCGTCTCGCGCTCGACGAGGCGGTTGAAATGGCCGGGCGCATGCGCGTCGCGGCTTTGCACGACGTCCCAGAACCCGAAGTTGACGTATGGCGTGCCGGGCTCGAGCGGATAGAGCGGGAAGCGGCGGTCGGCGCGCGCGCCGCGGATCGGGCAGATCCAGATCGGCAGGATGCCGATCTCGCGCAGCAGGAACGCTAGGAACGCCTCGGCCCGCGCGAGCGGGATGTCGATGTCCTGGATCACCGATTCCGGGTGGACGCCGCGCAAGCCGGCGAGCCGCCGCGTGATGCCGTGGCGGCTGTTGAAGCGCATGATCTTCGTATAGGTGCGTGAGTTCAGTCGTGAACGACCATAGAGCCTGCGCAGCAGCGGGTTCTGCGCGCCGAGGTTCTTCGAGCACCAGAACCAGTCGGTATCCCAGCGCCACAGGTAGCCGCGCACGGTGAGATGGTCGATCTCGCGCTCGAGAAGCGAGCGGTAGTAGATGCGCTCGTAGGTGTAGTCGCTCGGCACGACGCCCGCCACCGGATCGACGAATGCCGCGCGCGACAGCACGAGCGTGCCGGCGTCGAACACGACGCCGTCGACGAAGTCGGCGTCGCTGCGAATCGCTTCCGCCACGTCGGCGAAGAACGCGCCGGCGCTCGCGTGCCGGCGGTGTTCGACACGCACCCACGGCTTCACCGGCAACGTCGCGCAGCGCGCGCGCAACGCGTAGCCGAGGGTGCCATACGAATTCGGGAAGCCGAAGAAGAGGTCGGCGTGCGCGTTCACGGGCGTGGCGGTGACGACCTCGCCGCTTGGCAGCAGCACGTCGAGCTCGCGTATCGTGTCGTGGACGAGGCCGTGGCGGAACGACGTCGCCTCGATCCCCACGCCGGCGATCGCGCCGCCGACGGTGATCGTCTTGAGCTGCGGCACCACCGCCGGCATCACGCCGTGCGGCAGCGTTGCATCGACCAGCGCCTCGTACGTGCAGAGGCCCTCGACGTCGACGTGCCCGGCCGCGACGTCGACGCCGAGCACATGGTCGAACGCGCGAAGGTCGAGACGGCGCCGCGTGCCGCCGGCGCGATCGCGGAACAGGTTGGAGGTGTGCTTGGCGAGGCCGAGCGGCGCGCCGGACGGCGCCTCGCGCAGCGCGGCGGCGAGGGCCGCGCGGCGCTGCGTGTAGCCCGCGCCGCCGTCATGCATACAGGAACGCGCGACTCATCGGGTAATTTTCGCGCGTGATGTTGCCCTTGCTGAAGACGATCTGGAAGAGGTGCGTGTAGCCCGACGGCGAGCGGAACATCTCGGCACAGCCGATCAGGTAGACGCGCCAGATGCGCCGGAAGCGCTCGTCGAAGCGCTTCGGATCGAGCGCGTGGATCTTGTCCCAATTGCGGTCGAAGCGCTCGGCCCACGCGTCGAGGGTGAGCGCGTAGTGGCGGCGCAGGTTCTCGACGTCGACGACCTCGAGGCCGCATTTCTCCATTGCCTCGATCGTCTCGGCGAGGCTCGGGATCCAGCCGCCGGGGAACACGTGCTTGCGGATGAAGAGCTCCGTGTCCATCCGCCCGACGTGGCCGATGAAGTGCAGGAGGCCGAGCCCGCCGGGCTTCAGGAAATCGGCGTGCGCCTTGACGACCTCCATCACCTGGTCGCGGCCCGCGTGCTCGAGCACGCCGATCGACACAACCTTGTCGTAGGGCCCGTCGACGTCGCGGAAGTCGGCTTCGCGCACCGCGAGCTTCGAATCGGCGCCCTTGCGGGCGATCTCGCCGCGCAGCCAGTCGACCTGCGCGGTGGCGTTGTTGACGCCCACGCCGCTCGCGCCGACCGTCTCGAGCGCGCGGAACATGAAGCCGCCGAAGCCGCAGCCGATGTCGACGAAACGGTCGTCGCGCTGCAACCGAACCTTGCGGATCACGTGGTCGATCTTGTTGCGCTGGGCATCCTCCAGCGTCACCGTGCCCTCCTTCCAGTACCCGCAGGTGTACATCTTGTACGGATCGTCGAGCCACAGCCGGTAGAACGCCTCGGGGTGGTCGTAGTGGAAGCGCGCGTTGATCTTCGCCTGCTCGCGCGTGTGGTTGGACAGGCGCAGCTCGTGCAGCGCGTTCTCGGCGCGGTTGAAGAGGTTGCGGCGCGTGGTGACGCCCGAGGTCATTCCGAGCGCCAGCCCGGCGCGGAGGTCGCCGTCGACGTCGATGTCGCCGTCGAAGTAGCGGTCGAGCAGCCCCATGTGGCCGCGCGTCGCCACCGACCGCGCCGCGCCGCGGGTGCGCAGCGTGATGGTGAAGGCCGGCGTGCCGGCACCTGCGTTCTGCACACGGCCGTCGGGATACCGGATGGCGAATGGCGTGCCGCCACGGGCGGCAAGCGCGTCGACGATGTCCTGCACGGAACGCTTCACGCGCGCTCCTCCTGCCGCTGGACTGCAAAGCGACTCACGGTGCTCCTTTCGATCGGTTCGGGACTCAAGCGTCTCGGGGGACGCGCCGCGAGACGGGCTGCGACGCGCTTTTGCGCAAGATCAAGCACTTGCCTCGCCATATGTTCGTTCATTCGCGTCGCGTCGCGCAAGCCGGGGTGCTGAACGACCGTCCATGGCCGGCGCCGCGGATCGCAATATGGGCAACCCTGGCGGCCAATACCGGTGGCGACGCCGATGCCGCGGAACGGGCGCGCGGGCGACGATGCATGCGCCGGGATGGATCGACCTCGCGACGCATCGCGCCGCGCCGCACCGACCCTCGTTCCGCCACAAGGACGCCGAGGCAAGCGCCGGCGACGCGAGGCAAGGACGCGGCGGGGCCGTTGCCGGCACAGTCCGCCTCGGTCACACGATATTCATCGAAAGGAAACTCGCATCATGCAGTCCACTTACCACCGCTCGGCGGATCTGCTGTTCCGCACCGCCTCGGCGATGCAATCGGCGGCGCAAGCGTTGCGCCGCGCCGCGGAACGCCTGGAACAATGGCTCGAGGATCGCCGTGCCGCGCGACGCGCGCGGCGCGAGCTCGGCATGATGAGCGACTACGAGCTCAAGGACATCGGCCTCTCGCGGTCCGACACCTGGCGCGTCGTCCACGAGGATCCGTACCGGCCGCTCGATGGCATGCTGGCCGAAGTCACGCCTGGCGAGCGCACGCCCGGGAAAGCGGCGACCGGCGAGCGCCCCTTCGCCGTGGTGCGGCGACGCGCGCTGCACGCGCCGATCGTGCCGCCCGCGTGCTGTTGAAGCTCCCTCTCCCGCTCGCGGAAGAGGGTTGGGGTGAGGGCGTCAGCGCGTCACGGCAACCAGCAACAGCACGAAGCCGAGCACGGCAACAACGGCGTGCACGATCATGATGTTGATCGGCAGCGGCTGCAGCTTCCAGTGGTAGTTGAGGTTGAGGTACACGCCGCCGAGCGCCGCGATGATGAAGAGCAGCGTCGCCCACGCCGCGAGCGACGGCAGGCCGACGGTGAAGTACGCGTACAGAAGCAGCGTCACGGCGGCCCCCGCCAGGAAGCCGTGCAGCATCGCGAGCGCCGTCGGCGGCCGCGGCGTGCCGGCGAAGCGCATGCCGGCCATCGTGAGACCGCCAAGCGCCGCGATCGCCAGGAGCACTAACGACGTTTTCATCATCAGAAGGGGTTCCATGATGTTCCTTTGAGTTATTGCGCCATGGGTGGGTCGACGCCGGCCGGCCGGGCCACGCTGCGCCGCGCCAGAGCCGCCGGCGCCACCCACTGTCTGCCGGGCGACGAAGGCGGTCAAGGCATTGGATGAACGCGGCGGCAGCGGCGTTTCCGTGGCGATTGCACGACTGTCGGTATCATGGCCGGCGCCATGCTGCGATTGCGCGCGATCGATTCGCATACCGGCGGCGAGCCGACCCGGGTGGTGGTGTCCGGCGGCCCCGACCTCGGCGGCGGGCCGCTCGCCGCCCGCCGCGACCGGTTTCACCGCGAGTTCGACCGGTTCCGCTCCGCGATCGTCAACGAGCCGCGCGGTACCGATGCGATCGTCGGCGCGATGCTCGTCGAGCCAGACGATCCGGCCTGCGCCGCCGGCGTGTTCTTCTTCAACAACGTCGGTCCGATCGGCATGTGCGGGCACGGCACGATCGGCCTCGTGGTGACGCTCGCGTTCCTCGGCCGCATCGGCCCGGGCGTGCACCGGGTCGAGACGCCGGTGGGTCTCGTCACGGCGACGCTCGAGCCCGGCAACCGCGTGCGCGTCGACAACGTCGCGAGCCGCCGGGTGTTTCGCGACGTGCGCATCGACGTGCCGGCGATCGGCCCCGTGACCGGCGACATCGCCTGGGGCGGCAACTGGTTCTACCTCGTCGACGCGGGCGCGCTCGAGCTGTCGCTCGCAGACGTGCCGGCGTTGACCGCACGCTGCCGCGCGATCCGCGCGGCGCTCAACGCCGCCGGGCATCCCGACGTCGACCATGTCGAGCTCTTCGGACCGCCGCAGGGCGGGGGCGATGCGCGCAACTTCGTGCTGTGCCCGGGCGGCGCGTACGACCGCTCGCCGTGCGGCACCGGGACGAGCGCGAAGCTCGCTTGCCTCGCCGCCGACGGCAAGCTCGCGGAGGGCGCGCCGTGGATCCAGGAGAGCATCCTCGGCACGACGTTCGAGGGCCGCTACGCGTGGCGCGACCGCGCCGCCGGCACGATCGCGCCGACGATCGCCGGCACGGCGTTCGTGACCGCCGAGTCGACGCTCGTCATCGACGAACGCGACGCGCTGGCGTGGGGAATCCGCTAGCCGATCCGTCGTGACAGGCCGTCATTCCCGCGAAAGCGGGAATCCAGCATTGACGTCACGTGGTGTGCGAAACGCGTCCCCACGCCACCGCCACCGCTGGGTCCCCGCTTTCGCGGGGACGACGGCTGCTAGCCGC
>Ga0157370_10007039_pt1 | contig 12278 bp, 8 predicted proteins | sample C35metaG_FD_113463 | JGI IMG/M metagenome (GOLD analysis project Ga0157370, IMG submission 113463) | Corn rhizosphere microbial communities from Kellogg Biological Station, Michigan, USA - C3-5 metaG | ecosystem: Host-associated > Plants > Roots > Rhizosphere > Soil | place: USA: Michigan...
GCGGATAATTTTCTTGAGGATGATACTGTTTCCCGCGTTTCGCGGGTACACGATATTCGCATGCTCGTGGAAATCGCTGCATGATATTCTCGGCAGCTATAATTCAATAACATGATTGCCGATCCCACTTTTTCACCTGTTATCGCGCCATTGATAGCGTTCACGGTAACCTTCACCTTGATTTGGTGGTTGATCAAGAGCAACGTTCTCAAGATACTGGATCATCCCAATCCCCGTTCTCTACATACTATGCCTGTTCCGCGTACCGGAGGGCTCGGCATGGTATTGGGCATATTCACATCATGGGCCTTTCTTCCCGTCACGCTGCCAGTTTCGGTGTTGTTCGGCGTTGCCCTGCTGGCGCTGACATCTTTCGCCGACGATATTTTTGGTCTACCTGTTCTGGGACGATTGCTGGTGCATGGCATGGTTGCTGTCTGGTTTTCGGTAGCGCTTCTATTCGAGACAAATGGCTGGATGGCAGTAACCATCATCACCCTTGCAACCGTCTGGATGATCAATCTTTATAATTTCATGGATGGTTCGGACGGATTGGCCGGAGGTATGACGCTAATTGGTTTCAGTTGTTACGGTTTGACTGCATGGCAAGCCGGAAACGAATCATTTGCGATGATAAACTTCTGTATCGCCGTTACGAGTGCTGCTTTTTTATTGTTTAATTTTCATCCTGCACGGATCTTCATGGGCGATGCTGGTGCGATTCCTTTGGGATTTCTGGCTGCCGCGCTGGGTACCACAGGCTGGGCCAATGGCTTATGGCCATTGTGGTTACCGGTATTAGCATTTTCGCCATTTATTGTCGATGCTTCCATCACGCTTGCAAAACGTGCTTTGCGCGGTGAAAAAATCTGGCAGGCGCATCGCGAACATTATTACCAGCGCATCGTGCGAAGCGGTTTCAGTCAACGCAACACAGCACTGCTCGGTTATGTTCTGATGTTCGCTACGTGCATCAGCGCAGTGTGGGCACTACGGCAGGATACTGCTGTTCAGCTTGGAGTCGGCATGGCATGGGGGGTATTTTATTTAATCGTGATGGTTTTTTTCGAGCATTACCTGGAACGCCGCCCCGGCGACTGATGAGATGCGATTATACAAACCCCACATACGTACCGTAATCGCTTTCGTTCATGATGTCGCCGCAGCCATCGCGGCCTGGACACTCGCCTATGCGTTCCGTTTCAATTTCGAAATACCTTCTCTTTACCTGGCATCATTGAAAGAAATCCTGCCATGGATTATCCCTGTTCATGCGGTAGTATTTCTATGGTTTGGGTTATATCGCGGACTCTGGCACTATGCGAGTCTGCCTGATTTGCGGCGTATCCTGCTTGCTGTATTGACATCGGCGGCAGCGGTACCACTGGTATTATTCATGTTACAAATACTGGCCGGCACACCACGTACGGTGCTTCTGCTAGCTCCTATCCTGCTTCTGTTTATCATGGGGGGTAGCCGTCTTGCATACCGCTTATGGAAAGAACATCTGCTATATGGGTCCAACAAAATAGAGGGCAATTTCGTTCTGGTATTAGGTGCAGGTGATGCCGCAGTCGGTTTGGTGAAAGAGCTTGCTCGCAGTGTGCAATGGCGGGTAGTGGGGTTGCTGGATGATGATCCTGCAAAACTTGGCTTGACGCTGCACGGCTTCAAGGTGCTGGGCCGAATCAATGAGCTGCCTGCAATAGCAGAGAAAATGGGTGTCGCTCATGCCATCATTGCAATGAACCCCACTACACCTGATCGGCGACGCATCTATCGCTCTCAGCTCGACCGACGTTATCCCGACCGCCCCCATCGCGACCGCCGTCGAGCGCTGGAGATGTGTTCAGCCGCTGGGATAAAGGCGTTGATAGTGCCTTCTTATGATGACCTGATCAGCGGCAAAATTACCATGTCGCAAATTCGTACTGTCGAATTGGACGACTTGTTGGGACGGGAGCCGGTGGTACTTGATAATGAGGGTTTGCATGGCTTGTTAGCTGGAAAAACTGTACTGGTCACGGGAGCAGGCGGCTCAATCGGATCCGAGCTATGCAGGCAAATTGTCAAATTCAAACCGGGCCGCATGGTTCTATTCGAGTTGAATGAATTTGCGCTTTACAATATCGAGCAGGAACTCAGAAGCACTTTTCCGGATGTGACAATGGCATTCACAATAGGCGATATCAAAGACGAGGCCAGGCTGGCTCAAATATTTTCGCAATTCCGGATAGCTGTTGTTTTTCACGCGGCCGCCTACAAGCATGTTCCACTGATGGAGCAGGAAAATGCCTGGCAAGCCGTACTGAACAACGTCTATGGAACCTACGTCCTGGCAAAAACTGCGATCAGGTACGAAGTGGAGAAATTCGTACTGATATCGACCGATAAAGCAGTCAATCCCACCAATGTCATGGGTGCCAGCAAACGACTTGCGGAAATGGTATGTCAGGCGTTGCAGCAGACCGTTTCGCTTCCCAAAAAAGACGGTGCGAACGATAAGATTCAGAAGACATATTTTGTCATGGTACGTTTTGGCAATGTATTGGGAAGCGCAGGCAGCGTGATCCCGAAATTTCGCGAACAGATTGCAAAAGGTGGTCCGATTACCGTCACGCACTCTGAGATCACGCGTTATTTCATGTCTATACCTGAAGCTGCTCAACTGGTTTTGCAAGCCGGACTGATGGGAGGGAAAGAAAGCAGCGGAGAAATTTTTGTATTGGATATGGGCGAGCCAGTTAAAATCGCCGACCTCGCAAGAGATCTGATCCGCCTGTCCGGACTAAGCGAGGAAGATATCAGGATTGTCTATAATGGGTTACGCCCCGGTGAAAAACTCCATGAAGAATTATTGGCGGATGACGAGAGTACTTTACCTACACCTCATTCCAAATTACGCATAGCCCAAGCTCGCCAGGTCGACAAACAATGGCTGGCGCAACTTGTGGCATGGCTAAACGAGCGTCCGGTATTAAGCGACGATGAAGTCAAACAGGAATTGACAAGGTGGGTGCCGGAATATTCGAATAAGGAATATCAAGTTACTGGGAAATCCCTGGAAAGTTTCAATAAATAAAAACACAGGCCGCAACCAGGAGCTTATTCAAAGTTTTCAGGATTCCTCTTTGCCTTACTCGCACTATCCCTCGTGTCTTGAATATGAAGTGTGCGGATCATCGGGACTAACCGGAGCTAGCGGACGATCATGGCACTTGAATTGGGATAAGCTCTGTACAAGCTTGGCGTATGCCCCACCTTTTGCAAGCAATTCCCGATGGTCACCGATTCCGGTGATGCGGCCCTTTTGCAGCACCACGACCCGACTCGCTTTCTCCACAGTGGATAAACGATGCGCGATGACAAGCGCGGTGCGCCCTTGCATTACGGCTTCCAATGCTGCCTGCACATGTTGATCGGATTCGAAGTCCGGCATCTGGAGTGTCTCATCCAGAATCAGAACGGGCGAATTTCTCAGCAGTGCGCGAGCAATGGCTATGCGAAGTCGTTGTCCACCGGATAACTTGACCCCACGTTCCCCAACCAGAGTTTGCAGCCCATGTGGCATTTCCCGGATAAATTCCATTGCGTGAGCGGTCTGTGCCGCCGCGGTGATTCTTCCTTCTGTTGCACGGCCCATGGCACCGTAAGCGATGTTGGCCGCCACGGTGTCATTGAATAATGTCATCCCCTGAGATACTACTGCGATGTTGGCGCGCAGGCTCGTTAACGTAAGGCTTGCCAGATCATGGCCATCAAGCAGAACTTTTCCTTCCGTGGGATGACAAAATCGCGGGACCAGATCCACGAGGATGGTCTTGCCACATCCAGAAAAACCCATGATCGCCACTGTCTCGCCTGGGTGTATCGTCAGTGTGACATCCTTCAGCGAGGAGCCTGCGAAAAGGCTTGCCTCAAGACCAGCTTCACGGCTTGACCGGCTTGATTGAGGATCGTGGCAAAAGCTGACATGCTCGAATCGCAATTCTCCCTGTGCGCGCTCGATGGCTATTGTTCCCTCATCCGCTTCGGTCTTCTCGTCCAGCAGTGAAAATATGTTTTCTGCGGCGGCCAGACCATGTTGCAGCGGCTCGTCGACACCAGCAATCCGTTTTAACGGTGCGTTCAGCATCAGCATGGCTAGAGAGAGGGAAACGAAGTTGCCTACTGTGATCTCATCAAGCCACACCAACTGCGTAGCAAAATATAATATGGTCGTCAACGCAACGGCAGTGATCATTTGCACCACGGGGATGGTAAAAGATGCAATCGCAACCTGTCTCATAATAAAACGGTGTGTACGTCTCACCTGCTCTCCCATACGCTGGGTTTCATACTTTTCGCCACCGTAGAGCTTGACCACTTGGTGGTTTTCGATGGATTCCTTTAGTACCTGAGCAATGTTATCCACCGTTCCTCGTGCTTCATGTCCCATTCTTTGTAGCCGCTCATTCACAGACCGTATGATCATCACGAGCACTGATACCATCACCAGTGCCAGAACTGAAAGCTTCCAGTTGAGATAAAGCATCCATCCCAGCAGTCCGATAACAGTAAGTGCGTCCTTTACCATCACGGTTACTACATCGATGAAAGCACGAGCGAGCTGATCGATGTCGGACCCAAATCTGGAAATGAGGTCGCCGCCGGGCTGGTCGATATAATAGCGGGCAGGCAATATCAATAACTTATCGAACATTTCCACTCGCAAATCCGTCATCAGTTTGCTGCCCACCCAGCTGAGCGCGTAAGTGCTGGCATAGCCTGCCGCACCCCGTACAATAAGCAGCATAATAATTCCCAGCAAAACCAGATGCATCACTTCCATGTCTTTATCGACAAAAGCACCGTCCACCATTCGCTCCATCAATGCGGCCATTATCGGTACGGCCGCCGCCATCACGGCCATGCCTGCCAGCGAAAATATGAGTGCCTCCCAATAGGGCGCGATATACCTCATCAAGCGCGGATATAGTTGGCGGCTGTTCATGATTTGTGGAATTTGCGTGGATGCGCAGTAGCAAGATTTCGTAGAAATTAAAAAAAACCGGCAGGTCCTGCTGAATGTTGCCTCTATATATACAATCAGGCAAGGGGTCACCAGGATGAGCTACGTTCGCACCGGCTAAACCATATCTTGCGTTTCTCTCCCATAGCGTGAGTGGGCAGACGTTGCCGTTCCGCGGGTGCGAGTGCTGGTTCAGGAAAATCCGTGGCAGCCAGAAGGGGTCCCTTCTGCAATCTGGCTGAGCCAGTGCTTTTACGTGCCACGCCCATATCCGGACGCAACCTGCCACAACCTTCTCTTGCACTTCGGTAATCACTTCTACCTGAAAGCCAAACGAACTGGCTGCCGATTTTAAGCAGCATATCAATAGGAGATTTCAACTGATCTTCAGGATTAAAATCAGCCTTGACCGCGAATCTGGCCACGAGGTCAGCGGCATAACCCTGCAACGACTAAACAAAATATGGTATTGACCTTCCGGAATTCGGCGCTGTTGTCATTGTTACGAGCCGCTTAAATACGAACTATTTAACGTTAGCGGACTTTAGCAGCGCAAACGCGACTAGGCAATGCGTAATGATGAGGCAGCACGCTTATCAAGCGCAACGGAAAAGCCGGAATTTCTGGTAGGTGCATCTCGACATTCAAATCAATCAGAACGTATGGGAAATACTCACCCAGACAGTCCGGGGAATTCCATTAAACCCGATGGCTGGCTGATATTTTTTATCGAGAAGATTATCGATCTGGACTCGAAGATTGGATCCCTGCCACATCTTGTATGACGCACTGAAACCCACGATTACCATTGAAGGCAACTTGTGAAGATTTTGGTCGTCGTCAAACCGTTCCCCTTCACCCCGCGCTATTCCCTCTGTTGAAAAGTTTCCCGCGGCGTATCTCAGGACCGCCGTGCCAAATATTCTGGATCTGCGCGGCAGGATGGTATTGAGCTGTTGGTTACGCGGATCCTGAATCGTCAGATTGGTTCGCGTTGACCATCCTTTGCCTATTGGCTGGGTCCCCGTCAATTCAAACCCATCGATTCGGGCGCGGGAAATATTCTCCACTTGGGAAAACAGATTGTTAATGACGATAGCATCACTGATGGTATTGATGAAATACCCAAGGCGATAGCTTCCCCCATCCGCGCCGTCATACGATATAAATGCTTCATGCATGCGACCGCGTTCGGGCTTAAGGTTAGGATTACCCCCGAATCCAAAGGTGGACGGGAAGTAGAGATCATTGAAAGTCGGCGCCTTGAATGATAACGAAGTCAGTGCCCCGACCCGCCAGGATTCGCCCAGCTTGCGTGCCAGAGAGAAGGAATAGGTGTTAAAACCCCCGAACTGGCTGTTCTCGTCATGGCGAAACATTCCCTCCACCACATGCCGTTCGAAACCCAGTTGCGTTCCGATAAACCCCGCAACGTTAGTTCTGCTTGTCCTGGTAAATATTGTCGTACTGTTAATCCCCTGGATTTCATGATCCATCCCGGCAAAAATACGCCCAATGGTTAGCTTCCTCTCCAGCTGCAGCGAGCCCTGCAGGGAACGGCTGTTGAATATCGCCGGAAAGGCCCCCCGTACATTGGATCGATCAAGTGAGACCCCATATGTGCCCATTATGCTAAAATTATGAGGGAGCGAATAAATTCCCCTGAGATTTGCCATGGAGACCGATTGCAGATTTATATCGTTGGTGGTCGGCGTGGCGTTAAAGGGCGCCCTGAGTTGAGAGCCTAAAGCAGTCGCCTCCACCTGAAAATCTGGTGTTATCCATCCCCCCACCTTGGCTACGACTCCCAGGCGGCTTCTGGGATCTCTATCCGGATTCGGATTGAAGGCGAAAGGATTATTCCTGTTTGTCGCCGGCCCCTGTTGGATGATGTCCTGTACCACCCGAATTCCCGCGTAATAAGATTCTCCCCGTACCCCAAAACTTGCCGCGGCACGTTCCGAGAATCTCGAACCACCGCCGGCCGAAAACATCATTCCTTTCGGGATATCGATATTTCCACGTATAACCCCACCCACAGCATTGGAGCCGAAAGCGGCGGACGTCCCCCCCTGAATGACATCGAGCGACGACAGGAGACCAGGTGCGATAGCAGCGAAATTCGGCGAACCGACTGTCGCGGAAGACATTTTCACGCCGTCTACTAAAAATACCGTCTGGTTTGAATTGGAGCCACGCATGAAAAGTGAAACTGGCCCGCCCGGCCCGAGTTCATTGATCTGCACCTGTTCCTGCAATACCGTCTTCCAATCATTATCCTCAACTTTCAATTTGACGGAATTAATTCGAAGATTGGTCAATTCTGCGCCTTTGGGGATACGGTTGCCGCCATAAATGGTCAGTTCCGGTAGAGCTGTTTCAGGTACATCGTTTGCAACTGCCAGTCCAAGCGGATTCAGAATCCATCCTAAAGCTAGCATTCTGCCTAGTTTCATCCCTACTCCTCGCATGTATTTCGAGTGTTAATACTTCATCAACCACAATGAACATTTTGATATCAGGAACTATCCGTGATGGTCTATATCGCGTTGCCGCAGCTGTCGATTAATGAGCCATCCAGATAGGCGGCAACAACAGGAACAGCCGGCTTCGTCCTTCAAACAGGCATGTCGGATAGGTAAGCCGTTCGACGTTGCGATAAATGAGTCGTTGCGGGGTACTTGAGCGAAAAATATCGATCAGGATACCGCCCACGCGATAATTCCCAATGCGTTCAAGGCCGGTATCCGGGCTCGCAAGATATGACGTATCGCCTTCCCATGAACTGGAGAATTCACAGTGGCACTAGCGACTCGGGACAAGTATGATGAATACTTATGCAGAGATTGCTGATACGCCCACACTTGCTTACCGTTGCGGGGGCAGCCCAGGCATCCAGAAACCTCTGAACAAAGTCCGCGAAGGAGTTGTTCAGAGGTTCCGACCTGGTTCCCGTTTAACTCGACCGTACAGCGGCCGAAGCACCTCAAACGTGGCGGGAATTCTAACAGAATCAGGAGGAATCTACTGACACGTTCAGATAAGTTTTTTCCCCTACGAACGGGTCAATGTGACGGGTAGGAATACTTGAAATAACATTTGAATAATCCTGTTACCAGTTGACTCAACAAGGATTCCCGAACTATAGTGAGCTATGGAATCCGAGCTCAAGTCCCTGGAAGAGAAAATAAATCAATTCGTACGATTGTGTCGGCAGTTGCGATCAGAAAATATTCATTTGCGCCAGCAACTAGCGAGCGCTGTCAGTGAAAATAAGCATCTGACGGAAAAAATAAGTGCCGCTACCGGTCGTTTGGAAACCCTCCTGGTACAGATTCCTGGAAGTGAAGAATGAAAACCGCCGCAGCCATGGATGTAACCATTATGGGACGCGAATTCCGCGTCACCTGCCCTGACGAAGAGCGCGACGAGTTGCTGCAAGCGGTGACTTATCTTGACGGGAAGATGCGTGAAATCAGGGATAGCGGAAAGGTTGTCGGCTCCGAGCGAGTCGCCATCATGGCTGCACTCAACATCACGCATGAATTGCTTGGCGCAAGAAAAAATGGAAGCTTTGACATGGAAGATTTTAAGCGTAGAATCGATCACATGCAGGCGGCGCTTGATGCCGTAATGCCGGAACAGGACAAACTGTTCTAATTCGGGTTTCGGAAGAACCGATTATGAGTTCTTAAATCGGTCTAAATAGTTTCCAGTTTGCGTTCAATTCGGTTATTGTGCTTGAAGGCGAATGGTTAAAAGTTGTTCCCTGCGGTGTTTGTTTAGGCCCATATTCTTTGAACCAACTTTTTAAGAATTGGTTACCAGCCACAGTGATGCTGTTGTGCGCGTCCTATACGGAAGCGCCTGATGTGTCCGGCAAGTGACCACCTTGGACCTTAAGGTTCAAGATAATGGTCTGACGGCATCTGCGGGGACTTTGTTTGGAAGAAAAAAGCGGCTATGCCGCTTTTTTTGTCTGTTTAAAAAGACTACTTCATGAGCCGATCTACTTCCCGCATTGATCCAGACGGTACGCGCCTCCCTATCAAACTCGATACGACATCGAACGGGGAGTTCGAACCGGTGCCTCTTTCATCCATAAATCATGCGGCAAACCATCTTGCGCACGAGGCCGCCGACGTGAATGCGAAACATCTGACCGTCTCACGCAGGAACTTTCTCATCTCAGCCTGCGGCGCCGTCTCCACGCTTCTTGCCTTCAATGCCGCGAATGCCGCAGCGGGCAGGACCGGCGGTTTTTTTGATCTGCCAAGCGAAGCCGCGCTTGATCCCAAGCTTGCGCTGGCGCGGATTGGCGGCGGCAAGGACGAGTTCATCTTCGACGTACAAGGCCATTTTGTTGATCCAAATGGCGCGTGGCTGCGAAAACTCCCGACCGGGAGCAACCCGTTAAGCCAGATGCCCAAGGCAGGCTGCGGACTTGCAGGAGAGCCTGGCTCACGCAGTTACCTGCGCTGTCTTGGACCCGAAGAGTTTATCAAGGACGTGTTCCTCGATTCCGATACGGATATGATGGTACTCTCCTTCGTCCCCTCCAAGCCGGATGCCGAACCACTCACCATCCAGACGGCTGACGCTGTACGCAACATCGTCGACAGAATGGAGGGCATGCATCGCCTGCTGCTCCACGGACGCGTAAATCCCAACCAGCCTGGCGACCTGGAAGCGATGGATGAATTAAAGGAACGCTGGGGGGTATCTGCCTGGAAAACATATACCCAGTTCGGTCCTAGCGGTGAAGGCTATTTCCTGTCGGATGACATCGGTCTTCAATTCATCGAGAGAGCCCGGAAGCTCGGCGTAAGAGTCATCTGCATTCATAAAGGGCTGCCCTTCGGTAAACAATCCTATGAACATAGCCAATGCAGTGATATCGGTGTTGTCGCCAAGCGCTTCCCCGATATTGCTTTTCTGGTCTATCATTCCGGCTTTGTCACCACGGTTCCTGAGCGAGCCTTCGAAGGCAGGGGTGCAGATGATGGCATCGATACCCTGATCCGCTCTCTCATCGAGAACGGCGTCGCACCCAACAGTAATGTTTACGCCGAACTTGGCAGTACTTGGCGCTTCCTGATGCGCGACCCGGAGGCCGCGGCGCATGCGCTCGGAAAACTCCTGAAGTATTGTGGCAAGAACAACGTCCTCTGGGGCACGGACTCCATATGGTACGGCTCTCCGCAGGATCAGATCCAGGCACTCCGCGCATTCCAGATCACGCCCGAATTTCGCGCGAAATATGGGTATCCCGAAATCACGCCACAGCTTCGCGCCAATATTTTTGGGCTCAACGCGGCGAAAGTATATTCGATCAGTGCCGAGGAGGTGAAAAAATATACCCGCCGCGACCGTATCGCCCATGAACGGCTCGCTTACCTGGAACACCCCGAGCCGCACTTTCTCACCTATGGACCGAAGACACGGCACGAGTTCCTTAAACTACCCGGAGCGGGACAACCCTGAATTCATTCAGGAAGCGCTGAATAAACCCTCGAAAACGGGAATCCAGTGCCAAACAATCTCCTGCCATAATCTTTCCAGCCAGGATTGGCCTTCTCGATCAGTTCAATCTTCCACAACGGGTTCCATTTCTTGAGTTGTTTCTCGCGCGGATCGCTTCAGTCATTTCATCGTGCATTTCGAAGTAAACCAGCGTATACACGCCATATTTTCGGTAAAGCTTCCCCCAGATTTTACTTGTGCTCTTCACCAAGTCGCTGGGCAAACACCGATAAGGTGTACCGCTACGCTTGCTTGCAAGAATATAGACGGCAAGAATCAGTTCCACTCAAACATCCCCTAGCAAATGGGGTCATTCACCGTCGCAGCTGCATGGAACTAATGCCATTTGCGTTAATTTGACGATGTCCACCCCAGCATCAAAGTATTATCGGCGCTCAGTACTACCGAAGTTCCAAATTTTTTGCCTTCCCTGTTCAGGACGTTCTTCAACCACAAAACATCATTATCCAACGCGCGATTTAACCTGAAGCGTTTAATCTGCATCGGGGTCATATGCAAGCTGATCAGGTTGCCAGTCGACGGATCCAGGCTTGGAAAATACATCAGGACCAGATCGCCACGATAGGCTTCGTAGCCGGTAATGCCTTCATAGTCGTTAAGAAAATCACCGCAACCATAAAGAACAAGCTTTCCTTTATAAACCTCCATTCCTTTCACATGATGTGAAGAATGGCCATGCACGATATCAACGCCTGCCTCATCAATTAGCCGGTGGGCAAATTCGAGTTGTTCGCGTGGAACCTCATAGCCCCAGTTTCCGCCCCAATGGATCGATAGAACGGCGACATCACCCGTGAGTTTTGTTTGTTCTATGCTATCCCGAATGCCCCTAACCGTTTCCGAAGAAAGGTCGGGCAATAAGTTCACTCCCGCCTTGTCTGCCGTAGCGGCCCAACTCCGGGGTATGCCGCTCGTTTCCGAACCGAATGAGAATACGAGCACCCTTCCCTTTCCAGGAACGGGAAGCAGCGCAGGAGCCCGAGCCTGCTGAAGATTCATGCCCGCCCCGGCAATTTCTATATCAGCAGCTTTTAAAACTCTAAGCGTCTCGGCCAAACCTTCATATCCCCAATCCAGAACATGATTGTTCGCCAGCGTACAGCAGTCGATATTCGCCGCATTGATGCACGGAATATTGTCGGGCTGCATTCGGTAATTGACAGCCTTGTCTGCTACATCATCACTACGCGTGACGGCCGTCTCGAGATTAATAATGCGCAGTTGGGGTTTTCTCCGCGCCAATTCGGCCAAGGCATCGCCCCATATGTAAGAATATTCCACGGGTTTCCGAATTGGTCCGTTGGCTTCCTCGGCAAGCTCTACATAGCCGGTCGCGCTTCTCATATACCTCTCATAAAGGACAGGATTACCGGCGTGAGGCAAAATCTGGTCAATGCCCCTGCCCGTCATTACATCGCCACATAAAAAAAGTCTTAATAAGCTGGTAGCGTGTGACCGCAGTTTAGTGGCATCGGCTTCGCTGGCGCGGGCGGCTGTATGGCCCATGATCGCCTGCGCACCAATCGGCCGACATACCATCGCGATGCCTGCAGCGAGCGCATAACTCATAAATTCGCGACGCTGCAGTTGTTGATCTACATGTTTTATACCCTCTCGATTCTTCATGGCGCAACAATCTCATGGATGACAAGCCTTCATCTTAGATGATCAGCAAAGAAATTTTGACATTCCTGAAGTCCATATTTGATGCTGCCGAATTTTA
>Ga0157370_10007041_pt1 | contig 12275 bp, 10 predicted proteins | sample C35metaG_FD_113463 | JGI IMG/M metagenome (GOLD analysis project Ga0157370, IMG submission 113463) | Corn rhizosphere microbial communities from Kellogg Biological Station, Michigan, USA - C3-5 metaG | ecosystem: Host-associated > Plants > Roots > Rhizosphere > Soil | place: USA: Michigan...
CGTCGTTGCCCAGCCCCCGCGCTGGAGTCACTTTCACCGTTGCACGTTGTTCCCCGATAGCTCAGTTGGTAGAGCGCCGGACTGTTAATCCGTAGGTCCCTGGTTCGAGCCCAGGTCGGGGAGCCAAAAGCTTCTTGCAAAAGGGCCCGTCGCATTGTCGACGGGCCCTTTTGCATTTTCGTCGCCGCGAACGGCCACCAACAGCCGCGAATCGTCTCGACCGGCCCGCGCTGTCCCTCGGCTCGCGCATCGGCCATCCGGCCAAGGCGCCGCTGGCAAACCGTTGTGATACCGTTTCGTTTTCCCCTCTCACATCTCACGCGGCGGATCGCCGCAGGATTGCCACTCCCCATGAGCCGCTTCGTTCCTTCGTCGTTCCTGATCGTCGCCGGCGTGTGCGCGGCGCTCGCCTGCGCAGCGCTGCCCGCACGAAGCCAAGAGATCGGCAGCGTCAACACGAATTTTCACATCACGGGTTCTGACCGCGTCGTCGTCGAAGCCTACGACGACCCGGCCGTCGCGGGTATTACCTGCTACGTTTCGCGTGCACGCACAGGCGGAATCAAGGGCACGCTCGGCATTGCGGAAGATCCGACCGAAGCGTCGATCGCCTGCCGGCAGGTCGGGCCCATCAAGTTCAGCGGCCCCTTGAAGCGCCAAGCCGATGTCTTCACCGAACGCATGTCGCTGCTCTTCAAGTCGCTGCACGTGGTCCGGATCGTCGACGAAAAGCGCAACGCGCTCGTCTATCTGACTTACAGCGACCGTATCGTCTCGGGCAGCGCCAAGAACAGCGTAAGCGCCGTCGCGCTGCCGGCCGGCACGACCGTCCCGCTACGCTAAGGGGCCGGCGCGCCTTCTCCCGCTCCGCCGAATCGACGCCCACCATGGACCCGCCCCGCTTCCGCGACTGTGCCCGCTATTGGCGATCGCCGCTGCTGCCCGGCGCGGATATGCTCACGGCTGAATACCGCGAGCACGAGTTCGCCCCGCATTGGCACGAGGCTTACACGGTACCCGTCATCGAGGCAGGGGCGGAAGCGTATGCCTACCAAGGCGGGCAGTATGTGGCCGAAGCCGGCACGGTGCCGGTCATCAATCCCGGAGAAATCCACACCGGTTCGCGCGCCATGGAAGCGGGCTGGCGCTATCGCGTGTTCTACATTCCCGTCGATTTCATCGAGCAGCTCGCCCGCGACATCGCGTCGGCGCCACAGCCCATGCCCCGGTTTCCGGCCGGTGCCCTCAGAGATCCGGACCTGGCCGCCCGCGTCGCGCGGGCTCACCGCCTCCTAGAAGAGCGGGTTGACCTATCGTCGGGCGAAAGCCCAAGCGGCGGCGATCCGCCGGGCGGCGACCCGCTCGCGGCCGAGACGGCGCTTTTCGACGCGATGTCGACGTTGATCGTGCGCCATGCGCTGACCCACCCCGAAGCGCGCCGGCCCAGCCCCGATCCACCGCGCGTCGCACTGATGAAGGAACGGCTAGCGGCCGATCTGACCGAGCCACTGAGCCTGTCGGCGCTCGCGGCGGACGTCGGCCTCTCGCCGTTCCATGCCGCGCGGCTGTTCGCACAGGCAACGCGCATGCCGCCGCACGCCTGGCGCAATCAGTTGCGCCTGCAACGCGCCCTCGCGCCGCTACGCGAAGGCGTGTCCGTCGCCGAGGTAGCGGCGGCTTGCGGCTTCACCGATCAAAGTCACTTCACACGTCACTTTCGCCGCATGTTCGGGGTCCCGCCGGGCCGCTGGCAAGCCGGCGGCGCCGGCACCCGCTGAGCCGCGCAGGCCGAACGCAAGAACGTACAAGCGCCCGCCATGGCGCCGACGCTATGCTGGGGCGCAGTAGGAGGATTTCCCTTGAAACTACGCACCTCGACCCCGCTCAAAGAATTCGCCGCCGGCGCCAGCGACACGATCCCGATGATGGTCGGCGCCGCACCGTTCGGCGTCATCTTCGGCACGCTCGTCACCGCCGGCCCGCTGCATCCGTGGCAGGGCCAGCTCATGTCGCTGGCCGTGTTCGCGGGCTCCTCGCAATTCATCGCGATCGGGCTCATTGCCGGCCATGCCGCGTTCGCGGTCGTCTGGGCGACGACCCTCGTCGTCAATTTCCGTCACGTGCTCTATAGCGCCACGCTGGCCCCGTACGTCGCGCGGCTGCCGGTGCGCTGGCGGCTCACGCTCGGCGGTCTCTTGACCGACGAGGTATTCGCGGTTGCTTATGCGCATTACCGCCATGCACCGCCCGGGCAAATCGGTCCCCACTACTTTCTGGGCTCGGGTGTCGCGATGTACGTGAACTGGCAGATCTGGACGCTGGCCGGGCTGCTGTTCGGCGCCACGTTCCCGCGGCTGCAATCGCTCGGGCTCGACTTCGCAATGGTCGCGACGTTCATCGCGATCGTCGTGCCGCAACTCGTCTCCCTGCGCTATATCGCATCGGCGGCGACGGCCGGCATCGTCGCGCTGGCGTGTGCCGGGCTGCCGTACCAGCTGGGTCTTCTGGCCGCCGTGGCGGCCGGTGTCGCCGTCGGCGTGGTGCTGTCGCGGCCATGGACGGCCGGCGGCAACGCGTCTCCCGAGACGGGCAAGGGCGCAGACGCCCAGAATGCCAAGCAAGCGCGCCGCTCGGAGGGCGTAGAGCGCGCAAGCATCCGTGCGGCAGATCGTACGACGGAGATCGCTTCATGAACTACCTCCTCCTGATCCTCGGCATGGCCGTCGTCACGTTCCTGATTCGTTCGACGGTGTTCATCCTCGGCGAACGCGTCGTCTTCCCTCCCCTCGTGCGCACAGCGCTGGGCTTTGTCCCTGTCACGGTGCTGACGGCCATCATTGTGCCGATGGCCGTCACGCCCCACGGTGGTGCACCCGAATTGACCTGGCGTAATTCACAACTCGTCGGCGCGCTCGGCGCCTGCGCGGTCTCCGCCGCAACCCGCCGGCCACTCCTGACCATCGCCGTGGGGCTAGCCGTATTCTTTCTATGGCAGAGCTGGGTCGTTCGCTAAGTCCCCAGCCGTCGCACAACCTGCACACGCCTGCCTCAAGTTCTGTGCTCGATCGCCGTTAATCAGACGAAGCGCGCTTTTTGGCCGCGCGGCGCGGGGAGGCGCCGGCGCCCGTTGCCGGTAGCGGTCCGAAAGCGCATGCAAAAACCGTAACGCGCGCCGATATCGCGCCGACCCGCCCCGTATGGGCCTCGGGGAGGCTCAACGCGGAAGGGGCACCACGGTGGCATCCCTCCGACGGACGAGCGATCTGGACAGGCTATGGGCCAAATCACCCTTTCTCTTCGAGATGAGACGATTTCTTCACTGCACAAGGACTTCGAAGCCTTCGTGAGGGTATCGCTCAAGCTCGATCCGCAGTTTGCAACGCCTTCGTTTGAGGACTTCCTGCGCGCGAAGCTGCTCGACAACATGGTGCCGCTGACCGAACACGCCGTGCAGCGGATGCTTCAGGGGGGGCAGTACGCCTGGGCCAAGCGCACGCTGGAAAAGGAGTTCCCGGACGTGGTGGCGATCCTCATGCGCCAGGCCGAGGAGTTCGGATTCAGCTTTGCCGTACGCTCAGAATGGACCCCCGATGAGCTCGTGAAGGCTGCCAGGGAATGGGCCCAAGCGATCGTCAAGGAAGCCGGCGGCGACCCCACGCTGGTCGACCCGCTTGCCGCGCAGATCAAAGCAACGGCACGCGACATTCAGTCGCTCGAAGAAAAGATGCAAACGCCAGCCTGGCGGCTGGCGGAATCGCTGCGTCAGCGTGTCTACGAGGCGAAGATCGCTTGCGAGACGAGCGTCGGCAGCACCGCGCGCGAAAAGCTCGGCGAACTGCGCGGCCTACTGAAGCTCGGACTCGCGCACGGTTCGTTTCAAAAGCAGGAAGCGCAGCAAATCATGGAGTACTTACGCCTGCTCAAGCCCGAGATTTTCGTCGAAGAGCCGTACGACGTCTTCTCGCGCATGGCCGCGTGGATGCGCAACTTCTTTATGCCGCCGGCCCGGCCCGCGCAACCGCGCGTCGAGCCTCGCCGGCCCCGATAGTGCAACGGCCCGGCGCTTCAATCCCACATTGCCTTGAGCTGCGCCGCGATGTCGACGCGCGCCTTCGCGGCGGCGGCAAGGCCCGTCGCCGTCGGGGGTGCGACCGGCGTAACGCTCGGCCATGATTGGACGTCGAACAACGCAAGCAGCGACGCGGGGATGAACCGGGTGCGCGAGGCCCAGACATGACGGTCGCCGAGCGCATTCTGGTTATGCACGTAAAAGCGCTGCGGCACGACGATATGCAGTTCCTCTTTCGCCCGCGTCATAGCGACGTAAAGCAACCTGCGCTCTTCGTCGATCTCCTCCTGGCTGCCGGTGCCCAGATCGGACGGGATACAGCCGTCGACGCCGTTGAGCACGAACACGTTGCGCCACTCCTGCCCCTTCGCGGAATGAATCGTCGAGAGGATCAGGTAGTCCTCATCGACGAGCGGCACCCCCGATTCGCCGCTCGTCGCGTCAGGCGGATCGAGCGTGAGCTCCGTCAAGAAACGCTCGCGCGTGGGAAAGGTCGCGGCCAAACTCTCCATCTGCAGGATATCGGCATGGCGCATGGCCCAATCTTCGTGATTGCGCTCGAGATGCGGCTCGTACCAGCGTCGCACCTGCTCGAACTGCGCGGGCCACGGCGTGCGTGAACCCCCAACTTCATCCATCACGGTGGAAAACGCGGGCCAATCGATGAGCGCGGGCGCCGGCGGCTTGTAGGCGGTCAACACCGACGGCAACTCGCCAGCCGCTGCGACGGCATCGAGCACGCGGCCGGCTGTGGCGGGCCCAATGCCCGCCATCAGTTGCAAGACTCGGAATCCGGCCACGCGGTCGCGCGGGTTTTGCGCCCAGCGCAGCACGGCGAGCACATCCTTCACGTGCACCGAATCGAGAAAACGCAGCCCGCCGAATTTGACGAACGGGATGTTGCGCCGCGCAAGCTCGATCTCGAGTGCAGCGCTATGGTGCGCGGCGCGAAACAACACGGCCTGCGCCTTCAGTTTCATACCGGCTTCGCGCGCGGCCAGGATCGCTTCCACCACATAACGAGCCTGCTCCAGTTCGCCCGCCACCGATACGAGCCGCGGCCGCTGCGCCGAGGCCTTATCGGTCCATAAATCCTTCGTGAAGCGCTCGGCAGCCAGCCCGATGACCGCGTTCGACGCCGCCAAGATCGGCTCGGTCGAGCGGTAATTGCGCTCGAGCGTGACGCGCGCGGCGCACGGCGCGAAATGCTCGGGAAAGTCGAGAATGTTGCGCACCGTGGCGCCGCGGAACGCGTAAATGGATTGCGCATCGTCGCCGACGACCGTGAGTCCGCGCCCGTCGGGCTTCATCGCGAGCAGGATGGTCGCCTGCAGCCGATTGGTGTCCTGGTATTCATCGACGAGCACGTGATCGAAACGCTGCCCGAGGTCGAGGGCGAGCGACGGCTCCGCCGCCATGCGCGACCAGTACAGCAGCAAGTCGTCATAATCGAGAATCTGCTGCGCTTGCTTGGCTGCCACGTAGCCCGCAAACAGCACGCGCAGGTCCTGCTCCCACTCGCGACACCACGGGAAGGCCTGCTCGAGCACCTGTCCGAGCGTGGCGCCGGTGTTGATGACGCGGGAATAAATGGCGAGACAGGTTCCCTTGACCGGAAAACGCCGCTCTTTCGCCGATAGACCGAGTTCATGGCGCACGACATTCATCAAATCGGCGCAGTCTTCCCGGTCGTTGATCGTGAACATCGGCGAAAGCCCGATCGCTTGCGCGTACTCGCGCAGCAGGCGTGCGCCGACGCTATGGAAGGTACCGCTCCATGCCAGCGCCTGCGCGAGGTCGGCCCGCGTGCCGAGCGCCCGCGCGGCGATTCGCGTCGCGCGCCGCGTCATGTCCTGCGCCGCGCGGCGCGAGAACGTCAGCAATAACAGCCGCCGGGGATCGGCCCCTTTCACGAGCAGATGCGCGACGCGATGCGCGAGCGTATTCGTCTTGCCCGAGCCGGCACCGGCGATGACGAGCAGGGGCCCGCCCGGGCTCGCGCGCTCGCCGACACCATACTCGACGGCAGCACGCTGAGCCTCGTTCAATTTTTCGAGATAAGGGGCGCCCAACGCGGGCGAAGCCGAACAAACGGCGGTAGAAATCGTGGACACGGCGCAATCGTCGAGCATGCTGAACGGGCGAGTGCCGACCCACGGAAGCGCGGGCGGCGGGGCATGCATACTGTATAGGCATACAGGCTCGACTCGCAAGCGCTCGAAACGGGGACAGTCCGAAAATACAAGGATCGGTTCACTCGGCCGCTCGCGTGGCTTATGATGCCTGCCCTTATCGCTCAATCTGCCGCACGCCGGCTGTCGTTGCCATGGCCAATCTCAACTTCACGCTCACGGGCGATCACGTTCAACTACACAATTTGCTCAAACTCATGGGGCTCGCCGATAGCGGCGGCACCGCCAAGTTGCTCGTCGCCGCCGGCGAAGTCACGGTCGACGGCCGAGTCGAATTGCGCAAAACGTGCAAGATTCGCGCAGGCCAAGTCGTCATGCTCGGCGACACGCGCATCGCCGTTCACGAGGGCACCTGACGTTGCATGAGCCACATGCAGCGTGCATCGCTCAAAGCGCGCTGCCCATCAAGCTACGATCCTGCACCATCGACAGCGGCACGCCGAAGCAATAAGCTCTTTCATTCAGACCAATACAACCCGGGCCCGCGCCCTGTCCTGCGCCAATCCGCCCGCTGCGCCTCGATAGCTTCCCCATGTCCGAGTCATCCATGACACCGGCCACCGCCGCGCCGGCTCCGCCGCCGCTGTCGCGCCATGCAGCCGATACCGCACGCCTCGCGGCCCCGCTCGCCATCTCGCAACTGTCGCAGATGGCGATGGGCGTCACCGATACCATCCTGCTAGGCTCGCTGAGCGCCGACGCGCTCGCCGCCGGTGGTCTGGGTGCCGGGATTTTCTTTGTCATCGTCACCCTGCTGCAAGGCGTGCTCAGTTCCGTCAGCGTCACCGTCGCCAACGCGCGCGGCGCGCAGGCCGAGCATCGCGTTCCGCACATCTACTGGACCGGGCTTGCCTTGTCGGTGCTGCTCGCCGTGCCGGCGTTCGTCCTGCTCTCGTTCGCGCAGCCCATGTTGCTCGCATTCGGCGAGCCGGCCACGCTCGCGCGCGACGTCGGCGCCTACACGGGCGTGCTGCGTTTCGCCTCGCTCGGCAGCCTCATCGGTGTCGGCATGATGCGCGCGTTTTTGCCGGCCATCGGCGCGGCCAAGCGGCTGCTGTGGGTCGCGCTCGTGGGCGTCGTGTTCAACGGGGTGCTCAACTATGGGCTCATTCACGGCGTCTACGGGCTCCCCAAGCTCGGCATGCTCGGTTCAGCCACCGCTACGACCATCACCGTCTGGCTCAGTGCCATTGCGCTCGTCGCACTGCTCCACGGGCGAGCGCGCTTTCGCCATTTCGTGGCCGCGAAACGACCCACCATGCCGCTCATGACCGAACTATTTGCGATCGGCTGGCCCGTGGCCATCACGTACGGCGTCGAATCGCTGCTCTTTCTCTGCACCGGTCTATTCATCGGTTTGATGGGCGAGAAACCGCTTGCCGCGCATCAGATCGCGATGAGCGTCAGTTCCGTCACATTCATGGTGCCCCTCGCAATCGGCCAGGCAGCCAACGTGCGTGTCGGCTACTGGATGGGCGCCGGCAATCCGCTCGCGGCGCGCCACGCGGGCTTCGTCGCGCTAGGGCTGGGCGTCGCATACATGTCGATGACAGGACTGCTGTTCGTTCTCGCGCCGCACACCATCATCGGCCTTTACCTGAAACTGGACGATCCGGCCAATGCGCAGACCGTCTCGATCGCCGCCGCCCTGCTCGGCGTTTCGGCCGTCTTTCAGATCGTCGACGGCATGCAGACGATCGGCTCCGGCTGCCTGAGGGGGCTCAAGGACACGCGCATCCCGATGCTTGCAGCCGCGTTCGGCTATTGGGGCGTGGGCTTTCCCACGGGCTACCTGCTCGCGTTCCACGCGGGGCTCGGCCCGCGCGGCCTCTGGTGGGGGCTCGCGGCGGGCCTGGCAAGCGTCGCGGTCCTGATGACGCTGCGCTTCGAGCGGCGCACGCGTCAACGGCCCGGCACATAGAAAGCAAAGCATTCTTTCTTGGTTGGCCGGTTCGGGCTATCCGCCTACGATTGCACTGACTCTTCTGACAGGGTATTCGGCCCGTGTTTCCCGCGGGCCATCTTTTTGCTCGGTGCCTCCTAAGCCCCGCGGCAGCAGTTGCGGCGTGGCAGGAGCCGGCCAGACGTGTGCTTCCCCGGTGCGCCGCACCGGCTTCCCCTAGAATGCAATTATCGGTGCCGGGACAAACGAGCCTCGAGGTGTCCGGCCTGTCCGCATGGGAAGGAAGCGTCAAACGTGTTGCATAAGCAATCGATGCGGCGACTCGCCGCAGCGGGACAATCGGCCTGCCGCGCCTGGCTGCGCTCGCATCGAGCGTCGACGCCCGATAGCGTGCGCCCGGCCCCGGCCGCGCTCGGAACAGCGCGGCGGATCCCGCTGGTCTTCGTTGCCTGCTTAGTCGCCTCCCTCGCTGCTTGCACGTCGCTGCCGCCCGCCACTTCGCTAAACCGCCCTGTCTCGCATGCGCTCGCAGAGCCGGGCTCGACTCCGCTCGGCCAAGCGCTGGCTCCGCTCGTGGCGGCGCATGGCGGCCAGTCGGGCTTTCGTCTGCTAACCGACGGCACCGATGCATTGCAGATGCGGATCGCGCTTGCGCGTGCCGCGACGAAGACGCTCGATCTCCAGTACTACATCGCCGCCGAGGATACGACGGGCCGCTTGCTGCTCGCCGCGGCACTGTACGCGGCCGATCGCGGCGTGCGCGTGCGGTTGCTGGTCGACGATCTGAACTTCGACGACGCCAAGCGCCTGATGGCCGCGCTATCGACGCATCCTAAGATCGAAGTGCGCGTCTTCAATCCGTTCGGCAGTGCGCGTCCAAGCGTCTTCGCGCGCACCGAGACGTTCATTACGCGAATCGATCGCTTCACGCGCCGCATGCACAACAAAGCGATGATTGCGGACGGCGAAGTGGCGATCGTCGGCGGGCGCAATCTCGGCGACGAATACTTCAGCGCGAGCCAGAAGCTGCAGTTCCGCGATCTCGACGTAGTGGCCGCGGGCCCGATCGCCGAAGACGTTTCGAAGAGCTTCGATGCGTTTTGGAACAGCGCCGGGGCTTATCCTTTGAGCGCGCTCGGCAAGCCGCACTTCACCGAAAGCGATCTGCACCAAGCGCGCGAAGCGTTGCGGGCGCATTGGCGCGCGCAGGCGCAAGCCGTCGGAGCGAAGCCGCTTCGCGACGCGCCGCTGGCGGAACAGATCGCCCAAGCGCACATGGGACTCGTTTGGGCACATGCGACATTAAGCGCGGACTCGCCGAGCAAAGTCACCAACCCCAACGACTTCTATCGCAGCCCGCCGATGCACCGGCTGGCCGAACTGCTGCGCGGTGCGAAGCACGAAGTGCTGCTGCTGTCGCCTTATTTCGTGCCGCACGACGCCGGTGTCAAGCTGCTGTCCGATCTCACGCATCGCGGCGTGCGCGTGGTCGTGCTCACCAATTCGCTGGCAGCAACCGATGCCGTGGCCGTTCAGGCCGGCTACAGCCCGTATCGCATCCCGCTGTTGCAAAACGGTGTTGAACTCTACGAGTACCAACCGCTGCAGCAGCAGCGCTCGCGCTTTTTTTCGGGATCTCAATCGCGCGCCAGCCTGCATGCGAAGGCCTACGTCATCGATCGCCAAACATTGGTGATCGGTTCACTGAACTTCGATCCGCGCTCGGCGCACTTGAACAGCGAGCTAGCGCTTTTCATCGACAGCCCCACGCTCGCGGGCGCCGTAGCGAAGCTGATCGATCAAGCGATGTCGCCCAGCGTCAGCTATCGCGTGCAGTTGGCGACCCCGAGCCAAGAAGCTCAGCTACGCGCTATCGGCGCACCCGTCTCGGGTCTCGTCTGGACCGGCGAACAACCGAGCGATACCGCGCCCTATTTGCGCACCTGGTCGCTCGATCCCGAAGCGGGCCTCGTACGCAATCTGCTCACAGGTCTATTCTTGCTGTTGCCGATCGACTCGCAGCTCTAACGCCCGAACGGTTTGAGAAGTCTTCGCGTTCCAGCGTCCTCGGCAGCGAGTCCACATCGATTCAATCGAATTTTCTCGTAATGGAGCCCATGCATCATGACCGAAGACCATCGCATAGAGCGCGACACGTTCGGCGAAATCGCCGTACCGGCCGCGCGCTTGTGGGGCGCTCAAACACAACGCTCGCTGCTCAATTTCAAGATCTCGACCGAGAAGCAATCGCCCGAGCTCGTCACGGCGCTTGCGCTCATCAAGCGCGCAGCGGCCGAAGTCAACCTCGAACTCGGCGTGCTGCCCGCGGACAAAGCGCGCGCGATCATGCAGGCGGCCGACGAGATCATCGACGGCCTACACGCCGACGAATTCCCGCTGGCGGTCTGGCAAACGGGTTCGGGCACGCAGACGAACATGAACCTCAATGAAGTGATCGCCAATCGCGCGAGCGAACTGCTGGGCGGCGAGCGCGGCGAAGCGCGCAAAGTGCACCCCAACGACGATGTCAATCGCGGACAGTCGTCGAACGACGTCTTCCCGACGGCGATGCACGTTGCCGCGGCGTACGGCATCGTCAAGCAACTACTGCCGGCGCTCGCGCTCTTGCGCGCCACGCTGGACGCGAAATCTCACGCGTTCGCGGACATCGTCAAGATCGGGCGCACGCACTTGCAGGATGCGACGCCGCTCACACTCGGCCAGGAATTCTCAGGCTATGCGGCGCAGCTTGCGCATGGCGTCGCGCATGTCGAATCGGCGCTGCCGCACTTGTACGAACTCGCGCAAGGCGGCACGGCCGTCGGCACCGGACTGAACGCACATCCGCAATTCGCCGAGCGTGTGGCGGCGGCGATAGGCCGCTTGACGGGTCTGCCGTTCGTCAGTGCGCCTAACAAATTCGAAGTGATGGCCGCGGCCGATGCGCTGGTCTTCGCACACGGCGCGCTGAAGACGGTCGCGGCCAGCCTGATGAAAATCGCCAACGACGTGCGCTGGCTCGCGAGCGGGCCGCGCTGCGGCTTGGGTGAGATAGCGATTCCGGAGAACGAGCCGGGCAGCTCCATCATGCCGGGCAAGGTCAATCCGACTCAATCGGAAGCGGTCACCATGCTGTGCTGCCAGATATTCGGCAACGATGTGGCGATCAACCTCGGCGGCGCAAGCGGCAACTTCGAGTTGAATGTGTTCAGGCCGATGATCGCGCACAACGTGCTGCAATCGATCCGTCTGCTTGCGGACGGCGTGCGAAGCTTCAACGATCATTGCGCCGTCGGTATCGAGCCGAACCGCACGCGCATCGATTCGCTGCTGAACGAATCGCTGATGCTCGTGACGGCGCTCAATCCGCATATCGGCTACGACAAGGCCGCGCAAATCGCGAAGAAGGCGCATAAGGAAGGCACGACCTTGAAGGCGGCAGCGCTCGCGCTCGGATACGTGACCGAGGCGCAGTTCGACGAATGGGTCAGGCCTGAGGATATGACGGGGCGCAGTGGTTAAGCGCGAAGGCCGGCGAAGCGGGCGCATGCCGCCGGTAAGCGACAAGCGCAGCCGAGCGGCTAGCCCGATGCGGTCCGGCCGAACCATAAATCGCCTGGGCGACGCTATAGGCGATTGCGCGACCCGAGATCGATTGATCGACACGATCCGAATAAACCGATGATAATCGTCGTGGAGTACGTCTCTATCGAGCATAAATAGGCTCATTTCCCACTGGCATGAGCACATAAAAAGCAGGGTAAGACGGGCGTTATTCTAGGTCACAGCGCGCCGCCGTACCCACATGCACAGCGATTCGTGACGGAAAGATGCGGCAAAAGAATGCCGCATGTTATCAGTATAGATTGAGATGTCCGATCGATTGATTCAGCAATCAATGCCAAATAAATCGATAAAGAAATCATTTACAAATTCGGTAAAATATAAATATAACTTCGACTGAAAACTCAAACAACGGATGCGGAGGCCGCATCCGCTTTGGGTCATACCGTACCGTTCGCCATCTCCTCCGGCTTTAATTCGACGATGGCATCCAGCGCGGCCTTCACGTCCATTGCATATTTGGCGACACGCTTTTGTTGGTCGGTCC
>Ga0157370_10007045_pt1 | contig 12272 bp, 11 predicted proteins | sample C35metaG_FD_113463 | JGI IMG/M metagenome (GOLD analysis project Ga0157370, IMG submission 113463) | Corn rhizosphere microbial communities from Kellogg Biological Station, Michigan, USA - C3-5 metaG | ecosystem: Host-associated > Plants > Roots > Rhizosphere > Soil | place: USA: Michigan...
GAGCGCGCGGTCCGCGAGGCGGTGCGGCGTGCGCGCACTGTTGGCTATTCGACAGGTCCGAGCGGTGCTTACGTCATGCAACTGTTCGCCCGCTGGCGCATCGCCGGCGCGGACGGACCGCGGCTCGTGCAGGCACCCTCCGGCGTCCCCGTCGGCACGCTGATCGCTCGCGGCGACGTCGATCTCGGCTTCCAGCAGACGAGCGAGCTGATGCACGTACCGGGCGTCGACATCATCGGACCGCTTCCGCCCGACATCCAGCTCGCAACCGCTTTCTCCGCGGCCGTTTGTACTGCGGCGAACGATGTTGCATCGGCGAAGGCGCTTCTCGCGTACCTCGCATCCCCCGCTGCCGACGACGCGAAGCGGCGCCACGGGATGGCGCCGATGCGACCGAGCTAGCATCTGTTCACGCGGCGCGTTCGGTCGAGCGCAGCGGGCTCTGCGACAATCGTCGCGCGATCCGCCGCCCGGAGCCGGGCGAATCCCTGTATCTTCGAACTGCGCACCTGATGGCCGGCCCGAACATCAACATACCCTCCGGAGGTTTTCGATGCCGCATCCCTTTTCCTCGCGCCGCCGCACGGTCCTCAAGGCGGCGATGGCGACGGTGGTCACGGGCTTTGCCGCTCCGGTCTTCGCGGCCGACCCGCTGAAGATCGGCCTCATCCTGCCGTTGACGGGACCGTTCGCGTCGACGGGCAGGCAGGTCGAGGCGGCCTGCCGCCTCTACATCAAGCAGAACGGCGACATCGTTGCCGGCCGCAAGGTCGAGCTGATCGTCAAGGACGACACCGGCGTAGCACCCGACACCACGAAGCGCCTTGCGCAGGAACTGATCGTTCAGGACAGGGTGAACGTGCTGGCCGGCTTCGGCCTGACGCCCCTCGCGCTCGCCGCGGCGCCGGTCGCGACGCAGTCGAAGACGCCGATGATCGTGATGGCCGCGGCGACTTCGATCGTGACGTCGAAATCGCCGTACATCGTGCGCAGCGGCTTCACGCTGCCGCAGGTGACGTGGCCGATTGCCGTATGGGCGGCGAAAAACAACATCAAGAGCGCCGTGACGCTCGTCACCGATTACGCGCCCGGCCTCGATGCCGAGAAGACGTTCGTCTCGCGCTTCACCGGCGCAGGCGGCAAGGTGCTCGAGTCGCTGCGCGTGCCGCTGCGCAATCCCGATTACGCGCCGTTCCTGCAACGTGCGAAGGACGCGAAACCCGATGCGCTGTTCGTGTTCGTGCCGTCGGGCGAAGGGTCGGCCGTGATGAAGCAGTTCAGCGACCGCGGCCTGAAAGAGGCCGGGATCCGGATGATCGGCACGGGCGACGTCGTCGACGACGACCTGCTCGAAAGCATGGGTGCGGTCGCCGTGGGCGTCGTCACGTCGTTCCATTATTCGGCGGCGCACAAGTCGCCGGAGAACCAGATGTACGTCGACGCGTTCATGAAGACGAACCGCTTCCGTCCGAACTTCCACTCCGTCGGCGGCTACGACGGCATGCACCTGATCTACGAGGCCTTCAGGAAAGCCGGCGCGGACGCCGACGCCGACAAGCTCGTGGGCGCGATGAAGGGCATGGCATGGACCAGCCCGCGCGGTCCGATGTCGATCGATCCGGCGACGCGTGACCCGATCCAGACCGTTTACGTGCGCAAGGTCGAGATGGTCGACGGCAAGCCGTGGAGCATCGAGTTCGAGAAATTCGAGAATGCCAAGGACGCGGGCGCATGACCCTCGGCGCGACCTGCATTTCGAACAACCGGCTCTGATCGGAAGCCATCACTGGAGTGCCGATGGCATTGCTGGACATCACGAGCATTTCGAGCTGGCACGCGCATGTCTACTTCGACGCGAAGAGCCGTGACGCCGCAGTGGCATTTCGCGAGGCGGTCGCCACGCGATTCGGCGAATGTATTGCATTGGGCCGCTTTCACGAGCGGCCGGTCGGGCCGCATCCGCAATGGAGCTACCAGCTCGCGTTCGCGGTCGACGAGTTTGCCGGCGTCGTCGGCTGGCTCGCGCTCAACCACGGTGCCCTCGACGTGCTCGTGCATCCGAATACCGGCGATCAGCTGCGCGATCATCGCGACAGCGCCATCTGGATCGGCCGCAGCTACGCGCTCGACCTGCGCGCGCTAGGAGGCTGAGGAAAGCTCCGGACGCGTCCCCCACGGCGACCCGGGTCGCGCAAAACCGGCGTCCCGCGCAAAGCGCGCGGACGCTCGGGCAATCTTCGCATCTTCGTGCGCGCGATACTGCCCGCAGCTTAATGGCAACCCGATCACGAGGACCCGACCATGGACCTGCGCACCGCGCATTCCTCTGCAACGCCGTTCGCGAACGAACGCGAAGCCAACGCGCCGCCCCAACTCGCACGCGCCCTGGCGATGCTCCACGCGCGTCGTGGCAATCCTGCCGGCGAGATCAGTCGCCTGCTCGCCCATGATCGTCGCAGCGTGTGGGGCCACTGTCTGCGCGCCGCGCTGATCGTTCAAAGCGACGACACAGGTGCGCACGCGAGCCTTTCCGCAAGCGTAGCCGCGATCCTCGCGATCCGTCCGGACGAGGACGATCGTGCCCATCGGCACGCGCGTGCCGCGCACGCCTGGCTCGCCGGCGATGCGGTCCTCGCGCTCGAGCGCTACGGCGCGATCGTCGCCGACTGGCCAGACGACTTCGTCGCGCTGACGGTCGCGCACGCGCTCGATTTCCGGCTCGGGCAACGGCGAATGCTCCGCGACCGCGTTGCACGGGTGCTGCGAGCATGGAATGCGTCGATGCCCGGCTACGCGGGCGTGCTCGCGATGTACGCGTTCGGCCTCGAGGAGAACGGCCAGTATCGTCGCGCCGAGCGATTCGCGCGGCGCGCGCTTGCACTCGATCCCCGGCATCCCGCGGCGATTCACGCGATCGCGCACGTGATGGAGATGCAGGGACGCGTGCGCGAGGGTCTCGCCTTCCTCGATGCGACAGAGTCGGCATGGATCGATGGAACGGGGCTTGCGATCCACCTCGCATGGCATCGTGCGCTGCTTCAGCTCGACACCGATGATCCCGCGTCGGCGCTTGCCACGTACGACGCGCAGATTGCCGCCACGCACGCTCCAACCATGTCGGCACTGGCCGATGCATCGGCGCTGCTGTGGCGGCTGCAGTTGCGCGACATCGACGTATCGGCGCGGTGGGGCGCGCTCGCCGACCGATGGAAGCTGCAGACGCTCGACGATGCGCGCCCCTTCTATGCGGTGCACGCGATGATGGCGTTCGCTGCCGCTGGAGACGCGGAACCGGCAGCGCGTCTGCTCCGCGGCCTGCACGGCGCGTTCCCGCACCCGCAATCGCGATTGCCCCCCGAGGAAGCGCTGGCGCAACCGCTGTGCGAAGCACTGCTTGCGTTCGCGCGCAGCGACTATGCGGCCTGCGTGCAATTGCTGGCCAACGTGCGCGACGTCGCGCATCGGTGCGGCGGAAGTCTCGCGCAATGCGACATCGTCCATCTGACGCTGACCGAAGCGGCGCTTCGCGCACGCAAGAGCGGTCTCGCGCGCGCACTCGTAGCCGAGAGAGCGGCACGCAAGCCGACGAGCCGCCTCAACAGGCTTCTGCGGCGACGCGCGTGGAGGATGCTGCCCGCGACGGCATGACTCGCATGCGCCATGCGGCGGGCGGCTTGCCCGTGCGCCGCTTGAACGCCCGCGCGAATGCCGCTTCCGAGTCGTAGCCGACTTCCTGGGCGATCGAGGCCACGGTCGCCTTCGTGTCGCGCAGCAGTGCGGCCGCCACCTGCATCCGCCAGTTGGCCAGGTACTGCATCGGCGGCTGTCCGATCATTTCGACGAAACGCTCGTGCAGGGCCGAACGCGAAAGCCCGACCCGCTTGCCGAGGTCGTCCACGGTCCACGCCGTTGCCGGCGCATCGTGCATGAGTGCCAGTGCACGGCCGACGAAGCGGTCGCGCAGCCCCGCAAGCCAGCCGCGGCTGTCCTGCGGCAGCGTTTCGACGTAGCGGCGCACCGCATCGACGAACATCATCTCGCTCATTCGCTCGAGCATCGCCTCGCCGCCCGGCCGCTTGTCCTTCGACTCGGCAACGGCCTGCCGCATGAAATGCGCGATCCAGTCCTGCTTCGAAGTCGTCTTGAGATGAAGAAGGTGCGGCAGCGTTGCGATCAACGGATTGAACGGCCGCACGTCGCAGCCAAGGAACCCGCAGACGAGCGTGGTCTCGCAGCGCTCTTCGCCGACGATTTCCGGCCGGACCTCGGCCGCGTCGTAATGCAAGGTGAACGGCAGCTGGTCGACCTTCTGTTCGAAGTAGTCCGACGCATCGGATGCGGCCCGCATCCCCGGTGCGCTCGAGATCACGTGCGCATCACCATGCGGGAAGAGAACGATGTCGCCGGTGTCGAGGCGCACCGGCGCCTGACCGACGATCGCGCCCCAGCAATTGCCGCGCGTGACGACGTGGTATTCCATCACGTGCTCGGCATCCGGCATCACGGCCGCCGCGATCTCGCGCGATGGCGGCGCTTCTGCAACCCAATCGTGGCCGCCGCTCACGTAATAAAAGAGCGCGCCGCGCAGGCGGACGCTGCGCAATACATCGGAAAGGATGTCGTGGCTCATTCCTCTGGAGCGCTCCTGCCGGACGTTCGACCAAGTTTGACGGATTCGCCGCGCCTTTCGCAACGTGCCGTACGCAATCGAGGACGCGCAATCAATTTCCGCCGACTCCCGGCCGGGTCAAGCGTGGTCGCCACGGACATACTGCGGGTGCCATACAGGCAATCCATCGACCCGAAAGGAAACGCGTCATGCATGCGACCACTACTGCCGGCGCTCGCGAAGCGCCGTCCACGCAACCCGACTTCGCGGCAATCAAGGCGAAACAGCAGGCGACCTGGGCGAGCGGCGATTTCGCCGTCATCGGCGTCACGTTGCAGATCGTCGGCGAAACGCTGGCGGAGGCCGCCGACGTGCGCGCCGGCGAGCGCGTGCTCGACGTGGCGGCCGGCAATGGCACGGCAACGCTGGCGGCCGCGCACCGGTTCGCGCGCGTCACGTCCACCGACTACGTGCCGGCGCTGCTCGAGAAGGGAAAGGCGCGCGCCAGCGCCGAAGGCCTCGATGTGGAGTTCCAGGTGGCGGATGCGGAAGACCTGCCGTTTCGCGACGCGTCGTTCGACGTCGCGCTGTCGACCTTCGGCGTGATGTTCACGCCCGAGCACACGCGTTCCGCGCGGGAAATGCTGCGCGTGCTGCGAAGTGGTGGCCGTATCGGCCTTGCGAACTGGACACCCGAGGGATTCATCGGGCAACTCTTCAAGGTGATCGGCGGCCACGTGCGTCCATCCGCGGGACTCGCGTCGCCGGCGCTGTGGGGAACCGAGCCTCACATCGTGACGCTGTTCGGCTCACAGGCGATCGACATCCGCTGCACGCGCAGGCACTTCAATTTCCGCTACCGCTCGAGCGCGCACTGGATCCAGATGTTTCGCGATTTCTATGGCCCGACGCACAAGGCCTTCGCTGCGCTCGACGCCGACAGGCAGGCCGCGCTCGAGCACGACATCGCGGCGCTGCTCGATCGCCACAACGTTGCCGGAAGTTCGTCGCTCGTCGTGCCCGGCGAATACCTGGAGGTCGTGGTCGTCAAGCAGTGAGTCAGGTTTCGAAATCGTCCGGACGCAGCTCGATCGGCGTACCGTGGGGCGTGCGGTCCGCCGCACGCTCCCACGCGCTGCGGAACCGCGCGAGCGTGGCGTCGTTGGTGATGTGCCGCTGTGTGACGATGCGTTCCAATGCGGCGAGCCAATGCCGGTAATAGGTGTCGCCGCGGTCGGGATCGCCGGTCGCCTGCGCCCGCCTGATTTCGTCCCCGAGAATCGCCGCCCATTCGGTCCACGTGAAGACGCCGCGCTCGTGCAGCGCGACCACCATGGCAAAGGCCTGCGCCTCCCATGGCTCGCGAAACACCGGTCCCGTTGCATCGCCTGGAAGACCACCGATCGCTGCGGCCGCCTGTTGCACGGCAATCGGATTCACATTGCTCATCTCGCTCACGGCGCTTCGAGATAGGGCTCGAACGCCTCGATCGAAACCTTGAGCGTCGGATCGCCCTCAGGGCCCCACAGCTCGCGACCCTCGAAGACGATCGCATAGAGCCATTGCGGGTTGTCGCGTCCGTCGATCGCGGAAGAGTCGGGGAAGACGTGGCATCCGCGAACGCTTTCGACGACACCGACGTGGCCGCGCGCATAGCGCGGCAGACGCGTATGCGTCTGCGGATGAATGTTGCGCGTGCGCACGCGATCGCCGATCGCAAAGCGCGCCGGCGCCGTGGCGTGACGAGTGTAGCTGCCGCGAATCAGCGACGCATCGACGTCGGCCGGCGACAATTTCCGCATGTTCGGCTTACCCGGCCGCAGCGCGTGCCCCGCCCCGATCTCGCTCTGATCGACCAGGCCGCATTCGACCAGCAGGTTCTGCAGCCGCACCGCCCAGCGCTCGTAATACGACATCGCGAGATAGACGTGCGGAGGCAATTCTTCGATGCCGGCGCGCGATCGATCGATGTTCCAGACGCCGGCAAAGCCCATCGCGCGGTTCAACGCGAGCGAGCGTCCTTCCCATGCGCTGTGAAACGGCGGCTCGTTCGGCTCGGGAACGACCGGACCGAACCCGTGCATTCCGCCCATGTCGTGTATGCCGTTCATCGCTGCACCTTCGCGTCGGGCGTCGGCAGCCCGGTACCGACCATGCAATCGCGCGTCACCAGCGCCGCGAGTTGCGCTTCGCTCCAGTCCTCCGTGCCTGCCGGCTGCATCGGTATGACGATGAAGCGCGTCTCCGCGGTCGAATCCCATACGCGAATTTGCGTGCCGTTCGGCAGCGTTACGCCGAAATCGGCGAGCACGCCGCGCGGATCGATCACGGCGCGCGATCGGTAAGGCGCTGCCTTGTACCAGGTGGGCGGCAGTCCCAGCACGTCCCACGGGTAGCACGAGCAGAGCGTGCACACGACCATGTTGTGCGTGAGCTCGGTGTTCTCGACCGCGATCAGATGGTCACCGACTCTTTCGGCAAGACCGGCCGCGACGATTGCATCGGCCGCGTTCTCCATCAGCCGGCGCTTGAATTCGGCATCCACCCACGCCCTTGCCACGACGCGAGCGCCGATATGCGGTCCGATGCGCGTTTCGTACGCCTCTACGATGCGATCGAGCGCGGCCGGATCGACGTAACCCTTCTCCGCCAGGATCGTTTCCAGCGCGCGAACGCGCAACTGCGTCTCGGATAGTTCCGACGCATGCGGGTGGCCATGTTCGTGTTCGCTCATGCTGAGAGAATAACCGATCCCTTACCGTGCAGCCGGTGGGCACGATCAATCGCGCCACGCGATAATCTCGGGATGAGCGACGCTACGTTTCCCGCCCCAACCGGGCGACCCGTGCCGTGGTGAGCCGCAACGACCCCTGTCCTTGCGGCAGCGGCAAGCGCATTAAGCATTGTCACGGCGCGCTAGTGACCGACGAGGCTTCGACCGCGTCCGATTTCTCGTTCGGCACGAGCAGGCCGCCGTCCGCGTTGCACCTCGAGGCGCTTGCCGTGCACCGCACCGGCGCGCTGCGGCATGCAGAATCGTTGTACCGGCGTGCGATCGAGCGCGATCCGAACGATGTCGAATCGGTTCATATGCTGGGCGTCGCGCAATTCGAGCGGATGCGCTATCGCGAGGCGCTCGAGCTTCTGTGGAACGCATGCGAACGCTCCGGTTGGAAGGATCCGGTGTTTCGCCACAATCTCGGCCTCGTCCTTGCCAAGCTTTTGACGCCGCAGGCGAACGAACGCCAGGAAGCGCTCGTTCGCGCGTACACGGCACGCGAGCGAGAGCGAATGGCGACTCCCGCAACCGAGCCGTTGGTCAGCATCGTTCTGGTCGCCCGCAATCACGCGCGATCGATCGAGCGCGCACTCGATTCCGTCGTCACGCAAAGCTATCGCAATATCGAGGTGGTCGTCGTCGTTGACGCCTCCACCGACGACACCGCGGCGATTGTGGCCCGGCGCCTTGCAACGCTGGACGTTCCGGCGCAACTCGTGACGACCGCCCATCGAAGCGAGCCGCGCGCGGCGAACGAAGGCGCCGCCGCAGCGCGTGGCACGTACCTCGCATTCCTCGGTGGCGACGAATGGTTCGCCCCGCGACGCATCGAGCGGATGGTCGCCGAAATCGCGCGGCCCGCTCCGCTATGGGGCTTCTCGCGCGTCGCGCACGCGGCGGCCGGCTCTTCGCCGACCGGCGAAATCGTGGCGCGCCCGGGCGAGTCCTTCGGCTCCGAACCCGCGAGCTTCATGATCATGATCCCGAACGTCGTCGATTCGGACAACAACCTTTTTGTCGCGCGCCAACTGTTCGCCGCCGCCGGCGGCTTCCGCGACCTCGTCGATCATGGAGCCGACTTCCGCGAGCGCGCCGCATGCGATGTCGAGCCGGTCATCGTTCCCGAACGCCTTTATTTTCGGGACGCGCGAGCCGACGCCGCTGTCAATCGCGCGCGACGCGCTGCAGCCGAGGCGCGGATGGCGCGCGCGCTTGCAAGCGATGTGATCCCTGCCAATCCGTTCAGCCCCCTCCATCCGGCGAATCGTGACGTGCTGCTCCGGGCCGAGCTTCGCGCCGGCCACGGCGACCGTATCGCAGTGCCGCTGCTGCGCTCGCTTGCCGAGGAGTGGCTGCGGCGGGCGCCGGTGCCGACGCCGGGTTCTCATCGCGAGCGCGAACCGACCTCGGCGCCGAAGAGCGCGATCGTCGTCCTCGGCGCGTATCGCAGCGGTACGTCGGCGCTCGCGCGCGTGCTGAACCTGTGTGGCGCTTTCCTGCCGCAGCGCGTCGTCGCTGCGCGATTGGGGATCAATCCGAAGGGGTTCTGGGAGACCGAGGCGGTCAACGACGTCAATGCGCGGCTCATGCAATATCTCGGCGCCGATTGGGATCGCGTCGGCTTCACGATGCCGAGCAGCGGTCCGCTGCTCGACGAATTCCTGCTCAATGCGCGCGACGTGCTCACGTCGGAGTACGCGGACGCGCCGCTCATCCTGATCAAGGATCCACGAATCTGCGTCTTCGCACCGCTTTGGCATCGGCTACTGAAGGAGAACGGGTACCGGCCGGCGTACGTCGTGTGCGTGCGCAACCCGCTCGAAGTCTCGCGCTCGCTCGGCAACGACATGCCGACGAGCCGCGGCCTCGCCTTGTGGTCGGACTACATGCGACCGGTCGAAGCCTTCGTTGCCTCCCCCGGGGTGAATGCCGTGCACGTGCACTATGCGGGCCTGCTCGACGACTGGCGCCGGGTGACGAAGCGGATTGCGCATGAGCTCGACCTGCCGCTCGACCTCGCATCGAGTGCCAGTGAAGTCGATGCTTTTCTCGAAGCCGATTTGCGCAATCACCGCGCGACAGAAGCGGAGCTCGACGAACAGCTGACCGACGCGCAACGCGGCGACGTGCGCGCGCTCTATCGACGGATGGTGGCGGCCTGCGAGCGCGACGAGGCCGCATAAAGCCCGGCTTCAATGGATCGCGTGCACGTGCCGCAGCGATATCGCCGCGATCGTGGCCATCACGAAGGCCAGTCGCGGCGCGGCGCGCTCGCGCGCGCCACGGCGCGAGGCACTGCGCGCGCCTCCATCGTTTTCATTGGCGACTACGATTTCGTCGCGCTCTTCGATTCCGGAGGCTTCATGTTTCGCGCTCCACGCATCGACCGACAGGCACCCGGCGCCCAGGCAAGCAGATGCGATGCGGGAACTCCGATCGTGTGCAGGATGACGGCGAACATGTCCGGTCCGCGCGAAAGCTTCGCCCATCCATGTGCGATGAATCCGTAGCCGCCGATCAGGCGAAGCGGTAGTGGCGCCCATTGGCGCAATTGCCGGGTATCGCACAGGGTCATGACGTTCGAGGTGCGCGCAGCGCACGGCGACGGTGAACAGGCCTTGGCCATTGCGCGCCCGCAGAACGTTACGGTTCGCCTGCTTCGGCTCTTGCGCCGAAGCGTTATGTCGACATTCGCAATCGGAATGGAATAATCGAAAAGCACAAAAAAAAGTGGCTCTTCGACCGCCATCGAAGAGCCACCTATTCGAAACAAGGCGTCGCTTGCGTTTCAGCGTCTCGAATCGCGTCCCCCGCTCGAGACTTGACATCCGGCCTAGTCGTCCCCGAGAGCTTCGGCGTGAATGGCCTTGCCCCGCTGCGTGTTCAGGAAGTCATCGGTGAAGCGCAGAACCTGAAAACCGTTGGCATCACCCACGAGCCAAAGATTCAGCTCATGTCCTTTTCCGTTCGCCGCAGGAACCTTGACGAAGCGCGGCAAGCCGGCCTGCTTTTCGACGGTTCGATCGACGCCCGGTCCCCAGCTGCCGGATCCCGGGAGGAAGGCCGTTCGCGGAGCCGGGCCTTTCCAGTATGCGATCTCTGTCGGATGGAGCGGATCGCGGATGTCGTAAATGCGAGTGCCCGTACCGCGCGAGCCGCAAGCGGCCATCGTCGGATTCGTCGGCCGATCCACCGTGCATCGTTCGGTGGAATAGTCGAGGATTCCGCCTCCGACTTCCGGTGGCTCATTGATGAATTTCGAGCAATTGGCAGGATCGTGCACCTCGAGCATGATCTTCGAGACGATTCTGGGATTGTTCTCGTCGGTGATGTCGATGATGTTCGAATAGCCGTACGCCGACGCACCGCGCGCACACGCGGCGGGCAGGCCGCCGACGCCGCCCTGACCGCCCGACTCATCGGTGCTGATCAGGTACGAGCGACCGTGGGAGAAGAACGGCAGCATCTGTTCCGCTTGCCCCTGGTCATTCCAGAAGAGCCTGCTGATGATCCGGATCTGAGGATTAGGGAGGCGGAGTTCGATGTCGCTGGTGTCGAGGATCACGAGCCCGTCCGGTCCGAACGAGGAATTGTTCGGTGCCACGCCGAAGTTGCCGGGTTGCCCCGCGTACATGCGCGTGCCGGCTTTGTTCGTGGAGAGGTCGTGGGGCCGGCCATCCCCTGTGAACGTCCAGTTGAGGAGCCACTTCGCGTTGTACGGATCGGTCACGTCGATGATCGGCAGGATGCCGCCGACGCCTCGGAAGCTCTGGCCGATGTAGTAGGTATTGCCGTCCTCGGCCCAGCCACCCATGTGACCCTTGCTGTCGGGCACGTCGAAGGTCGATGCCAGCTTCGGATGCGCGCAGTCGCCGTTCAGGTCGTAAACGGCGAAATTCGGCCCGTTGCTCTGCGCGAGCGCGAGCAGTCCGCGCGCCTGGTTGACCTTGTTGTTTTCGTGCGGGTTGAGGCCCGCAGCAGTTTGCGCGAGATAGGCCGTGGCGTGCGGATGCTTGGGATCGGAAACATCGATCACGACGATACCCGGGTGTGCCTGGTTGGGATCGTTTTCGGTGGCCATATAGGCGCAGTGACCAAAGTACGATGGCCCATCCTGCGAGAACGCGCCCTCCCCTCGGAACTGGCCGACGAGCTCGAGATTGCAGTTGTAGCCGCGCTCGGAGTCGGTATGGCCGTCCACGACGGCACGTTCCGCGGACGTCGTCTGACCCTGCAACCCGCTTTCGGTGTGATCGGACGACCCGCATTGCGCCTTCGGTACCGGCCCCATCGATCCGACCTCGTTGACCCGTCGACCGCCGGGGTCCGCGAAGATCGAGCTGCTGAGCAAAAGCCCCAGCAACGAGACACTCGAGATTGCAAACCCTTTCTTCACCAGTTGATGCTTGTGCATCCTTTCTCCTCGCTGTGTGAGTTGTCTGTTTTTCGGCGCGATTGCAATGGAAACGCCCCCGCGCGCCGAGCGCCGAAGTATGTGCGCGTCATCGCCCTTTCGCAATCTGAATACGGCCGCGTGGGTGAACGGGCAATGCAGGAAGCAGCGGCTCGAACCGCTGTTCAAGTACCCGTCGCCTCGACGAACGGGCCGTGTGAATCGCGCCAGGTGAAGTAGTCGTGAAATGCCCGACGCAACGGAAACTGCGGCGCGTATCCTGCGTCCCGTTGAATGCGCGCGATGCTCATGGGCGATCGTCGCGCAGTCGAATTGCGCTTCACCGTGCAGTCGTCGAGAGAACTCGCGAACGCGTATTCGAAGCGCGGGAACCGCTCCTGCAAAAGTTCGCACCAGCTCGCGATCGACCACCGCTCGCCAGCCGACAGGTGGTAGACAGGCTCGGGCAGGTCGTACCGGTCGAGGACGGC
>Ga0157370_10007046_pt1 | contig 12272 bp, 14 predicted proteins | sample C35metaG_FD_113463 | JGI IMG/M metagenome (GOLD analysis project Ga0157370, IMG submission 113463) | Corn rhizosphere microbial communities from Kellogg Biological Station, Michigan, USA - C3-5 metaG | ecosystem: Host-associated > Plants > Roots > Rhizosphere > Soil | place: USA: Michigan...
GTAGTTTGACTGCATGTTAAAGTTGAATTTCCAGATATTGATGGTAGAGGAATAACTCCAGCCATATTACAAGTGGGGGTACATTCTCTTGGTATTTGATATAGGGTTGTATATTTATAATAATTTTCAGGAGACATATAACATCCGCATGTTTTTAATAAAGTGGGATTTCTAATTAAATCATCATTTGTAACAGTGGAACACATTGAATATAAAGCTTTTTGACAAATTCCTGGTTCTGTACTACATGTTTGATAGAAAAAATCTGACAATAATATATTATTTTCAGAATCTTCCGAAGCAGTAAAACTTCCTCCAAATTGTATATATGTTGATGTCATTTGATACATTAATTCTTGATCCCATTCATAACCTTCAGTGTTTACATATGATTCTAATTTAAGAAGATCTAAAGATTCTGTACATTCATTTTGTTGTCCACTATATAAATTTCTATATAAAGCATTTTGACATGGTTGGTTATACGTATTTCCATCTATAGTTATAGTTCCTATCCATCTATTTGCTAATTCATTTATATCAGAATTTAAAATATCTTTTCCAGAACAATATGAAAGTAGAGTGTCTTTGCATGCTGAAGATGCTATATCATTATATATAGGATTACAACTTTGCTGATGTGACGAATTTTGATAACAGGCCCCAGGATTACATTTTTGATTATTTAAACAACATATTAAAGGATCAGCTTTAAATGCAACTCTTTTACAATTAACTCCTTGACCTTCTATACCACAACATCCATTACAACATCCAGCTTTCCCCCATTCTGAAGTATTATGACAATCATCATAATTACATGATCCGCAAATACCTGATCTATTAGAATATGTCCATTCCCCATCTCCTATACTATTACAAAAATCTCTAGCTCTTCTATCACCAGTCGATGTACAATCTGTACAAAAATGATCCCATTTTTTAGTATCTCCAATATTTACATCACATATTGTATCAGTAGAAGGGGCAGTTCTTCCACTTTTACAATCATTGCCCATTTTAAATGAATATTATTTTTTAATATTTTTAAATATTAAAAATCAAAGATTTTCAGAAAAGTCTACGACTTTTTTAAAAATGAGATTTCCTAATTTTGTTGTAAAAGAAGTTGGTAACACATTTGATGTTACATATCATGATTTTATATGGTTCATGAATCCAATTTATAAATTAGATAATAAATTATTTGTAAATACAATATTGGAAGCTTATGAAGTTTATATAAAATATGATGGAATTTATGTGAAATTTGTGTCTCCAAATGAACTTTATGTACATCAATATTCTTTTAATAAAGAGGAACAAAGAATACTTTCCGCATATCAGGAACAAAATGGTTATTATTATGATGAATATTATCGTTCATATGTTTGTGATTATTTAATTTTATTAAAATCTTTTGAAAAATGGATTAATTCATACAATAATCTAAAAGTTAATAAATATGGAGAATTACCTTTTTGAAAAATAGATATTTAATTAGAAAATGATGTAATTAATAATTTAAAGACTGAATATAAGATAAAGATTTTTCCTTCAAATGTCTTAAGAGGCTAAGGAATATCAAAATAGTTAACAATATTTGTGTTTATCACTTGAGAGTTTTGACATCGATCTATCAAAACTAAATATGATTGAGTTCGATTAAAATGAATATAATATTTAAAAATATTATATTTAAAATAATGTTTCCTGATGAAGTTAATCAAGATTTAATTAATACATTCGATACATTTCTTCCTTTATTAATTATTAATCCTGTTTATAAATTTGATAATAAATATTTCAAAAACACAATATTGGAAGCTTATGAAGTTTATGCAAAACATGATGGTATTTATGTAAAATTCGTAGCTCCTAATGATTTTTATGTATATCAAATTCCTAGTAATAAAGTGGAACAAAGAATACTTTATTCATATGTTGCAGAAAATGGATATCATCATGATTATTTTCATGGATGGAGGAGAAATTATTCAATATTATTAAAATCTCTAAGAAATTGGATTTGCGCATATAATAATACAAAAATTTATGGATGTGGTGAGATTCGTATATAAATTTTTATAAATTTATAAATGATATACATATCTATCAATATTTCTACCATTTGGTTGGATTTTTATTTTTCTAGAATTTCTAATTTCGTCTAATACGTTTAACCATCCAAGTTCTTCTGTAAAAAGTATTGTATGTGTCATTTTACTATCTGTTATAACTGCATCAATTACATCTTGTCGATCATCAATCATAAAATGACATCCTAAACTTGCACATATTTTACCCTTATCTGCTCTATCTTTAACATAAATTTCTCTTTCAAATAATCCTGGATGCATCAGTATGGTTTTATGAGTTTCATAGGCTCTTTTTCTTCCACAAAAAGAGATTAAAAATAGAGTGTGTCCATCATTTTTCAATTGTTGTAATGCTTCTAATGCATATGGCATGTCTATTGTTGTATTAATATGTTCGGCGCCAGCATTATCATGTATAGAAAGTACTCCTCCGAAATCAATTCCTATATTCATTTAAATAAATATAGAAAAATAATAAATTATTCATTTAGATATAAAAAATTTAGATAAAAATATAGATGGATTTTATGACAAATTAATTCAAAAACAATTATTAAATGATAATTAAAAAATTATTATAATTAATAAAAATGTCAAGAGATCTAGAGTATGAAGCAAATAATATAGGATATGATTGGCAATATCCTCAAGAAGAGGGAGGAGGAATTAAATGTAAAAACTATATTATTTGTGAAACTGTATTACCAATGTGGTGGTATGAATGTAAAGGTCATTACGAATGCACTAGTTGTTGTGTTATGAGATTTGGAGTATTAAACTCAATTGAAAATGTAGAATGTCCAATATGTTTTGAAATAAAGATAGGAATATCTCAACCAAATTGTGAACATACATTATGTATAGAATGTTTTAAAAGATGTTACTATGGAGAGGAAATTGAGGGACCAAGATTCCCATATTCAGACGAAATTTGGAATGAATATGACGAAGATCAAGATAATGAAAAATGGGATATAGAATATCCACTTATAAAAACATGGAATCAAGAATGCAACCAAATTGAAAATAATAAAATATTACAATATGAGAATGAGAGTCATCTTAGATTATGTCCACTTTGTAGAAAATAAATTAATAAATTTTATTAATTTTAATATTCTTCATACTCCAAATCACTAACACATAAATAATTTAAAATCCGTCCAGAGTAATATTTCTTCTTAGATCCATTGTAATTTTTTCAATATTACTTCGTCTTAAATTCATTTCATTTAAAATCGCTCCATCTTGATTTATTGTAATTTTTTCAATATTACTTCGTCTTAAATTCATTTCATTTAAAATCGCTCCACCTTGAAGCTTAACAAATTCTTTATCTTCAATACTCTCAGTATTTGGATTATACTTGATAAGACTATATGCTCTACCGTGAATTTTATCATCTCCAATATAAATATATTCACGTATCTTGCTAGGAAATAATCTATCCCCTTCTTCTTTAGAATCCACAACTCCGACATATTTGTTGTTATGAAAAAGAATATATTTACCATGAGTTTGATATCTAAATTCAACGTCATTCATATAATGGACGGCGAATTCGCTCCAAAATAATTCACGTTCTTCAACAGGAAATCCTCTATCTTCCATAATATCTTTAATGAATTCATAATAATTTTGATTAAGTGACTTTTTGCTAAAATAGGCACTACCTTTCAACATTTCTATTTTTAAGTTTTGGAAAATAAATTTAATAATAATCAATTTTGAAATAAAATAATTTTATTCGAAAATTATAAACAATGAATTTAAAATATGATCATCTTAATAAATATATTGATTTAGTCCATCATGGTCACTATGATTATGAAAGAAAATTACTTCATGAGAGAATAATAGATAAATTTCTCTCTGATAAAAATGCTAAACCTTCTGAGAAAAATAAACTTCTATTTACATCAGGTCCATATGGTGCTGGTAAAACGCATACAATTAAATATTTGGATTCAAAAGGGAAAATTGATTTGAATGAATGGATCCATATTGATCCTGACAAAATTAGAGTTCATATACCAGAATATTCAACATATTTAGAAGAGGATCCATGGTCTGCAGGATATAAAACTAATAAAGAGGCCTGTTATATATGTGAAATATTAGAATTATATCTTCTATTTAATAATTACAATATAATAATTGATGGCAGTATGAGAGATTATGAATGGTATGTTTCTAATCTTGAATGGATTAAAACCACTTTTCCAAATTATGAAATACTCATTTTACATGTAAGATCATCATGGTCTTTAATTAAAGAACGAGTTGATAAGAGGTCTAAAATAACAAAAAGATTTATACCCGAAGATATTTTATTAGATAGTTATAATAAAACCTTTATATCTTTTAATATACTAAGAGAATATGTACATAAATCTTATTTAATTCATAATGAAGAGCAATATATTGATGATGAAATCAATTTAATAGATTTTTAATTATAAAATACATTTTATAATTATTCCTCAAATGTTATATCTAACAATTTGTAATTTTCAGGATAACACTTTGCAATAGAGATAATATCTCTAGACCAATATCCCACATATTCATCATCTCCTCTAAAATCTCCCCCTCCTCTTCCATTTCCTTCTGCAGTTAATAATGATAATGGATGAATATCGTCTTCTTTACCCTTTTTAACAACTTGTTTTTTAGTATGATTTATAATATAAGGATACTCAGTCATATTTTTTGTTGATGTTGGATTGATTTTTAATTCTTCTTTTTCATAAGCAATTGAATGTAAATTTTTATTGTCGTCATTTCCATTTTCAGCATCAGCATAATCACCAGCCCAAACTAATCTTGATTTGTAATAAGGAGATCCCTCTATAAATAATTCTTCAACAACATTAAGAAAATCATTACCAATATAAGAATGTTCCATTAACTTTAATCCATTCGTATAATCATGAGCTAAGAGCCATGCTAATACATTATTATCAGCATCAATTATAATTGAAATATAATATTGTCCCATTTAAAATTTAGGAAAAAAAATTTTTAATTAATCAATTTTAAATTTTTTATATAGGTTTATATAAAAATGGAAGATAACATCTATATAAATAATTTTTGAGAAAATAAGGAAAACAATAAATAGAGAGAAGTATTTTATACATACAAACATGTATAAAATGATTTTTTATAATTTTTTTTCAATATTGTGAAAAATGGACCAATTTATTCTTGACTATATTAAAAATGATAAAAGATATTTATCTTCATTAAAATGTATTAAAGATTTGAGTAATAATTTACCAAAAACTAAATCAACGATAATTAGTACTATTGTTGATTCATTATCAAATCATTTACATCTTTCAGATGATACCAAATGGTTGCAAGATAGATTTAAAGAATGCAATATATCAAATAAATATTTGGAGAATGTAAAAATGTATAGTATTGGATTTTTGGCGGATTATGCAGAACATTTTAGTCTTCTTGAAAATTATCTTAATGAATTAGATACAAGAGAATTTAAACAAACAGTTCATGCAAAAGTAATAACAATTGATTCACATACATATTTAATATTGGCGACAGTACCTAATGAAATGGAGAATGGAAGATGGCCAATTCGTGTGTTACTTGATTCATTGGAAGAAATAAACGTTTTAAAATATTACGGTTGATATTGTTTATTCTACATATTTAAAAGAAATCAACTATTTTATATAGTAAATATATAAAAAAAGTAAATATAGAATTTGATTTAATAATTTTTTAATTAAAGTATTAAAAAATGGAACAATTAAATAATTATTTAGATTCTCTTATTACTAAGAAAAGAAATAATTATACAAATAAATTTAAATATAGCGCTGGTGAACAATATACATTTTTCTTTTTATACACAATAATAAAAGTTAATAAAGTTGAGAATATATTTAAATTTTATAACTACACAAAAAATGCAATTAATTATGATGAATCTCCAAAATATAATATAATATTTCTTGATATGCAATCTGCTCAGAACAATAAACTTATTGATATATTTTCTTCATATTTAATATATTTAAAAGATAAAAATGTAGTATATCCGTTTATTATTCAAAATGTAGGAAGTTTTGGACATACAACAGTATTAATATATCATTCAAAAACAAACGAATTAGTTCATTATGATCCCAATGTAGAAACTTCTATATATCAACATATAAACAAAACATTTTTTGATAAAATATATAATAAAACAGGAATATCAACTATTTTATCATATGATATTCATCCTGAAGAAATAGTATATAATAATTATTATATGGGTATAAATTCAATAATAACGCGAAATGAAAAAACAAAAGGATTATGTCAAATCATATCATTATTTATAGCTCATTTAGTATTGAAATTTCCAGAATTTTATACATCAGAAATATTAGAAATATTATATAAAAAATTTATACCAATATCATTTGAAAATGAAGTAGCAACGGATATAATAATAGGATTTTATTTTTCAGTTCTAAATTATTTAAAAAAGGATTTAGAAGAATTTCATATAGATATACACAGATTAGCAACATTTAATACAATAAAGAAAGGTGATAAAAAATTATACTTTCATATAATATCATATTTAATGGAATTAGAACATAAATTAATTTAATTATTTATAGATTAATAATTTAAGAAAATAAATTTATATGTATTCATACACATATAAACAACAGAAAAAATTTAAAAAATCATTTCTCCATTATCACCTATTATATCCTCAAAATCTTCTTCATCATTACCACATCCGAAAGATGTTTCTACATTTTTAGAGGAACTTTTAATTTCCTCTGATTTATAGTTATCTATCGTATCCAATACACTACTCTTAATTTCAGAATATTTAACATTTTTGGGCATAAGTCCTATACAGATATCTTCAATATTATTTTCCTTTTTAATATTGTTAACTGTATTATTGTATGTTAATTTAATTTTACTAAGAAATTTAGTTGTAGTTGATTCTCCTAATAAATCAAATATTTGATTTGTTCTCTTAGTGTCACACAATTGATCTTTAAGATCTCCCCAATTAAAATTTAGACTAAAATCTGATGATTTTATATATTCTGTAAATTGTTGAGTAATTTTTGAATCTTTTCCAGTAAATCTAATAAGTTTATTAGTAATATTTTTTGCAGATTCATTTATATTCTGATATAAATCTATTAATATAACAAATCTTTTAGTAGGATTTTTCTTAACATTACCACCCCTAATTCCTTTACTTGGTTCAACATACATCGAATTTTTCGAATCGAATTGTATATCTAATACTGATGAATATAATGCAGGAAGTTTAAAACTTTGACAATTTTTACATGTCATATTCATATCTACTTTAACAGGGCAAATACTTAAAGGAATAAGTTTGAAACTCTCCAATCCTCCCACAGAAATTATAATTCTATCAGATATAGCAATATCAGCAGGCGGCAATTTGAAAATATCATCATTATTTATTGATTTACTTGGAGGATATACAATTATTTGATGTAGCAAAGAATCTGTTTGATATAATTTTTTGGCTGTATCAACAATGGTCTCTATTATATCTGGTAAAATTTTATTTTTAGAATATACAAATTGACCGTAATTTCCAACATCAGCAATAACGTCAGAATTTGGAGTCAGGTATGTAATTTCTCCATCATCATCAATTGATATTTTTGATGGTAAATTTCTAAAAATTTCTTGTTCATTCTTCTCATCTTCTAACCATGAATATAATTCATGGATATCAATAGGTATATTTTTCTGTACAAATCCACTTTTATCTATCTTTGAAATTTTGTGTGTCTTCATTTAAAATAAATATATCTCTTTTATAAATAATTTTATTTTTTTAAATTGATTTTAAATTTTTTATCATATTAAGATCAAAATGAGTTATACAGTGTCCAGTGTAGAACCAATCCCAGAAAGGGATAACATTGTTAAAATAGAAATTTATAGTGAAAAATATACAAGTGTTGTCCCTAAAGATTTTTTATCTGTTGGAGATAAATGTCTTTTTGTTAAATATGGACAAAGAGTAAATGGGGCACAAAAAGAATTTCAATTTTTATCAGGTGAGGAAGATTGTAAAGATGATCTAATTATTGAAAGGGTCAAATTTGGAAATGTTGTATCAGATGGAATTGCTTTGAAAATTAATTCCCCTCCTAAAACATATAGAGTTAGAGGACATCCTATTAGAATTGTAAAGACTGGTAATAAAGTTAAAAGATGTGACAAACATGTATCATATCCTGGTTATGCTGAGAAAATTGATCAAGCCATCAATAAATTGTCAACTTTAACTGATGATTATGTAATTATAGCAACAATTCAAAAACAATATAGAAAAGATACTCGTAAATTGTATATTTATTATATTTCTAAAAATGGTATTGAATTAACTTATCCAGAAATGAGAGAATTTTGCGATACACATAATTTTAGTTTATTGAACTTTTTCCCTGAACAAAAGTTATAAAATATATATTATTTATATATTTTTAGACAATTTTTTTTAAGATTTTTATCTATAATATAAAAATGGCTTTCGTTCAAGCAATTGTTGAATACCTAAACACCGGAGCTCAAGGCATTCCTCCAGTTAATGGTTGGGGGCTTACATTTGGTTCTGATGCAGATGCAGTGGTTGCAGAAACTTTGGGTAGAATTTTACCACCTCCTAGTACTACGGCTTACGTTTCAGCTAATGGATCCGGATTTGTTTCACAGTTCGCATTGGATGGATCTTTTATTGAAAATATTCTTGTCCCCTCACCAGCAACTTTATCAACGTCTAAAGTGAAAGAAGTTGAGACCAGTTCTCCAACAGGATTAGTCCGTAATAATACTAAAGGATTCAAATTTTCTTATAGTGGAAGAACTCCTATTAAAGCTAAGCTTATTGTTGCAACTGAAGATGGTCAAATTTTGGCATGGAATCCTAAAGCTAATTCTTCTTTCGTTCAAGTTTATTTAGCACAAGACGGAGCCGTATATAAAGATTTGGCCTTAGTTGGTAAGTATTTATATGCTACAGATTTTTTTAATGGGAAAGTTGATGTATTTGATGATCATTTCAATTTGCAAGATAGAGATCTATTTTCATTTACAGACCCATCAGGATTACCAGTAAATTATAATCCATTTGGTATTAAATCTCACAATGAGGTTATTCTTGTTTCTTATGCTTTAAGTGATGGTGGAAAAGACGATCTTAAAGGCAATGGATTTGGTGTTGTAAATGCATTTGATCCAGCAAATGGTGGATTTTTAAGAAGACTTGTAAACGTTGGTGGTAACTTAAATTCCCCTTTTGGCTTTGCACAAATTCCTAAAAAAGGTAAAGGGGTCAAAAAAGGATTTTTGTCCGGAAATTTTGGAGATGGGCGATTAGGATTATATGACGATATATCCGGCCATCAAAAAGCTGTATTGGTTGATAGAAAGGACAATCCAATAGTAATTCCAGGATTATGGTCTTTAGTAACTCATGGTAAATTTGTATATTTTGCAGCTGGAGGATTTCAAGAAAATGAATTTCTTTTTGGAAGGATTAAATTCCTATAAAATTTTTATATCAATTATAAAAATTTATTCATCTTCTTTAGTGATATCAATACACATTATTGCTAATACACCAAGTATTAATCCACCAATTAAACCATTAAAAGTGAAAGATATTGTAAATCCTACAAATCCAGAAAATATTATACATATTAACTTTTCTCCCATTTTTATTAATTTGATAAATGATAAAAAATTTTATTCAATTCCATAAATATTTTTCAAATATCTTACTCCATCCGTTATTCCACGAAAAATTCTATGTTTTTTATTTCCTGTTATAATAACTGATCCAGAATCTTCAATTACAAATTTATTATAATCTTTAAATTCATCAAAGATATTTTTTAATCTTTCTTCTTCTTTATGTGTTAAATAATAACATAATCCATATAAGAAAATTGGATTACCATAATCCCAATTATCTTCAATTGTATCCTCATCAATTTGTTCAAAAATCTTAATTTCTGCTAAATATGTATTCTTGGGAAAATTGGGATTTATGTCTCCCTGTTTAACATAATCTGATTTAGTAATTTTTATTTTAGATAATCCATCATACTCAATATAAATTGAATTATCATCAATTTGAAATATCAAAAAATTGTAACCACCTGATCTTACAGTTATAACATCAGTTAACAACTTACACATTTAATTTAATTATATTAAAATTATTAGAAATCAATTAAATTTATATTATGTTAAAATTTAAATTTAATTAAATTTTAACATAAATAAAAATGGATATAACATATGCAAGTGTAATTCCGATATATCCAGAACAGGATGACCCAAATATACAGGAAATTTTTGAAGCTAAAAAAGAATTTAATGAATATGCTTCATATTCTACTGAAGTCATGCCAGAAAGTGGATTTTTTTACAATCAACAAATATGTACATTGAGAGAAGCAATAGAATTAGGAAATATTTATGTAAAATGGGATCCAGGAGTTGGAAAAACCTGTTTTTGTTCTTTGTTAGCCGAATATGTTAAAAAATATGATCCTACAGTTGAGAGAATTATATGGTGTGAGAAGGGGGAGAGTCTCATAAACGATGTTAAACATCAAATTATTTGTAAATGTACTGGAGGGGAATATGAAACAGATATAATTAAAAATTCTTTAAAAGATAGAATAAGAAGAGGTAATATAACTAGGGAAATAGGAAAATGGTATACATTGTTAACATATGGAGAATTAGCAAAAGAGGTAAATGATTTGACAGATGATCAAATCAGGGAAAAATATAATAATACTATATTTTTTATAGATGAAGTTCATAATATTAAAGATGTTGACAAAACTGAAGGTATTCCCATTTATAAAAATTTCCATAGACTTTTTCATGTAGCTATATGTAAAGTAATACCATTATCAGCAAGTCCTATGGTTAATAAAACTGAAGAATTACCAGGTACAATGAATTTTATTTTACCATTGGATATGCAAATGCCTACAAATTGGGATTATTCAAAAGTTACATATGCACAAATTGAACCATATTTAAGAGGCAGAATAACATATATTAGAAGTTTAGATACTAATATTAACCAATCATATCAAGTTAATAAAGAAGATGAACAAAATGGAGATATTTTTATAAATAAAATTTATAATATTGATTTACCTGATGAAGATTTAATTGATGATTGGGTAAAAAATAAATTACCAAAATATGTAAATGAAAATGGAACCGTTAAACCTGAATATTTTGATAATCAACCAAGTCCTCCTATGAAAACTAAAGAAATTAAATCATCAATGATCTTATACAAATCGTATATGAGTGATCATCAAAAAGAGGGTTATAAGAAAGCAGTTATTAAAGGTAAAGGTAAAACAGGAAAAAACGAAAATAGTCAAGAATTTAGAATTCACGAACGCCAAGCTTCAAATGGAGTATTTCCTGATGGTAGTTATGGGGGGATACCTCCAAGAATGCATAAAAAAGATAAAAATTCTGATAAGATTAAAATATATGATCAAAATTTAGGATTTCCCAAATATATTAAAACGGATTCTCCTGGACAATATATATTAGATAATGGAATTGAGAGACATATTAGTACAATTGAGGGAATTAGAAAATTATCTTGTAAATTTGCATCAATTTTGGATATTGAAAATTCAGAACCGGGATGTTCGTATATATATTCTGATTTTTTAACATCTGGATTTGGAGCAATTATGTTAGGTATCTGTTTTGAACAAATTGGATTTGAACGTTTTGATGGAAAAGAATCTCTATTTATGAAAGATCAAACATCTGTATCTATTTGTGATACTGTTAAATCTAAATTAATGCCATCATTTAAAAAGAAAAGAAGATATTCATTTTTAACATCAGACAATATAAGAGATGCTGATAAAATTAAAGAATTATTTAATTGTAATGAAAACGTAAATGGTGAATATTTACAAATAATCATAGGATCAGAAATATCAAAAGAAGGTATTAATTTATCAAATGGTATTAAATTTCATTTCGTGTCATCAAGTTGGAATTATGCATCAATGTTTCAAGCTCTATTTAGAATTATAAGAAATACATCACATGAATATATGTTATCATTACGTA
>Ga0157370_10007048_pt1 | contig 12271 bp, 11 predicted proteins | sample C35metaG_FD_113463 | JGI IMG/M metagenome (GOLD analysis project Ga0157370, IMG submission 113463) | Corn rhizosphere microbial communities from Kellogg Biological Station, Michigan, USA - C3-5 metaG | ecosystem: Host-associated > Plants > Roots > Rhizosphere > Soil | place: USA: Michigan...
CGAATTCCCCGAGCGCCCCGGCGCGCTGACCCGCTTCCTCGGCCAGCTGCACCCGGACTGGAACGTCAGCCTGTTCCATTACCGCAACCACGGCGCCGACCACGGCCGCATCCTGGTCGGCATGCAGGTGCCGCCGCACGAGCGCGCGCTGTTCCAGCCCTTCCTCGAATCGCTGGGCTACCCGCATATCGATGAAACCGCGCATCCCGCCTACCGGCTGCTGCTACGGGGCTGAGCGGCGCTCAGAACAGGTCGATGCTGCCTGGCGCCATCGCCTGTGCCAGCAAGCCCTGGGCGGCCAGGCTCTCGTAGCCGTAGATGCGGTCGCGGCCATGTTTCTTCGCGAAGTACAGCGCCTTGTCGGCGCGGTCCAGCACCGTCGCCGGGTAATCGTTGATGCCGATGCAGGCGTAGCCGATGCTGACCGTGACGTGCTCGACCTGCGGAAAGACCTGCTCGGCGACACGCCGGCGAAAGCGTTCCAGCGCGGCGTGCACGGTCGATTCCGCACTGGCACGCAGCAGCACCACGAACTCTTCGCCGCCGAAGCGGAACAGCACGTCGGCGTGGCGGAAGCTGGCGCGCATCTGCTGAGCCAGCAGCAGGATCACCTCGTCGCCGTAGATATGCCCGTAGCTGTCGTTGATGCGCTTGAAATGGTCGATGTCGAGAATGGCCAGCCATACCCGCACCGGCGCCGCGGCCGGATCGTTCGCGGTGGCGTCGAGCCCGCTCAGCAGGCGCTGCAGGTGACGTTCGAAGGTGCGCCGGTTGTACAGGCCGGTCAGCTTGTCGCGCTCGCTCTCGTTGAGCAGCGCGGTGTAGTTGGCGTAGATGCGCGCAAAGCCTTCGACCAGCGGCCGGCTGGCGCTCGGCGGCACTTCGCTGTCGAGCTGCAGGGCACCGATCGCGCGGCCATCGCAGAGGATCGGCACCACCAGCCGATGCATGCCGGGGCCGAGGATTTCCGCGATGACCTGCGGCTGGCCGATGCAGCGGCGCATCGATGCGAGCGCGGGATCGCGTTGAACCGGGTTGATCACCTGCAACGCGTAATGGCCGTCGTCGCCGGGCGCGCAGTTCACCACGCTTTCCAGCTCGGCGCTGCCGTCCACGGCACGCTTGGCCAGCGACACGCTGCGCGCCGAAGCCAGTTCGGCCAGCGACAAGGCCAGGCTGTGATCGAGTGCATCGACGTCGCGGTGGTGGGTGAACGCGGCCACCGAATCGAGCAGGCGCGAATGCGCCAGCATGCCGGCCGCGCTCGCCGGGGGTGGCACGCGCAGCACGGGCACGCCGCCCGTCACCGGCTCTTCGTGAGGCGGCGTGGGGCAGTCACGTTGGGTCTCGCACTGGGCCATCGATACGTTCCGACGGCGCCGACATCGCCGTCGGCGCCCATGCACGGAGCTAGCCGGTCAGGTAGTCCTGCCAGCGTATCGGCCGCGACGCCCCAGACTTTAAACTCGCGCGCCTTCGATCGAGGCGCGAAGCGGCGTCGCCGCCCGGCAAAACGTGCCGCGATCGACGCTATCGCAAACGCAGTCGCGGCCGTGCCAACGGCTGCGGCCGCTCACGCTAAACTCGGCCGATGGCTACCCCGCGCAAACGCCAACCCCGCAAGTCCGCTCCTTCGCCCGCGACGCGCCCGCGGCCGGGTGCGCCGAAGCCCGCCGGCAAGATCCCGGCCGGGCCCGCCGACAGTTCCACCCGGGCTACCCGGATCCTGGCCTGGCTGCTGCGCAAGCTGCCAGCGCGCCAGCGCGAGAAGGCGCTGGATTATCTGGTGCTCACCCGGATGGACCGCCCGATCGGCGCGCTGCTGCTGCTGTGGCCGACGTGGTGGGCGCTGTGGCTGGCGGCCGGCGATTTTCCGCCGTGGAAGCCGCTGATCATTTTTACCCTGGGCGTGTTCGCGATGCGTGCGGCGGGTTGCGCCATCAACGACTACGCCGACCGCAAGCTCGACCCGCAGGTGGCGCGCACCGCCGGAAGGCCGATCGCCAGCGGGCGCGTGTCGCCGCGCGAAGCGCTGGTCGTGTTCGCCGCCCTGCTGGCGTTTGCGTTCGTGCTGGTGCTGTTCACCAACAGGTTGACGATCGAGTTGTCGTTCGCCGGCGCCGCGCTGGCCGCGCTGTATCCGTTCACCAAGCGCTATACCTACATGCCGCAGGTGGTGCTCGGCGCCGCGTTCGGCTGGTCGATTCCGATGGCGTTCGCCGCGGTGACCAACACGGTGCCGCCGGTGGGCTGGCTGCTGTTCATCGGCAACATCCTGTGGTCGGTGATCTACGACACCGAATACGCCATGGTCGACCGCGAGGACGACCTCAAGGCCGGCGCGAAATCCACGGCGGTGCTGTTCGGCGATGCCGACCTGCCGATCCTCGGCGTGCTGATGGGCACGTTCCTGCTGACCATGCTGTTCGTCGGACAGCGCGCCGCGCTGGGCTGGCCGTACTGGCTGGGCCTGCTGGCGGCTACCGGATTGTTCGGCTATCAGCACTGGCTGATCAGGGACCGCCTGCGCGATGCCTGCCTCGCCGCGTTCCGCCACAACAACTGGCTGGGGTTGGCGGTGTGGATCGGCATCGTGCTGGCGCTGGCGGTGCGCTGAACCTCAGCCGCGCGGCGAGGGCGCCCGCGCCAGCGACCACACATCCACCCGCGCCACACCGGCGCGCCGCAGCACGCGGGCGCATTCGGCGAGGGTCGCGCCGGTGGTCATCACGTCATCGAGGATGGCCACGTGCGCGGGCAGCGCCACGCCCTCGCGCAAGGCGAACGCGCCATGCACGTTGCGGCGGCGGGCGGTGGCGTCCAGTTCGGTCTGCGCCGCGGTGGACCGACGACGCAGCAGTACATCGTGGCGCAGCGGCACGCCGGCGGCGCGCGCCAGCGGGCGGGCCAGTTCCAGCGCCTGGTTGTAGCCGCGCCGACGCAGGCGGCTGCGATGCAGCGGCACGCTCAGCAGCAGCTGCGGCAACTTGATCGGGCACGGCTCGCGCAGCCACAGCGTCGACAGCACGCGGCCGGCGGCGAGATCGGCGCCGAACTTGTAGCGCGACTCCAGCCGATCCAGCGGCCAGCCGTAGCGGAACGGCGCCCACGCCGCGTCCCACGGCGGCGCGCGGCGCTGGCACTCGCCGCACAAGGCCGCCGCGGTCGCCAGCGGCAGGGCGCAGCGCGCACAGCAGCTGCGGTTGCGCGGCAGTTCGGCGGCGCAGGCGGCGCACAGGTCGATGCCTTCGGCGCCGGGGGCGCCGCACAGCAGGCAGCGCAAGGGCAGCACGAAGCGCCGCAGCCGCAGCCATGACTTGACCAGCGCGTCCATGCGGATGCCGTCCTCAGCGCTTCGGCTTGTACAGCGCGGCGTCGAGGATCGACCACAGGTGGATCAGCCAGCCCAGCAGCACGATCCACAACGCCGCGGCCAGCACGAACATGACGATCGCCATCAGCAGGCGGCCCTGCACGAGCTGGCCCAGCCCGGGAATGAAGAAGCTGCAGATCGCCGCGAGCACGTTGCCGGTGCTGCCCTGTCCTTCGCTCATGGATGAGTCGCCCCGCTTCGTATGCCGATGTGAGTGGCGATGGTAGCGGCAGCGCCGCCGGTGTGCCGCGTCAACTTATCGTCCGCCAATCAGGTTGACACTCCCCGGGGCGGCTCCCACACTGCCCCGCTTCGCCACCAGGAGCCGCCGCTCATGCCCGACACCGCCATCCGCCACGACTGGAGCCGCGCCGAGGTGGCCGCGCTGTTCGCGCTGCCGTTCAACGAGCTGCTGCATCGCGCGCATTCGGTGCACCGGCAGCATCACGATCCCGATGCGGTGCAGGTATCCACGCTGCTCTCGATCAAGACCGGCGGCTGCCCCGAGGACTGCGCCTATTGCCCGCAGGCGGCACGCTACGACACCGGCGTGCAGGCGCAGAAGCTGATGAGCGTGGAGGCGGTGCTGGAGCGCGCGCAGGCGGCGCGCGACGCCGGCGCCAGCCGCTTCTGCATGGGCGCGGCGTGGCGCGGACCGAAGGATCGCGACGTGCTGAAGGTGGCCGAGATCGTGCGCGCGGTGAAATCGCTGGGGCTGGAGACCTGCGCCACGCTGGGCATGCTGAGCGCGCCGCAGGCGGAAACCCTGAAGGCGGCCGGGCTCGACTACTACAACCACAACCTCGACAGCGCGCCGGAGTTCTATGGCGAGGTGATCCACACCCGCCAGTACCAGGATCGCCTGGACACGCTGGAACACGTGCGCCAGGCCGGCATGAAGACCTGCTGCGGAGGCATCGTCGGCATGGGCGAATCGCGCGACCAGCGCGCCGGCCTGCTGCAGGCGCTGGCCACGCTGCCCGAACATCCGCAGTCGGTGCCGATCAACCAGCTGGTGCAGGTCGAGGGCACGCCGCTCAACGGCACCGCGGCGCTGGATCCGTTCGAGTTCGTGCGCACGATCGCGGTTGCGCGTTTGCTGATGCCGGCCTCGATGGTGCGGCTGTCGGCCGGACGCCAGCAGATGGACGATGCGGTGCAGGCGCTGTGCTTCTTCGCCGGCGCCAACTCGATCTTCTACGGCGAGAAGCTGCTCACCACCGGCAATCCGGACGTGGAGCACGACCGCGCGCTGTTCCGCCGGCTCGACCTGCATCCGCTGCAGGTGATCGAGGAAGCCGGCACCGTGCATGCGAGTATCCTCGACGACGCCGACGCGAATGCAGGTTGTGGTTCGTCCTGCGGTTGCAGCGCCGCAGCCTGAAGTTTTTCCGGTTACGTCGTGGAAGGCTCCCCGTTCGCGCTTTCACAGAATGGCCGACATGCAGAATCACGCACCCAGCACGCCCTCTCCCCGCATGGCCTTGCCGTGACGGGAGAAGCGCAGCGGCCGGATCTTCTCGCGCGCATGGCCGTCCAGACGGCCGAACGCGAGCATGCAAACCTGCTGCGCCGCCTGCGCACGGTCGACCGCGCCGAAGGTCCGTGGCTCGACGTCGGCAACGGGCGCCTGCTGTCGTTCTGCGGCAACGACTACCTCGGGCTGGCGCAGCATCCGCAGCTGGTGGCCGCGCTGACCCGCGCCGCGCGCGAGCAGGGCGTGGGCAGCACGTCGGCCCACCTGATCTGCGGCCACCGCAGCGAGCATGCGGAGCTGGAGGAAGCGCTGGCCGCGTGGACCGGACGCGAACGCGCCCTGCTGTTTTCCACCGGCTACATGGCCAACCTCGGCGTGCTGCAGGCCTTGCTGACGCGCGGCGACCTCTGCGTGCAGGACAAGCTCAACCACGCCTGCCTGCTCGACGGCGCGAGGCTGGGCGGGGCCGAGCTGAAACGCTATCCGCATGCCGATGTGGCCGCGGCCGCGCGGCAACTGGCATCGCGCGCAGGCGCCGCAGCGCTGCTGGCCACCGATGGCGTGTTCAGCATGGACGGCGACGTGGCGCCGCTGCGCGAACTGGCCGCGCTGTGCGAACAGCAGCGGGCCACCTTGATGGTCGACGATGCGCACGGCCTGGGCGTGTTCGGCCCGGGCGGCGCGGGCAGCGTCAGCGAAGCCGGCCTCGGCCAGCACGAAGTGCCGGTGCTGATGGCCACGCTGGGCAAGGCGCTTGGCTGCATGGGCGCGTTCGTCGCCGGGCCGGCCGCGCTGATCGAGGGGCTGATCCAGTTTGCGCGACCATACATCTACACCACGGCGATGCCGCCGGCGCTGGCCGCCGCCGCGCAGGAGGCCGTGCGGCTGGCGCAGGCCGACGCATGGCGACGCGAAAAGCTCTTCGCGCTGATCGCGCGTTTTCGCCTCGGTGCCGCCGAGCTTGGGCTGCCGCTGGCCGCATCGGGCAGCGCGATCCAGCCCTTGCTGCTGGGCAGCGCCATGGCGACGCTGACCGCCGCGCAGGCGCTGGAACGTCAAGGCCTGCTGGTCGGCGCGATCCGGCCGCCGACCGTGCCATCGGGCCAGGCCCGGTTGCGCATCACCCTTTCCGCCGCGCACGAGGAGTCCCACGTCGATCGACTGCTGGACGCGCTGGAAACGCTGCATCTGCCGCCGGCGCCCCGGGCGGCGGCGAGCGACCCCGTATAATCGCGGCCTGCTCCGCCGATTTCCCCGCATGTCGATCGTCAATATCTCCGCCTACAAGTTCATCAGCCTGGACGAACTCCCGGCGCTGCGCGAGCGGCTGCTCGAGCGCTGCGAGGCGCTGGGGCTGAAGGGCACGATCCTGTTGGCGCCCGAAGGCATCAACCTGTTCCTTGCCGGCGACCGCGCCGCGATCGACGGCTTCATGGCGACCCTGCACGAGGATGCGCGCTTCGCCGACGTCGAGCCGAAGGAGTCGTTGTCCGACGCGGTACCGTTCGCGCGCATGCGCGTGCGCCTGAAGCGCGAGATCATCACCATGCGATTGCCGACGATCCGCCCCGAAGGCGGGCGCGCGCCGGCGGTGGACGCTTCCACGCTGCAGCGCTGGCTGGACCAGGGCCACGACGACGACGGCCGCGAGGTCGTATTGCTGGACACGCGCAACGACTACGAGACCGACGTGGGCAAGTTTCCGCAGGCGGTCGACTACCGCATTGCCAGCTTCACCGAATTCCCCGCGGCGATCGCTGCCGACCGTGCCCGCTACGACGGCAAGACCATCGTGTCGTACTGCACCGGCGGCATCCGCTGCGAAAAGGCGGCGCTGCACATGCGCGACCTCGGCCTGCCGCACGTCTACCAGCTCGAGGGCGGCATCCTGAAATACCTGGAGCAGACCGACGGCACGCACTGGCGCGGCGACTGCTTCGTGTTCGATGGGCGTGGCGCGGTGGACAAGCGCCTTCAGCCCCGCGGGGATGGCGCATGAGCCTGTACGTCGAGCAGCGTGGCCATGGCGCGGTGCCGCTGGTACTGCTGCACGGCTGGGCGATGCACGGCGGTGTGCTGGCGCCGCTGGTCGATGCCTTGGAAGCGCAGTGCACGATGCACGTGGTCGACCTGCCCGGCCATGGCCGCTCGCGCGATTGCGGCCTGCCGCTCGAGCCGCACGCCTGCGCCGCAGCGATTGCGAAGGTCACGCCGCCGGCGATCTGGCTGGGCTGGTCGCTGGGCGGCATCATCGCGCTGACCGCCGCGCTGGAAATGCCGCGACAGGTGCGCGGCCTGGCGATGCTGTGCGCCACGCCCAAATTCGTGCGCGATGCGGGCTGGATGTCTGGCGCGGATGCCGGGCTGGTGCATCAGCTGGCCGCCGACCTGGAAACCGATTACCACGCCACCCTCGAGCGCTTCCTCGCGCTGGAGGCGATGGGCAGCGCCGACCCGCGCGCCGAGCTGCGGCATCTGCGCAGCCTGGTGTTCGCTCGCGGCGAGCCCGACCTGCGCGTGCTGCAGGAAGGCATCCGCATCCTTGAAACCACCGACCGCCGCGCGGCCCTGCCGGACCTGCGCGTGGCCAGCGCATGGATCAGCGGGCGCCGCGACCGGCTGGTGCCGCCGCAGGCCATGCAATGGTCGGCAGGCCAGTGCGGCGGCAGCTACGCCGAAGTCGCACAGGCCGGGCACGCACCGTTCTTCGGCCACGCCGATGCCGTCGTGCAGGCATTGCAGCCGCTGCTGGCGTCCTTACCCGCGATGAGCCCGATCTGATGGACATGTTCCAACTCGACAAGCGCCAGGTGGGCCGGCATTTCGGCCGCGCCGCGGGAAGCTACGAACAGCACGACGTGCTGCAGCGCGAAGTGCAGGCCGCCTTGCTGGAGCGTCTGGACTTCTATACGGCCAAGCCTGAGCGCGTGGTGGACGTCGGCGCCGGCACCGGACGCGGCAGCGGCCTGCTCAAGCAGAGCTATCCGAAGGCCGAGGTGATCGCCGTCGACCTGGCCTTGCCGATGCTGCGCGCGGCGAAGCAGCACAGCAGCTGGCTGAAGCCGTTCGTCCGCGTGTGCGCCGAGGCCACCGCACTGCCGCTGGCCGACCGCAGCGTCGACGTGCTGCATTCCAACCTGTGCTTCCAGTGGATCGACGACCTGCCCGCGCTGTTCGGCGAGTGCGTGCGCGTGCTGAAGCCCGGCGGCCTGCTGGTGTTCTCGACGTTCGGGCCGGACACGCTGAAGGAGCTGCGCGCCGCCTGGGCCGAGGCCGATCAGCAGCCGCACGTGAGCCGCTTCCTGGACATGCACGACGTCGGCGACGCGATGCTCAACGCCGGCCTGCGCGATCCGGTGCTGGACGTGTTCCGCTACACGCTGACCTACAGCGAACCGCGCAAGTTGCTCGAGGAACTGCAGGGCCTGGGCGCGACCAACGCCGACCGCGCGCGCGAGCGCGGGCTTACCGGCAAATCGCGCTATCGGCGCATGCTCGCCGCATACGAGGCGATGCGCGTGGACGGACGCATTCCGGCCACCTGGGAAGTCGTCAGCGCGCACGCCTGGGGGCCGCCGGTGGGCCAGCCGCGCCGCGGTGCCGGCGGCGAGATCGCCAGCTTCTCGATCGACAGCCTGCGCGGCTCGCGCCGCAGCTAGTTCGGCCCGTGGTGCCGGAGCGGGACATCCTTCGGCACATGAGTCTCGATCCAGCCGATCGCGAATCCCTCCAGCGCGCTGCGTGCCGGCACTTCGACGCAGGCGTCCCGCACGAAGGCCACGGCAGCGGCGACAAACGACTGCCTCGCCCGGCTCGCCGCCAGGCGGACGGCGCCCTGTTGCTGGCGCAGCTGGACGATGTGCGGCGATGGCGGGCCCGCGCGGGCGAACTTCTGGTAGCGGCGCAATTCGTCGGCCACCGCCGCGGTGTCGAACGATGCCTGCAGCACCGCTGCGCGCGCCCCCAGCAACCCGATCAGCGCGACGACCGATGGCGCCGGCTGGCCGGCTTCGTCCGGCGCCATCAGCACCCGCAACAGCGGCGGCGGCAACGGCGCATGCGCGGACGCACAGGCATGCGCGCCGGACGTTTCCAGCTGGCTCAGGAAATGCGCATGGGGAAAGTGCCGCAACGTGTTCATGGACGGCCCGGGCAGGAGCGTCGACGATACGTCCTTCGCCCAGGCCACGCCATCGCGAGCTCGCCGAAGAGGCTGCCCGCACGGCCAGCTTCACCATAGAATCGCCGGCAGCCCATGCCTGCGCCGCAGTCGATGGCCACCATTCCACCGGCTTCTGCCCGCAGGAAGAACGATGATCGAGCTGGAAATCCAGGGCCTTTCGGCGAGCCGCGAAGGCCTGCTGATCGAGGTGGGCCGCTTCGTGATGGCCTGCGGTTTCACGCTGCAGCGGCAGCGGCTGGTGCAGGATCCTCACGGCATCCTACTGAGCATGGTCGTGCGCGGACCGTCGCGGGGCAGGAAATCCCTGCAGGCGGCGCTGGACGTCTACGAGCGCTTTATCAGCGTGCGCATGCTGCCGTGCGTCGATGGCGAGCCGGCACCGCATTTCTGCGCCACGCCGCCGCGGGCGACCTACACCGCGCCGCCGGCGCCAGCCCCTGCGGCGCCGGCAGCGAAGCCGTTGCAAGGCACGAACGGAACGCCCGCCATCGTTGCGATCGAGACTTCAGCCATGCCGTCGCCGCGACCGGCAGCGGTGGCGGATCCGGACCCGGTGTTCGAGTTCATCCAGCCGACCCCGCGCGCGCCGGCGCCGGCGCCCGCCGCCGCGACTGCCTCGCCGTTCGTCGAGCTGCTGCCGCTGGCGCCGGACGAGGCCGCCGTCGACCGGGTGCTGCGTGCGCTGGAACACGATTACCCGAAGATCGAGCCGCAACTGCTGGCGCTGCAGCGATCGGTGGCCGAGGCGGCGCGCACGTCATCGCTGGCGCTGGCCGGCAGGCGCACGGGCGGCTGGGTTTTCCAGCGCGAGTACGCCCTGGATGACGGACTCGAACTGCGCGAGGCGATCGAACGCATCGGCGTGCCCGCATTGCGCGCGCTGGTCGAGGTCGACCAGCAGGGCAGCCAGCTGCACATCCATGACAGTCCGCTCTGCGCCACCGACGGGCAGTCCGGCTGCGGTTTTTTCGGCGGCTTTCTGGAAGGCCTGCTGGAGCCGGCCATCGCGCCGGCGACGCTGTCGATCTTTCCGGTCTGTTGCCGCAGCTACGGCGCCGACGCCTGCGTGCTGGATCTGTCGGACTGACGATCGGCCGATCGCGGAGGCCGTCGGCGCATCCTGCGCCAGTGGCGCCGACCGGCACTCAGATATCGGCCAACCGCTCGCCGCGGCGGATCGCGCGACGGTTGCGCTGGCGTGCCCACCATGCCCGGCGCCGTTCGGCCAGACAGGAGAAGATCACGTACAGCGCCGGCGTGCTGAGCAGGGTGAGGCTTTGCGAAATCAGCAGGCCGCCGATCAGCGCGATGCCGAGCGGGCGGCGCAGTTCGCTGCCTTCGCCCAGGCCGATCGCGATCGGCAGCGCGGCGAGGATGGCGACCATCGTGGTCATCATGATCGGGCGGAAACGCACAATGCACGCTTCGCGCGCGGCCTCCAGCGGACTCTTGCCGTGCTCGCGTTCGGCGACCAGGGCGAAGTCGATCATCATGATCGCGTTCTTCTTGACGATGCCTATCAACAGCACCAGCGCGATCTGCGCCACCACTGACAATTCGGTACCCGTGAGCCACAGCGCCAGCAGCGCGCCGGCACCCGCGGCCGGCAGGGTGGACAGGATGGTGATCGGGTGCACCAGGTTTTCGTACAGCATGCCGAGCACGATGTAGACGGTGAGCACGGCGGCCAGGATCAGCCAGCCCATGCCGCCCTGCGCCTCTTCGAAACGCTGGAAGTCGCCGCCCAGATTGAGCTTGATGTCGCCGGGCATGCGCATGTTCTGCACGGTGGCCTGGATGATCGCGGTGGCCTCGCCCATGCTCACGCCGGGCGCGAGGTTGAAGCTCAGGTCCATCGTCGTGTACTGGTTCTGGTGGCGGATCTGCGAAGGCGCCAGCCCTGCCTCCTGGCGGGCGAAGGCGGTGATCGGCACCATCTTGCCGCTGCTCGAGCGCACGTAGATGCGATCGAGCGCCGCCGGCGTCGCGGTCTGCTCGGGCAGCGCGTTGACCACCACCTTGTACTGGTTGATGTCCGAATAGATGGTCGAGACCTGGCGCTGGCCGAACGCGTCGTACAGCGCGCCGTCGATGGTGCCGATCGACACGCCCAGGCGCGCGGCCTTGTCGCGGTCGATCACGATGTTCTGGCGCAGGCCGGCTTCGTCGACGTCGGTGCCCACGTCCATCAGCTTGGGGTTCTTCTTCAGCTCGGCCTGCAGCTTCGGCAGCCACTCCTGCAGACCGGCGAGATCGTTGCCTTGCAGCGATACCTGGTACTGCGCGCCCTGGCTGGTGCCGCCACCGCCGCTGGGCAGATCCTGCACCGGACGCAGGCGCAGGTTGAGGTCGGGGTAGTTCGCCGCCTTGGCGCTGAGCCGCGCCAGCACTTCGAAGGTATCGTCCTTGCGGCCTTCGGCGCGGGTTTTCAGATCGATGTTGAACGAGCCGCTGGTACCCTGCCGGCTGCTGCCCAGACGCGAGCCCACGGTGGCGACGTCCGGATCGGCCATCAGCATGGCGGTGAGCCGCTGCAGGCGCTGCTTGCTTTCGGCGAACGAAACGGTGGCGCTGGAATTGGCGCGGCCCCAGATCAGGCCGGTGTCCTGCGCCGGGAACAGGCCGGCCTTGACCGCGCCGAACAGGAAGAAGGTGGCGACGATCAAGGCCAGCGGAGTCAGCGAGAACAGTAGCGCGTGGCGCAACGAAAAATTCAGCGCACGGGTGTAGACGCGCAGCATGCCGGCATGGAAACCGTCCAGCGCGCGGCCGACCTTCGAGGGCGGCCTGGCCTTTCCATGATCGTGATGGCCGCGCAGGAAATGCCCGCACAGCGCGGGCGTAAGCGTCAGCGATACCGTGGCCGACACCACGATCGCGGCCACCAGCGTCACCGCGAATTCGTGCATGAACATGCCGGTGACGCCCCCGGCGAACAGCAGCGGGATGAACACCGCGATCAGCGAGGCGGTGATCGAGACGATGGTGAAGCCGATCTCGCGCGCGCCGGCCAGCGTGGCCTGCATGCGCGACATGCCGTCGTCGATGTGGCGGATGATGTTCTCGATCACCACGATCGCATCGTCCACCACGAAACCGATCGCGATCACCAGCGCCAGCAGGGTGAGGTTGTTGAGCGTGTAGCCGAGGATGTACATCACCACGAACGCGCCGGCCAGCGACAGCGGCACCGCCACCGCGGCGATCAGCGTGGGCGCCAGCCGGCGCAGGAACAGCG
>Ga0157370_10007049_pt1 | contig 12271 bp, 12 predicted proteins | sample C35metaG_FD_113463 | JGI IMG/M metagenome (GOLD analysis project Ga0157370, IMG submission 113463) | Corn rhizosphere microbial communities from Kellogg Biological Station, Michigan, USA - C3-5 metaG | ecosystem: Host-associated > Plants > Roots > Rhizosphere > Soil | place: USA: Michigan...
TCTCCGCAAATAGAGTTTATTATACAATATACTTTCAAGCAATTTGGTGTTGGATTTATTGACAGCATTCGATATGATCAGGTAATGGAGCTGTCCAAACACTTTCTCACTGTCATTTTTAAAAGTTTGGGTGAATGAAATATTACGAAAAATAAAATGATAATGAAGATAAAAAATTGAGTCATATTGAAATTGATCGTTTATCAGATTATGCGATCACAACAATACACATTATTGATTTTTAGTTTGATACAGATCATAATTCAATTATTTTGTACTTTCTAAAAACTGGCGGGCGTTGTTATTGTCTGGATTCAGCTCAAGCGATTTCATGTAATTGATGATAGCCTCTTTATGATTCCCCAGCAATTCAAGTGTTTCGGCATAGCTGTCATAGACATTAGAGCTTTTTGGAAATAGTAGGGTGTTTAATTTAAAGACCTTCAACGCTTCCTGCTTCTTATTTTGTTCAATAAGCTGGTATCCCCAGGAATTGATCTCGTCTTCTGACAAACTAAAATCTTTTTTGCTGCGCTTGATATTCGAATAGATTTTGAAACTGTTTTCAAATTTATTTTTGATAAGTTTCTGGCGCAGTAGTTTGAGGTTCTTGCTAAGCCCGAAGCCGTTTTTAACTTTCATGTCCGGAAAATAATATCCTGCGATCTCGTCAATGAACCATTCAGGATTTGAACCTTGAAGATTGGTTAATACCACAATTGATAAATCATCTTTTGGATATACGAATAACGCCGAACGCATTCCGCCAACGGGCGCTGTTGCAGGATGGTCTTCTCTCTCAACTGTTGGCCATCCCAGCGCATATCCGTTGGTCAATTTGTTGAATCCATCGATGTGTCCGTCATTAAGTTTTGCGGAAGTGAAAAGCTCTTGGATACTGTTTTTATTGTGTAAGAGCTTCCCGTTTTGTAATGCGATAAGCCATTTGCTTAGATCTTCTGAAGTGGAAATAATTCCTGTCGCAGTTCTGAAGAATACGGGAAATGTAGCAAAAGCATTATGCAGTTTTCCGTCATTGATCCATTTTCCGTCTATGTTGATAATTGTGGAATATGATCCGGCATTGTTTGGGATGATGTCATTGGAATCTCCAAACTGTGTAGCGGTCATATTGCAAGGTTTGAATTGATTTTCTTCAATAAATCTTGTAAAGTGCTGACCGCTTAATTTCGTGATGATCTTTCCCAAAATATAATATCCGGTCTGGTTATAGCTGAACCTTTCTCCCGGTTTGAATTCCATCGGCAATGTCTTTACCAGTTCCCAGTTTTTTTCTTCAATACCATTGCCTAAAACCTGCTCCTTTTCATCGATGTTATTCGGAAGTCCGGAAGTATTGCTTAACAGTTGCCTGATGGTAACGGATTTCCAATCATTAGGAATATCAGAAATATATAGAGAAATAGAATCATCTGTTTTTAATTTTCCCTGTTCCTGTAATTGCATAATTGCCATACCAACAAAGGCTTTTGTCATAGAGTTGATCGAAAAGGTTGTTTTTGAAATGGTGGGAACCTGGTGTTCTAAATTCGCAAGACCATAGCTGCTTGATTTTTCTAGTCTTCCATTTTTAATAACAGCGAGCTGAAGCCCTGGAATCTTCATTTGTCTCATCTTCTCTTTGATAAATAGATCAATACTGTCCGAAGTAGTTTGGGCAGACATCACTTGTCGAAATGATGTTATTACTGTCATTAAGATGATCATCATGTTTTTAGTGGTAGTTCTCATTTGGTCTTCAGTTTGTCGGTGTTAAAATTTTATCTGCTAAAAGGATGAGTTCATTCTGAGTATTCTGGTCTGCCTCATTAGAAAGCAGAACAATACCTGAATTTGATTCAGGATAAAATACCATAAAGCTGCTAAATCCCGAACTTCCTCCGGTATGGGAAATACTTCTCCTGCCATCTCCTGTACTTTTTATTTTCCAGTTAAGTGCAACCGCACCGTCTTCAACCTTTCCAAAGGTGGGTTGGTGGCTTAGTTTTACAGTGGCGTTCGTTTCATCCAGCTGAAAGGCCATATACTTCAGCATATCTGAACTCGTAGAAGCAATGCTGGCTGCAACCTGTAGGTCTTCCCAATCGATAATGGGCATCAAACGTCCCTTACCGTCATAGCCCTTCGCCAGTTCTCTTGGCAGTTTTCCCGGTGCCAGCAGGTAGGTGTTTTTCATTTTAAGAGGCTTGGTGAAATATATCTTTAGGAGGTTATTGAATGAGTCATTATAGACGTTTTCCATAATGAAACCCAACAGTTGTGCAGCTGTATTACAGTGTCGGGATACGCTTCCCGGGATAGCTGTTAGTTTGACATTATGCAGATCATGGTAAAGATCCTCTCGGCTGTATTTTGTGTGAACTGAATCTAAGATAAAAGGGATGGCGTCAGGATCTGCGTTTCCTAAAAGGTCTTTATCCGGCATCCAGTTTGGTAATCCGGATGTGAGATTTGCACGATTGAGTAGCATTATTGGTTTTCCATCATATTCCAAATTAGGATAATCTTCCTTCAGATATTTGCGAATATCATCGTTCAGGTTCACTTTTTTATCAAGGGCAGCCTTCGCAAATAGAGTCGCTCCAAATGTTTTTGTAATGGAAGCCAGTTCGTATACTGTATTTCCTGTCGGCAGTTCCTTTTTGTCTTTTCCGGTCGAGCCGTAGTTGTAAAGAAAGGACTTTCCATTGTGAATAATGCCTACCGAAATGCCCACCCTGGAACTATTTTTCATAAAGGCAGAAACTGATCTTTCTACCAAAGAATCCAATGCAGTTTTCAATGGGTTATCTGTTGGTGTCCTTATTTGATCTTTTTGAGCAAAACAGAATGATACATTTGTCAGAAGCGTTAAAAATAAGAATATCTTTTTCATTTTTGTGAATTGTAAGATTTGGTATGACTTGCTATCTCTACTATGACAGTTTGATACTAACTCATATTACATCGAATGTTGATATTTTATTTTTTTTAAATAAATGTCTTAAAAAAAATGATCATAGAAGAATTTTAATAGTTAACTTCTTTTCAATATAAAATCAGACTTAAAGATTGTAAATTTTTTCTCAAATAGTTGGAAATCTACTCAGTTCCGTATTTCTATATTATTTCTTTCATCAATCTCGTTATTAGTGTTTTCAGGGTATTGATTGCAGTTTTCCTTATGCCTGCCTGAATTTTGTAACAATAAGTACAGCTTACTGATGTTGTTCCTTTTTTAGTAGAGGATATGCTGAAAAAGAACGGTGGAGTATATAGTAAGATCGAAGACTGGGCTTCCTACGCCATAGTTGAAGGAAGATTGGTAACAGGACAAAACCCGGCCTCTTCTGAAAAGGTAGCGGTGGAGTTATTGAAACTCATCTAACATTTTATTTAAAAAATTATATTAAGAAAGCGGTTTTAAGCCGCTTTCTTACTTGTAAAAAATGGTTTCTTTTTGATATGAAAAATAAGGTGATTGATTGTCAATTGAATTACTTAAAACGAATCATCACACCCTTTATAAAAAAGAATATAAAAGATCAGAGAATCAAAAATAAGACGATTATTAATATTTTCTCTAGTCTTTTATTTTGAAAAAATAAAAGAGCATCACTTTTTTGTCGATGCCCTTCAATATTTATTTGTAAAATTTAATTATATAACTTTTCAAATGATTTCCTATTTCGATATTATTTACTGCTTAGAATCAATAACACCTTGTATTCGTTTTAAGAGATTATCAATATCAAAGGGTTTCGAGATCATCTCATCCGGTTCACAAAAATCTTTAAGATGTTGAATATTGGCATGAGCACTCATGATCATTACCGGAACATCTTGGTTCTTGCTGTCACTTTTGATTTGATGGCAAAGGTCTATTCCCGATCCATCAGGAAGATTTACGTCGAATAGATACAGATCAGGAATGACTTCAACATCTCTTTCTTTAAATTCAGCTACTGAGATAAAAGAATGCACCTCAAAATCCTCAAGGCTTAAAAATACTTCCAAAACCTCTCTAATGGCCTGATCGTCTTCTACTAAATAAATCTTTCTCATATTATGTGTAAGCAATAATGAAACCAGTATGGTCAATAGTGCAATCTTTAATTTTAAATACTTAACTAACCCAAATTTTAACTATAATGGCAAAGTGAACCAGAATTTGCTGCCTGCTCCGAAGGTGCTTTCAACACCGATCTTTCCCCCGTGGTTTTTAATGATGTCTGCGCTGATGTAGAGTCCCAAACCAAGACCTGAAAATTTCTGTCCTTTATAATCTGTCCTGTAATAACGGTCAAAAAGATGCGCCAGTTTCTGCTCAGGAATTCCCGGGCCGTTATCCTGAACACTGACCATAATTTCATTATTGTCAACTTTGGAGGCACTGATCACAATGTCGGAATCGGGTGCATATTTTATCGCATTGGTGATGAAATTGACCATCACCTGTCCTACCTGCTGGTTGTCAGCTTCCACGACCTGATCGATGTCTCCCTCAAATATGATCTTCCGGTCAGTGGTCTGTGCCAGGTTGGAGCAGCAATCATCAAAGAGCTCGGAAATGGAAAATGAACTTTTTTCTATTTTAAGCTGACCCTGTTCTATCCTGCTGGTGTCCAACAGATCATTGATGAGTCTGGAGAGTTTATCAAGACTTTTGACGGCCTGGTCCAGGAGCCTATTCCTGGTTTCAGCGGATAATCTATCATTGGACCTCTGGAGCAATTGCAAAGAAGCTTTCAGAGATGTTACCGGCGTTTTGAGCTCGTGGCTGGCAATGCTGATAAAATCATCTTTACCCTGAGCGATCATCCTTCGTGTCGTGACATCCATAAAGGTACCAATACCGCCGGAGAGATTTCCCTCACTATCAAAGAGTGGTGCCGCATTGATGGAGATATAAAAGCGTTCTCTGTCAGGGGGCTGGACACCGATCTCATGGTCAAATACAGGCTTGCCTGTCTTCATCATAATGGACATCGGGTGCTCTTCCGAAGGCAGTGGCGTGCCGTCCAATCTCAGGTTTTGCCATTGCGGATCATCAAATGTCCTGTCCTTTATCTTACTTTCGGTAAGACCCAGGATCTGCTGTGCCATGGGATTGGCATACACCAATTGTCCTTTGGCATCGGTCACCCCAACTCCTTCTGCCATTGTTTGGAGGATACTGTGCAGACGTTGTTCATTGCTTCGGATCGTTTCCTCCAGTTCACTTTTCTCCAAAATGATGCGGTCTCTTTCCTGGATTGCCGTGACCTGTGGTGTTACCTCCATCGCCATATCGATAACACCGGTTATTTTACCATTCTCCCGATAAGGAGTGTAAGTGAAATTAAAAAAACCTTTCTCTATACTGCTCCTGCGGTTAAGTAGTACAGGATTGGAATAATCGGCGTGAGGGATCCCTTTTTCGTAGGTCTCGATAAGCATATCTGCAGCCTTCTGTCCCTTAAGTTCAGGAAGTTCCTCAAACAGTCGCTTACCTATAATGGATTCATCTTTGCCAAGAAGTTCAAGCATTGAAATATTGATCATTGACACGACAAAGTCATCGCCGGTAACCAGCATCATCGCCACAGGAGCCTGTGAAATAAGATTTGAAAAGCTCAAGTCACTTTCCGAAAGTTTGCTGTTGAGTTCAAGTATCGTCTCGTTAAGGTCATTCAATTCCTTATTTCTGACTTCCAGGAACTTGTTCGAACTGTCAAGGTCTTTTATGCTGTCCTGAAAATCTTTGTTGTCAAAAAGTAGGTCGTAGTTTTCTTTTTTAAGCTGATCATTGAGCAGGTATATTTTCTGATTGGCCTGATCAAGCTGTTCATTGGTTGCCGTATATTCCTCATTAAGGGCCTCCAGCTGTTCGTTGTTGCTCTGTATCTCTTCATTGAGAGCTGTAAGCTCTTCATTATATTCCTGTAATTTTACCTCACTGGCCTTAAGTGCTTTTCTGGAAGTCACTTCTTCTGTGACATCGAGAACTGTCACCATAATGGCATCCATCTTACCGAAGGGATCAAGGAGCGGATCAAAATTGATGTCTATATATTTTTGTTCAATTTGATCGCCATAACGAGAATCTAATGCGATGCCTTGCATAGATACAGATTCTGCAGAACGATAGACCAGATCAAGCTGGTCTGAGAATACCTGACCGCTCAATAGCGGAAAAACTTCCAGCAAAGGGTTTCCAATCACTATATCTTCAGATTTGCCCCAAATGGAGATCATCTCGGGATTTGCGGTCTCAATGATCATATTGCTCCCTTTGAGCAAGGCCAATCCAATTGGAGTGGTTCTAACAACTTCCTGCATTCTGATCTCTGCAGCGGCAAGCTTCTCATAGGTTTTGGTCAGATGCTCGTTGGTGTCATTCAACTCTTCATTGGTTGCCATATATTCTTCGTTGGCGGCAGCCAGTTCCTCATTGATCTGCTGTTCACGCTCTTCTTTTTCACGGACAAGGTTCCAGGCTCTGACCCTCTCGGTAACATCAGCCGCAGTGTGAAGGATGCAATAGACTTCACCTTTGTTATTCCTAATGGGCTTATAGGTAAAATCAAAATAAGAGGTCAATAATTCGCCATCGATGAGCAATGTAGCGGGCGTGTCAAGTGCCTGGTAGATCTCTCCCGTATCCCAAACATTTTTTAGGAGTTCAGTAAAAGGCTGGCCTTTCATTTCAGGGAGGGCATCTTCAAATCTTTTGCCTCTCACGGTCTCATCTTTTCCCCAGATCTGGAGCATCGCATCATTGGCAAATTGGATGATAAGATCATTCCCGGTATAAATGGCCGTAGCATCATTGGATTGTTTGAGGATCTCAAATAATGCCTCAGTGCCCAGGGCAGAAAAATAATTGATCATAATGAAATGGTAATTAATAGAGGGGTCATCCATTTAAATAACTGGATTAATGCTTACGCCGAAAATCAAAGTTGTGGTATTAAAAAGATGAGTATGGTATTTGTTTTATTTTAAGCTCTTATTGCGTATCAATAGAAATTGATCTGATCTTTTGTGATGTGTTGGTACGTTAACCTATGTATGTGGTGATCAGTGTTTCCAGCTCGCCCAGGTCGAATGGTTTTCTTACGTAATCTTCAGCACCAGAATCTTTTTGAAGAGAAACAATCTGGTTGCTGGCACTGACCAAAAGCACCGGGATGTGGTCGAATTCCTTCTTCGTCCTCAGTAATTGTATGGCGGCCACCCCTCCGATATCGGGGATGTGGTTGTCCATCATTACCAGATCGGGAACAAAGTCTGACACCCTGTCCACAATGTCATGCGATGTTTCTGAGATCTCGATCTCATAACCTGCCTCAACAAGCACAATCCGGAGAACTTCCAAGGTGGCCTGATCGTCGTCGAAAATTAATATTCTTTTTTTTGCCATCCAAGGTTACACATTCGATAAAGTGTAAATTTTATAAATGAAAATTAAATAAAAAAACCATTTTCAGGCCTAGTTCTTTAATTTTTTAAAAACATATACAAATATAAATGTTTTTTTAACAAATTGATACGAGATAAAAAATGGGTGAGATAAAAAAGAGATTCCTTTAATGATCGTATCTACATTTCTGTCGAACCTGTTCTGTCTTGATCATTTTTTTGTGGATCCAAGATATTTCTTTTTTAAAGTTCGTACATTTTAAAAATGACAATGAATTATAACGATTCCGCATCAAGTCATAAAGATTCAGTAAAACTTTGGACAAGCACTATAGTAAGGGCTTCACAATTATTAGCATACAATTTGTATAACGAAAATCATCTAATAGATATTTAGTAAAAAAGTAAAAAGGAAACTGAATTATTTATAATATAGGTGAGAAATTTTGTTTAGGGCATTTATAATCTTTTACTCTTATTTTATCCATTTTATTAACTGTTCGTTAGCTGAATAATTTCTGGACCATAAATAAGATTAAAAAATGCCCAATGACCCCAAAATAGATAATGATCAACATCACAAAGGAATGTGTGAGATGATCGAAAGGAATGATCCTGCTGCCTTTGAATATCTTTACTCTGAATATTCCTGTATTTTGTATGGTCTCGCCTTGCGGGCGACCTCATCTAAGGAATATGCAGAGGAGATCATGCAGAATGCGTTTGTAATGGCATGGAGATCCATAGGTCTGAAAGAAGAGAACATTTCAATGAAAACCTGGATGATAAAAAATCTGATGGTGTCGATAAGGAGCTTTTTAAATTCAAAAAATATCCGTTACCAATTAAAAACTGATCATTTTCCTGATCTCAGTTTTGAATTTTTAACTGAAACTCAAATTTCCCAATCCTATATGGCAGCAGATAACACGATAAATCCAAATAGCATATGAGAGAGAATATCCTTGGATGGGCTTTCATTTTTCTAAGCATCATTTCCTGCCAGTCACCAAAAGCAGATGCCTTGAAACAGGCTGTTTTGGATAAAGAGCAGGCTGCTTTCAGAATTCTTCTGGATAAGAACGGCTCTGAAACAAAAAAGCAGGAATGCCTTGTCAAAAATGATTATCCATGTGCATTGAAAGCAGTCGATATGCAGAATGGTGAGTTCAACCGAATTATAACGGATCTTGAGAGTCTGAAAGATGAAGGTATCAAGGAAGGTGACCAGCTAAGAAATGCTGCAGTCAATTATTATAAGGCTTTAAAAGAACTTCATCTTTTCGACCTTTGGGAAATTGAGCAGCAAGCACTAATCAGCCAGCTCCCTCAGGATAAGATGAAGGATGCCCAAGATGAACTGATTGTCCTTGCACGTCAAAAAAAATCACTTTATACAAAAGTTTATGAGCAGGAAGGTTTGCTAAGTGTAGCAATGAAAAAATTTGATGATGCTAATGGATTATAGATGATCTTTAAATAATAATATCAGACTTAATCTTTCAAACCAATCAAACCCATTTTAAAATTGATAGACAATCTCATTATTTTTTCAACCGGATACGCTGCATAGGAAAATACCGGCGTTCCTCCTTTCCGTTCCTCATTCCTGAGATCTCTGCCATCAAAGAATCTTTACCAATCTTTGTATAGGAGATGACCTGTGGAAAATCATGATCTTTATTTTCAAACACCAGCAATGTCTCAGAAATTGTACTCTCCTTAAAAAATATGGGAGAGCCCCCATTTTGATCTTTTACAGCAGGAATATAGGATAACCGCCCATCGTCCTGCACCAGACGTATGGTCTCAAAAACTATGGTATCCATACCTTTTAGCTTATAGCTTTTGCCAGTCAGCTCATTTTCGTTGGTTTTCTTCCAGGTCTCATATATACTTCCTTTTAAGGTGGTCTGCTCCCACGTGCCGACCAGCCATTCGATCCTGCTGATGCCATTATTTCTTTTTGCAGTACATGCACATACTACCAGCAGGTAAGCAACAACACAAATATTTGTTCTTTTCATCTTTTTGATTTTTATTGAGTTGAATGATGACTATTCTTAAATGTCAGATCAATCAATTAAAATACAAAGTTGCAGGATTCAGAAAACAAAAAATTGTAAAAATGCGACAAGGTCAGTCTGCAATGAAAAGAGAGGTCATTTTCAAATGCCCGCCATAGAAATCTTTAGGGGTCATGCCTACCAGATCTCTGAAATCTTTTATGAAATGGGATTGGTCGTAGAAGTCGTTACCATAAGCCAGTGATGTCAGATTTTTTTCGTCTCCGCTCAGCATTATTTTAAGTGCTACCTGGAGACGGATGATTTTTGAAAGTTGTTTGGGACTTAGACCAATGGCTAAGGAGAATTTTCTTTCCAGTTGTCTGCGGTGTATCTTGGTCTGTTTTGAGATTTCCTCTATACTTAGCTGTCCATTACCTGTCATTATGGTACCCACGGTCGTTCTCACAATGTTGTCAATGGTTTCTAAACGGGTCAGTTTTTTCAGTAAAAATGTTTCAATCAGGTCGATCCTTTCCTTTACGGAATGGGCTTCCAATATCTTTTCCTCAATATCACGCCCATCTCTTCTGAACAGCTTTTCCAATGGAACAGCCGTGTTTTCCATCTCCTTTATCGAAATGTCGGCAAATGGGAGAAATCCGTTGGGATGGAAACGAACGGAAAAGATGCCTGTTATTCCGGTGGGTTCTATTTCAAGCGGCCGGGTTAGCTGCCCGATGACAAAACATCTTGGTTGAATAATGCTCTTTCCATCGCTAAGATACTGGCGGTAAAGGTCGCCGTAATGAAAGATCATTTCCATGCAACCATCAGGTACGATGGTTTGCTTTTCGGCTTTCTGCAAACTTGAATCTTCCAGTGTCCAGTAGCATTTGATCAGCATCGATAAGTCTGAGCCAGATTCAAATGTCTGATAATTCATTGAGATTAATTTTTAGTAAAAATAGGGCATTTTCTATAAATCAAACTCAAAAATCTGATTTCCGATCCAATAAATTAAGCCTCTTATGTCTTAAAATTTCCTTATCCTATATAAAGCGCGATTTATATAGGATAAGGAAAAATCACTTATGATTGTATTTATATTGTTCTTTTACAAATCTTCCGACTGAAACAAGCGATAATTTAGTTTTTGATTCAGGAAAATTGAAAGCAAAACTCATAGTAACCATTCCACCTTTATCTTGGCTAATAAAGAAACTTTTGTAGTTCAAGTTTTTGGACTAAAACAAATAGATTAATTTCTAAATGCGAAAATCTTTTCGGTACTACGAAAAGGTAGTGATTTTATGTGATGTGCAATTTCCAACTTTACCCCAATAAAAAGTTGATCAACTGTTCAAATCATTATTAACATCAAAAAATCACCGTTATGAATACCGAAAGAACAGAATTTATCGCATGGATGGAAAGGATCATGGAACGATTCGACATTCTGAAGGAACAGGTGTCAGCCAGCCAATCCAGATTTATAGAGATCGACGGAGAAGTGCTGCTTGACAATCAGGACGTGTTGCAACTCCTAAAGATCAGTGCAAGGTCATTGCAACGTTACCGAACCGACAAGAAGCTGCCATATTATACCATCAGCGGTAAGCTTTATTACAAGCTGTCCGATGTGCATCAGCTGATCAGAGAATGTTTAAGTTCATAAGAGAACAAAGACATTAAAAGCCAAAGAAACATCTCCAAAACCATATTTTAAAGATTGACAACATCTGCATCTATTTTCGTCCCATAAAATTATTGTGATGAATGAAATAGGACAGGAAGAAATCAGTGAGATCAAATCAGTATCGGATACACTTTTGGTTCTGAGCAAGGACACCAATAAGATCGAAATGGTCAAAGGCGTTGACAAAGAAGGAAATCTTCAAAAGTTCCCGCCAGATGACAAGAAAGACAACGACCAATTGATCCGTGTTGACAAGCACGGCGATATCTTCTCCAACTTTTTCTCCAATTTCTATCGGCAGCTTAAAAACCCTACGCAATTCAATTTCTTCAAGGTCTCGGAATACGATGCGGTCAACACAGCCAAAGACCTTCAGCACTATGTCGATCAGGCATCACCTGAAGAAAAGGAAAAGCTGAAAGAATATGCAATACAATTAAAAAATACAAACCCATTAAAAAATCAGAATACAATGGAAAACAACACAGAAACCCAAGAGTACCGTTTCCAGCCTGAACAGATCGACTGGAAAACGATGGAAAAATTCGGGCTTAACCAGGAAAAGCTTGAAAAGCTAAATGCTATGGACTCTCTTCTAAGAGGGTTCAAGACCAATACTTTAATTCCCATCACCATCAATCTGGGAACAGCGGTCAGCAAGATGGATGTCAGGCTATCCCTCCAAACCGCAGACAACGGCGAGGTTGCCGTTAACCTGCACGGCATACGGAAGGAGCCGAACTACAACCTTAAGTTCCTCGGTCACGAATTCACGGAAGAAGACAGGAAAAACCTTAAAGAAAGTGGCAATATGGGCAGGGTCGTCGATCTGGTCAATCCCAAGACCGATGAGATCATCCCGTCCGTCATCAGCCGTGACCGCCTCACCAATGAATTGGTCGCTTACAGAGCTGAATATATCAAGATCCCGGATGAGATCAAAGGCATCAAGCTGGATGACCACCAAAAGCAAACACTATTAGAAGGAAAGCCACTTTATCTGGAAGGGATGACCTCCAAAAAAGGAGAACTGTTTGATGCCACCGTCCAGTTTAATGCCGACAAGCGCTATGTCGAATTCATCTTCAACAACAACCAAAACCATCAACAATCACAGCAACAAAACCAATCCAGTCAGCAAAATCAATCCAAAGTCGGGGAA